>Ga0102917_1000005_pt1 | contig 106075 bp, 90 predicted proteins | sample Colrivmet1562A02_FD_78201 | JGI IMG/M metagenome (GOLD analysis project Ga0102917, IMG submission 78201) | Estuarine microbial communities from the Columbia River estuary - metaG 1562A-02 | ecosystem: Environmental > Aquatic > Marine > Intertidal zone > Estuary | place: USA: Columbia River...
AACCCATGACTAAGTACGCATTTTATAGGCGGATACGCTACTCGCGACAGGGACAAACGCCATAGCGAGTCAGTCCTCTGGTTTTCTCAAGCTATCGCTACTGCACTTGTAGCCTCGATGCTGCTTGTCCCGTCACTCCGTCAAGCTTCGACTGGAGACTTACTCCTCGGTGCCATCTCAGGGTTCGGTTTCGCAGTTGGGGTGAAGTTGTTATACGCAGCTCTCTCTACCGGACGCATGGCTGTAGTAGCTCCAGTCTCGGCCGGTACGTGTTTTGTAATTTCAGCCCTCGGTGGCCTCTTAAACGATGGTTCGATCTCTACCACCCAGCTGTTTGGCATCGCAGCAGTTCTCACGTCAATCATAGCAGTCTCGCTCACACGCGACAACGGAGGTTCGATGCTACGTCCGTTGTTGCTCGCAACCTTTGCAGGCTGTGGATTCGGCTCTCAGCTCTTTGCTCTCTCATTTACCACGTCAGATATAGTCCCAGTCCAGCTCGCAGGTGAGATCGTCGCCTTTGTAGTGTTCTCTCTTAACGCGCTACGTGCCCGCGCCTCACTCCCGTCAGCTAACCGCGCTATCACTGCACTCTGTGGTGTACTTCGTGCATCTGGCACGTTCGCGTTCATCGCAGCAGTCACGTTTGCAAGCAACGCCGCAACTGGCGTTACAGCAAACCTCTTCCCTGTATTTACAGCCCTCGCAGCGTTTGTGGTACTACGCGAGCGTCTCACTTTAAGGCAGCTCGGCGCGTCTGTGTTAGCCGTTGTAGGACTAGTTCTTCTCGCTCTCTAGTCAGGTCTACAAGTGCTTTGATGTCACAGGCGTGCTATAGTAGAGCAAAGATAATAAAAGCCAGTAATGACTCTCGTTCTCGCTACCGCTACGAGGTTAGTGAGACGCCACACTTTAGTCTGTACAGGTGTAAAACCCGTACAGTTCTCGACACTCGCCATAAAGACCGGCTTCGGTGTGCCGCTAGTCTCGCGCAGATATGAGGTTTGAGAAGAGAGGTTTGAGAAGTATCTGAGTTACACGATTCTAGCAGACGACCAGAATAATTGATTTGGCCTGAGGTCTCTAGGACTATAGAAGACATGTCAAAAGCACAGCACAGACATAGTCGTGCAAGGTACGTACAGAAGCGCAAGAAGAAGACCGAACCACAGCAGCGCAGTACTGCACACACCGGCAGTCGAAGTGATGATACCTGGCAGGCCGCAACATCAGCACCAGGTGAGATCTACACACCAGCCGGAAACATACGAACTTCTGGCGCCCTGCTACGTGGTCTCTTGTCTCGCGATCCACGTCGCAGGGCGCTACAACGAGAAGGCTTAAGACCCCTGCTTTTCATATTACCGCTCATCGTATTAGTCGGTGTAGCCGTCTCTCTTTTAGTACAACTCTTCTGAAGCTGTTTAAACACCACTTGACACGCATGATCTACGCACGTAAAGCTACATTATACCACGCTCGAACAACAACACAACGCGCGTAAAGCAGATACTTCTACAGCACTAGGCAGCTCAGAGTTAGTTTAAAGCTACAAAGGTTCCCGCAACCCACGCCAAAACAGCACAGGCGCTCGAAGCTATAAATATTCTCTTATCTGGTTTAACTCCAGACGCAAAGTAGCTCTGCATGAGAAGTATCCCCGAGAGAGATCCAAAAGGTGTCGCAAAAGCACCTGCTGTCACTGCCACTAGAGCTGCAGACGCAGGAACGAATCCCTGTGCTACAAGTGTCGCAGCAACACCTGCCGCTGCGATGTCTGTAGTCGTTGCCGAGAGTGTAAACAAAACGAGACACAACAGCCACACAGAGTTGTCTCCGATGCTCTCTGCTATGACACCTCCAGCCGCACAGAGAACTACACCCATCGGTAAAACAAGCCACGCTGTTTGTTTCATCACCTCAGATGTGTTTAAAGCCATCATCTTTGATGAAGCTACAGAAGACACTAAAAGGAACACTCCAAGTAACCACTGCGGCAGCGATAACACGTCAAACACTGGCTGTAAGAGCACACACGCAAAGACAGCCAACACAACTTTATAGTCGCTAACTGCAGGTTTTTTGTAGTAAAGCGGTTCTATTTTAGATGTTCTCTCACTCTTGTGTGATACAGCTAATATAAACACTGTAGCTACCAGTAAAAGAACTAAAGACACGGGGAACACATTTTTTACGTAGCTAGCAAAATCCCACTCTGCTGCTGATTTAATAAGTACGTTAGTTGGTGATCCTTGGGGTAATGCGAGAGCAACGACGTTACTGCCGACAAAAAGTGCTGCACCTGTACGCCAAGGAGTGCGCGAGAAAACCGCAATAGGGGCAAGAGCTACCACAGCTGTGTCGTTTGAAGCCATCACAGCTACACCTGCCGCTAAAAACATCACAGCCACAGGATGTGTCCCTACCCGACGACCCAGACGCGCCACGGTGTCGTTCTGACTAGCCACAGCAGCTACCGATGTGTATCCTAGAATAACCACAAGGTCAGCTGCCTTCAAAAACGCTTTAGGCATGTCGGCACCCGCTACGTAAGCTAACAAGGCAGCAGCAGCGCAGCCTATCAAAACTGAGGCGATGCGCCGTGTAAAGTTCATCCGTAGAGTCAGTAATGTCGGTATCACTGCAAAAAGCACGACGCCAACACCTAAGAAAAGGCGCATAACAGTAAGGTACGAGAGCTGTGCGTCTCGGCACGACATCAATAGCTACCGTCTCACGCACCAAGCTACCACAACTACTCCAACTGCGCTTTAGCCAATAACATAGTTTGCAACCACCCTCACGGTCTGCTGTGCTTTTGTCTGTTACACTCAGCCTAAAGGACTACCCTCTGCCGTCTTCATTAAACCGTACATAGCGACTTATTTAAGCAGTAAAGGGTATGCACCAAAACCGGCACCGATTAGAGAGCTCGCAGCCGCCTACGACGAAAGCTCAATCTACGAACCAAGCGTCGAGCAAGGCCAGCCTTGCTGCGCTTTACTACAACAGGACGTCTCTCTTGATGACGACGTGCAGTACTACCAACTAGCACACGCTCTTTAAAGACACCGGTTTCATGTCTCACCGTGTCAGTCTCTATCGGAGAACGAACATCTTGTAGGGAGGCAGTATAAAGCGCTCGAAGTTCGTCACGGTTGAGCCGTTGGTATTCCAGTAACGACTGTGCAACTGTTTCTAACAGTCCAGCATGTTCGTTAAGTAGAGACGTAGCCCTCATGTGCGCATCGGCAAGCAGTGTATCAACAGCACGTTGTGAAGCTGTAGTATCTCTAGATCGTACAGATAAGCCAAGCGGCGTAAAGCCATATCTATTAACCATGTCAGAGGCGAGCACTGATGCGGACTGCAAGTCAGAAGACGCACCTTGCGTACAAGTACCACCTAGTAAGCGCTCCTCTGCTACTCGTCCTGAAAGTAGCGCTACGAGCTGTGCTTGAGCCGTGTCGCGCGTGAAGTAAACGTCTTCTGGGACTCCCATCCACGTGACGCCTCCTGCAGGGCCGCGCGGAATAATCGTGACTGCGTAAGGATCTTCAAGTTCGTCTAAAACCAAACCAGCAACAGCGTGTCCTGCTTCGTGCCATGCGGTGATGCGTTTGTCGCGGTCTGTTTGAACCATACCAGGCCGCGCACGTCCTAGTGCTACAAGCTCGACAGCGTCTGCAAAGCAGTCCATAGTAACGGTGTTTTGTTTTTTGCGTATAGCCCCCAGCGCAGCTTCGTTAGCCACTCTGGCAAGGTCTGCACCAGACATCCCTGGAGTACGAGCCGCGATGGTCTTTAGACTGACGTCTTTGCTCAGGCGCTTGTTACGTACGTGCTTCTCAAGAATCGCTTCTCGCCCTGTGAGGTCTGGCACAGGTACCTCTATTCGACGATCAAGCCGTCCAGGTCGCAGTACTGCCGGGTCTAAAACATCGGGCCGGTTTGTAGCTGCGATAGTGATTATATCTGAAGACACAAAACCATCTAGCTCTGTAAGTAGCGCAATGAGTGTATTCTCGTGCTCGGCGCCAGCTCCTTGGTTGAGGCCACCGTCTGCGCCGCGGCGGCGTGCCACGGCGTCTATCTCGTCGATGAACACGATAGCACGCTTATGGCTACGCGCTCCTGCGTATAGCTCGCGGATGCGTTTTGCGCCCACTCCTACAAACATCTCCACAAAGTCAGAGCCGTTAGCTGAGATGAAAGGCACGCCTGCTTCAGCAGCAACGCTTCTAGCTAACAACGTTTTACCAGTACCTGGCGGCCCTACAAGTAGCGCGCCTTTAGGGATCACTGCTCCAAAGTCATGATATTTCTTCGGGTCTTTGAGAAAGTCGACAAGTTCGCGTAGGTCCTCGAGTGCTTCTTCACAGCCTGCAACCAGATCAAAGCCCGCTTCCTCCTCAGGTACTCGACCTGCGTTAGTCCGCTCATCCCGCATCTTCCCAATCACTAAAAGAGCAAGAAATCCAAGCACGATCCAGCCCCAAGTGGGCATATCTGAGAGGGTGGCAGAGAACATACGTATAATTGTCCACTAAATCCACCATTAGCCACCATTACAGGCACTAACCACTATCATGGTTGTTTGGTAAGGGTTATATGAGTTCAGGGTGTAAAACGACGACGACTGGGACCATCTACCTGCGTATATACCTGTATATACACCCATGCCTTCACTTGAAGCGCTATCCCGTAAAGCCCGCTTGTGTTCCAGGTCTACAGCAGGATACGTACATACACGCTCAGGTACAAGTCACCATTCGCAGTTTCCAGCTGCCACCACAGCAGAGCTCGGGTTTATGCGAACGCACACGGCTGCGCCTTCGTAAGAGAGCTCAACTTGTTTCAGTACCGGGTCTAGCTGCTTAATGTCTGCGACAATCAAACCATTCTCACGCACCACGAGCGGTTGCCCGTCAGCTCCTCGCAACGTCTGCGTCACCTCACCCCCGCCAAGACCAGCGTGAAACTCTAGACCAGCCTCGACCAACAGTTTAAAGTACGACTCTGTACTCTGCCCACCATCGCTGAACTCCGGTTGCCTGACGAAATACTCCGCCGTGTTTAAGAGCTCTGTTACCCATGTACTAACAACGTACTCCCGGCCAACTTTATCCGGAACTATCTCCTCAGCACCAGGAACGACGATACGCACGGGGTTGTAAGACACAGTTAGCCAGTACGCCTCTCTAGACCCAATCAATCCTAGTTCTTCAGCTTGGACGACACGTCCTTGGTCATCCAGGATAATGTGCGCAGCCACAGACGTCTGCTCAGAACGCACGACGTATGCACACCTGCCGGGCTTTGACCATGCGGCGTCTTCACTTACCACGTAGTCTTCGCGCGACATATTCAAGCCACTCGGCCCATTGTCAGCCCACGCCTTCAAGCTCGCATCAGGCCCGATAAAGTAATCAAGGTATCCAAACAGATTCCCGATCGCCGGATCTGTCGTTACAAGATTCTCGACGTACTCCACGTCACTACTATCAGCCTTCACCCACTTTCCAGCCGCCTCCGGAAGTGCGCTCTCGAGAAAGCTCACATACACTGCAGACTCATCTAGGACGACCTCGGCGTAGTCTTCTAATGGTTCAGGCGGCATACGCGTTAAAAACGCGTATCGACGCAGTCCGGAACCGTCACGTTCGAAAACCTCGTCTACCAACAAAGAGTCGCCCTCACCTCTAGTGCGTGCCCGCGTCATACGCATCGAGACGGGGCCTTCTAACCTTCGCCCAATAGCCGTGAGAGGATCGTGTGATGAACACGAAACGTGCTTAGAGGCTACAGCATCAGAGGCTGCAGTTGTAGAGGGCTGGCTGTCTCTACAGCCAGCGAGAAAGACTAGCATTAGTATAGCAGTAACACGAACTGACGGCATCCCTCTGAAAGTCCGAGCCTGTCAGACAGAGGCCTGACACATTCAGACTGAGACCGTTGCCCACACAACACTCACTCTTAAAGGAAAAGATCAGCCGCCTCAATCAGCGATAACCTGCTCGGCGTGCTCTGCAAGTAGAGCACGTCACTGTTTAGGTATGACTAACTCAACTTCACCGATGACCGTAGGAGTCCCGCGCGAGACAAAGGTCGCCGAACACAGAGTCGCTCTCACCCCTGAAGCTGTGCGTGAGCTCACTTCACACGGCGTTAGTGTCTCTGTTGAGACTCTCGCCGGCGAGGGTGCGTCAATATCTGACGAGCAGTACGAGGCTGCCGGTGCGTCAATTGTCCAGACACCTGATGAGGCATGGGCACAGCAGTTAGTAGTGAAGGTAAAAGAGCCTCAGCCGTCTGAGTTTGGGTATCTACGTGAAGATTTGACTCTCTTCACGTATCTGCATCTCGCTGCATACCCAAACGTAGCAGCAGCGCTTCTTAACTCCAGGACAACATCGATAGCGTACGAGACCGTACAGGCTCCAAACGGTTCTCTCCCTCTTCTAGCCCCTATGAGTGAGATCGCAGGCCGGCTCGCTCCCCAGATGGCAGCTCATCATTTAGAGAGACACAACGGAGGCCGCGGAGTGCTTCTCTCGGGTGCTCCCGGCGTCAAGCCAGCTAGTGTCGTAGTTGTCGGCGCTGGTGTTGTAGGTTTTAACGCCGCCCGCATAGCTGCAGGTATGGGCTCAGACGTGACTCTTTTAGATAAGAACGTAGATCGTCTCCGCTGGGTAGATGACGTCAACATTGGTAAAATCCGCACCGTCACATCTAATCGTGGTGCGCTCGAGCAGGCCGTGCGTGATGCAGACGTTGTCATCGGTGCAGTGCTCGTTCCTGGCGGTCGCGCGCCGGTGGTTGTAACTGAGGAGATGGTTGCTTCGATGCGTTCCGGCTCTCTAGTTCTCGACGTTGCTGTAGATCAAGGCGGATGTATAGCCACAACTAAAGAAACCACGCATCTCAATCCGACTTTCACTCTACACTCAGTCCTTCACTACGCCGTAGGAAACATGCCTGGTGCCGTGCCTCACACCTCTACTTACGCTCTAGCAAACGTGACGCTCCCTTACGTCGCGCTCGTTGCCGCAAGACGTGTAGCTAACGCCCTCAGCGAGAACGCCAACTTAGTACCAGGTCTCACTACTGTGTCCGGCAGGTTTGCAAACAGAGACGTCGCTACAGCTCTCAGTTCAGAGTCTCTGACGCTACCTGACGCTCTGGCTCTTCTCTAATTAGCTCAGATATCAAAGCAAGAGATCTATCAGCCAAACCTCACACCACCCTGATGTGTAACCAGGATACTCCCACAGGCCTGCACCTAAACGTGTCGCTCCAGAGTTAAGCAGACCTCGCTTTGCAGATACGTTAGAGTCCCAAGTCACACTTAGTAAGTGTGTTACTCCAGATTTTAAAAAGTCATGTCTCAGTAACTCTGTTGTTTTGTTTATCAAACGCATCCCTCGCGCGGCGCTAAGAAGCCACACTTCTCGCTCAAACGTCCCTGCTGGTGTCTCAAAACCACACGCGCTGTGTATCGGTCCTATCTCGTACCAGCCAACTGGTACGTCATCAAGAAACACGATATAAGCGCGTCCCGCACGTTCAGACGCATACTCTCTAGCCTCCTTTACGTTCATTTCTTCAGGTAAGTAAGTTGCATCAACTAACTGAGAGTCAAAGCTAGCCTCTATAAGCATACCAACGACGTCATCAGATAGATCTTCATTAACGCTGCTCACGCGTAGCAGACCTGCTGGAGTTAGCGTCTCGTGCCCCATAGCTACAGTGTCGCCCTCTTAGCTGGGGCCAAAACTGGGCTAAAACGAGTCTCGGTGTCCTACGAGTGTCTTCGGCAACAGACACCAACGCTCTCACCACATGTTTCTTCGGGTGTCGTGATTCGCATAGACGTCTTTACACACTGCTGTATGGTGTATAAGTTTCACAAATCACAACTTGCTTTGAAACCTCGAGAGCTGTCTGCGCTCTTTCTCGGTTGGTTTTTAATATCGCTCGCTATATCTCTCCTTATTAAAGCCGACCTCGGTGTTGCTCCTTTTGACGTTCTAAACACAGCCATCTCTAGTAGAGCTGGCGTGTCAGTTGGTGTCGCAACCTGGGTGTCTGCAGCTGGTCTGTTGGCTCTAGCTTGCGTTTTAGGTGCAAAGCCTGGAGTTGGTACTCTCGTGGGTCCTCTCTTTATAGGTGCCGGCATAGACCTCTTATCGCCCCTAGTCCCGCACAGCAATATTTTGCTGCTTAGGTTTGTCACCGTTATCTCTGCTCTCTTTATTCTGTATCCAGGTGTTTGCCTGGTTTTGCTGTCTCGTCTCGGAGCTGGCCCCACTGAGGTTTTAATGACGGCTGTAACTAAAAGAGGTTTAAGCATCACAAAAGCCAGGTGGTGTATAGAATCTGCCTGTCTTGCTGTGGGTGTTTTTCTTGGTGGCTCTTTTGGATTAGTTACTGTACTGGTGGTACTCTCAGCCGGTCCTCTCATAGCGGCCTTATTAAAGCCGATAGCTAGACTCGCGCGTCTAGATCCTCTGTGATGTCAGGGCAGAGCTTTAACTATACCGCGCACAGCTAAATAATTTAACCCAGCCGCGATTATGGTCATCACGTGCCAAAACTCGTGGTATCCAAATACTCTCTCAGATAGTCTTGGTAGAGATTTTGAAAAGAGAGCAGCTCCGATCGAGTAAATCACACCAGACGCTAAAACCGCTACGGCACACAGCCTGCTAGTCTGCCACAGCCACGGTAGTATGATAACTGTAGTCCAGCCTATTATTGGGTAAAGATTACTAGCAAGTCTGTCTCTTCTCCCTGTTATCTTCAAAAAAGCTCCAATAACAGCTGATATCCACACCGTCGCTAACAGTGGTACCCCAATGCTTCTCGGTGGAACTAGAAGACTTATAGGTGTTATCGTTGCAGCAATAAGCAGGTATATAGCAGCATGGTCAGCGCGTTTCATTATAGATTGAGATCTAGGCGTGCGCGCAAAAACATGATACAGGGCCGATACACCAAAAACTGTTATCATTCCCAGGGCAAACACGCACACTCCAGCTCTTGAAACACTTGTGTGCGCAGAGGCTATCAGAGCTATAGATACAGGGCCTGAGAATAAAGCTGCAGCTAGGTGTAGTCTGCCTCTCCATCGAGGTCTCATTAGTCCAGAGGAGTGGTCCAGGTTCGGTAGCGCTAGCCTCTGGCGTATCATCCCAGAAACAGTGCGCTATTTCTCCCGCGCCGCTTGCCGCCAGACACTAAGAGCCGTACAGTCTTCTCACATGTCGCTCGTTGTAGGCCTCTTGCTGGTCTTTCTTATTTTCAAAGGCGCAAAGACCTTCTGGTTTTACATAGATAACAAGTCGAAGGCTGAAGATAGGGCTTGCGCCAACGCTCAGTCCTGGTTAGAGTCAGAGCTCAGCTTCCCTAGTCGTGTGCCTGTAGATAGCGTAGCGTGGGGCAACGATGGTCGAGACATACACATGTCTCTCTCACAAGGCGCCAGGCTCCGTCTAAGATGTTTCTGGCCTCGGCGGGTAGAGGTAACGCACCTTATCCAGGCTGTGTTTAATGATGAACTGGGTTGGATAATAGATGCAGAAGTGCCAAACGGCGATCGCGTACGTTTTTACGCTTGGCGTGTCATGTACTCACGCAGCTGAGAGTTCAATTATCAGCCGGAAACCAGCGTCATGTACTCATCCTGCGATAGCTCGACAACATCCTCTGGTTTATCGATGGGCAGCGACATTGGACGCTCATATTTCACGTTTATAACGTCGTTTACCGCAGATACACCTCTTGGTTTAAGCACGAACTCCACGATGTCGTCTCCTTGTGTGCGCATGTAGCCGTCAGCCTTGCTGGTGGTCTCACCGTTGTTTAAAGAAGCTTTAAGAGTCCATCTGCCTGGTGTCTCTTCTCTCAAGTCGCTGTACTGTGTAACAGACACCCATTCTAGACACCCCGACGGTGCGCTCGGAAGCTCTTCGAGCGCTACTGTGTCAGGTTGCCCCCACGTAGCCCACTCCCCATCTAGGCGCTCAACTAGCTCTCTGCGTTCCGTGGTCTCTATGCTCTCTGTGCCAGCAGTCCATCTGGCGTAAGAAACACCACCTGTCGTTAGTATCTCTAGTCCTTTGTCGTCGTACCCTACGTAGTTTGCGTAGAAAGAGTCCCACATCGACGACTCGTTTCCGGGCATACCGGGAAACCAAGACACTACTATGCTGTCTGATATGCGGCAGTAGAAACCATCCTCACCTGCTTTGTCAAGTCGTGCTTCAAGTCCATCGACACTTAAAGAAAGACCAGGTTCAGTATCTGCGCCACTCTTGTTCTCGTCGGATTTGTTCCCACATCCAGCAATAATTGCAGTAATCAATAAGATCGTTGTAGCTGTTTTCATTCTCACCTCTCTCACAGTGCCAGACATGGCGGCAACAGCACGCTCACTTAAAGCCATTAGCATTACATAAATAACTAAGTTTCAGGCGGATAAAAAGCTGTTCCTGATATATACACAAACGACGAGACTGTTGTCAAGTCGTTTGGTTTTCCTCACTTGGCGTAGTTCAGAATGTGGTTGGCTAGGTACGCTCGGTAGTAATACAGAATGTAATGAAGCAAGAGTGCAGTGATAGCTACTCTGCCAACACCTAGGTTAAAAACAACCCACAGAACGATCGAGTCAGCAGCGAGGGTAATAACGATCACGTCTCGTGTAATGCGGCCGGCTCGTACTTCTCGTACTGCATATCTAAACGCCAGGAAAGTTGCTATACACATCCAGGCCATCATTGGTCCTTCGTGCATGCTGATACTGCCTGTTACAGCCAAAGCAGCAGCTACTGTAGCAACAGCGCTCGCCGCCATGACAATCACTCCGTGTTTCACAAGTGACAGGGGTATTTTCGGGTTTTCGTTCATTTGGATTCCTTTGTTCCAGTGGTTCTCCCACGTAAGAAACATTGAGCGTGACCTGAGCCTACCAAAACAGGCCCAGAGCCCTTATGAGAAGGAGCCTAGACTGTTCCAACTCTACTTATAACGTCAGCTGCTGCCATATGACCAGCTCTCAACGCGTTTTTAGGGTCTCTCTCGCCTTTAAGCAGCGACGACAGGAATCCAGCAGCGAACGCATCTCCCGCACCTGTGGTATCTAAAGGCTTAACTCCAGACACAGCTGGTTCAAACCACTCCTCTCCAAAGTGTCGCAGAAAAGCGCCTCCTCCTCCACGTCTCTCGATAAAGAAGTTCTCGCTAACGTCTATTCCTGGTGTATTTTTAAAACACGAGGCCTCTTCGGCGTTAGCAAAAACCACCGTGAAACGAGCTGCAGATAATAGCTGCCTAACTCCGTCTGCGCCTACTCTCTCTATAGCTCCTGTAGATCCTAAATCTAAACTCAAGATCTCACAAGAGCTCCGTTCTACCAGTCTCTTAATAGAGCCGGTTTCGTCTCTATCTACGCTAGATAGAGATAAGTGAAAGACACCACTACGCACGCCGTCTATCTCGTCTGCGTATGGTCTCAAAAAAGCATCTCCTGAGTCCCCGACCATAGATCTCGTTCCGTCTGTGTCAGTTATGATGATGGTTCTACGTGTTACTTCAGATTGTAAAGGTTTAACTAACACCCCGTTAGCCTGCGCATAGGACAAAGCCTCAACTCCCTCCCTGTCTGCACCAAAAGGCCCGTAGAAAACAGTGTCTACACCTCTCCTGGCTGCACCGATAGCCGTAGCGTAGGCCGAGCCTCCGTAACATCTCGTTATCTCTCCGCGCACTGACCCATCTTTCATAAACGGTGTGCCACACAGGGCAATGTCACAAACAGTCGGTTCTCCCCAGACATCTAGCGTGTTGTTTAATGTCTGCAGTTTCTCTAGTGGACTCATTTTTTAATAACCCTATCGATGACTCTCTCAAGCTCCGGCATAACGTCGATAGATGCTATCAGTATCACGTCGTCCCTAATCTCTCTAACTGCCGCACCGGCTTCTAAGGCGATGATCATCCCTGCAGCTATGTCCCACTCTTCTAGGCCAGGTCCGTACATGGCGTCTAGCTCTCCACACGCTACTTGGCACGCCGCTAAAGCCGCACAGCCTCCACGTCTCACATCTCTACATGTTTTGTCAAGCTCAGACACAACCTCAACAAAGATCTCTCTTGTCTCTCCACGCCCTCTACCTAGGTCTATGACGGATTTAGAGAGCTCTCTAGTTCGGCGTGGCCTTATAAGTTCTCCGTTCAAAAAAGCGCCGCCTCCTAAAACTGCTGTAAAGTATCGCTCAGGTCTTCTAGTTGCCACTACTCCCGCTACAGTCACACCATTTACAGACACAGCTATAGACACCGCCCACTCATTTCTGCCATAAGAGTAGTTCAAGGTACCATCTATCGGGTCTATCGTCCACACGCATGTCCCGCCTTCAGTGAATCCTCCCTCCTCACCTAGTATAGTGTCTTCCGGCCGACGTCTCATTATTACATCTCGTATGGTCTTCTCAACTTCTCTATCTGCAGCAGAGACTACGTCAGCACCAGCGCTCTTACCGGTGTGTTTCTCTTCAAACTCTAGAGACTCAAGATTGTCCGCGTATCTCCCAGCGACCGCTACACCCTCTCTGGCTGCTTCTAACGCGATCTCAAGAAGCTCTCTAAAATCCGAGTCTCTTTTCATTGGGTCGCTCACCTTTTAAACAGTGCTCCTCGACGTCTCTGCCGCACACAGCAGCGCTTCACGTTTTCTCGTCTCTACCAACGCACATCAATACAATAATCAGGTTTAGCGGGTCTCTAGCAGCTTAAGGCTCACTCTCGACCTAGGTGACTACATCGGTGTGGTAGTTAGCCCCATGGCAACTCACGGTTTTAAAACCCTGCTCAACACCACAGGCACCGCCTCACTTGACGCATCAGCCGACTGTTTGGCGTGGTAGCTCGAACGTGTAAGTGGGCTTGACTCCACGTGACTGATACCCAGAGACTCACCTACTTGCTTCCAGCGAGTAAACTCATCTGGATCAATCCATCGCGCAACTGGTATGTGGTGAGTAGTCGGCCGCAGATACTGACCAATCGTTACTATATCAACGCCGATTCCCGCAAGGTCAGCCAGGCATCCATCTACTTCCTCGCTGGTTTCGCCCATTCCTAAAACCAACCCAGACTTCACAACCAGGCCTACATCTTTAGCCCTAGCCAACACACCAAGTGAGCGCGCATACCCGGCAGATGGACGAACGGCTCGCTGTAAACGTGCTACTGTCTCTATGTTGTGGTTAAATACATCAGGTCGCGCACTAAACAATAAACTCAGCGAGGCAGCATCTCCTTTGGCGTCTGACACTAAAGTCTCAACTCTAGTCACCGGGTTTCTCTCTCGGGTCGCTCTTACGCACTCTGATACGTGGGCAAAGCCCCCGTCTGCCAGGTCGTCACGCGCGACCATGGTTAAAACAGCGTAAGTCAACCCCATCGACTCGACAGCCTCAGCGACTCTTTGAGGCTCGTTTTTATCGGGTAGTCCTGGTTTGCGCGTGTCTACTAGGCAAAATCCGCAAGCTCGCGTGCAGCGCTCACCTAACACCATAAATGTTGCAGTGCCATCTCTCCAGCACTCAGAAAGATTGGGGCAACCAGCCTCTTCACACACCGTCACTAACTGACGATCTCTCAACGTGCGTTTAATTCCCAAAACCTCAGCACCGATCTGTACTTTGGGCCGCAGCCATTCTGGTTTACGTTCAAAGAGCGAGACACCGCCATCTACACCAGCGTCAGCAAGACGTGCTAACATGCGCACCGGCTCTCCTGGTCCTTCACCACGTGAGAAGCGTGACAAGTCTTCTGGTCTAAAAATCCAAGCTACTTCTTGCAAGTCAGCTTCTCCCCCGCCCCAACGCTCAATTGCTAAGCGACTGACGATCTTCGCAACATCTTGTGTTGAGACGTTAATTCCTTCTTCTTTAAGAGACGTCACCGGATACTCGCTGACACCGCAAGGTACGATGTGCTGACGCATGTAAGCCATGTCTGGGTCAATGTTGAGCGCAAACCCGTGCATCGTACGTCCGCGTGCTAAACGAACACCGACAGCACTGATTTTGCGCCGCTGATCGTTGTCAGCATCGAGCCACACGCCTGCAAACCCGGGTAAACGTCCCGCGTTTTTCACACCGAGCTCAGTTAAAGTGTCAATAACCAGCTGTTCCACGTCAAACACGTGGTCTTTTGCACCTACCGCGTTCTTAAGGTTCAAAATGGGATAACCAACCAGCTGGCCAGGACCGTGATAAGTGATATCACCACCTCGTTTCACAGAGACAAAATCTGCACCGACTTCAGCAGGATTACATAGCAGATTCTTCTCTAGGTCGCTACGTGGGCCGTAGGTGAAAACATGGGGATGCTCTAAAAGCAGTAGGTGCTGCTCTTTTCCGTACTCAAACAGGGCGGTTTGTAGTGCTAGAACCTCGCGATACGCGACCTCACCGATCCAGCGGACGCGCAACATGATTTAAAACTCGCTTGACCAGTCGCGGGTCTCGAGAATCTCCTTGACTCTCACTAAAAAACCTGCAGCGTACGCACCATCGAACGCGCGATGATCCCAGCTCATAGCCAAACGACCAACTGGATGGATAGCGATACCCTCCCCACCACCGGGAATATTAACAACAACAGGCTTACGCACAATAGCATCAGTTGATAAAATCGCAACCTGCGGCTGATTTATGATCGCCATCGTGAGAACCGAGCCAGCTGAACCATTGTTTGAGATAGTAAAAGTACCACCTTTGATTTCGTCAGGTCTGATCTTGCGACTCTTTGCACGGGCTGCAAGATCACTAATCTCTCTGGCGATGACTCTCAAGCGCTTCTCTTTAGTGTCACGCACGACCGGCACCAAGAGTCCGAAACCCTCAACATCAACCGCGATACCTAGATCGATGTAACGATGCACTATAAGGTCAGTCTCTGAAATGCTCGCGTTCATGTGTGGGAAGTCTGCTAACGCGTCAGTAACTGCCCGCGAGATAAAAGGGAGATATGTCAGGCTGAAACCTTCAGCGATCTTGAACTCTTCTTTAATCTTAGCCCGTGTGTTATCAATGTTTGCATAATCTACTTCAACGACGCTGAAAGCGTGAGGGCTCACACTTAACGACATCGTCATGTGAGCACCCGTCAATTGTCGAATCTTTGACAGCGGGACAATCTCGTCACGCTCACCAGCAAGTACGACTAGTGCCTCAGCAGTACTCACGGGAGCATCCGGCATAGCCGCAACTGGTGTGTTACTTAATGCAGCAGGCAAAGCCTCAGTTTCCACAGCCTCGCCAGACGTGGCTGAGCTGATAGCGATTTTATCGAGGTGATCAAGAATGTCTCCTCGGGTGACACGACCACCAGGACCAGTCCCGTCAATAGTATCAACATCGATGCTGTGTTCGTTTACTAAACGACGCACAACCGGCGATAGCAGACGCTTGTCATTATCTAAAGCCGGTACCAACGCAGCAGGCGTGGTAACTGGTGCTTCAGCAACAGGCTCAGGCACGTCCCGAGGGGCGTTAAAAGAAGGTACTGCAGGTGTCGGCACATTCTCAACAACTACAGCTGACGGAGTAACTAATGGAGTAACCAGGGGAGAAACTGACTGGGTAAGCACTGACGAGTCACCGACAACTCCGATAACTGTGCCAACAGAGACAGTCTCGCCTTCAGAGACCAAGATCTCAGTCAAAACTCCAGCTACAGGCGAAGGGACTTCGGTGTCTACTTTGTCGGTGGATACCTCAAACAGGGGCTCATCTGCAGCGACTGTCTCGCCTACTTTCTTAAACCATCGCGTGATGGTTCCCTCAGTGACGGTTTCTCCAAGTTGTGGAAGAGTTACTTCTGCCATATTATTCCTCTCTATATTGACTTTGTGTTACGTATTAAAGCTACATCCAGGCCGGTCTGGATAAACTAAAACCTCGCACTGCCCAAGGCCTAGACATGCCTGCTACGAGAGACTCTCTAGTGGTTTCGTCTAGGAAGTCTAGGTCTCTCTCAACAGGTTCGCTCACCTTTTAAATGGTGCTCCTCGAGAACCGTGACGCACACAGCAGTATCTAACACGCTAGATCTCCTATCTGGGCTCATTAGTTCAGTTGTTTGAGCCTCAATAAAGACTCAGTCCTGACTATCTTCACACACCAAGCCTACACTCCAAGCCTACACTCCAAGCCATTCTGCAATCCGATTCATGAAATAAAGGGCTCTTCGTTATATACAGAGTTCTATACTGTTTCTGTACTCACTGAAGTTACTGCGCTCTGTCTAAATCACAAGCAAGACGCAACAGCAGTCAGTCTGTGCAAACCCGCAAGCTCCTCTATCGACATGTCTGTTGAGTATCCGCCAGCCAGAACCCACGCTACCGGGATTCTGTGCAGTTTAGCCCAAGAGAAAACTAGCTCTTCGCGCTTAGCTAGTGTCTCTGTGGTCACCCCTCTAACACCTCCAGCGCGTTCGTGAGGATCCATCCCAGCGTTATACAGCACCAAGTCTATCGAACTTGGCGCTGTAATGTCTGAGAGTGCCCGCTCTATATCTGCTATGTAAGTAGAAGAGCTGCTCATTATGAGAGTTGCGCCTTTAATGTCAGTGTATGTATCAAAATGTATCAATGAAACATCAAGCTGTTCAAAAACCCCGTCAAAGCCGTGCTCAATGTAAGACGCCGTCCCTCCTCCAGCATGTGCGTCTAAGTCTAGACACAGCACTCGTCTAGCACCTGACTTAAAAGCCGCTTTAGCACCTAGCACAAGTCCGTTTACTGTACAAAATCCACCACCTTCTTTAAATCTGGCGTGATGTAGTCCGCTAGACAACGATCCAGAGTTGGTGTTCATGCCAAGCGCAGACTCTACAGCCCTCACAACTCCCCCAGAGGAGTAGAGCACGGATTTAAGTAGCGTCTCATCCCAACCTATGCCGTTACTCGCAGCCAGGTCTCTGGGCAAACCAGTCTTCAATGCGCTGAAGTAAGTATTGTCTAAGCTCAATGATAGCTCATCCAGGCTAACTGGCGCTGGTTCTACCAGTTTGACGTTAGCTATCGGTTCTCTTTGTAACAAGCTTGACACGTGCGCAGCTTTGCGGGTCGTGTCGTAGGCAACAGCCGTATCACAGTATTTATCAGAGTAAAAGATCTTCATCAGCGCATACCAGATGAAGCAATCCTGGAAATAACCCAGCGCGTATCTACGGGGTTCTCAAGCATCCATGACCTCACGGCGTCTTGCTGGTGAGCTCTGGTTTCAAGCCCGACACCGTTAGCTCGCTGCCACCAGTCTAGTGCGTCTAAGGCGTATATCATAGCAGCTATGGGTCTAGCCGCGCGAATAGACTCCAGCGCCTCTACGGGCTGGTAACCAAGCGATAGAAGAACGGCAAACGCTAGTGACGGCGCCCTGTTTACTCCCATATGGCAATGCACTAAAACCTTACCTCCCTCTACCGCAAGACCACCTACCGCCGCCTCTACACCTCTCGCAAACCACTCGTCAGGTTGTCTATACCCGTCGTCGTCGGTTGCTATATAGTGGTATCTAACATCTGGGCGTAGGCTATAGACGAGGTTCTCGTCAGACGCCTCAGATCGGACGTCGATGATGTCAGTGACGCCCATCTTCAAAAGTGTCTCAAGTTGCGCCGAGAATTTCTCTAAAGATGAACCGTCTAAGTCGCCAGAGACTATAACATTAGGCGCGACTAAACAAGGTGTCCTCCACCACTGCTCTGGGGATGATGGTCTAATGTTGTTCTCGGCTTCTGCTCTCATGTATTATAGACGTCCTAGTGTCAAGATGTGACAAAACACCAAACCGGGCCTCTCACGGCTTTATTTGACGCAAGATACCAAAGCGCGTATCTGTCTTTGTCGTCTGGTCTCTTATAGAGACCCGTAAGGCCAAACCCCCCTCATTTATGGCCACGTTTTCGTGACAGGTATTTTTTTACCGGCACATATTAATACATGTCTCTACACGACGAGCAAGGGTACCCCAGAACGCTTGTTCTAAACTCCAGCTACCAACCAATAACAACCATCGATCCTAAAAGAGCCGCTGTTTTGCTCATCGATGGCGTAGCTGAGCTCGTAGAGGGCACCGGGAGCTTCTTCCGTTCGCCTTCTATCAGCGTACCTGTAGCTTCTGTAGTGCGTCTGTGCCGCCAGACCAGGACTCCTCGTAAGTACAGAGTTCATTTGACAAAAAGAACTCTGTTTGCCAGGGATTCTGGCTTGTGTGCTTACTGTCTCTCCCCTGCTGAGAACATCGATCACGTGATACCTAAAAGTCGTCCAGGAGGTACCCACACTTGGACTAACGTAGTAGCTGCTTGTCAGCGTTGCAACGTGAAAAAGGGCGCTCGCACACCTGAGGAAGCTGGTATGAGGTTACATAAGCAACCAACTGAGCCGCGTGGTCAGGAGGCTTTCATTCTAGGTCTCGCCGGCTATCAAGATTCTTGGGATACGTGGTTTAATAAATTCTCGTAATCAGAGACTCTTGTTTTCATCTCTGACGTATGTACGTTGTTATCTATGGCAGATCTCCCTCCTCCCGCGTACCAATCATCCCCCAGTTTCAGCCCTACACCTCCATACACGCAGAACACTGAGTCAAAGAGGGTTCTCTCTGGCGTGTTAGCCATAGTTCTCGGAGCGCTAGGTGTTCATAAGTTTGTCCTTGGTTACCATAAAGAAGGTGCCATACTTTTGGCAGCCACCGTATTAACCTGTGGAATCGGTGCTGCATTCACTTCGATGATAGGTTTAGCAGAGGGTGTTCTTTATTTAACTAACTCAGATGCAGAGTTTGTCTCAACTTATCAAACAAACCGTAGAGGATGGTTCTAGATCGTGCCTAACCCTGGCTGGTATCAAGACCCATCTAATAGTAACGGTCTCAGATTTTATGACGGTGCAAAATGGACCGACCACGTCGCTGTATCGTCCCAGATAAGCGAAGATAAGATAACTGATTTTTTGCTCCCATCTAGAAAGTCTCAAACCGCAATAATTGCTGGTTACCTCGGTCTTTTCTCGCCTATTATATGGCCTCTCGGGTTTCTCGCACTCTTTTTCTCTATAAAAGCTCTATCTAAACCAAAGTTTGGTTCAGATAAGCTGCGTATAGCCACAGGCTTTATTCTTGGCGGCTTAGGATCTCTCCTCTCTATCGCCGTTTTGGTGCTTTTATTATTATCGTAGCTTCTTCTTAAAGGTTTTAAGCCGTAACGCACACTTTAAAGAGACGCGCAGTCTCTTTATTGTCGACACCAAACACGCAGGCGTCAAACAACAACCCTCTATCTAACCTGAGTGCAGTTGCTCTGGTGCCTCAGCAGGCAAACTCTGCACAGTGTGTGTGATGGATGTAATCATAGCTGACGATTCAAAGGCGATGCGCATGCTCGTTTTAAGAGCCCTGCGGCACGCAGGCTTCTCAGTCACTGCCAGAGAGGCGGCCGACGGTAAAGAGGCACTAGAACTCGTTAAAGAGTCCGTTCCTGATCTAATACTCTCCGACTGGAACATGCCGGTGATGTCTGGTATAGATTTTCTCCGCGAGGTCCGAGCTCTAGGTATCACTACACCTTTTGGGTTCGTTACTTCTGAAACCACCGCGCGCATGAGAGAGGAAGCTATTTTAGCTGGCGCCTCTTTTCTTCTCGGCAAACCTTTCACACCTGAGGCTTTTCAGGATATCTTAACTGGTCTCGTCTAATGGCTATCAAGATAAACAGACCACCGACGCCAGAGCCCTCGCCACGTGCTTTACCACTCCCAGAGGTGGTACGAGACACTCTATCTGACCTTCTTATGAGGCCGTGTTCTGTGACCAAGTCAGACTCCACGAATGTTGCACTCTTGGGTGTCTTCTGTGACGCATCGGGTAAACCGTTAGCCGCACTGGGCGCTGATTGGAGTTTCTGCGCTCTCTCGGCAGCAGCTCTCGCTATGATGCCAGCCTCCACAGCTCTCGAGCAGGCCGCAGCTAAGGAACTTGATGAGACTCTACACTCTTGCTTCTTTGAGGTGGTCAATGTTCTCTCCCGCCTTTTAAATGGTGAGTCTGTATCCCATCTTAAATTAACAGAACTCCTAGACGCCTCCTCGCCACTCTTGCTAGAGATGGAAGCCGGACGCTCCAGACATTTGGAGATTACTATAGAGTCCTACGGGACCGGGAAGATGAGTATTTACTCGCTTGGGTGATTTGTTTATCACAAGAAATTTATAAACGCACATCCTGGCTCTCTTGCTAGGGTTTTCGAACCCACACCGTGACACCTTTTCTGCTCGCTCTCTCAAAACCCTCAGGGGCGTTCAGTAGCCCTTCAGAGGCCCCTAGTATTAAACACCCACCGGGTCTTATAGATGGTGTTATATTTTTAAACACCCGCTGTCTGGTTGCATCATCAAAGTAGATTAAGACGTTTCTCAAAAACACTAAGTCGTACCTACCAGGCCCAGCAGCTTCAAGCAAGTTCGATACACTAAAGTGGCAGCTTTTCCTAATGTCTTCGTTAAGCTGCCACTTATCTCCCGATCTCTGCTCGAAGTTCTCCAATAGACGGATTGCTGATAGTCCACGGTTTACTTCTAGTCTCGAATACACACCTTCTCTAGCTTTATCTACTACAGTATTAGATACATCAGTCCCTAGTATCTGCACAGGTACGCCCATCTCTCTAGCCAGTATAGACAGACTGTAGGCCTCTTGCCCGGTAGAGCACGCCGCGCTCCAAACAGATAGCTGCCTTGTGGTGTGGGCTTCTCTTAAAAGTTCTTCCTGCAGTAGTTTCCACAAAGCAGCATCTCTGAAAAAGCTAGTTTCGTTGGTTGTCATCGCGTCAACGACTGCTCTACCTACTTCTGGTTTTAGATACACCTGTGTAGCTAGTTCATCTATGCTCACCCCGTAGTCAGAGGCTACGGGTTCTAATCTGGTTTTAATCAGATAACCCTTAGCCTCAGATACGGATATACCGCTTCTCTCGTAAACATATCGCCTGAGTGTGTCGTAGGCGTTCATCTAAGTCTGCCGTTCTTCACGCGCTGTTCGATCTCTTGATGTATCTCCTCTAAAGGTATAACGGTCTCTACAACGCCAGCGCGTACAGCGCTTCCTGGCATTCCCCAAACAACACTAGTCTCTGTGTCTTGCGCTATGACACTGCCGCCAGCCTCCACAACAGACTTGCACCCAGCTGTTCCGTCTGCACCCATGCCAGTTAAAACCACAGCGAGAACCTCCCGCCCCCAGACAGATGGCATACTTCTAAAAAGCACGTCAGCTGCTGGTCTGCACGACTGCTCTGGCGGGTTATCATTTAGTTTTATATACACAGACCCGTCTCTCCTCTCTACAGTCATGTGCCTGCCGCCAGGAGCTATCCACACACCACCTGGCACAACCTCATCTCCGTCTTTAGCCTCACGTACTCTCAAGTGGCAAAGGGTGTCAAGCCTGTCTGCCAGCAACGACGTAAAAGTTGCCGGCATGTGCTGTACTACGAGAATGGGCACTGGAAAGCTTTTTGGTATAGATTCAAGAACTCTAGATAATGCTTGAGGTCCTCCGGTAGATACCGCCACACACACGGCACTCACTTTACCATTTTTTCTAGGTAGCAGCATCTCTCTAGGTGTAACGTTTGTGTTAGGTGTTTTGGAAGCTTCCAAAACACCGTTTGTCTTTCGCGCCTTTCGTGCTGTGTGTGTCTTAATTTTTGGAACCAGATTGCTTCTAAGGTCCTCCATCACGTTAGCTACGTTGGCTCCTGTTGGTTTAGAGACATAATCAACCGCCCCGGCCGCCAGTGCAGCAACAGTGGCTCTCGACGACGACGCAGCACCACTCAGCACTATAACAGGTATCCCCGGGTACATCACCGCCATTTTCTGACAAAGTTGCGTACCATCCATGTGAGGCATCTCTAGGTCTGACACAACAATGTCTATATGTTCTTCTCTTAATATGTCAAGCGCATGCACCCCGTCGTTTGCTGTAGCAACAACAGTTATACCAGGGTCTAGCTCTATGGCAGATTTCACTGCTTTGCGTATCACTGCAGAGTCATCTACCACTAAAACTCTGACGTTGTTTGTTGGCATATCTATCACATCCCAAGTAAGGCTAATTTGTCCTCTAAAGCCTCTGTGGTTAGTGGTTTTGTTGCGTACTCGTCAGCACCAGCAAGCAGCGCCCGAGCGATCGATTTCCGATCAGAGTCTGAAGAAACTATCAGTACAGGCAAGCCCTCAAGCTCGACACGCGATCTCAACTCCCGTACAAGCTCAATACCGTTCATAACGGGCATGTGCAAGTCTGAGCACACCAGGTCAAATCCTCTATCATCTAAAAGCATCGCAAGGGCTGCAGCTCCGTCCCCCGCAGCTTCGCAAGTAAACCCAATGTCTTCTAACATCTTAGTTATCACCCGCCGCATAACAGCAGAGTCGTCTACTACTAAGGCTCTTCTCATAACACACATCCTACTCTTTTTATAAGCGCGTCTACGTCTAATCCTATCACCATACGTTCCGAGTCGATAGTCACCATTCTGCCTATGTCCTCAACACCTGACCCTGATGGTATAGGTGCTAGTTCTTCATGACTTATCTCCCGCACGTCAATGACTGAATCAACACACAAAGCTACGCTCTCTCCTCCGTAACTGACAACCACAGCTACAACGCGTTCTCTATCACCCGCCGATACTCCCTCTGCCAACTGTTGAACGTCCAAAGCCACTACAAGTTGTCCTCGAAGGTTCAAAAGTCCAGCCACGCCGCTCGGAGACACTGGCACTCCCTCTATGGCCGCGTTTCTTAACACCTCTAATACTCTATCTACCTCTATTCCGTAAAGACGATCTCCTGACTTGATGACACACCAACTCACTGTTATCTCCGCTCCGTACTGCCAGTAAAACGTCCAGCTACAGCCCCGCCCACAACGTAGGTTTCTCTATCTGCTATCTGCACTTCAGATACGTCCTCTACTGAGTCTACAGAAACTCCGTACAAATCTCCGTTCGCCTCCCTGCACACAACCACATACCCGCTATCAGTCTCTCCTTCTATCTCAAGCAGACCTCCTCGGTACTGAACGACACGTCTAGACCCAGTGTCCTCAAACGCCGCTTTCTCAAACCTCTCAAGTCTCTCAACGTTTGACATCTCAAAAGCGACCCGTCTGTCGCCTATCACACCAACCAGCACCTCGGGCAACCTAGATTCATTCTCCTGCGATGTTTGTTCTAAAGTAACCACACGACTCTCTGATGTATCACTAGACACAACCGACATGTCTAGTATGTAAGCCACACGACCATCCCCCATGATAGCAGCTCCAGTGACGGCCTTTAATCCTGAAAGCAGCGACCCTAACGGCTTGACTACCACCTCAGACGGGTCTCCTATCTCGTCTACAACTAAACCAACTCTCTCCAGACCACCTGTCACTAATATGATACGCAAGCTCTCTGCGTTCTCTTCTCTCTTCTCTCCAAAAACGTCTCGTAATCTAATTATAGGGAGCATGTCGCCTCTCAATCTAAGAACCTCCCTGGCTCCCACACACTCTAGGCTTGAGGCGTCTACTCTTAAAGCTTCTCGCAGGGAGCTTGAAGGTATAGCTATGACGTAGCTCCCTACTCGGACAATTAAAGCCGGCAGTATCGCCAGTGTCAAAGGTATTCTAAGTATCCAAGACGTGCCAACTCCCAGCTCACTCTCTACTTCTATAGTACCTCCGATTCTCTCAATATTAGAACGAACAACATCCATCCCTACGCCTCTTCCAGAGACCGCCGTCACAGTGTCTGCGGTAGAGAAACCTGGCAACAGTAGTAGTTTATACACTTCACTAGGCGTTAATTCGGAAACTTTCACAGAGTCCAGCAGACCTCTCTCTAGGGCTTTGGTTTTAACGCGCTCTGGGTCTATCCCTCTCCCGTCGTCCCTCACTTCCACCACCACAAAGCCGTTCTCGTACCAAGCTTTTATGTCAATGACTCCCTCGGGTGGTTTTCCGGCCGCTAGGCGCTCTGCTGGTCTCTCTACTCCGTGGTCTACCGCGTTGCGCAGCAGGTGAGTTAAAGGGTCCCTTACTGCCTCCAGTACTCCTCTGTCAAGCTCGGTGTCTCCAGCATCCACAGCCACCCTCACTCTCTTTTGCAGTACGTTGGCAGCATCTCGGGCTATACGTGGCGCCTTGGTAAGCAACGATGATACGGGTTGCATACGTGTTTTCATTATACCCTCTTGTAGTTCAGTAACTACGTGGTCAAGGCGCTGCCCGGCCGTTCCTGCGTCTACACCTGAAGCTACTAGCTGGTTTCTAGCTAAAACCAGCTCGCCAACGAGATCTATCAATCGATCTAAAACTCCTGTATCTACCCTTATAGACGCCTGCTCACTCTCTGCTTTTTTCTCAGGCGTTCGGTTGTTTTCTGAAACATCTGTCTCACTTGTCGTACCATCAAAAACACGACCAGCTGTCTCTAATGTCGCAACTTCGTCTTCCACCAAGTCACCATACCCCAACTCAGAAGCAGCAGCGAGTCTCCCAGTCAGATCCGTATACTCCGCCTCACCGTCACGACCTGTAGACTCAACTTCAGCCAACATACTTCTTAGCGCATCTAAAGATTCAAGCAGCAGATCTATCCTGGCTTTATTTATGGCTATATTATTGTCACGCACCTTACTCAGTAGATGCTCAGCTTCGTGGGCGACTGACGATATGCGCCCAAAATCAAGAAACGCAGCTGTACCTTTTATGGTGTGTATTCCTCTAAACAGAGAGCTGACACCATCATCACTCAGCCCCGTCGACTCGGCTTGAACTAAGATCTCGTCTGACGTGTTTAGTATCTCGTTACACTCAGCAAGAAACTCGTCGACGATCTCATCCATTCCGTCGTCTATCACAGCTTAAACCCGTTGGTTATTCTTCTCAACTCATCTGCCATGCGCGCAAGGTCAGCAGCTGCCCGTTGGCAGCTGTTTGCTCCGTCTGACGTACTGGCTGCCGCGTAGGCTACGCCAGAGACGCTCTCTGCTATGGACCCAGCAGTCTGCGCAGCTTCCGCAGTGTTTCTGGCAATCTCCTCGGCCGCTGCGTTCTGCTCACCCACCGCTCCAGTTATGCGCTCAAACCTAGCTCTGTTCTCATTTACTGCCTCTACGATGTGTCCTATAACTTCAACAGCCCCGCTCGCGTCTGCCGCTATTCTCAAGAGACTGCGCTCTATCTCCTCGCTGGCGTTGGCAGTCTCACGCGCCAAGTCTTTAACCTCTGATGCCACAACCGCAAATCCTTTGCCTGCCTCACCAGCTCTCGCCGCCTCGATGGTGGCGTTTAACGCTAGCAGTTTTGTCTGCTCGGCAATATTACCGATAGTTCTAGCAATGTTTCCAACCTCTGACGTAGACACAGACAAGCTAGACACTGTAGATTGAGCATCCCCCGCACTCTCTGCACTCTCAGTAGCCGCAGCGCTAGCTTGACGACACGCAGCGTCTATCTCTCTTATTGATGCCGAGAACTCCTCGACAGCAGCTGCGACACTCTGTACCGAGTGGTCTACTTGCTCAGCTCCAGCAGCCACGCTAGTCGCCTGGGACGAGGATTCCTCAGCTCCGGCTCCAAGCTGTGTAGAGACCGCCGATAACTCTTCTGCCGCCGCTGCCAGCCCGGCTACCTGCTCGTGTATTCCGCCAACCGTGGTTCGCAGGTTCTCAATGGCAGACTCTGCGCTTCGAGCCAGCTGACCTATCTCGTCGCGCTGCCCAGCAGCCGCGCTCGATGCTCCGGCAGTCAAGTCGCCCTGCGCAAGTCTCTCAAACGTCACCACAACTTCTTTGAGTGGTTTTGTTATTCTGTAGGCTATAGCCCTAGATGCCAAAGCCATACATATAAGTACTAAAATGGGTAAAACAATAGTTAGGTTTCTCTGAAGTTCCAGCGTGTCGTGTACTTTTTTCTCCGCCACGTCACGTTCAGTGTGGAGCTGGTCTGTTATAGACCCCAGTCGGTCTGCTAACTCATCAAAAGCCTTGTCCATGTCGGTTAGTGGTTTCTCTGTAGCACCAACCCCGTTCTTTGAAGCGACGATAACTTCCTCAACCGATGTTATGTATCTCTCCACAACTGGCTTGGCTTCCTCCCATGCTGGGCGAATGTGAGATATCTTTGAGGCTGCAGATCCATCGGTAAACTCCTCCACCATCGCAACTTTGTGTTCGTTAAATCCAGCCATAGCCTCAGCTGTCTCACCAAGCACAGCCTGATAAGCATCAGCTCTCAGGGCGTCGTGCGACATGTCTACGTCTTGGTGTTCCCTCGCAGCCTCTGCTATCGCACCTGACTTAGCAACAGCGTCTCTCACTGCTCCTGACGCATAGACGCCGACACCACCAACCAGCACGAAACCAATTCCCGCACCCGCCACGATTGACGATATCTTTTTCCCAACTGTCCAACTCATGTATTCTCCGTATCTGAACGCGAAATTTAAATAATTACGTTGATAAACAGTGCAGAACCAAAGTTGTTTAGCCTATACCTGGCAACTTACCACAAAGCTCAGACAGTAGTTGCGGTGTTATTAGAAGTAGAAACAGCAGTGCTTCACGCCTGTGCAGCAGTGGGCCTCACAGAACCTCGCGCAACAGTGCTAGATTCAAATCAACATGCGCTCACCGCTATTGTCCCCATGCAGGACGCAACTCGATGCCTCTACATCTCAGTCTCCTCAAGTAACCCAGAGGCACTACCTGCTGCCATAGGCGTAAATCAAGACGACATCTCTCCTGCAGACGTCCTCGCAGAGATGGCAAACCTCGTGGCAGGTGTCATGGCAGCAGGGTCCGATCTAACGATTGGTCTGCCTCTCGTTTTTGCCGGCGACACGTTATCGTCGCCACCGAGAATATCAGAGACATCGTTTCTCTCTCAAGACGTCTCGTTTACAGTCTCAATTCTAGGCTAACTCACACCTAGGGCCGACCTACGTCACTGCGGCTTAGGACCGCGTTCTCTCTTGCCACGTGTTCGGGCTCTGTTCTTACTCTGTTCTGTCTCTGGTTTGTTCTGGGGCGCAGCTGCTTTGTTGTCAGCAGTACGTGCCACGACACGCTTAGCTCGACCTCGCTGTAATGCCTGTTCGCTGCGGGGTTTGGTTGTATGGCTTCTCCGTGGTTCTCTCGGTCTAACGGGTGTTCTCTCGACAAACACCCAGCCTACGTTAGGTACAGGCTTTCCTCCTATGAGTCTGCCTTCCTCAAACACCCAAGGGTGTTGTTCGTGGAACTCCTGGAAGCTATCGTTTGATAAAACTCTAGCCCCAGCTTTCGCCGCCACAGCTAGTATGAAAGCGTCTCCTCTGCCGACTGTACCGGCTGGAGGAACTATCAAATCTCCAGAAGCAACCATTGCTTGGTACTGTGCTCGTTCGTTCTCCGCTATTCTATGCTCAAAAGATGCATCCACAACAACCACAAGCTTTGCTTTATTAGATTCTCTCTTATACACAGACAACATCTCTCGGAGCTGCTTTAAAGACGGCTCCTGTCTTCCCTCTGTAGCTAGGTTTGACCCGTCGACAACTACGATGTTTTTCTCTCTCTTTGCGCTCATATGCGACCTCTCTCTGTCCGGGGCCTACTTTAGGCTCTCTCGGCTCTCTATGACTGTGACGCTTTAATCCCGCCAGACACGCCAGGTATTAAAGTCCCAAGCTCTTTTAAAGTTATCGATTCCCCGTCGTACTTTAAAACCATGTACTCTAAATGGCTAAATCTAGTCTCTTTACCAGTTAAATCGTTATACAGAGCACGCATCACAGCCCCGTGGCACACCACAGCGCCTCTATCCCCAAGCTCTGCTGTCTTCTCCCCGATCTGACATAAAGAGCGTCTAGCTCTCAACACCACCTCAGACAACGGTTCGTAACCCTCAGGTCTGTCGTTGTCATTCTCTAAAGATCCAGGGTGTCTCTCAGAGACCTCTGTTCTCTTGACGCCCTCCCACAGTCCTGCACCTCTCTCGACAAGATCAACCCAACGCACTGACTCTACTCCAAACAATATCTCCGCTGTCTCATAAGCCCTTGACAGAGTGCTAGATGCGACGTAGCTCGGATATAAAAGTCGTGCAGCAACGCTAGCAATTCTAGCTTGTTCCCTGCCATGCTCTGTCAAAGGGTACTCTCTTGATCCCTGCACGATCTTCTCCGCGTTCCCCTCAGACTCAGCGTGCCTTATAACAGTTAGATAGACCTCACAGCTCATAACTAAGTCTCGCCTCGCCCTGTCTCGTCTCTCGGACCGACACTTAGCACGTGTTAAACAATATTGAGAATCCTTTGGTTTTAGTGGTGCTAGACGGTTTTGGTTCGTCTTTAGAGCACGAGTTTAATGCGGTAAGTAAAGCACACACACCAAACCTTGACGAGATATTGTCTAAAAACCCTCCATGTAACACTTACGCACGAACGCTTTTAGCTCATGGTCAAAGCGTTGGTTTATCCTCAGACGACGAGATGGGAAACAGCGAAGTAGGTCACAACGTTCTCGGGGCCGGTCGTGTCTCTCCTCAGGGTTCTAAGTTAGTAAAAGATTCTATAGAGTCAGGTTCGCTGTGGGCTCAAACTTGGCAGGATTTAGTCAGAGAGTCTCTAGATGCAACTCTTCACGTGGTAACCCTGCTTTCTGATGGCAACACACACAGTCACATAGACCACCTGAAAGCAGTTCTGGGTAAAGCGGTGTCTGATGGTGTAAAGAACATCAGGCTCCATCTGCTCTTTGACGGCCGTGACGTACCAGATCGCACCGCAGCTCTTTATTTAAAAGACATCGAGAATTTTATAGATAGTCTGCACACCACCGATAGAGACCTATCGGTGCTCGTTGCTTCAGGCGGCGGTCGCATGCGTGTGACAATGGATCGTTACGGAGCGTCCTGGCCTACAGTACAGAGAGGTTTTGATGCTCATGTCTCAGGAAAAGGTCGTAGTTTCAAGAGCACTTCTGAGGCTTTAGAGACAATGTACAAAGAAACCAACGGTATCTCCGACCAAGATCTGGAAGCTTTCGTTATCGCTAACGATAAAGGACCTGTAGGTAGCATGAACAACGGTGACGTTGTTCTGCTCAGCAACTTCAGAGGAGACAGGATGATGCAGTTTTACAGCTCTCTCACCTCTGATAATTTTGAGCATTTTGATGTCTCCTCAAGACCTTCTCTCTCAGTCTACGGTATGATGCTCTGGGACGGTGATCTCGGTGTGCCAGATAAGTATTTAGTGTCTCCAGCGCCAGTAGCCGATACCGTTAGTGAGGTTATCTCCATCGCCGGGCTAACGCAGTTCGCCGTTGCAGAGACCCAGAAGTTTGGCCACATCACTTATTTCTGGAACGGAAACCGCGCTCAACCGTTCAATGATAACCTAGAGGAGTATAAAGAGGTACCTTCTTTAGAGGATTTAAAGGCACACCCGCAGATGAGTACGTCTGACACACTAGCTGCTCTCTTCTCTGCTTTGTCATCTAAACGCTTCTCTTTCCTAAGAGCTAACTTTGCTGCCGGTGACATGATAGGACACACCGGAGATATGGAAGCTGCGGTAAAAGCAGTAGAGGCGCTTGATACTGCTATAGGATTGCTCGTTAAATTCGCAGTTTATGCTAATTTCACTGTTATCATAACAGCCGACCACGGAAACTGTGAGGAGATGGTTCTTCGAGATGATAAAGGTTCCCCACTAGTTAATTCAGAGGGTGATTTTGTCTCTAAAAACTCGCACACAACGTCGCCTGTTCCTTTCATAGTTATAGATCCCCTCTCTCGCAATCTAAAGCTCTCAGCAGATCCCTCTCTTGGGTTATCTAGTGTAGCGGCCTCTCTGTGTTCTCTACTGGGAGTAAAAGCCCCTGATTCTTACGATAGCCCTGTTATACGTATAAACAACGACTGAAGCACTCCTTAATCTAAGAACTGCTCGTACTCGTCGTCAGTAATCACAACAAACTTCCACCTATCGTTTTCACTCTCTAAAGATCCATGATCTCTTCCTCAGACCACCCATCGTACTCGTCTGGATCAGGCTTCGCTTTCGTACGTCTATGCGGCGGCGTAAAAGAAGACCCCTTACCTGCAGGCTACTTCACAGCAAGAGCAGCCTCAGCTGCTCTGCCTAGCATCCTTCCGTGGTGCCTCTTTGCGATACTCACAAGTTCATCAGGATGATCAACGTAACGCCTCGCAAGTTCCTCACCCATCCACCCGTCTGTGTCTCTCATGTCGTCAGGACGCATGTCAGACAGAGCTCCAAACAAAGTAGCGATGTTCGCTCTGTCTGTTATGGCTTTACCCCATTCCGTAACCATGGTACCCAGGTAGTAACCACCGTGTTTAGGGAAGCTCTCGCGCATTCGTGCTAGGCACAGCGACACAACAAACTCCTCGTCTAGGTGGTGCCTCCATCTAGCGTGTGGCAAGTCTCTCAACGGAAATTCCGAGTACTCAGACGAGTTAGACATAGGACGCTCTAGCGAGTTCTCTAAATCCGTCTCCCACATGCGCGCAGATAATACACACCAAGCCTCTTCGTGCTGCAAAGACTGATCTCTATACCTCTCAAGCCCTGCAAGCACCGACACGACCACGCGCAGCGGAGTGGATTTTATCGTCTCTCTATCTATATGTTTCACAAAATCTACATGTCCAGCCTCGATACTCTCTACCAATGTTTTCATGTCAGCATATTTCAGCATCACCTGAAGTCTCGCAGCAGCTGCTCTGGAGTTCTCTAATCCATACGGCATGTTTTTAAGTTGGCTTAAAATAAGTGCCTGGCATAAATCGTCAGGTAAACTCTCTAACACACCCTCGACAGCTTCTTGGTTCAAAACTCTACCTCCTCTACCCATCCCTAAAGAGGGATCTAGCGTAAGTGGTACTAAAGAAGTCTCACCAGCCTCGCCTATTGGTATTAACGCTTCTATCGAGCTCTCGTTACTCGATGACATAACTCTCTTTAAATCTCGTAAGTTAATCTCACCTACTACACCAAATTTCAAAGGTTTTAAAGCCCAACGTTCTGTGCGCGACGATCCTTTTCCGTCTCTCACTACAGAGAGGCGCACCATCTTTGTGCGGTCCGTTGTTGGTTTCTCTGTCAAAACATCAAGATGCCAGGCTGGTATCTCTATAAAAGGGGTCCCTGATTTAAATCTCAGCCCAGAGACGTAGATATAATCACAAACATCAGACACACCACACACTCTAGTGGCTCCCTACACGGTTTAAAAAGACGGTTAAAAAGATGGTTTAAAAAGACAGTTTGAGAGCCTGATTTTAAATCCGGGTGTCAATTTTAAGTGCAAATCTTTAAGACACTCTAAGGTGTCGATACTTCTGTCGTGCTTGTTCTACTAGTTTCGCTACTAGTTTCACTACTAGTTACACTAACAGCAGCATCAGTTGTGTCTCTGCGCCAAAGAAACATAGACCAACCTCCTCCAAACCCTCCTGCTGACGCAACTGAGCGAGAGCGAGATGCTGCAGCTATGGCTTTTCTCGCATGGTGCCACAGAAACAACACAGGACCTCTCTCGCAGACACCTCCTCGCAGACGGTCTTCTCGACTCTGATTTAAACCCAGAAGAACCGTAGTCTCAAGGCCTGGCAGTCGCACGCCTGTCGCTGTTGATGCCTGCTTCTCTCGCGCTATCTGTTTTGTTATCTAAACATTAGCATACGGCGCTGCGCTCTTGACGGTGTAGGTATGTTTAAAGTCAGATTCGCGCTAGCTTCGCTCGCTCTCGCGGCAGTCTTTACCTCCTTGGCCCCAGAACAAGACTCTCCTCTTCACGCAGACTCAGAGAGCGCCACGTTTGAGAGCGTTGCTCTCAAAAACGGCTTGTCGCCAGAGAAGCTCTCTCATATGTTAAAGCACGACCCGGCAGTGTCTCTAGACGCCTACGGCAACATTCTCTACACCATGCGCCCATCTGACGCGGGCATAAAAGACCCCTCTCTCTCTACGGATGTCTTAAACTCCTCTCAACCATCAACTAACACATGGAGTTACGGCGGCATCGATTACACAACTAAAGACGCCTTCAGTCTTCACTCTAACCCTGATTCTCCTTTGAGAATATATCTTGATTTCACTGGCCACACAACGTCAGATCCTTACTGGGACTCGTACGGCGGTTCCACTTTTTACTCTGCCCCACTTGACTACGACTCTAACCCCGCTTCTTTCTCTCAGGCAGAACGTGTTGCTATAGGGAAAGTATGGTCTGCCGTGGCAGAGGATTTCGCTCCTTGGGACGTAGACGTAACTACTCAAGAGCCAGACGTTGAGGACTTAAAGATGACAAGCAACTCAGACACCAGATACGGAGTGAGAATCGTTATGACTCCCACTGCATTCATGAACGCCGGTGGTGTAGCTTTTATGAACTCTTTCACATTCGCAACCGACACTCCAGCTTTCTGCTTCTGCACTAGATACTCCGCTAACGACATGGCCCTAGTAGTAAGTCACGAAACTGGACACACCGTTGGTCTCGATCATGACGGACGCTACGGCCGCGAATACTACGGAGGCCACGGTTCGTGGGGGCCACTCATGGGTGCCCCCTATGGTTTGACAATGTCTCAGTGGAGTAACGGCGACTACTCATCATCAACAAACAGGCAGGATGACTTTAGTGTGATAAACTCTTTCATTCCATACGTCCCTGACGACATGACAAACACATACGCAGCAGCTCAGCTCCCGTCGGGCTTGTCGTTTGCAGGCCGCATATCTAACGCCTCAGATAAAGACTGGTTTAAAGTCTACTCGACCGGAACTTCTTTCTCTATCTCGGTAAACACCGCCCAGTTTGCAAACCTAGACCCGATGGTAGAACTCTGGCGTAACAACGTTTTGGTATCTAAATCAGACCCAGATACCTTAAATCTCTCCACCACGTTCTCTTCACTGTCTCCTGGCGAGTATCGCTTAATGATAGACGGGACAGATTACGCAACAGCCTCTGATGAGGGTTACAGCGATTACGGTTCAGCCGGGGATTATCGCGTCACTCTCTCAGGTTCAGTGTCGATAGATGCGGCTCCTCAAGTGACGCTCACTCCGTCCGTAAATTACGCGACTTCTGGTACGCCAGTTACGTTCTCTGTCTCATCTAGCATAAACCCCTCTCTCGAGGGTCTCTCTATCCTCTGGTCTCTCTCTAATGGTGCTACCGCCTCTGGCACCACAGCTACGGTAGATATGCCATCTGTCGGTCCTCTTAAAGCCACCGTCATCGTAACTTCACCTAACGGCACCCCTTCGGTCGCCTCTGCACAAGTTAGACTGTCTAAAGCACCAACCGTCTCAGCCTCTGTCTCAAAACCATCTATTCACGCCGGCACGCAGGTGTCTTTCATGGCTGTAGGTAAAGACCCAGATAGACAGGCTGTGTCTTACAGCTGGGTTTTCTCTGACGGCTCGACGTCTCAAAGTCCTGTCGTTTTTAAAAACCCGACTAACGTAGGTGTATTCACAGGAACAGTTACTCTGACAGACGCAGACGGCAACTCAGTCTCGTCCGCTAAAGACGTCACAGTCGTAGAGAACCTCACTCCGTCCGCTACTGTCTCTGTGTCGCGGTCCTCTGGTGCAGCTCCAGTGACTATATCTTTCACGGCTGTCGGTTCAGATCCAGAGAGGTCTGCTCTCACTTATCTTTGGTCTTTCCCTGATGGTTCGTCTGCCACGTCGCCTCGTGTCACTAAAACTCTATCTACTGTGGGTTTAAAAACTGTGACAGTTAAAGTCACAGACTCAGGTGGTTTCTCTGTAACAAAGTCTGTGGATATAAACATAACAGGGAACTCACCACCAGTAATATCGTCAGCGTCAGTGTCTTCTGCGTCTTTGCCAGCTCCAGCGAGATTCTCTTTTAAGGCTCTCGCAACAGACTCAGATAAACACACTATAACTTACACCTGGGCTTTCTCTGACGGCTCTTCCTTGACAGGTCCGACTGTGTTTAAGTTGTTCTCAACCCCAGGGCCTCACACGGCGACAGTGACCGCAACTGACGCTGGAGGTTTATCTGTCTCAAGAGACATAGACTTCACAGTGACTCCTAACTCACCCCCGACTGTAGGTATCACGTACTCCGGTTCCCTAACTAAGGTGTCTCCAGCCTCGTATCTCTTAAACGCCGTCGCCTCAGACGTCGATAAACAGAGCTTGACTTATAAATGGGTTTTCTCTGACGGTACGTCTTCCTCGCTCGCCTCTGTGTCTAAAAAGTTTTTGACCGCAGGGACATACACTGCAACAGTGACTGTCACCGACGTAGGCGGTCTCACGGCTTCTAGCGCTGTGACACTCACAGTGACACCTAACTCAGCGCCTGTCATATCCTCAGCGTCAGTGTCGCTAGCCTCAGCTCCTGCCGGGTCGCCACGCGTCTTTAGTGTCCAAGCCTCAGATCCAGACGGACAGTCTGTGTCTTATAAGTGGGTTTTCTCCTCCGGCGGTACGTCATCTTCTAAAGACGTTGCTCGTGCAGTGTCGATACCTGGTTCTTACACAGCCACAGTCACAGTAACCGACTCCGGTGGTTTATCTGTCTCGCGCGTTGTGTCTTTCACCGTAACTTAAATACGCGTCACGGTTATAATTACATCTCACGACTAACGACGTTTATATAATGGTGTTTATATAATGTTGCGTATATGTCAGACACCTTAGGTGTCTGTGTGTTCTCAAAATATTTCTTGAGCGCGCTTTTTGTCGTTCTCTGATACGCAAACTCGATAGCGTTCCATCACTCTGCGGGTTTCTGCGTTGATCCCCGCATGTGCTAGCTGTCTAACTATCCAAAAAGCTGTGTCTCTGGTGTATTCACCAAGTGTTGCAGTCATGTGTGACCTCCTATTGTTTGCATCTCTCACTATAGAAGCATCGTCTCTGTTTAACAAATCAGCTAACTCGCCTTGTTCTAGGTGATGGGTGCTGTACGCTGCCGTTTGCTAGTTTCTCGGCAAACTCTATGATCTTTCCTGCTACGTCTATTTTTGTGGTGTTCTCTATACCCTCTAGACCGGGGGAAGCGTTCACCTCTAAAACCAGCGGTCCGTTCTCGCCCCTCAGTAAGTCCACGCCAGCTACGCTCAGACCTACGGCCTTGGCAGCAGCCAAAGCTACGCGCTTCTCTTGCGGTGTTAGTTTTATCTTCACAGCAGTCCCGCCTTGGTGTATGTTTGCTCTAAAGTCTCCAGCAGCAGCTCTTCTCTCCATGGCCGCAACGACTTTACCTCCCACAACTAGTGCCCTGAGGTCTCGTCCTGCTGCTTCTTTAACGAACCCCTGTACAAGGAAGTCAGCGTCAAGCTGGTGAAAAGCAGACAATAGAGACTCCGCTGCTTTCTTTGTCTCAGCCAACACAACACCAGATCCGGCAGATCCCTCTAGTAGTTTAACAACAACCGGGACAGATCCTGCTAGACCTAAAACTTCAGCTGTACCGGATGGTTCATGAGCTGCTGCAGTGTCTGGGATAGGAACTCCAGCTGCAACCATAGCCTGCATAGATGCGAGTTTGTCACGCGATCTCATCAAAGAACCAGCTGTAGAGGTAGATGGCACCCCAGCTGCTTCTAATTGACGCACAACAGCCGCACCGAATCTGCCTGATGTCGCACCTAGTCTAGGTATCAAGACATCTACTTCTAATGGCTCTCCTTGGTGTAGGACTTTAGCACCCGACGACGAGAGACCTAGCGCGCATTTTTTGTAGTTAATGCACACAACTGTGTGTCCTCTCTTCTCTGCCTCCTCAATGAGTCTCCTCGTTGAATACAGAGTGGGTTTCATAGATAAAACACCTATAATCATGGGCGTTTCACTTCTCTTAAGGTACCAAGTACTTGCTTGTCTTCTGCGTCTACTAGAAATCTCCCAGCCAGTGTCTCACGACCTAGAAGCACCGGGAATCTCATCTCTGATCTGTCTGCCAACGAGAACTGTGTCATAAAAGTCTCACCAGCTATCGCGATCGCAAGTTCCACAACTGGTCTTAAAGATGATGTACCGTTAGAGGATTTAATAGATCTAAGCTCTATCACTTTAGCTTCGCACACTCTTTTTTTGAAGCGAAATTTAGCTATCATCTCGCCGTCTCTCTCTATCACAGATAGTTTCTCTGCGTGGAGAGAAGAGGTCTCTGCTCCTGTGTCAATCTTTGCACGCACCGGCTCAGACGTCACACCATCTAGCAAGACCCACTCCCACCAGCCTATGCGCTTTTTGTCCGCCCTGCGTTTTCTCACGTGGCAACTGTGCCCTAACTGGCTCTTCTAGCACACCTCTTGTTAAAACCACCAAGAACGCCACCTGCTAGCTAGGTTTTAGTCTCTCTGGGTCGTCGCCAGGTTAGGACATACTCCGTCTCTCAGCCATCTCTCTGAACGAATACACCCGTAGCGGCCCATTCGCTCCTCTATCTTTGTTATGTGCCTTCCATCAAGCGGCATTTTGACGTACTCGCGATTCAAAACGGCACCAAGTAGTCTGCCTAAGGCGTAAGATACGTCGCTCAGTTCATCCATAAAGTCGGCTTTATTGCGTGTTTGCGCTATCTCTCCAGCCTCGTCTATTAAGTCATCAAATCCCTGCCGCAAGCTGACCTTTTTGTGGCATGCACACATCATGCCTCACACTGTGTCTAAGGTAGAGTCTTTTTTCAGGTCTCTGCGTGCCTGCCAACCCAGGCCGGGCACCTTTCCCATGCTTGCGTAGCCCAATGGCAGAGGCAGAGGACTTAAAATCCTTCAAGTGCGGGTTCGAGTCCCGTCGCAAGCACGACGGGGTATGCACCTAAGTCTGTTTCGTTACCTGCAAGGTTCAATACAGTCAAAATTGACGGTGTTACAGGTCCTTGGACCCAGTTAGCAAACAGCTAAATCTCGATTAGAAACAACAAAAGTGTCAAGTCTAAAAGCCTGAGCCCACTGCCCTTGAGGCCTAGGTCGTAGCTGACAGTAGCTTTTTATAGAGCTCAATCAAGCCAAAACAGGCCCTAGTAGCACAGTTTAAGTAACTAGTGAAAAAACGCTACCTAAATAAGGAGATATAGTCTCATGAAAAAACTTATCCTACCAGCACTAACTGCCTGCACTCTGCTTCTCGCCTCTTGCGGCAGCGACTCTAACGCCTCTGGGCCGCCGATTCTGAGTATCACAAACTCTGCTATCTCTACTAACCCCGCTCTAAGCTCACCACAGGTAGGCAGTGAAGATAAGATGATGTGGGCCGGCCGCCAGAACTTCACCGTCAAAGGGGAGCTCTCAGCCCTAGACAGCGACGCTGCGTCTTACGTCATATCGCCAAGTCGTGTGTCAAAGAGTGATTTAAACTCACTGCGTAAAGTTTTTGCTATCGAGGATGATTTCGTTGCGCAAAAAGACAATATGGGTGGCGGATACCTCTCAGGGGATTACAAAACCGGGAACACACCAATGATGTATGTGAGTTCTGACGCTATGCAATACTGGAACTATCAAGCGCCTTGGTCAGACGCCTCGACTTCTGTAGGGTGCTCATCACCCGGTGGCAACACCTCTGACGTGTTGCCGTGCGCTGTTCCGACACCACCGGAGAACGTCCCAACAGCAAGCCAGGCTGAGGACCTGTTTAAACAGATGCTCAAAGACCTAGGTCTCTCGCATAGAGACTTCGTCATCGAGAGCTACGCCTCAGAGTGGGGCGCTGGTGCCTCAGGCTACTTAACCATTGATGGTGTGCGAAGTTCATTGTCGTGGTCGGCTTCCTACGGTGCTGATGCGGAACTCTTGTGGGCGAGCGGTGTTTTAGCAGACATCACAAAAGGTGCAAACTATCCACGTATCGGAACTACACAAGGAATCGCCCGCCTAAACAGCGAACAGAACTGGGGCGGCCCTCTAGTACGAGGGGATGCCGCACACAGCGACATGTCTGTTAAATCTCAGAGCTCAACTAAATCGTCAGCTCCAAGCGCTCCGCCTGTACCTGCAGATGACACCTCAGACGCTAGCGTCACTAAACCCGTAACACCAGATGACACTGTTGTGAGTTCCTCTGATACTCAAGAGATGCCAGTTATCGAGATAGAGATCGTCTCTGTTGAGGAAGAACTAGTGAGCCTGTACGGTTCTGACGGTTCTATCTATCTAGTTCCTGGGTACGCTTTCTTGGCACCGCGAGAGTCAAGCTGGACACCGCGTTACGTAGTGACAGCTCTGCCAGATAGATTCATCAACAAAACTAGCGCCGACTCTGTAGAGACGCCAGACACCGGAGTCTCTGATACTCCAGTACCTGAGACGATGGTGTCTGAGCCAAACGACCCGGACAACTCAGACGTCGTCCCGGCTGTCATCTCCCAAAAAGACGCTGACACTTTACTCACAAAGAGTGAGAGCGCCGCTGTTAAAACAGCGACAGATAAAGGCTGGGAGGTGCGCATCGGGCAACGTGACGACGAATCGTACGCACTAACAGCAGATTATCGAGCAAACCGCGTGACTCTGACTATCACCGCTGACAAGGTCACTAAAGTAGCCGTTGGGTGATCCTGTAAGAGAGCAAGACACGCTCGTCGTGCCTCTACAGCAGGTGTGCGCACTGTATGCGTGTGAAGTTACCGACAGAGCTAACCCAGAAGTAATCGAGAGGCTCGGTAGGAGATAGTAGCTCTTAAAACTTCACAGACGCGAGAGGCTCTATCTAATAAATAGCCTCATCAAGCGCATACGTGGAATGGATGATGTAACATGGAAAACCTGGAGATAGAGAAACTTGCCCAGCGCGTCGAGAGCATGGCAACAAGCAGCTCAGCGCGCAAAGAGACCCAGGCTTTGGTAGAAAAACACGGTGGATGGGTGGCTGTGTGGGACGCGTTTGAACAAAGCACCGACGCAAGAGTGAAGCGCTTAGGTTTCACCCTACGGGCAGCAAACGCGATATCAGTCCAGGCTGAGGTCATAGCCGACCGTTTACGTATGGATGAACAATACTTCATCGAGCTCGGCTCCCTCGCCTCTACGTATGCCAAACGCGGACAATTAGACAAAGCCAGTGAGTACGTAGAGTCTGTTGCTTTTATGCTGTGTATACTTATGGAGCAGATACTGCGAGCAGATCCAGCAGACAAAGCAGCTCAGGGGTTACTCGCACAATGGAGCGAGATAGTTTCAGTCATGCAGACTCGCTGAGTATCTAAACTTTTTAAAGACCATCAACTTCAGAAAAGAGCTGGTTTAAATTAGGTACCACTCGCAACAACCGCCTGCCTATATGAAACAGTCTCACATCCACGCAAGACTTAACTCTAACAAACTAGAGACCCTCTGTAACCAAAGGCACCCTCAGAGTAGTACTTAAAATCCTTCAAGTGCGGGTTCGAGTCCCGTCGCAAGCACGGCTGCAGCAGCAGATAGAGCCGCTCGAGCGCACGCTGGGGTGTTTGACCCAAACTCGGAACCCTCTAAAGTCCATAAGTTTGCAGCAAGCTCTACGAGCTCGTCCGCGATGCTACTTTTAACTCTACCTTGTACCGTTATAGTGGCGCCGTTGATGTTCTCCATCTCCACTGTGGCCCCCACAGGGACGTGCGTAAAACCAAGCCATCCTCCGCCTACAGCGTCACGTCTGCTTGTCTTTTGGGCGCTCGCTACGGCGGCTATCGACGTGTCTGTTGTTCTCTCGCGCAGCCCTAGAGATTCGTAAAGCAAAGACGGCTGCACCACGACGCTCACTATCGCTCTGTACTCTCCTATCTCTTGCTGAACTAAGTTCAGCTCTGTATCCCATCCTCTAACCATCGAGACAACATCACCCCACTTCTCGGGTGTGACCGGACCACCGTATGTCTCTAGAGCATCAACTGCCTTCCTCAAAGCCCCAGTAGATCCACGTCCCGTGAGAGCTCCGGTCTCACAGTAACTTTTATACATGTCGTCTATAACGAGCCGAGGCTCAAGCGGCATCCAACTAAAGTCAGCTCTCCCTACTTTAGCTTTGTTGTGTTTACTTCTCAAAAGCAGATGAGACGCTCTCTTCTCAGCTTCCACCAATGCTCTCTCAGCGCCGTCGATGACTTTGTGCTTCATCACTAAAGCTGCGTTCTCAGTTCTCTCTTGATTCCCTCCTTTTGTGTGGAGGTCAAGAGCCATCATGATAGACACCGCTCTTCTCATCTCTCCATTTCTACCGTCAGCACTCGTCACTACGCATGACATGTTCTCTGCCTCCAGCACGCACATCAGTTTCTCAAGCGCTCTGCCTATCTCACGCTCCAGATCCCTCTTTGAGCATCTCCAGCACAGACCGGTTGCTCGATTATCCACTATCGCACCTACGGTGATGTTTCTGGTTTTGTCCCCTATGAGGCCGCGCGCTTGCCTATGCGAGAGATTACCACCGTCACGCCACCCTTGACAAGAGGTGCTTGTGTGCATTCTAAACTTCTCGTCTGTTGTGACTTTTATTCGCGAACTCTTGATCTCTTGGGTGTCTATGCCTGCTCTATCTAGCGCCGTCACTGCTTTTCGTAGGTTCTCAGGGGTCTCGGTGTGTCGTTTCATCTCTGGAATATGCACAGCTTCACAGTGCGCTCGTTGTTTATCTGGTCAAAGGTGCTTCTTGCCTTTAAGGGACACCCCGCCACAGTAGACTATGTTTTTCGTTTGAGCATTCTTGGTCCCTGTCAGGCGAAAGTCTGACAGGGACCAAGGTGTGAGCGGGAGCCTCCAGGGGACTCCAGAGATCCGCGAAAAACCGATGGCTTCGGCCATCCATAGGCAGCCCTGGCTGCGGTTTTAGCGAGTTTCTGGAGTCCCCTGGGCTCTAGCTGACGAATCTTGTCGAGTAAAATTGACAAGAGAACATCGACACCTGGATAAATCTAAGATTTATCCTGGTCGTTTTGCTCCGTTGAGAAAAACACTCTAACGAGGCGAACACAATAATGTTCGAACTTTTTGACGATTGAGATTGGCTATGCCAATTTGAAAAGCTTCTGCTTTTCTCTCGATCGTTTATACTCTCTCGCTCCGCACCAATAGAGCGTAACTAACACCCGTCACTGTCATTATGATGCACGCAGTGACAATACCTAGCTTCTCTGTGACATACCCAAACCACCACGCGCCGCTCACGCCGCCTATCATTATACCTAGCATAAAAGACGACACCCCGCCAGCTCCAGACACGTCTGCAGCCCTTAGCTGCGTCTGGTTCTGTAAAGAAAAAAGACTATACGCAGCAGTCAGTCTAGTAGCAACAGCTATTAGAGGGTTTAACGGTATCAGCACAGTGCTAAAAGCGTGCAGAAACACCATACTACTGGTGTATCGTGCGTCAGTGCGTCTGTTTTGTAGTTTTAAACACAGAGGAACTACAGCATAAATCAACACCGCCGGACCACTCCAGCCAGGGTCGTGCCATCTTGATATAAGTCCAGCTTGCATAAGAACAGGTCCGTACATGGAGAAAGATAACGCAAAACCGTAAAACCACCACGCTCTAGTTTTTGTAGAGCTAGCGTTCGGGGTCGTCTCTTTACGATCTCCGTTAATACCTCTTGTCAGTAGTAGTTGTAAAGCCTGCACAAGACACATAGTTATGGCTAAAGCCTGAGACCACTTATACCCCATCGAGGTGTAAGACACCCCAACTAGTAAAGCCGAAAATCCGCTCCCTAGTATAGATGAGCCCCACAGTTTAGAACCATCTCTCATTATTCTCAAAGTCAGCTGTATTGTCGATACACTGTTTGACCCTACAAAAAATGCCCAGCCTACACACAGTTGCAATGTTGTGGCATTCTCTAGGATCGCGCAAACTATAACCGAAGCTAGAACCATCACAGAGACTGTCAATACATAGTGGTCTCTGTTGGTGTGTGTCTCTGTCTTCTGGGCATACCACCCCCATAAAACGGTAAACCCTCTACCAACTAGCCCAGAAGCCATAACTAGACCTAGGGTGTCAAGACCCCACCTCTGGGTGACAAACACGCTCATCAGGGTCGTAACTGCACCTGTACCAACACCGTCTAGAAAGCCCGCCTGTAAAACTCGCTCTCTATTAGACATCAGACCCACAGTGTCAGTGTCTCTATTTGATTCCTATATTCTTTAAAGCCTTCTTGCCGTTACAGTGAGATGTATGAAGACCGCTACCAAACCCTCCGGAGGCTGCCGCACAGGACTTGCTTTACCAGGCCCTGATGGCGCGCTCCAACAGTTTTCATGGGCCGACTTGCGCCGCGACAAGATGGGAGTATGGACCCTCATAGATGGACGCTGGGAGAGAGTCCGCTCTAACAGGGACTTAAAGAACCTCGGTTCTCGAGTAGCTCTAGCCCCTCTCGGCTCATCTCCTGAGGAGATTCTAGCACTCTCTAGTGTGTGCCCTTCATCTCTAACCGCCAAAGACACTGAACGCGCGCTCCGTTTCAGAGAGCTCTTAGAGGCTGGACCTCTAGCTTCTCTCTCTAATAGTTTTGTAACCGCTTCCTCGCCGCATGAGAGAAATCTTCTAGATATAGTGTGGGGCCGGGCTGATTCTATCTACACCTTGTCCTCGCGTTACGGCGATCACGTCACTGCCTATTATCTCTCGGTTGCAGATAACCTCACCGATATAGACATAGCAGTTCTGTTAGATATGATGTCACAGCCTGTCAGTGCTGACGTGTGGCAAGACGCAGCTAAAGATCTACTAGAAAGACTCTCAGACATTCTTCCCGAAAGTGCATTAAACGGCCCAAACGGTTTAACCGTAAATAGTCTCTACTACCCTATGTATGTCGCTCGACCTGGCCATTACACAGATCCATCTCTAGCTCCTGACGTCATTGATTTAGCTTACGCAATTTTCACAAGTCACTCTCTCGAGCAGCGAGACGTCATGGATTCCGTGGCTCTCGCGAGAGATCTGGTGTCTCAGCACGGCTCAGCTCGCTTAGCTATGTGCTATCTAACTGGCCTTGACGATGACTGTTCTTTAAAAGAGGCTCTAGCTGTATATAATCTAGGTAACTACGGCCCACTTAGCCCTAACGACGCACTAGAGCTAGTACGTCTAGTGGGTTGCGACCCAGCACTGCTCGATCTTCTCTCATCTGAGCTCTACAGCGCCGGCTCATTAGATGTCTCTAAGGCCTCCTTTATTAAAGACGCTTACGACAAAGATCCTGTCGCTGCGATGTTTCAGTTCGCTTCCTCAGCCCGCGCAGTCACTTCTCTCTTTGAGAGCAATGGTTCGTCTATATCCAGAGACGACGCCGCCGCTCTCGCGCAGGCCTTTGGTTTCCCACCGCTTGACCGCGCCCACGAAGATCTTCGTTCTCTTTTAGAGTCTGTGTCGCTTGATGATTTCTCTAAGATGCTCACTTACTCTAAATTAGAGAACAAATCAGGAGTACCAGACGCAGAACTAGCACTCCGCCTCTCTCTCGCTTTCGGCCCTAGAGCTGAAGAGTATCTAAAGCGCATGACAGTTCCATCCTCACAACGCATCTTGCTTCAACGCGCAGAGTCTGTCGCCCCTAAGATAGCTTCCTCAGTTCTTTTAGCCCGCGCCGGCAAAGAGTACATCGATAGTGCTGAGTCTCTTCAAGACAGGCGTCTGCGTCGCCAAGAGGTGGGAAACGCTCAGGCTTACTCTCGAGATTCTTTAAACCAGCGTTTAGAGACCCTCCGCAACTCCGTACCTGCTATCCACGAGGCAGAGGACTCTATCAGAGGTAAGATAAGTGATATCCGCAGCCTCGACCCAGACCAACAAGACAGGCAAGAGCTACTTCGTCTTGATACTGAACTTCGAGGCTACCCAGCAACTCTCGCATCTAAAGAAGCAGAGATAAAAGCGCTTGAAGCTCTCTTAGAGAGATACGATCAGTCCTCAGCAGAGGATCTCTCTGCCTTGGTTAAAGATTGGGTTTTAGCCACTCCAACTACTACGGGTAAAAACGCCGGTCTCTCTCTGCATGACGCCGCCTTCTGGTTACCAACCGACCCTGAGGTTGCAGCGTCTCTTGGAAGGTGGATGCTTGACGGTGATCGTTCTGAGAAGATATTCGCCCGCCCAACTAGCATCTCTGATATGACTCTCATAACGGCAGCCTGGTCTGATATGGCTTCAGAGTCTGATCCTCTTTTCGGCACTCTAGCTAAAGACTCATCGGGTGTTACACGCTCTAAAAACGATGCCGACAACATGTCGTTCGGTCGCGTTCTTGAGCGTTCTCGCGCTATAGCAGCCTCTGATGACCTCGGTGACAGATTCACCTCAGCACTCTCTAAAACCGGAGCTACTGCCACCTCTTCGCAACGTTCTCTCGATCTTCTTCGTGAGTCTTTCGAAACCCCAACTCCTTTCCCTTTAGAGAAACTGTGGACCTCTAACGATCCTAACTCACCAACTCTCCGGGCACGTTTCATCCCGAGAGATGACATCAGAGGAACTCAGCTCGGTATGCTCACCAACTGCTGCCAGCACCCAGAGGGCGCTGGACGCACGTGCGCAGAAGCTGGTCAGACTCATCCCTCTATGGGTTTCTTTGTCGTAGAGGATGCCGCCGGCAACGTCGTCTCTCAGTCGTGGGTCTGGGCAGATGGTTCTGGCGGCGTGTGTTTTGATAACGTCGAGGGCTTCCCAGGTCAAGAAAGACACGCTTCAGTAGTGAATCTCTATGAGCAAGCCTCCAACGATCTTCTCGAAAGGTTTGAACGTGTAACTGTCGGAGCTCACAACGCTATAAATTTCTCCTCCGCTCAAAGCACACCGTCTCTAAGCTTATCTTCAGTCGGGTATCACGGCTACAGTGACGCTAAAAATGGACAGCTTCTTCTAGCAGCAAGATCACAGCCGGGTCCGGACGACCTAGTGACTCTCGGTCTCTCTGATGGTTTCATCTGGCGCCAAGGTGACTCATCTGTCACGGTGAGACCAGATGGTCTCGTGTTTGATGGCCCTCAAGCGTCGTCTATCGCAGAGCGTATGCTCCCGTCTATGGGTCCGCGCACTTGGCAAGTTTCAAGCGCAGATGGTGCGTTCTCTCTAGAGGTATCTGATAACCCACACTTAAAACCATCCATAGATGACCTCCCTCTCACTCTGTTTGACCCAACACCGATAGAGCTTGAGAAAATAACTTCTTTCGCTCCTGAGATGACTATAGAAGAGGCTGCAAGTTGGTTTAAGCACACCGGTAGAGATCTTGGTTTGATTCAGACTGCTGTAAACAACGGCTGGGATTCAGACTCTGCAGGTCTCGCAATGCGCTCTGATAGTTATGGACGCCGCGTTCTGTCAGCACCTATGCCACCACCTGAAGTGGTACACGGTGTGTCTTTAGGTTTATCACCTGAGCGCGCGTCTATACCCTCTATCCAGGGGGTTCTCACGCAAGCTGCAACTCTAGCACCTGACGTGCTACCGTCTAAAATATCCTCTGTTATTCCTTGGGCAGCTCGTAGTTCGTCACCAGCAGAAGCTGCTGCTGCTCTCTCTCACTGCGAGTCTGAAACCCAGTACCCTGTTGTTCTCTCTCTTGTAGAATCTGGCGTTGAGCCGGACCTTGTGCGTCATCTAGCGCGCCAGCAGAGTTTCCAGAATTTTGACGGCCCGTTTGACGCAAAATACGCAGATCGTATAGCGGCGCTCTCTCCCGAGGGCGCAGCAAGGGTTTCTTCTTACATGCCCTCTAGAAATAAAGAACTAATGCAGACTGATTACTATCATCCAGAGATAATACTAGCTATGGCTCATCAACCTCAAGAGTTCGTCGACGCAGTTCTGTCTTGTGACAGAACTTACAGAACCGACTCTAGAACGGTAGATTACGTCACTGCTGGTGGTAACCCTGAAGAGTGGGGTCGCGTATCAAAAGCTGTCGGTATAACTGATCCAGGAACGAGCAGACAGGCCTCTGGCGCTTTCCTCGCTACAGTTTCTCAATCCCAGATAGACGAGATAGATGCGGTCTTAGACTCTGTAGGGGTCGTGAGAGCCCCTGGTCAGTATGCTCCTCCGCATTACTACTCCCCCAGTACTCTCAGTGTTTTTGCAGACAAACAGGCTCTAGCGCAAGCTGCAGAGGTAGTTAGAGTCATGAACGCCTCTTCTGAGGACGATTACTACTCGCGTCCTGAAAACGCAACTGATTTTGCGGGTATTGTCTCGGCCGGGGTCAGACCTCAAGATGCAGCGACTCTGTCTCAGCACGGAATAACAGCAAGGACTCTCGCTAACGCTTGTGGAAGTCATCACACAACAAGGCGACCAACAGGCGCTGACGTCTCTGAGTTAGCCTCTGTAGTCGGGCACCCTGCTATGCCTCAAGGCGCCCCCGCTACCTTGCTACACAACCCATCTCTCGTTGGTTTCGCATCTGACGTTTTCTCCTCATCAGAAGTAAGTGAAGCAGACCTCGCGTTGTTCGATCGTGTAGTGTCGTCGTCAGATGACGCAGACAAGATCGTTTTTGCCCAGGCATGGTCTGAGCCCTCTAACAGACCTGCTCTCCGCGAGATCTCGACGCACAAAGGCACTCTCAGTCAGGTAGTGGCTTCTGCCCTTAAAAAGTCAGGTACTCTCACGTCGCTCGGTGGTTTCCACGGTTCTCTCTTCAAAAAGTACGAGTCACCTGATTTAAGCGCGTGGTGAGATCACTACTCGAGCGCTAGCGCACTAGCTAACGCGTCTGCTTGCTCCATACCTGCCCGCACTAGCTCTACTGCCAGTTGGCGTGTTTTGCCAGACATGTCCATTAGCTTCTCTATGCTAGATTCGCGTTCCCACAGGTGTATAATCTCAATCAGATTGTCTAGAGACACCGTACTCTTGTGCTTGCGTAACTGCCAAAGTAGCGTGTAGTGGTCTCGCCTTAGTATAACACCACTCTTCTCGATCTGGCGCCCTAATCTCTTCATCTCTCGCTCGTCGCATTTGTGAAGGTTAGCGACATGTACGCCCGTACAGCAGTGCTTGAGTTTCACCCAGCTGTTTAGACCTTTGGGGTACGGAGTTTTCTCGCAGCAAGTCTGCTTCTCTAAGTCTGATGGCCACCAGCCGCTTCCGAGAACTTTCCCGCGAGGCCTCAGCACGCGCTGTTTGCGACCCAGATACTCTATTGACGCTGCAGCCATTTTAGGTCTCAACTCTTCCACATAAACATTATGACACCTCTCCATCTCTAGGCACGCGTGATTATAGGCACGCGCTAGATGTAGCCTTAAAAACTACCCACTTGTTTCCATAATAAACACACTCGCTATCTATCTCATTTACACATCCAAACGCACCTCTCAGACCAGGCTCTCGACCAAAAACGTCATCTCTCTAAAAGTGCGTGCACGTAACCACACCTCGGGCATCTTATCTTTTGGAGAGGTGCAAGAGCGGCCGAATTGGCAGCACTGGAAATGCTGTGTGGGGTAACTCACCGCGGGTTCGAATCCCGCTCTCTCCGCCACAGGGTATACACTTAAGTCTCAACTCGTGCGTCTCTCTGCAAGAGACTACACCGTCTATAAAGTGACCCCCACTGACGCCTTAGCAGATTTCCAGGATCTCACGTCTTCAACCTCAAAACACGCACCGGGTGGCTCGCACACACAGTTCGGAGAGCTGCTATGGTCTGATTCGCGGGCCTCTGACCCGTTCTTAAACGCAGTGACACCACTATCGTCTGTTCGTACTCCCAGCATCTCAGCGATTCAGCACGCACTACAGGCATGCGCTGATACACGCTCCCCGTTCTCGTGGTGGTTTCACGAGCATCTGCCGCCAGAAGCAGCAACAGCTGGGTTTGAGGCGGTTGAGTCTACGGCTTTGATGTCACTAGTGACACCCAATGACAGCCAGCTTCCAGCCGTAAACGGACTCGTAACCCCAGGCTATGATCTCGCCGAGTTCTTCACGACGGCTTCACTAGGCTTTGAGGATAACAATATTGAGTTCTCTTCACTAGTTAGAGTGTTTGAGCCACTGGTAAAAGCAGGTACAGTCGTGCCTCTCGTCGTTCGTGACGCAGGACTCGTGGTTGGAACGTTACTCCTACACCTCGGAAGAGAAAATCTGTCGCGTGCTGGAATATACTGGGTCTCAACTCTTCCAGCGTCCCGCGGTAACGGTATAGCGTCTGCTCTGGTAAAGTACGCTATACAATACGCTAGTGCAATGCAACGCACTCACGTGGTGCTTCAGTCGTCGCAGATGGCTGAGCACATCTACAGACAGCTCGGGTTCTCCCTTCAAGGACGTATGGGGATAGCCAAGCGCACAACGGTCTAATATCTCAATTCACACCACGACACAACACTAACTCACCAGAAACAAAACACTTGTAGGTGTATCGCTGTTAGCTCTGGGCGTATTTACGCCCAACTGAGTCTGGTGCGAGATCTGCCGGCGTAGATATGCTGTCTGGCCCTTCAGATAATTTAACCTCTATAACACGGCTACTCGGGTCGACGACTCTAACAGAAACAATGTTTCCTTTGGCATCCAAAACTACGTTTAAGTCGCTGGCTCCCCATTCTGGTAATATCTCTACACCAAACGAGCAAGCTCTATTAGAAGATGAAGTCATCGTCACTTCTCCAAGCCCGCCTGTGTCGATCGGTAAATAGGGCATAGCAGCAGCAACGCTGCCTTCTGCTCCAAATAGAGTGTTTCTTAAATCTAAAGCCGTCGGCGGCTCAGACATCAGTAGGCTCTCAACATATGTGCGGTCCGTAAGCAATCCAGTCACCCAAAGTCCATCTGCTCCCGGTACGGCACCTTCTGGGAATGACACGTATACTGAGTCGTTCGTGAAAATAACTTCACGATAAGGCACCCCGAAGCTCTCCGGTGTCACTCTGTGGTTGTATCTCACTACACCGTTTAAGCTCCGCTCTATAGTTGTAGTTAGTGAAATCTTCTCTCCTGCTTCTATTATTTTTGAGGTTCCATCGGCTTGTGTTATCGTTATGTCACTCTCTTGTGTAAAGCTCTCTAAGATCTCAACACTCACGGACCCTTCAAGCCTGCGAGTGAGAGCGTCTATCGGGTCTAGTGATTCACAACTAGTTTCGCCGCTCGCCGTTATCGCCGTAGTCTCAGTCTGCTGTGATGCAGTTTTCGTCACGTCCCTATCTCCACCACATGCCGGCAGTGCAAGGACAGCAAACAGTATCAGAGCACTACGTATATCTCTAGCTAGTTTTATCTTCATTACAGAAACAGTCCAGCAGCCCTCAGGAAGTTCAGTAGTCTCTGTAGCGTACTTCTGAGTCCTCCATCTCGCCGCCCTGTTTTATGGTGGGTGTCTCTTGGCTCCGTGCCGCTTCTTTTTTAAATGCACACAGTCTCTGTCATGGCAGAGCTAGACTGGGACTGGGCCGCGATGTCGTCGTCGTCAAATATCGACAGACCTGACGATGACCCAAGTTTAACTCCACATATACTATGGGACACTCCAGGAGTGTCGATACAAGGTTGGTCTGGTCACACAGCATACGCGCTTGACGTCCAACTTCCACCCACTATGGTTTTCGCGACCCCCGACATCGTCTTGTCGCGCCTAGACGGTGTTCTAAGTTCCCACAACCCAGCCAAGCTTGAAACTATATTTAGCAAGACAGATATCAACAAACCAGACCACAGTAGGTCGTACGTTTTACATCTAGAAGGCAGTGACCCTATCTTTCTTCTCGCGCGCGCCGATACACAAGAGTGTGAGAACAACACGGTACGATTACGAGTAGTGTTGTGGAATAAAATAGATAAACCATCCTCAACAAAAAAGAGAAGCTCACACTCTCGAGGTATGTACTCTTTAACTCAGTTGGTTCTCACATACGTAAAACTCACAGCAGATCAGATAGATCCAAAGAATCTCATGACCGCGATAGCCTCCTCGTTTGGTACCACAGCCTCCAGTATAGATGGGGCCTCGTCAGCCTCGATAGTTCTCGCTTCAAAAGGTCAGACCCTCTCGGTTCTAATACAGAGCCGTTTTGTTTGGTGGTTTGCAACGTTCTCGCTAATTTTTGGTGCTTTATTCTTAACTCTCATATTCGGACTCCCCTCTATAAGCGACGCTGCCGACTTGCTTGATCCTCTAAACGCCCTTGCGGCCACGTCTTTAGGTTTATGTGTGTGGGCCCTTGTTGCGATTCGTCGAAACTGGCGCCGTAGCAAACCGTGAGACACACTAGATCTATTATGTAGTATATACCCCTTAAGCGAGTGTCTCACTAAATGGTTCAGCCCTCTGTAAAGGGCTACATCAGGCAAGAGTTGCCCTCGTAAAACAAGTAATGCTAATTGTTAGTATGCCTTCGTAGGCTCCAGCCCAGTGCCGATATTGACTATGTGTCTATATTAAGTACAGTCGCTCTCACAGTTGCAGCGGCTGTCGCGATGTTATGGTGGCTGCCGCAGTGCGTTCGTATCTTATCGAACGGAAGCGACGGAGTCTCTGCAGCAACCTGGGCGTCTTATGCGGCGTCTGGAAGCGTCTGGGTGGTGTGGGCTGTGTCGTCTGCTCAGTGGGGTATAGTGTTTATAAACACCATCGAGGCTATCGGTGTGTTGTCTGTCGTGGCAATGTTGAGAGCGTGGCGTCAACTTGTTATACTCGGCGCGTTTATTGCTTCAGCATTCGCAGTTGCTGCTGCTGTGTCGCCCACAGCCGTAGCGATAGCTGGTCTGTTTGTGACAACCGGATGCCGCGTTCCACAAATCGTCGACGCTATCAGAAAGCCTATCATCTCCGGTATCTCGTGGCGCTCTTGGACAGTTAGCGCTGTTGGTAACGGGGCTTGGGCAGTGTGGGCTTCCATTGAGGGCGTGTGGTGGTTTTTTACTACAACAATAGCAGCAGTGACAATGTCTGTAGCTGTCGCTCTGGTGGTGTCTCTCCGTCAGCGCGCCGCTAAATATTCTGCCGCTACTTGATTTCATATTAGATCTTTGTTCCTGTGTCAAGAGCTCTCTTTAGTGGTGTTCTGCAAAGATGCGTGCTTGACGTTAGTTTATTAGCACTCTGTCTCTCGGAACGGTGGCAGAGCGGCCTAATGCACTTGTCTTGAAAACAAGAGGGTTAACAGCCCCGGGGGTTCAAATCCCTCCCGTTCCGCCATGGAGAGGTGCCTGAGTGGCCGAAAGGGACGGTTTGCTAAACCGTTGTGGATGCAAGTTCACCGCGGGTTCAAATCCCGCTCTCTCCGCCACAAGGTTTGCACCTAAGTCTAGTGATTTATGCACCTAATTCTGTTTCGTTTCTTATGAGTCGTAATACCGTCAAAATTGACGGTATTACATGTCTTTAAATCCAGTTAGCAAACAGCCGAATTTCGATTAGAAATACCCTAAGCGTCAAGCCACAAAGCCTATGTCTGTTGGACTAGGGAACTAGGTGCATACCCCGCCACGAGGCTTGCACAACTGCTGGGCATCGAGACGAGTTATGGTAGTCCCACTGGTCTCAGGTAAGACTCTGCGGTTATAGGCAGCTACCGTGACACCCCAGGCGGCGATTGCACCGACGAGCAACACAGTGCACTGTAGTAAGAGCACCGTGTTTGTGTCTCGTTATGCATCGATCGTCCAGGCCGCGTAAGCTCCAGAGAGCATCACCCGCCCCACGGAGAGGCTGCCTCGGCACGAACTGAGCGTAGCACGTCGATGATGGCCCGCACACACCATGCTGCGTCAATGGGCAAGATAACAAGCACCGCAAACCACGGCCACCAAGATGCAGCCGCCTCCACCTTCTGGTCATAAACAACGTTCAGCGATGGGACGGCGGAACGAACGTCTGATAGCCGACTCCGCCGTTGCCTTCGTCTTTAGGCCGGCCATGGGCTTGGCCTTGTTGGTCTACGCCGATGATTCCACCACCTTGAGAGCGACCTAAGATTGAGCGCACTACAGCCCAAACGATAAGGATACCCAGGACGCCTGCATACCAGCCGGCGACAACCATGCCGACGGCCATGACAACTCCGCCGATGTCGGTGACGGTCTTCCAGGTCTTATTTTTCTTCATGAGCTCAACCGTCCAAACCGCTAGCCGTTGCGCAACCATTAGAGGTGTGTGTCGATCGCTCTGGTTAGTTGTCTCACGTACCAGATCCGATGACAGTTAGACAAACAGACATTTTCGATTAGAGACTCCTCCCGCATGGTCCAGAATCCATCCCCGAGCTGGGCCGGAGACTTAGGTACACACCCCACCAAGACGCGTGGTTTTCAAGAGCCCCTCACCGCTGGCCTGTGCATTCTGCATCCGCGCCTGACCCAGCACAGTAGCGATGCATCTCTCACTACCTAGAGAACCTCAAGAAGAGCAACCTGACGCCTCAGCCGCTAGGCTCTCACCACCCGGTCATCGCCGACCCGACGCTCCACGTGCCACCGGGAGTACCGGTGAGTGTCTTCACGCCGTTGCATGCGTTCGACGCGGCAGCAGTGACTTTAGATCCTGTCGAGGCGCGTCGCATGATAATCCAGCCAGCCCCGGTGTCACCGTCAGAGATGTTTGCCGACCCGACGACCTTGCCTGCAGGTGTCCCACCGGCTGTCGTGTCTGCTGCCGAAGATGCATCATCAGAGAGGCGCAGACACACGCTCGCGCCCCACTTAACGAACTGTAGGTAAGCAGGATAAGGCGCGATACTCGCAGCCGCGCTCGTCGGTACCGCAGCACCGTCCCAGATCACAACCGGAGCTGCCCCAACTTTAGCGCCTGGCGCCATGATCGTCACACCCGCCAGGCCGTTCTGTGCTCCAGAGGCAACTCCTGCTCCGAGCGTCTCGAGTATGGTCGCACCGTTACGAGTCGACTTCCCAGAGTTCGCTCCTGCCTGCTCGGACATACTCGCAGCTAGCTGGGCCGCCATTGAGGTCAGCTCGCGGTTAAACGATAGCGCCGAGGTCTCGACTGACTCGAGGTTCATCCGCTCTACAAACTCCGTGACCGCCGAGTCCGGCGCCAGCTCGTCGTCAGTAGGGATCACGACATCTACCGGCACATACCCTACGATGAGTGTGACGTCCGTGTCAGGACTGGTAGACGCCTCGAGTTTGGTGACTCTGCCGCTGCCATCTGTCGCTACCGAGACCGCCATGCCGTCTGCGTTAAGCTCGAAGCGGCACGCGCCGTCACTGGCGCCAGCGGACGTAACGGTAGCCGAGGAGAGGTCAAGAAGTTCAGAAGTCTGGGAGATCCATTCTCCGAGGTTTGTGTCGGCAGGGAGTACGCTGCCAGAGCTCAACTCCCCACCTGCGTTCTCGAGCATTGTGGCACCGATATCGTCTTTGTTCGTAAAGCGCATCCACTCAGTCGAGTCGACATCTTCGAGCGTGTCGGTCGGGAACTTAACATACACCGCCGTGGGGGTGATGACGTACCTAGTGACGCTATCTTTGATAAAGCCGACCGCCTCGATTGTCGCTGCTGCAAGCTCATCGTTCGCTCGCTCCTTCACAAAGCGGGCACCAGAAGTTGTCCCGTCCGCGTACCTTGTTGAGATCGTGAGATCGGCAGTAGTCGATCCAGGTAGCTGTCCTTGTACTGACGCGACCGGGTCAAGCTGCTGGCACTCGGCTGCAGAGACTCCAGTTTTTACAGCAGGGCTTGTGCTGCTGCACGCAGCTAGGATGAGGCTGGCAGTACAGGCAACGAGCGCCGAGGCGAGGTTCTTCATAGGCCATATAATGCCGCAACCGGCATTCCTGGCACGTCGTTTGGGTCAGTGTTCGCCGCTCCAGACAACGACACGTCTAGTCCACAGCTGCAAGTTCCGTTCTCTAAAGCCTCAGCGCCTCAGAGGAGTGTTCGTCACTCAGGTGAGCAATCAGTGTGGTAATCTTAGAGTAGAAGAAACGCACGTCGAGCACTACAGCTTCGATATCATCTGACGTCAGACGGTACTTAAAAACTCACCTGTGTTTAAAGACTGCCCGCTATTCCTCTATGACGTCAGGCAACTCAGTGCTCCCTGTCTGCACAGGAAGCACTTCTGCCAACAACGCGACAGCTGCTGTGAGGTCCATACGGCGTATCATATCAGCAAACGTCGCAAGGTGTGCCTCATCGAGCTCAAAGCTCGCGTCGCGCCACCGCAGCTCATAGAGTTTTCGTACCGGGTCTATACAGATCACAATAGACGCCGTCGGCCACTTGGTAGCAACACGGTCAGCTTTCTCATTGTGGTCTTCCTTTAGAGGCCCTATAACAGCTAGTATCTGGTGTCCTGTGCGGGCTTCGGCTTCCTTGATGGCTGCAGCAAGGCCGCTGCGTTGCTTCTTTGAGAGTGCTGCCTGTGCGTCGATCGATGAGTGTTCCAAGTCACGGCCACGCATGTACGCCTCCGGAGAACTATCTGCTAACGAAGTTCCATAGGCACCAAAGTGAGACCCTAAACCGCTCACACCAAAAAGTCCGCCCGGGGAGAAACCGCCTCCATAGGAACTACTACGAGGGCGGCTCACGTGGTCAAGCCCGATGATTGTGTCAGAGTCTGAGGGACCCTTGATTAAACGCACAAGAATCAAAAGAGCAACAGCAGCGATGCCGAGCTTAATTGAGATTACGATGGATGCAACGATGATAAGCAGAGCAGCCGCTATGGCCACCCAGGTCTTGTTAAACTTCACGCCTATCATCGTGTCTGTATAAGCCGCTGCAGCAGCCATCTCTGCTGCAATGGAAAAAGAAGTGTCAGTTTAGATGCAAACAGTACTTCTCGAGTAGCCTGGTCTCAGTGTCATCTAAACAGGTTAAACCTAGGACGTTATGCTAGTTAATCCACCCTTTAATTAATAGGCTGTTTGCTCGCCACATCTCAGTCGAGCCTAGTCGGCCATACACCGTACTACTCTATTCTGGCTAGTTCTACTACTCTCCCGGCTCTTTCGCTACTTAAACTAACCGCACGTGGTAGAGGCGTGTAAGTACCTGGCCTATTTGGGGGATGCGCCAACAGTGTTTCGTGCAACAAGTAAGAAAGAAGGTTGCGATGATAACAGGTACAGTGAAGTTTTTTAACGACACAAAAGGGTTCGGCTTTATCAGTCGAGACGGGGGAGATGACGTATTTGTCCACTTCTCCAACATAAACTCTGAGGGACGCAAGACCTTAGTCGAGAATCAGGAAGTCTCCTTCGAGGTCGGACAAGGCAAGAAGGGCCCAGAGGCCCTCAACGTAACCCCACTCTAAACATCACCCTGCTCTAGTCACCTAGAATCAGGATTTTACCTAACCTAGATGTATACCCGATGGGATATACATCTAGGTACGGTGTTTTATGCATCTACGTCAAACACGCGCACCGAACCACAATTTACTGCACAGCAATGACGTATCTAGCGACGCAGACATCAGCATCTGTAGTACACACAGTAGGTCCGCTTGAGAACAAAGCTCTCTTTTGTAGCGAGACTACGCAGTGTGTAACACCCTTGCGCTCTACCTGAAAGACGTTTTCTAGAGCGCCTGTCAGTACCTCGAAAGGATAGACTGTGTTAAGTGATGCCCTGCCTCTGCTAGCAACGCTCTCTTATGTCATACCTTCTATCCGCCGCCTAGTTTCTAGCTCGTCGCTCTCTGGTTTAAGTTCTGCGTCTCTGGTTTCTCTCTTTATCTCCTCTCTAGGCTGGCTTTTTTACTCACTCGCCACTGGTCTGGTGGTGTCTGCGGTGTCGGCTGTTATGTTGGCGGGTCTCTATGTTTTTATGCTGTATTCTCAAGTCGCAGCTAAAGCAGCCGTGAGCGTTTATCTCCCGTCTGCTCTGCTGGTTTGCATGCTATCTTCCTTTATGTTTAAAGGACTGCAGGGCCTGGCTTTTGTTCTAGGACTAGCCCCCCTGGTAGAGCTCGCCCAGGCTAAAGTTCTACTTAAAAGAGACGTTCCTGCTCTCAGTTCTCTCGCTTACGCCGCGGTTTTTGTAAGAACATTACCTTGGGTTCCTTACGCCATCAGAGAGTCAGATACGGCGCTTGTTCTGTGGGTTGTTTCCTCGGTTTTCGTGTCCTCCCTGCTCTTTACTCTCTTGGTTTTAAGACGCATAAAGACCCCGCTTCCTAGTTAAGAATAATCCAGCACTTGTTCTCTCTGCCGTGACTGATAATGTGTCTAGAGCAGTTCTCTGCATAAAACCGAAATGAGGTTCATTTTGAACAATATCTCACTCTCAGATCTCGTGGGTTCAAACGAATCCCGCAAGAGAGAGGCTCTAGCGATCCTCCCTGACGAAGATCTCATGTTCGCGGTGATGGTTATAAACTCACGCCCGATCTACCCAGGCACTGACTTGGAAAACACGGCTTTAGAGCTAGCGAGATTGTTTCTACACTGCAAAAGCACGATGGGCGCCATCCAGGTAGCCAGCGTTCTTTTTGAGGTTGTAGATACGTCGAGTTTAGTAAAGGCTCTCGCTGCTGCTCACTCTCCATCGTCATCTAACGCTCGCGAGTCTCTGTCTGACAAGCTTAATTCAGTATCCGCCATCGCACATAGCAGCGCCTTTTTTGATGCAGCTCTCAGAGCAGAGATGAAGAGAGTCACGTCACAAAGACTTAGCACTTCTCAAGAAGATCTTCTAATCTCTCTTGTAAAGCTATCTAGTGACACAGCATCTATCGCCGTGCTTGCGTCGAGCATCCGCTCACAGGTCTCTAAAGCTGCTCTGCACAGGCTCGTAGAGTTGGGTGCAACAAATCATCTTGATGATTTGTTTGATAATGGAAGCCCGTTTTTCTACGAAGACTCAACTGCACGTCTCGTCATTAGAAATGTCTCTAAGAGTCGCGTACTAGGTCTAGCGTCTGACCCTAATTGTTCTTTCATTTACAGAGATGAGGCAATGCGTCTCCTTGACCCTTTGGAGGTTGAAGAGATAATGGGTTCAACCGAGCATCTAAACGTCAGAGAGTCAGCTAAGCTAGCACTCAAAGCCATGGTTTAAAAGCCATCGACAGTCTTAACCGGCTGTCTGTTATACATATAAACACAAAATTCACCAACACAAAACCCTGGATTGACCACTGACAGCCATCACAGTACACAGCGTGTCTTTTACGCCCTCTATATACTGGCGCCACTCCGCCGAGCTTTTAGTCTCAGAGTCACAAAAGACATCAGCTCTCTTGTTATCTTGTCGGTCAAACCTCACAGCGCTCTCTTCTTTAGCCTCTGATTTAATAGCGATGCCGTCAGACACATGGTCTGGTGCTTCTAAAAGAAAGATGGTAGCGCGCAGCATCGACGTAGCTGGTTTTGCAGATAGAGTGTCTCTGATAGCCGAGCGTCTGCTTCACTCTCAAGATTCCATAGCGCTACTCTCGTCTCGCATAGCAGACAACCTAACAGCTCTAGACAGGTACAGCTCTATCGATGTGCCAAAGGCGCTAGTAGAGGAAGCCAGAGATCAGACAAACAGAGACATAGCGCTTCTTACATCTGTTATGTCTCAGGCTTCTCAGTCAATCCGTGCTGCAGTTGATGTCATACAAAACCCTCCTAAAGATTTCACTCCAGTAAATCAGCGTTCAACAAGTAACGACACAACCGATTCGAGAGCTTCTCTCATCGCCTCTTCGAGAAAATCTACACCAGAAGCAGTCGCTGCAGCTTTGCTGTCTTCCTCAGGAGCACAGGCACTTCTTGCTTTCCGTAAAGCTTTAGAGTCTGGTGTCTTTAAGAAGTCTTTTGCTAAAAAAGTGAAGCGTCTAGTCATGCGCTCTGGCCCTAAAGCTCACCGTTTAAACTCCTCCATAAAAGATTGGCCTTTAAACTCCTCATCTAAGATCAGACACCCCATCTTTCTAGATCTCCCTGTCTTTCGCCGTGCTCCCTCACCTTTCGATGTCGTACAAGGCAGCGTCGGTGACTGTTGGCTCATGGCCTCTCTCGCTACGTTAGCAGTGCATAACCCAGATGCTATCTCGTCTATGGTTAAAGATAACTTTGACGGCACTTACGATGTCAACTTCGCAGACGGCGAGACTGTCACTGTTTCTGGTGACGTCTGGTTAGACACCGGCAACGATCCCGGCGTTTCAGAAGCCCCTGGCTGGTACTCAGAGGTTCTCTACGGGGCTAGGGCACGTCCTGAACGTGGGTTGCAAGGTTCTCAGTGGCCCTGGATAATAGAGAAGGCTTTCGCTGCAAGGTTTGGTTCTTATCAGCGCCTCGAAGGAGGCCTTCCTTCCTGGGCTCTGGGTGTTTTGTATAATAAAGACACCTTTAGTCAGCAAGTACAAGAAGATGGCGCAGTTGTCCAGTGGGATAACGCCCGCCTCGGCGAAACTGTACCTTACAGCTTCGTGGCACCAGACTCTTTTGGTTCGTCTCCTCTAGACGAGAGGTTACTATCTGGCCCCTCAGTAGTAGGTATCGACGATCACGCTTACGCTGTTTTAGGTACGGTCGTTCGTAATGGCGAAACTTACGCCAAGCTCTACAACCCTATTGGTTTTGACGATATATATCTTAAAGATGCCAGTGTTGAGGTTATATACGGAAAAAACGATGGAGTGATGTTAGTAAAGCTCGCTGATCTCGGCCGAGCCGGTGTTTTCATGGTGGATGGTTTTAAATGATAGCTATAAACATCGTTAAGTTGCGACATTTTGCCAAACGCTGCCGCCAGAGAAGTAAGTCTCTCACAAATGCAAGGCCTCGCAGAGCTCCCATAGATATAGGATCGCTAAACGCCCTACGGTCTCAAGCGGTTGATGCACCTGATTTAACAAGCTGTATAGAGGCTCTAGAGCGTCTTAACTCCACGCTAGATATGGCACTAGCCGCCGCTGCCCACACTCTAGAGAAGTTCTCCTCTACTATGACTAAAGCCGCAGAGCAGGCCGAGAAACTGGACAGATTCCCGTAATCAACACAGATCACCACAATAGACACCGTGTTCGTTAATAGATTAGTCATAGCGTCGTATATCTGACGCAAGTTATTCCTGCGTCGTCAGTGCGCACGCTGCCGCGTAAGCACTCTCTAGGTTCATGCTGCCACTTCTATAGAGCTGCAAGAATAGATCTCTTGCCTCTCTCTCGAGTGTCTCATAGGCTGTCGAAGCACGTCTGTGCTCGGGTATCATGTTAAAGGGGTCTTGCTGTGCGTCACAAACTGCTTTATACACAGATAGTTTCGTGCAGCTCAGAGAATCCCACTCGCCAGTCATCGCGTACCTACGTGATGCTTCCTGTGAGCAAAGTAGCTCTAGAACTGGTGCCATAGATACGTCACCTGATTTAAAGATAACCAAGTGGTCGTCCTCTATCGGGTACAGATTCGCGATCTCCCTCTCGGCAGACTCTATAATCTGTTTATCTCTTCTAGCCCTCGCCAACTTTCGCCATCCTTGTTCAGAGACATCTTCCGATACTCTCTCAAGCACTCTAAGCACAGGTCTCAAAACCTTAATACCCGGGGTGTTGTCGTTCCATGTGTCAAAAGAGAGAATCTCTAACGTCTCACCGTAGTAAGACAGAGAGTCTCTCAACCAGGCAACATCGTTGTAGTTACGTACCGCTCTGAGTGTTCTGACTCTCATTTTGATAATCTCGACAATGAGCACCACTGCAACTCTTGACGTGTAAAAAACCGCTTGAACCTTGTTCTCTGCCTCACTGGGCAGTTTGAATCTTCTGCAGTCCATCTCACTCCATTTTTTGTGAAAATACTCATCTCACTCTCGCCGCTAGAAGGCTTTTAAAAAGAATATCTGGCGTAGGTTATCTACGCCGTCAGAGCCTCAGCCGCATCGCGTGCGTCTGTTATACTCATTCTCTGACCGAAGTAGAGAGCCTCAAAAAGCTCTCTCTCTTGTCCTTTGGGTGCTACTACAGCTGGTCCTGGCTTAAAATAGCCCGAGGCGTCAGCTCCGATATCCGCGACGAGTGCGTCATAGACGTAGCGCTTCACGCACACTATCCATCCTGACTCAACTCTTCCACCGTTCCACGACAACGCGTTGTCGCGAGCGCACAACACGCTTAATGATGGATCAATAGGTGTCGTTTTCAAAAGAAACAGTACGTCCTCTTGTCCGGTGTCCCCGAATCTGATCTTAACGTCACGCTCTGCCATCTCTATCATCCTCGACGAGGTTAGATTCTTCTCGAAAATAGATAAAGCTCGCGAGTGTACTCGACTACTTAAGCCCCACACCCTGTGAAATATCCAATTAACTAAACTCTCTGCAAAACACCCAGCGTCGCTGCCGGGGTCTTCATTTAGTTCAGATGATATCTCCTCGTTGCCGTGGTTGTACCAGTAGCTCTCCTCGTGTAGAGTGCTTAAGTCTCGAGGATTTCGTATGGGCTTAAGCGTTGTTAAGAACATCTTCAACGCTCCTTGCATTATCCACACGGCCTTAGTCAAGAGGTTCTTAGTTCCCAGAAATCTGTAGTAAGTACGCATAATGTGTCCTTTGACACGTCTACGCAGGTTTTTTACTCTGTCTAGCATACATCTCCTGTTTTGTTTGTAACTCCCACTTTAAGGGCCCCGCAAACTATTCAAACACTAAACTCTAGCAACCAAGCATTTACCTAAGGACGGTATAGTTGGTGCCTAGTCTCGTTTCCATACTCGGCGATACTCACGCTGACACCAAAGCACTTTTTGTCGCTGCTTCAGAGGCCTCCATGCGCGGTTGTAGCTACATGTTCCACGTCGGCGATCTCTGGTGGCAACCAGACACCCCATCTCACCAGGGCGTCAGAGACACGCTTTACAAAATCAGCCACGACCTCGGGGTGTGTGTTGTGCTCACTGACGGAAACAACGACGACGTTCTAGACCTTCTCTCGCACAACCACACAGGTTCTCTAGAGGCGCCTTTTGCAGTGTGTGACGGTCTAATGTACGCACCTCGCGGATCTGTCTTAAATATCGCTAGTCGTAAGATCGGTTTTCTCGGCGGTGCCCCATCTTACAAAAACCCTAGATTCCCTAACTCAGAAAACAGCACCGATCTCGAAGTGTCGTTAATATCTAATAAAGCTCCGCTTGACGTCCTGTTTACGCATGACGCCCCTGTAGAGAGCACGGACGTTCTAGGCATAAACCCGTCTTGGGGTCTAGATAGTCGTGTTCGTGTCTCTCGTGCGTTAAACGCCACAAACCCATCTCTTCTCTTCCACGGCCATTACCACAAGTCAGCAAGTCTTAAAGTCGGACTAACTAGCGTCTATGGCCTAGACAGAGACAGGCTACACACTCCAGACATCCGTTTTCTAGATTTAGAGACTCTAGCGTTAATCTAAGCTAACGTTGTAGTTGGCGCTACCGTCGTTGTTGTACTACCCGGCACCGTTGTGGTTGGCGCTAGTGTCGTTGTTGTGCTACCTGGTACTGTGGTGGTTGTACTACCCGGCACCGTGGTCGTAGTTGTAGTTGTAGTTGTAGTTGTAGTTGTAGTTGTAGTTGTAGTTGTAGTTGTAGTTGTAGTCGTAGTTGGTTGTGGTACAGCAAACCCTACTCCCCAACCCCATCTTATGTCCATCGGAGCACCGAGTGGTGTCCCTGCAGTTTGCTTCTGAGCGTCTAGGTAAAAGCGCAGTTGCTGCCAACCGTCCCACGCCGATACGCCAGTTGTTGGGCATCCACCTCTAACTTGAGCGCACGCTGATGTCTGCACTGTTATACCGGCCAGTCTCAAAGGCTGACCAGTTGCTAGAGATCTAGCGGCTAAGACTGCCCACTGTCTCGCTTGAGATCCGCTCTGTGTGTGTATCTGAGGCATAGCCACAACGTTCTCTCCGGCTCTAGACGAAACCCAGATGACGTCATCTACTGTCCATCCGTTGTTGCACGTCAGTTTTGAGAGGTAAGTCTGCGGGCATCCGTCAGCTGACCCGAAGTTCCATAATCTATTAAACGGGCTGTATGCAACGTAACCATCCACCCAGGCGCGCGCTTGGCCTGGCGGTCCCCAGCCCGGTTCTAAGTCAACAGCTCCCGATATCTGTACGCGCCCATCAGTTTTAGATCTAATCTCGTCTATCAGCTTTGACCAGTCAGCCCCTCCGTTGTAGCCATTGTACGACGTCACACCTCCAGAGTTGCTTGTGCCTATGGCTACCTCCCACGGTCCCTGGCCGCACTCTGATAAACCGGCCACCCAAGCTAACGATGTCTGTGTGATGGCTGCTCTGTTGATGGTTTTACCAAATCCGTTTGATCCTCCACGCACCTGCTTGCCAAAAGACAGCACCACTACTCCGCGCGGTATCTCACGCGCAGTTTTGCAAGCAGCCTCACGCACCACGGGCCATGCAGCATCCAGCGGTGTCGCATCCACGCCGCGCACGTAGCTACCAACAGACACCAGCCACTCTCGCGATCCGTAGGCTGGTACAGCCAAAGGGTACCATGTACCTGTGTTTGATAAAACTCCGTTTGTCTGAGATGTAATGCTAGGGTTGCGTCTGCACTTGCTCTTACAGATTCCTGCTTTAGATGATATGCCATCTATGTTTACTCTGTTGCCGCTTGAACCTGCGTTTTTCTCTGGTCTCACCGTGACAGTGACAATGTTCTGCCTTCTACCTTTCGGAAGTTGAACTGATTTTTTACCCACTTTAGCCGACCACATGTCTATGTCCCTAACTCTGTTGCCGTTAACAGAGACCGTAGCGATGCCTCCACGTGGTCCCGTCAGGTACCAAAGCGCCGCATCAGCACCCGTCTGAAAGGTGATGCTCGACCATGGTGTCTCGCTAACCCAAATCTTTCCACCTAGAGCTCTCTTGCTTGAAGCCTCACTCCAAGGTGACTCAACAACAGCCTGGCTCCGGCTAGCACCCGAAAAGGCGACCGTGACTACTAAAGAGGCGACAAGTGCTAATGTTCTTCTCATCCGTGCTACTGTACAAAGAGAGAAACGGCTGTCACGCTGGGGTTTTAAACCCTTATCACTGATGTGATGCGTGCCACACCGTCTTGGCGTCACTGTATGCAAGAATTAAGTCGAGCTCTCTAGCGCCCCTCTGGACTCTTCTCTGCATGTGAGACGACCCTTCGCTGTACCACTCAAATGGAGCTTTAGTCCATCTTGTGTCACACACTGCCATCTCTCCAGCACCAGATAAGCACCTGCGCGTCTCAGGGTCGTCAGTTGTTAGAATGTTCAAAACTCCGCTTGGAATATCTGATACGTTCATTATCTCACCCAGGCTCTGTGCCATCTGTCCCCAGCGGCACTCTATAAGCAGAGTCAAGCTACATCCGGCCACTAAAGCAGCACCGATTATCTCACACGATCTCAAAAGGACTTCCTCCTGTGTCTCACCCTCTACGAAAGCACACACCGTCCCTACCGGAACGACTGTCGTCATAGATAGCATGCCAGATACAGCATTCACACTACCCGCTACTGTGGTTATCTTGTCACACCACCCTGCCCAGTAAGTAAGCTCTTGTGCAGCCTCTAAGGAGCCTTGAAGGTCATCACGCTGAGCCATTGTCTCAGCTGCTCTATAGACGATCTGCCCTCGAAGAAGTGCTCTAGTTTGCCCCCAGCTCTCACTAGAGTCATACGACGCTCTGACAGCATCGCGTGCGTCTTTGCGGCTCGCGTTCGGGATCCAGGTGTCGCCGTCAAACACAACTCTCCCTGATTCTGAACGTATGAACTTGCCTCCTAGGAGCATCTTCACTGTTCTTCTAGTTGTCCTCTCGCTCTGTCTCATCTCAGTTTCCCTCTCTCAGGTAAGCTCTCATGCCAAAAGATCCGCCTTCTCTTCCCCAGCCGCTCTCTTTTGTGCCACCAAAAGGAGCTGTCGGATCAAACAGGTTGTAGTTGTTAATCCACACAACGCCAGATCTCAGCCTACTCGCTGTCCAGTTAGCTCTTGCGCCGTCACTAGTCCAGACCCCGTTAGCTAATCCGTATCGTGTGTGGTTAGCCATCATGACTGCCTCTTCTGCAGTGCGGAAAGTACTCACTGATAAAACCGGCCCAAATATCTCTTCATTCCATACACGCATCGACGGTGCCACACCGTAAAGAACCGTCGGCGGCAAGTAACACCCTTCTTCAAGGCAGCTTCCTTGCACAATCTCAGCTCCATCCGCCTCAGCGCTTTTTGTGAGCTCTATTATACGCTCACGTTGCAACTGGCTGTTAATGGCTCCCATGTCTGTGTTTTTATCCATAGGGTCTCCAACCCTGATGCTCTTTAGTCGCGCGTTGAGTTTCTCACGTACTAACCCATAGACGTTCTCTTGCACCAAGAGTCTAGTTCCTGCGCAACACACGTGTCCCTGGTTGTAAAACACACTCCACACAACGCCGTCTACAGCAGCGTCTAAGTCAGCGTCGTCGTATATGATGTTAGCGCCTTTGCCACCGAGCTCTAACGTAACCGGACGCCCTCCTGCTATCTCTCTAAGCTTGCGTCCAACAGAGGTAGATCCAGTGAAAGCTATCTTATCTACGTCTGCTCTACAGATGGCCTCACCCATGTCTCCATATCCTGGGACAATCTGGACACACCCTGCAGGCACTCCAGCTTCTCGCATAACGTCAGCTAACATAATGGCTGTAAGCGGTGTTGTCTCTGCTGGTTTCAATATAACACCACACCCTGCAGCTAAGGCTGGAGCTAGTTTCCAAGCAGCCATCAACAGCGGGAAGTTCCACGGTATCACTGCTCCAACTAGACCAACGGGGACTGGGTTTTGCATGCCTACATACTTAAGTTTGTCTGCCCATCCTGCGTGTGAGAAAAACCACTCGGCCGCCAAGACTGTATCTACGTCACGCGTCTCTCGTATCGGTTTTCCGTTGTCTAGTGTCTCTGTTACCGCAAACTCTCTCGATCTCTCTTGCATGATTCTAGAGACTCTATAGAGCGTCTCTGCTCTCTCGCTAGGTGGCATGTTCTGCCACTCTCTCATGCCTTCTCGCGCACCTAAGATAATACCAGGCACGTCGTTTGCTTTAAATCGACTCACCTCTCCTAAGACCTCACCGTTTGATGGATTTATTGTCTCAAACGTCTCGCCTTCTCTGCCGTCTACCATCTCGCCGTTTACGTAGCCACGCCAGCGGTCTCTCGGCTTAAAAAAGGATTTGTCCTCTAAAGCAGGCGCCATCTCAATGTTGTTCTCGTTCATAATCTCTCCTATCACCCCAGCGGGGTCTCCCATCTAGCTGGGTATCTCTTATCTCTACTGTGGCGTAATTGAAGACATATGTCGTCTAGTAAGCTAGACGCTCCTATCCTCCATCTATCTGGACCTACTGCGTCCTCGCCTAGAATCTCAGAAGCTAGCATGGTGTATCTCACTGCGTCTTTCGCGGTTTTCACACCACCTGCTGCTTTGACACCGATTTTTCGTCCTGTTCTGATCTCTTCGTCGCGTGCTAACTCTAGCATCACCATGATATTCTCTTTAGTTGCGCCTGTTGCTAGTTTGCCAGTTGAGGTTTTAATCCACCCCGCACCAGCCTCTATAGCTATAGAGCACGCGTCTCTCACCGCGCTCAAGTCACCAAGCTCGTGCGCCTCTACGATAACTTTAACGTGTTCTCCTCCGCCTGCGGCTTGGCACACCTGCAAGATCTCTTGATAAACTTTCTCAGTATCACCAGACAAGAAGGCAGCTCTATCTATGACCATGTCTATCTCGTCTGCTCCCCAAGCCCTCGCCATCTCAGCTGCTCGTGCTTTCTCTTCAGGAGCCGATCTCCCTGACGGAAACTCTCCAGCCACGCACGCCAGCCAAACGCCACCTCCTGCGGCCGTTAAAGCTTCTCTAGCTATAGATACTCTGTCGGCATACACACACACAGCAGCGACGGGTTCTACACCCTCATCTGGTTTGACTGCTTTTCTAACCAGCCGCCCAACTCTCCCCTCTGTGTCTGCACCCTCTAGTGTCGTAAGATCTATACAGCGCGCAGATAAGCGTAAGTACGCCTCCTGTGTCTCGTTCTTCAGGCTCCTTGACCAAATCTCATTAGTTCGCCTAGTAACAGACGTGGCGTTTATTCGCATAGCTAGACTATGCCGCGGTTTTAAACCCAGGCACAAAACTGTTTGAATCCTCATTGCCCAGCGGTAGATACCTTATTTTGTCTTAAATCTCCAATACCGTGTCACCCGCCAGTAAGACCTGCTAGAACGAGGCTCACAGTAAAGCCTGCCCTGGTGTTCTAATTTTAAGAAAAATGAGAGCGTAATCTGTTTTTTAGACGCCCTTAGCGTCAAACGTGAGTCTCAGACCATGTTACTATCTCGAGATCTCAGGCTAGTCGGCTTGGGGTTGATAGTGACGAGAGCTCCTAGCAACAAGGGAGTTCCGGTTTACGGCACGTGGGGCACCGCGTCTCGGCACTTTGGTTAAATCCATCGTGTCTCAAAAACCAGGAAAAGCGACTGCCGACTAGCAGCCGTGTCCGTTAGGGCCTGTGTTTCATGTAATACTATAGCGAAAAACTTTACAATGTTGCCTATGTAAAGACCACTCACTCTAGCGAGTGAAGGACACGCTTAGATTAAATAAACAGCGCTGTTTATTTAGTTTAGGAGTTCCGGAGGCTTAGCTTTTCTTTTTTACTAAAAGTTAAGTCTCTGTATTCTAAAACCCTCTGTTGTTAAGTATTCTCGCACCTCAAGTGTGTCTCTCAGTCTTTAGTATGGAGGTTTTATGTCTGTTCGTTGTCTCAATGTCGCGATGTATGTAGATGGAGTCAAGGTAGATACTCGCCACTTTGATGTCTTAATCCCAGCAAACGCAGTAAACGACCGACTTAGCCCATCCTCTGACATGTGTGTCGTGTTAGATGAAGCATCAGCACGTCTCCCTGGGAACATTCACATCAGGGATCTTCAGTCTCTAAATTATAGAGGTCTGGCGCGTGTTGTCCCTAAGTTAAAGCCAGGGTTTCTGCGTTCTCGCGCTAATCCTGTAGCTGTGAGCTCACCGGGCGGAGCCCCGCTCTCTCCTCAAGAGGTTCAAGATATCTCCCAACGAGGAGGCGCTATATTTTTTGAGCAGCGCTCTTACTCAGAGTCCGGTAACGACGGGTTCGCCTCTGTTCTTGATTCTTCGCGCGCCTTAGGTAAAGCCGGAGCTAAAGTTTCACCGAATTACAGAAACACCACCGGAACTCTCGCAGAGACAGCTATGTTGAGAAGCGAAGGACTCTCGCAAGAGCAGGTACGGACCGCGCTTTACAGCTGTCTCTCTAAAGGTGAGGTAATGCCGGCCCTTGATTCTCTTATGTCGTCTTTACTATCTCAACACGGTGCTCGTAAAGTTCAGTCAATCGCTTCTGTCAAAAAGCATCCCACCAGTGGTGTTTATCAAAAGAGAGTGTCTCTCACGGATCTGCCTCCAGAAGATGTTCGTAATCTATACGCTGTTTTGGCAGCTGACGTAATGTTCCAAATAACCCCTCGTCAAGATCTTGTTGATTTTTTCAACAAATACCCCATACTTCAACACCCTATAGCAAATCACGCTAACTTGTTGAAGACCTCCATGACACGCTCGCGACCTGATCATGGTTATTTCATACCCTCACCTGGCATCATAGCAGCTGATCTCAGTGATTCTCTGCGCAAGTCTCTCTCCTCGAGTCACAACATCCACCTCTCTTCGCTAGACCGTCTTCAAAGCAGACCAGGCACGTTAGATCACGCCATAGGTTCTCTCGCCGAGGGGTACGAACACATTGGCATCTCAGATCCGGCAGGTGTTTTTGCCGCACTCTCTGTCGGGCTTTATCCCCAAGACATCCTAAACCTCGGTGCCTCTGGTTCTTATAAGCCAGGAACCGAAGGGCTCTACTCTGACGCGCAGGTCTCTCGTGCTCGCTCTCACGCTCTGAAGTATAACTTCATCCCAGACTTCCGCCGCCAGGAAGACAGAAGAAACTGGGACAAGCTCACCTCTAAAACCCGACCCTGAAAAACCAGCCCAAAAACCAGGTGTAAATAGCTAGGTTTTCTCTTTAAACTCTCTCACCGGGCGTGCCTGGGCATCGTGGCCTGTCACCATGTTTAATATGTCAGACGTTCCTTTTCTCTGGTCCCCCAGTGGTTACCCATCTAGGTTGCTAGACCCGGTATCTCTCGAGCTCCCTACCCGCTCTAACGCGAGTGCAGCGGGAGTTAGAGAACGCGTGGAACGTTGGGAGCACCGCCACGGTAACCCAGATTTTGAGGCTCGCCATCTAGACACTCTACCTATTCATCTCGCGCTAGAGTCTGCTCGCGTCTGGGTCTCGCTCAGAGAGCTCTTCCCTGAAGTCAGAGCGTCACACGTCGATTTTGCCTCCAAGAAAGAGAAAGACACACTAGGTGAGGCTACGTCTTTCCGTGAGCAGTATCCTTATTTAAGAGCGTCAGCTCAGCACGCAGATCTCCGTCAGCCGCGCGACTTATGGACGCTGTGTGATGACGACGAACTCTCTCCAGCCCAAGTCCGTCTTCTCTCGCAAGAGATAGGTAACGCTAGAAAGTGGGGAGATTACAAATCAGACGTCACAGCAACCGGTACTGTAGAGATCTCCGCTTGTCTCAGCCACCCTCGGTGCTATAAAAAGCTTCTAGCTTACTGGGAGCGCCGTAACGCGAGAGCTCTCGCTGCAGGTCTTCCTCCCCGTATAGTTCCTATCTCAACTAGCGCTGCTACTTACATCATCTGCCACGAGTTCGGACATCTCGTAGATTCTGATCTCTCAGCTTGCGGCCCTGACGCAACCGAGAGAGTTTACGCCGCGCTCTCACAGGCTGTCCTCGGTATCGATCGTCCCTCTCCTCGTCAGTGGAGAGAGAACCTCTGGAACTACCCATCTGGTTATCTCAGAGAGAACGCCGGAGCCTACGAAGGCTCTCCAGATAGACGTCGCGACACTGTAAAGAGCATGAGAATGCGTATCGGTTCCCGTCTAGGTTCTTACGCCACCACTAATAGAGACGAACTCTTTGCAGAGTCTTTCGCGCTCTCTTTTGTCGCACGTTCTGCGTCTCTGCGTTCTGATCTTAAACTCCTACATAAAGCTCTCGTCTCAGAGGGAGTAAGGGTCGAGCGACGCACCTCGCTGTAAGTCACGCCTACTGCTCACAAAACACTTTAATCACAAAGTTTGTTGACTACGAAATAGTGTCGCTCACGGTGTTTATCAACGACGTATTGCCGGGTTGGTCTTGACACCTCCCGTCAAAGGGAGTAGTCAAGATGGGTCAAGTATCAAAGCTTGATCCCCCTCTGACTCTAAACCAATGAACTTGGTTTAGCCACGTCCGAGGAGTGGAGTTTTCAGCTCTGCACCAACTCGAGCGGTAGCTCGTGAGATCCACAATTATAGATAGCTTGCTATCACCTTTGGGTCGAGAGAGAACCTCAGCTTAAGCTTCGAGGTTCTCTTTTATACTTCTGTTCTCTGTATCTTGTTTGTTGATTCTCTCAGCAATGTCTAGCGCTATGTTCCACACCGGTGTCGGAACCACGCTCCCTCTTCCGTAGCCGTTTCTTATGGTGTTTATCTGCTCTATCTCCCATTTGTTTGTCTCATAGTCGTGTTCTAGATGAACGTTGAGTCTGCACGCGCCGTTCTGGTCATCTAGCGCTATTATTAAACTAGTGCCACGCGCTATCCTCCCTCCGTATGAGCTGACACAGTTCTCCATATATTTCGCGTTTCTGTCAAGGGTGTCAGGGGATGATATAACTCTTGCTTTAAGCTCGGTTGCGACTTTTATGTCTCGGTCACTAAGCTCGTCTAGACTGCTCTGCAGTTCGTCCTCTCTCTCCGATGAGAAATCTACACGTTTCTGCAAATACCCCTCACTAACGGCCCACAACCCGTCGTCTAACGCAGACTGCCTCTCTTCAACCCCGCGGTATGTGAGAGAAGAAAAATTCGGTAGTGACCTAACATCGTTTCCACGAGTCTCAACTATCAAAGGACCTCCTACTGCTCTCATCTCTGACAACACAGAGGCAGGAACAGCAGCGTACTCTATAGGGTGATGCTCTCTTCTCTTTGCAGGCTCATCGTGTTTAATGGTGGCAGAGCTCACTACCCTGTGAATGTCACCTTCCACTCTTGACTCTTCACGTTTATACTCCAAACCTGATGAGCTATTGGGATTAGCTGTCACACTGACACTTCGTTCATCCTCAAACTTCAGTAAAGCCACAGCTCTTGCTTTAGTCTCAGAGTCAGAGTCCCCCGCCATCGCCTCTGTTATGTCCCTGTCTTTCTCCTTAACTGCTATTTTGCGCCGCACATTAGGGCTCCTGTGGGTCGCAAGATCCTCTATAGTCTCCCGGTCAAGCTCGTTTCTGTTGTCTGCCATCATTAAAAGTTCCTGAAGCACTCCTCTCTCGCGCACGTACTGCTGTGTCTCGGTAGTCAACACAGCTTCTCTCAACATCCATCGTAGCATCTCACCGTTACCTCTTTGGTTATCAAGCGCTGCTCTCTGTAGAGAACTATAAGGCTTCTTACTTCTCATCGCTGGTGTTCTTATGAGTATGTCGTCACTTGATACAGCATCCATTCGTATACTCTCTGAGAGAGAAGATTCTGAATCTTCTAATAGATAGACCCGCATCATCCTACTGCCGACTCTGTATGCGTTGTCTGATAGCTCCGTGTTCTCTCTCATGGTTTCGTTTCTCACGAGACCCTCAGCTATCGTCTCTGAATCAGTCACTCTCAAACCTGTAACTAAGGAGTCTATGCCTGGGATCTTGACACCTGCCTCCGGGTTCTCTAGCCTCCCTGTAAAGCTAGCACTCCGTTCTGCTAAAGTCATCAACGCCTCAGGGTCGTTTGCAACTAGTGCCAACTGTGTTAAAACCACAGGTGACTCATCTCTCAAAGCTAACTCGCGCTGCTGTTTACCAGACGCCATCTCCAAAGCAGCAGCTCTAGTGTAAGGCATGTCGCTTCTCAGTGCTGCATCAATAACGTCTCTCGATGGTTGTTTCTTTGTTATGTGTTCTCGAATTATAGCCATGTGTAAGTTGAAGTTTGTTGTACCCAGCATAGACACCAGTAGTCTCTCATCAGCACTACTATTCTCTGCTAGTTTGACAGCAATCTGTTTTGTCTCTGCTGTACCTAGTCCGCGCTTCACTCTCTCGTCAGAGTCTCTGTAGAGCTCCTTCTGAGTCTTGTAGTCAAGATCTCTGCGCTTAGCTACAGCTATAAGTGCTTTGTCACTAACGCCCTCTCTCATCACCTCTAAAACAGCCTCCAACTCAGTTCTAAGACTGGACGCAACAGAGTCTCTTAAGCCCTGGCTTGCGTCTTGCGCTGCAAGAAGCCTGTACGTCTCTGTGTTGTGCGGTAACAGATGAGCCCACTTAGAGACATCCACACCTGATTTTATGACAAGTGACACCGCATCAGCACTGAAGCTCTCTGCTCTCTCCACTCTCTCAAGGAGAACCTCTGTCTCGTTGTAAGACCAGTAGTCGTCTTCGTTCTCTGGAGTTTCTGTATCTAAAGCTAGCACCCTCTTTAGCGTCTCAGCCTGGTGCTCTACACTCATACCACGCACCCAGCAAAGCTCTTGCCACACTTTATCTTCTCTAGATAGCACCTGGCTAACAAGCTCGTCACTCAGTCCTCCCTCGCTCTTTTTGGCCCAAGCCTCTATCGCAGCGCTAGTCTCTACGTCAGTTAAAGACGACCCGTCAAGAACAGATCTCGCCATAGACCTAACTCTCTCGCTAGATAAACCATCAGTAGCTCTCGCGAAATTAACTCTGTATCTCTCTATATCAACCGGCGCCCACAGCTGCAGCTCATACACGGTTTCTTGAGCAAGCAACGCTGCCATCTCGTCGTCAGTTAGGTATCCACGCAGAGCCGCCACCAGGCTAAGCCTTAAAGCGCCATTCTCGCGGTGCCTCTCTAGAAAAGAGATCCCAGCTGTTCTAAGGGGCCTATTTAACCCAGGTAGAGACTCCTCAACTATCTGTCTAGATCCTCCAGATCTGTGCATACCTAGCCAGCACAGTCTGTGAAGCGCGAACTGTTCCCCACGCGGCCTTCTACCCTCAATAACACGCTCATCTGTGTACCATCTCTCAACTCTAGCAGGGTTCTCTATCAGCAGATCTCTAAGGCGCTCTACACCTTGAACGTTTTTTGCGTAAAGCACAGATCCGTCCCATTCGCTCCTTGATTGCTTTATTTTAGAGACGTCTCTCCTGTGTTTTATCTCAACCCACTCACCGTCAGGCATAACAGCAACCAAGGTGCTATCCCGGAAATACACCGCATACCCTGGCGCTAAATAAAAGCTTGTAGAACGACACTTGCTCACCTGAGACACTATCGCGGCGTTTATGGCAGACACAGGTTCAGGTCTCTTAAGTCACCTGCTAAAAAACAGCTATAAAACACGACGAGGCGGACTGTAACCGTTTTCAAAGCCACCTTTAGCGCCTAAGATGTCTCCGGTGCTAAAGTCCTTTTTAATCACTCAATTACCTGCTTTTCGCGTTGCCCGACTGGACGGTGTTTATGTGGTGAAAAAGGCTCGTTTGTTCCTCTCTGTGTTGGTGTCTAGCGCCGTTGTGGTGTCTATTTTGCCGACCTCTGTATCTGCCGCCTCTGCGTCCTCCGTGCCTAACGCCCCAGCGTCACCAGCTAGCCAGGGCGCTACGTCCTCTGCGCTCTCGGTCCTGTGGTCACCTCCCTCTTCGGGCCCAACCCCCTCTGCTTATGAAGTGTTTGTAAACGACGTCAAGACCGTGACGACTAAAGAGGCCTCCGTGACGATCTCGAGCCTCTCTCCTAACACCAGCTACGACGTCTCTGTAAATGCCTGCAACGACGTCGGTTGCTCCTCTGTGTCTGATAAAACCACGCTCTCAACTAAGCCAACTATGGCAAGCAGCGTTAAGGCAGCAGCTAAAGATGGCGGCCTAGAGGTCTCGTTCACTCCGTCTGCCGGTAATCTCTCTCTCACTCACAAAGTGTGGTTTAAGCCTCTACGCTCAGGTACATGGTCTGAATGGACCCCTGGGGTCTCTGACTCGTCAGGTACTCTGGTGACTGGTCTAACTAACGGCTCATCTTACTCTGTTAAAGTCGAGTCCTCTAACTCATCATACTCAGTCACTTCTCTCACCGTCTCTGCAGCCCCGGCTGCTGTACCCTCTGTTCCCTCTCTCACGCACAACCAAGCTCTCTCATCTACTTCTTCGATAGCTACGTCCTGGTCTGCATCGTCAGCTAACGGCGCACCTATAACGGGTTACAACCTTTATCGTAACGGCACTAAGGTAACAACGACAACCAGCCTCTCTTACGTCTTTGCAGGGCTCGCTGCTGGCACGACTTACTCACTCTCTGTAGATGCCTGTAACTCAGCCGGCTGTTCTGCTAAATCCCAAGCTCTCTCTGTGGCAACAAAACCTGCAGCACCAGCAACCCTCTCTGGAGCCCCCGCTGACGGGTCTGTAGTACTAACTTTCGCGTCCTCGCCTTCAGCTAACGTGTCAGGCTACACAGTGTTTTATAAAGCCTCAACTGCTTCTGTGTGGATTGAGCACACACCAGGGACTAACGACACATCTCCAACGACTGTAACTGGTCTCACTAACGCCACTGCGTATCAATTCAAAGTAGCCTCACTCTCGACCGTAGGATCGACTGAGTCAAGAGTGGTTCAGGCGACACCTCGCAAAGAGCCAGCCGGTCCGGTAGTTCTCTCACGTAAGCCAACGCAGTCCTCGCTAGAGCTGTACTGGACAACACCAGTAAGCAACGGCTCTAAAGTCACCTCTTACGAAGTTTATCGCAACGACGTCAAGATCGGTTCAACCACGGGCTTAACTTACGTTATGTCAGGTTTAACCGCCGGCACAAACTACACATATCAAGTAGCAGCCTGTAACGCGTCAGGCTGTGGAGCTAAGTCAACAGTTTTAACTGTGCCCACACTACCACTCTCCCCGTCTGGACTCTCTGTAGCGCCAGCGTCAGGACGTCTAGCTCTCACTTGGACAAACTCCGTATCGCCTGTTGTCACGTCACACAACGTGTTTTACCGCCTCTCTTCAGCTGCAGCCTGGACAGAGTGGACCCCTGGAACACCTGACTCCTCCATAACTGTTGTAACAGGCCTTCAGGGGGGAGCTGCGTACTCTCTTAAAGTCACCTCCTGTAACACCTCTGGCTGTACAGACTCTGTCTCTGCCACTGGTTCTCCTCGTTCAACGCCAGACACACCGACTCTCACTCTTGACTCAGCAAACCATAACTCTATTAAGTTCTCCTTCACTCCAGGTTACAACGGAGGCGCAGCTATCACTTCTTATGAGCTCTGGTCAGGCGGAACCAAGAAGGCAACATCAACTCTGCCCGGCTGGACATTTAACAGTCTCACTCCACTCACATCTTACTCGTACTCTCTAAAAGCATGTAACGCCGCTGGCTGCTCCGATCTCACTGCAGCTACAAGTATCACAACAGCTCCGCTGCCGCCAACGGGTGTAACCGTCACCGGTGGTCTCGAGAGCGCAACTGTAGTCTTTGTCGCCTCGCCTCTCGCGTCTCGCCACAAAGTTGAGTACAAATTAGAGTCAGCTACTACCTGGACCGAGTGGACCCCTGATGTATCTGATGTGTCACCTGTGGTCATCACCGGTCTAAAGCCTGGAGTTAATTACAACTTCAAAGTAGGCTCTCAAGGACCGTCTGGTCCTTCAGCTGCTTACCCCGTAACGTCTACTGTCAAACCTCAAGGTAAACCTGAGAGGCCTGCAACTAGCATTTTCTCCCGATCCATAAACGCAGACGCAGCTCTCACTAAAGCCTCACTACGTTGGTCAGCTCCTGTAAACAACGGAGGATCATCCATAACCGGGTTTGAGATCACCGCAAACGGCGAGACAGTCACGGTTGGTCCAAACGTCACAACCAGAGAGTTCACAGGTCTGTCTGCCGGCCGCAAGTACCCAGCAACCATCAAGGCTTGTAACACTCACGGCTGCTCTGAAGACTCAGTGTCTCTAGATCTCTACACGGCGCCAGTCGCTATCGATCCAGCCGACGTAACCGCCGATCCAGACCAGACAACAGTAGCTCTGTCCTGGCCGGCTTCTGACGCCGAGGCTTTAATAGGATATAAAGTCAGACAACGTAAGGTCATAAACGGTGTGCCTGGTTCTTGGAGCACGTCTACACCTACAGCTGCCTCCGCTAAGGGATTAAGGCTCTCTGCTAGCTCTGGTCCGTCTGCGAAATCAACCACATACACACTCGCAGGTCTCGCTCCTAACACTAGCTACCAGATTCAAGTAGCTCCTTATAATGAAGCAAACTCTGACGCCACCTGGCCAGCAACTGCTACTGCTGTATCAACCGATCCTCTGTCTATACCGGGAGCACCAGGTACAGTGTCTGTTAGTCCTGCAGATAAAAGTGTGTCTGTGTCGTGGACAGCTCCATCTAACACCGGCGGCTCACCTATATCGGGATACAAGGTACGTGTCTCTAAAAACAGCAACGGCGTCTGGAGCAACCCAACTGAGTACACGGTAACTGGCGCAACAACTCTCAAGTACAACGCGACCTCTCTCATAAACGGCACACAGTACAGATTCACTGTCGCTGCTGTAAACGCTCAAGGCCTCGGTGCTTGGTACGACCCAGCCGCAGAAGCAACTCCTCGCACCTTCCCAGGCGCACCAACGGGTGTAACCGGTGTCGGCGGCGAGAGCAAAGTAACGTTGTCCTGGACAGCTCCTCCTAGCACCGGTGGTGCTCCAGTACTTGACTACTACATAGAGTACCTAATAACCGGTAACGCCAACTCCCGTAAAGTCTTCGCGCCTAATCCTACGGGCACCACAGCGGTGATCGAAGGGCTCACGAACGGCACATCTTACACCTTCCAAGTTAAGTCTAGAAATGAGGCAGGTCTCTCTGGTTTCACCACCGGCACCGGAACACCAACTTCTACACCAGGTCTCCCCTCAGGCCTAACCGCAACACCTGGCGACTCCTCTATCGCGTTTTCTTGGCAGCCGCCAACGTTTACCGGAGGCATCGCAGTTACAGGCTACGAAGTGACATACAGTGAATCTCCAGACGGCCCATGGGATTCAAAGCCTCTCGGCCTCACAACCTCGCACACTATAATTGGTCTAACAAACGGCATCCCTTATTACCTGAGAGTTGCAGCCAAAAACTCAGCAGGCACTGGTGAGCCCGCCTCTCTCCCTAACAGCGTCACTCCACGCACTGTTCCTGGCGCACCTACTGACGTCATCGGCATTCCAGACAACGGCAAGGTCACAGTGTCTTGGACTGCACCTCTAGATTTTGGCGGCTCTGACGTGACTGGCTATGTAGTTCAGTTCTCCTCTAACGCCGGCATAACATGGTCTGTAGATTCAAGCTTCGTGTCCTCACCTAGCACTTCTCACGTCGTAACTGGCTTAACTAACGGCACTGAGTATCACTTCCGCGTCCGCGCTAGAAACGCCGCAGGCGACTCAGCACAAAGCGCAGTAGCGGGACCACACAGGCCACGCACCACACCTGGTAAGCCCGGAACAGTGACCGGAACTCCGTCTAATACAGAAGTAACGCTCGCTTGGGCACCACCGTCTAACAACGGCGGAGCAGAGATCGTAGATTACATAGTGGAATACACCTCAGACAATGGTACAACCACACAGGTGTTTGCTGAGGGCACTCGTGCCGCAACCGGCGCGCAAGTCACTGATCTGACTAACGGAACTGCCTACAAGTTCCGTGTCAAAGCAGTAAACGAAGCCTCCATAGCTGGTGGCATCGCAACTGACTGGTCTGCCGCGATAACTCCACGCACCACACCGGGAACACCGTCTGGGGTGTCGGGAACCGCTGGAAACGAGCAAGTTCTCCTCACCTGGACAGCACCAGGAAACGGTGGTTCTGCCATAACAACGTATCACATCGAGTACTCCGCTAACGACGGAGCGTCCTGGCTACAAGCAGGCACCTCGACCTCGACTTCTCGCACCGTGACAGGTCTTCAAAACGGCTACTCATACATATTCCGCGTTAAGGCAGAGAACATCGCCGGCGAGGGATCCTGGTCTACTCCATCGCTCGCCGTGACGCCTCGAACAGTTCCAGACACGCCCGCCGCCCCTAGCGCAACACCCGACAACGCCTCTGCCCTGGTGTCTTGGTCTGCTCCAGCTGATGGCGGTTCTAGCATAACAGACTACGTAGTTCGGTTCTCACTCAACAGCGGCTCTTCATGGACTACTTTCTCTGACTCTGTATCAACTGACAACTCAGTCACGGTCACTGGACTAACTAACGGCACTAAGTACGTATTCAGTGTCGCAGCCCTAAACGCTGCCGGTCAAGGTCTCTGGTCTCTCCCGTCTAGCGCCGTAACACCTCGCACTACTCCTGGAGCTCCTGGAAAGCCTACTGGCACAGCTAAAGATGCCTCCGTCACACTCACCTGGACTCCTGCTGTAAACAATGGCTCAACTGTGTCAAACCACGTCATTGAGTACTCAGTAGCAGGCGCTAACGACTGGTCTGACGGCGGTTCGTCAGGCTCTTTAACATCGCACACCGTGACCGGGCTTCAAAACGGTACACAGTATGTATTCCGCGTTAAAGCCTCAAACGTCGCGGGGTCTGGGCCACTGTCTGCAGAGTCTGAAGCTATCAAGCCTTTTGGTAAACCTGGAAAACCGACAGCACTAGCAGTCACCCCTGGTAACGCCACTCTAGATATCAGTTGGTCTGCACCGTCTGACGATGGCGGCGCTCAGGTGGAAGATTATGTCCTGCAGTTCTCAATAAACGACGGTTCAACTTGGACCTCCTACACAGATCCTAACAACTCTATTCTGACGCAACACACGCTAACTGGGTTAATAAACGGCACCTCTTACAGGTTGCGTGTCGCTGCCAAAAATGACGCCGGTACGGGTGAGTGGTCTGATCCGTCTGACGCCGTAAAGCCTCGCACCAGCCCTCTAAGACCTGGTAAGCCCACAGCAACACCCGAGTCTGAGCAGGTAGGTCTAGTCTGGACCGCCCCTAGCAGCGACGGCGGCTCTGACATAACTGATTACAGAGTACAGTACGGTGTCTATCCAGTCTTACTAGAGACAGATTGGCAGATCTTCCAAGACGGCACATCAACAGCTCTTGACGCCATGGTGACAGGTCTTCAAAACGGCACGCAGTACCAATTCCGTGTCGCTGCCAAAAATGACGCCGGCTGGAGTGATTACTCCCTGCCTTCATCAATAACAGCACCCTACACAACTCCTGGTGCCCCTTCTAAGCCCTCAGGTATCTCTGGTTCTAAGCAGATAACACTTAACTGGGTCGCCAACACAGATGATGGCGGTAATGAGGTGTCTGACTTCAAGATCCAGTTTAAGTTAGCGACAGAAACTAACTGGAGTGATTTCTCAGACGGCTCGTCGTCAGCCGCAGGAGCGCTAGTGACTGGGCTAACAGACGGCCTCCCTTACGTCTTCCGTGTAGCAGCTAGCAACGATGCTGGCGACGGCGCCTGGTCTGATCCTTCAGATCCAGTAACTCCGTACTCTAAAACCTCGCCACCAACGTGGGGTCCAGGCTCAGCCGGTGACGCCTCTGTCACCGTCTCTTGGCTAGAGCCATCAGATCTCGGCGGCGGCTCTGTGTCGGGCTACACGCTTCGCTACTCAACATCCGCTTCGTCGTGTGACACTGGAACCTGGGTGACGGTTTTCGAAGATCAGCTTCTTCTAACAAAGAATGTAACTGGTTTAACCAACGGTGCAAACTACCGCTTCTGTGTTGCAGCTATAAACCAAGCCGGCCTCTCTCTCTGGTCTAACGTATCTTCATTGTACATGCCAGTAACCGCTCCTGGTCAGGTCGTCTCCCCAACAACTAAGATAGCACCTAGCAGCGTTGAGGTCAGCTGGGCTAAGCCCGTGTCAGACGGAGGCTCTCGCATCACCAAGTACCTCATTGAACACGCAGAGTCTGGAGAGGCCTGGCCTGACACACCAATAGAGGTCCTAGCTTCTGCACCGCTAAAGACTCTTGTGTCTGGCCTAGAGAACGGTACTGAGTATAAGTTCCGTATCCGAGCTGTCTCTAACTACGACTCAGGTCCGTGGTCTGCAGTCCTCGTAGCTACGCCATACACAAACCCCGACGCACCAACTGGTCTGGTTCTCTTTGCGCGTGCTCTCGAGATAGAGGCCTCCTGGGTAGCGCCCACCATAGACGGTGGTATGCCTGTTACTAAATATAAAGTTATGTACAAGCCGTCCATCGCTTCGTCATGGTCCTCTTTTGAGACAACAAATACTTATGTTGTGATACCAAACCTCACACGCAACACATCTTACGATGTGCAAATCGTAGCTTTAAACCCTCTCGAGAGCAGCCCTCTAGCTGATAAAGTAACAACCGCCTCTGCGTTCGCGCCAGATGCCCCGACCATAACGTCTATAGAGAGAGGTTACAGATTCCTCACAGTGACCTTCCTCACTCCAGCTAGCGACGGCGGCGCTGACATAACGAAGTATCAATACTCCACTAATAACGGCGCACACTACCGCGACGTCGTTGGATCGTCTGCATCCACCACTACGTTCGTGATAGATAAACTCTCCGTAAACGGCGGAGCATTACTTGATAACACAGATTACCAGGTGAAAATCCGCGCCTACAACGCAGCTAAGCTAACAGGCGCAGCCTCTGTGACTGTAACCCAGAAGACAGCTGGCCGTCCAGGAACAGCCTTCCCTGTCCTCTCTGAGGCAAGACCGGACAACGTCTCTATGCACTTCACCTGGCCAGCAATAGACCCTCAAGGAACAGCTGTAACTGATTATGAGTACTCGACTGATAACGGTGTGACATGGAACGTCGCCACAACAGCAACAACCGGTACCGACGTCTCTTCTACTGTCACGCTCACTTCAGACACTGACACCACTGTCGCAAACGGTACTTGGTACAAAGTTAAGTGGCGTGCCAAGAACCTAGTCGGCTACTCAGATGCATCTATCGCTTATGATGTAAGACCGCGCACGATCCCAGACGCACCTACTTTGTCGGAGAACTCCTCTGGACAAAACCAGCGCGCCACACTCTACGCATCCCAGGGCACTTCTGATGGAGGCGCCCCGGTTGAAAACTACGAGTACAGCTACAGAGAAGCAAGCGAGGCAGCGTGGGGCCCTTGGGTGGCGTTTGACCCTAAAACCACAGCCGGCACTCTAACTGTCACTGGCCTCGGCATTAACGTCAGTTACTATTTCAGGGTACGAATTGTAAACGAAGCAGGCCCTAGCCTTGCCTCAAACACGGTTTCTCTCTTAACTCATGACTACCCAGGTGCGCCATCTCTAGATAGCTACATACCAGCCAACAATCAGATAACAGCTCTCTTCTCAATACCGGACTACAACGGTCGCACCCCTGTTCTTAAATACCAGTACTCACTTGACGGTGGAGCTTTCATTGATTTCACTCCTCAAAACCACGTGATAAACTCAGACGGCTCAGAGGCTGGTCGCCTGGTGTTTGCTTCACCTTCAGGACAGTGGCGTACTTTAAAGATGAGAACCATAAATGACGTAGGTCCATCTCCGGATTCTAACGTGATGTCAGTCATCGCCGCCTACCCGCCGTCTGCTCCTCGTAGCCTTGTTGTCTCACGCAACTTAGCTTCTCTATCACTGTCTTGGCAAGAGCCATCAGACCTCGGTTTCGTCCCGATTTTAGATTACGAGTACTCCTCTGATAACGGCAGCTCTTGGAACTCTCTAAACACTTCGTCTCTAAGCTCCACAGTCACGGGACTCCCGCACTGCACCTCTTACACGATGATCATAAGAGCCGTAAACGTCGCCGGGAATGGGGCCCAATCCACACCATCCTCAAACTCGACGTTCTGTAAGCCATCCACGCCAGCAGCACCCTCTGTCTCTGCCTCAGAGCGTAAGGTCACTGTTTCTTGGACAGCACCCGCAAACGGCGGAACTTCTATAACAGGATACGCTATCCAGCGCTCCACGAACGGTGGCTCATCCTGGAGTCAAGTCACATCCAACACTAACTCTACAGCTACTTCATTCACAGACAACGTCTCTAACAACACAGCCTACATCTACAGAGTAGCCGCCATTAACGCTGTAGATACTGGAACATACTCAGGCGCCTCTGTGTCAGTAACACCAGTGGTCCCACCACCGTCTGGCGTAACTCAAGGAACAGTCACAGCCTCGCAGGCCTCATTCTCTTGGAACGCCTCAGGTTCTGCTTATCTCGCGTCGTCTAACAGATACCGAGTTTATCGTGGCAGCACTTACATAGGAGCAACTAACGATACTTCCTACACAGCAACTGGTCTCTCTGAGAACACCTCATACACATTCTACATCTACGCTGTAGATAATCTCGACACGTGGTCTTCAGCTGCCTCTGTCTCTATCACTTCGGGAAACACTCCGATCTGGGCAGATAGTGCAAGCGCAGCTAATAACGGAGCTTACTACTCTGGCTGGACTGCTGACTACAACGCGCCTCGCCGCGAAATAAACTGGGCTCTAAACCCAGCAGACGGCCAGAACTACAGCAGAACAGATGTCTACGTCAGAGAGTACTCATGGGGTTGCTACTGCTGGGGCGGCTGGGGTCTAGTGGGAACTGCTTACGGCTCAGAGGCCGGCGTCTCCGGTTCTTTCACTAGCGGAGCTGGCGTCCCTGTTCGCGCAGGCTACTCTTATCAGACGCTACTGCGTGTCTGGGACACCTACGGCGGCTCGAATGATTACGTCTACGAGACCTCAACTCACGGTTTAGCTTCTCGCTCAGTCTACACAAATGTGTCAGGTATAGTAGGAAACTCGGCCGGCGAGCTCACAGACGCCACTACCTGCTCTGCCGAAACTACACAGTCTCCTGGTTCTACGTCCTGGGCTAACTGCTCAGAGAGTTTCGACAGAGACGTAGATTCAGGCTGGTTGTCAGGATACATTAGCTGCGGCACCGACACTTGTAACTCTAGCCACGACAACTGGTGGGAGATGAAGACTGGTGACGACAGGCACATTCTAGGTAGAAACGCTTACGAGCAGGGATTCCCACAGAACGCCGGTTCAGCAGCACCGTCCTACACTCTCACGAGCGTGAGAGTTAATATGCAACAATGCCACAACGTCGGAGTGGCCATTGATTACGACGGTGATAGCGGCGTAGAATCCTACACTAATGCGTCAGCAAAGACGCAGTACTGTTCGGGCTGGCACACCATCGATACTGAAGACAGAGGTGTCCGTGTAAATAGTGATAGTAACGCTCGTTGGAATCTAAAACTAACAATAGGTAACCCACGAACCTACTGCTGCTCCGGTTATACTAGACGCGTTCGTGTAGCAGAGGTGCAGTTCGGGGTTAGCTACTGGAAGCAAAACTCAACCGAGTACCGCTAATGGCGTGCCTCTAAAGAGTGCCCAGGCACTCTGTCTCTGTGGTACAACATGGTTCTCTAGAAGCAGCAAACAAAGCCCTGCTTGAGACTCTCTTAGACATCACGCACCAAGTGGACGCTTCTGTATTAAAACCACAGGACTCTGCGCGTTATCTGCAGGTTCTCACGTCTATGGTGACTTCTCGAGCCTTAGACACGTCAGCTCGCAGACTGAAACCATCAGGTAGAATTTTCTACACCATTGGTTCTGCCGGACACGAAGGAAACGCCGTTGTAGCCTCGCATCTCAGAAACACAGACCCTGCTCTCTTGCACTACCGATCTGGTGCTTTCTGCGCCAATCGTCTCTTATCTGAGAAAACAGATCCTGTAGATTTTCTCTTCCCATCTTTCCTCGCATCCTCTAAAGACCAAGTGTCAGGGGGACGACACAGAGTTTTAGGAGGACCTGGTGTTATACCACAAACGTCCACTATAGCGTCGCACGCACCACGCGCCTTAGGGTTGGCGCTCGCTCTTCCGCGTTCAAAGCGTCTCTCTCTACCGCAAGACCGGTTCCCTCAAGACAGCGTCGTACTCTGCTCTTTTGGTGACGCCTCGTTTAATCACTCAACTCTCCAGGGAGCCATAAACGCTTCCTCTGTAGCGTCTTTCCAGAAGATACCAGCACCCATTATTTTTCTCTGCGAGGATAACGGTATCGGTATCTCAACCCGATCTCCATCGGGTTTCATCTCCTCGCAGATGAAGTCACGAGAGGGCATAGACTATCTCTATCTACCATCCACAGACCTCGTCTCGTGGCACGACCTTCTAGCGACCAGCATCTCTAAAGTGCGCTCTGAGAGAAAGCCTCTCTTCATTCACGCCTCCACAGTACGTCTCGGCGGCCACGCCGGCACTGACGTAGAGTCTGCCTACAGATCCTCTGACGAAATCAAGGAAGACTACAAACAAGACCCAATACTAGTATATGTCAAGGGTCTCATCTCTGAGGGTCTGTTTGAGAGAGATTTTTTAATAAACTACGTAAACGAGGTTTTCGAGAGGGTCTCTCTGCAGTGCGACAACCTCGTGTTAGACGAAACACACACTACGCTAGCTTTAAAGTCTGAGGTGATAAATCCTATATCTAAACTCTCGCCACACTCTCTCAAAAAGCACGCGTCCTCTCTCGTCTCAAAGCCTGAGTCATCAAAGCCTTTAACTATCGCTCAGTCTATAAATCACGTTCTTGTATCCACACTCGAGTCTGTACCTCAAGCCACAGTGTTCGGCCAAGACGTTGGAGCTAAAGGCGGCGTTTATGGTGTGACTAAAGGTCTTCAGAAACAATTTGGCCGCTCTCGAGTGTTTGACTCTATCTTAGATGAGCAGTCTATCCTTGGTTATGCCCTAGGGTCGTCTCTTCTGGGAGCATTACCGATACCAGAGATTCAGTATCTAGCGTACCTCCATAACGCCGAAGATCAGCTGCGCGGCGAGGCCTCGACGCTCTCGTTCTTCTCTAACAGAGATTATCTAAACGGTACCGTGGTGCGTGTGGCGTCATACGGCTATCAGAAAGGATTCGGTGGTCATTTCCATAACGACAACGGAGTTAGTGTTCTAAGAGATATACCGGGACTCATCATAGCCTCTCCCTCCAGACCATCTGACGCTGCAGCTATGCTGTCATCCTGTCTCGCTCATGCGCGCTTTGACGGCGCTGTGTGTGTGTTTCTTGAGCCTATAGCGTTATACCACACAACGGATCTCTTTAAACCAGGAGATAATCTGTTTGCAGAACCACTCCCAGATCTCCAGACTCTCCCTCCTGTAGGTTCCACCCGTGTTTATCCAGCACCTAATGGTTCACAAGGTGACATAGTGCTAGCCTCATGGGCAAACGGTCTCTACATGTCTCTCAGGGTGCAAAAAACTCTAGAGTCTCTCGGGATAAACGCATCTGTTGTGGATATGCGTTTTCTAGCCCCGCTGCCAACTGACGAGCTTTACGCCTTTGCGCAGGATAAACCTATTCTCGTAGTAGATGAGACGCGCTTCTCGGGCGGCCCGGGTGAGTCTATAGTTGCAAATCTAGTTAGCTTGGGTCACCGAAATGTCTCGCGTATAGCTTCCGCTGATTCTTTCATCCCTACAGGTCCAGCCTCAGACCTAGTGTTACTTCAAGAGCAAGACATTCTCAGCCGTGCCATCTTCGTTATAGAGAACAGCTGAATACATAACAGTTAAACACGTAACAGTTAAACACATAACACTAAAGCACCCCGACACCTGGGATAGCTGTTTTAACTAACTTTTTTAAATAAAGAACTCCCACCAGCTCGGTTGATTATCGTCTCTCGACGTTCTCTCATCTCGCGCCAGGTTATACGTTCAGTATCGCGACTCACGCCGATGCCTCTCTTTATCGCATCTACGTCTATATCAGGTCTCCCTGTAGTTCCTAGTAGCTCTCCTAAGACCGCCCCGTTTCTCTGTACAAACTCTCCAGCTACCTCTGATAGCACGCCTATCAAGTCAGTCTCTGGCGCTATCTCACCTATGGCTGAATCAACAAAAACTATGTTTTTTGCCCATAGCATCAGTGATTTTGGAAGTTTAGCGCCAGAACCAAGCAGTGTTTTTGATAGGTTCTGTAACTCAGCAGCTAGGTCTTCAGGTGATAGTTTAGTTGGATCAAAGTCGACATCAAGTTTCAGCTCTCTCCCCAGTGTGTCTATGTCTACATCTGCAGGTAAAGCCCCCAGTCCGACAAGTCCCTGTATCTGGCCTCTCCAGTCACCAGTCATACCTGATAGTAGTAGTTTTGCAAAACTCACACGTTCTCGCTCATCTAGCCTGGCGGTGATACCAAAGTCTATCAAAACTATCTCCCCGCTTTTAGAGACTATCATGTTTCCTCCGTGTAAGTCTCCGTGAAAAACTCCGTGAATAGTGGCTCCCTCTATCATGATGCTCATCAACTGTTTAAGTATCAACTCACCACCCTCTGCTATCTCTCCGAGTTTCTCACCCTCTACAAACTCCATAATCATCACACCCTCTCTAACTAGGTCCTCAAAAACCTCAGGCACTCTAGACACGCCGTCTATAAGGGTGGCAGAAACTTGACGCATGTTCTCTGTCTCTAATCTGAAATCCAGTTCCTCTGTGATACACTCTGCAAAGAGCTCAACAAGGACGGGAGGATTTGCTAAGCTAGCAACCGGTATTCTACCGATCATTTTATGAGCCAACCAGGTCAAGGCTCTAACGTCTCGCTCGACTCTGTCGTGGATTCCTCTCCTGCGCACTTTTACAACAACCTCTGCCCCGTTTAGCAACACCCCTCTATGGACCTGCGCTATTGATGCTGCAGCTATGGGTTCTCTCTCTATGGTCGCAAAGTATCTCTCTAGTGGTCCTCCAAGCTCTCGCTCTATGGTTTCAGACACACTATCCCAGCTCTCTATTGCAGCCTGGTCTCTAAGCCTCTTACACTCTCTAACCAGCTCGTCTGGAAACACCCCGTCTCCAGCGGATATTATCTGTGCTAGCTTAACAAAAGTCGGACCTAGCTTCTCAAAGGCCTCAACCACACCAACTGCGATGTTATGTCGTCTAGAGGCTTTTGGTTTAAACCACGCTCTCCCTACGCGTACTCCTATAACTAAAGCAATCTGCAAACTCCTAAAACCAGGTAGCGCTCTTAATCTCGTCCACTCTCTCGCTCTCAGGGATGCTTCTTGTCTGTAGTTCTCCACTTCAAACACTGTGTCACAGTCTGTCCGGTTTGACGCGACTCTCTCAAGGGCTCTTATTCCATCACGCAGACGCCTCTAAAGCCGTAACGGCTTTAAATCTCAGATCCCTATCTCACTCAAGAGGTCTCCATTAACTCCCGTCATCGCGCCTGCTATCTCGCGTCCGAGTATCCAAGACAGTAAATTTCCGTGTCCGTTGTAGCCGCCTGTAACCCATAAGTTACTCTCTATCTCGCCAGCTAGCGGCAGCCCGCTCTTAGTGTATCCCACCGGCGCAGCCCACCGCCACTCTATCTCGCACTTCTCCCCGCACAGCTTCTCTGCCAGCGTCTCAAGTGATTCCTGGACTTTCGCAGACGTGTCACATCGACCACCCCATTTATCGCCTCTCTCCTCGTCTGCAAATCTGTCTCTCTTGCCGCCTAGATGCAGCCGCCCTAGGTGGTTTATGCCGTAGTCATACCCCCACCTCATATAGGTCGGCTCATCCATAAATAACCCAGGCTTTGACGCCCTCAGCATCTGTAGCCGATGTGTCTCTATTTTTCCTCGCAAAGCCGGTATCTGATTGTCTAAGTGTCCATCACTCGCTACAACCAGTTGCTCGCATCGCCACTCTCTATCACCGTCAGTAACGACCCAAACCCCGCCGAGTTTTCTCCATGACACACTAGAGGTAGTCTCAATAGCTCCGCCTCTAGATAGTATCTCACGCCATCCGTAAGCCAGCCTCTCTACAGGGTCACACCATCCGTCGTCCGCTACTCTCAAAGCCTCCACACCACCGATATGACACATCTGGACCTCAATCCCTGCTCGTGTCATGGCTGCAAACTGGGCTTTTATGTCGTCACCTTCACCGCTCTCTGGGTCGTCGCCTGCTGTTCTGTAAGATCCTGTGAGCTTTATGACGTCTTTAAATCTGAGACGTTGGCTCTCTATCTCTTGTTTGGTTAAATCCCATACTCTGCGCGTTCTCTCAACTCCCCACGCTCTCTCTGCTTCGTGATAAAAAAGAGACCCTCCACACAGGAGAAATCCGGCGTTTGCCCCTGCTGCACCAGCTCCTCCTCGTTCTCCTTGAAGCATCACAACACTCAGCCCTAATCTAGCAGCCTCTGACGCGCACGCCGTCCCAGCTCCTCCGCCCCCTATAACCAATACGTCCCACACGTCCCGGTCTGTTTTGGTGTTTAAAGTTAGCGTCTGCGCTGTCTCTCTAGTCTCGAGGTTTATATACGAGCTGTGCCTCTCAACTCCCCATTTGTTATGCATGTCAGAGTGTGAATGTTAAATCTGGGGTGAGATTGTCGTTGTCCATCTGTGCTCTCTGTAGTTTCCCAGCCCAGTCCCAGTTAACACTCTGCCATCTAGTAAATTCATCCACAGCCCACACACCAGACTGTCTTCCGCCGTTGCCGCTCTTGCCATTACCACCGAAAGGAAGGTGAGCTTCAGCACCTGATGTTGTGTTACAGACAGATATCATCCCAGCTTCGTTCCCACGCACAAACGACCAGGCTTCACGCGGGTCATTTGTGTAGATAGCTGCAGACAGCCCGTAACCGTGAGCGTTTGATATCTCTATAGCTTCCTCTAGAGTTTCGTACTCTATCATACAAACTAAAGGCCCAAAAGTCTCAGTGTTTGCGATCTTGTCACCACGTCTGACACCTGACACAAGTGTCGGGTGGTAATAAACTCCGTCGTTCCAGTTGCCCACGAAGTGTTGGCGCGGGTTCTGGTCCGTTATTCTCCCAACCCCACCTGAGACGGTGTGGTGTGCCTCTATCATCGATAGAGAGTCCTCAAATCTCATCCCGCCTGTCATGTTGATGAGCGGTCCGTAAAGAACGTCTTCTCTTGGGTCACCAACACGCGCCTTCTCGAGTTTTGATACAAGAAGCGCCTTAAAGTCTTTAGCGACACGCTTGTCAATTATGATAGAACCCAAGCTCGTACAGCGCTGACCTGCTGTTCCCCATCCTGAGAATAAAGCACCGTCTGAGGCCAGGTCTAAATCCGCACTAGACGTTATAACCATCGGGTTCTTCCCACCGAGCTCTAAAAGTGGTCTCTGCATGTACTGACCTGCTAAAGCAGAGATCTTCAAACCCACCTCGCTAGATCCTGTAAATCCTATCTTCTGAACAAATCCCTCTCTCAGCGCCATCTGCAGACCAGATTCAGTCTCTCTCCCGTCTGCTAAAATCATCTGTAGCGCTTCTCGTGGTACACCTGCTGCCCAAACCATGTCACACAAAGCCATAGCTACACGCGGCGCAGCCTCAGATGCTTTCCACACTACTGTGTTACCAGACACTAAAGCCGGAACAAAGTACCAAGACGGTACTGCAGCAGGGAAGTTTGAGGCTGTAATAACAAAGCAAGCTCCTAGAGGCATGCGGTGCGTCATGAGTTGCTTGTCTGGCAGCTCGCTCGGCACTGTGTGTCCGTAAAGGCGTCTGCCTTCACTGGCAAAAAACTCACAAGTGTCGATGATCTCTTGAACCTCTCCTCTGGATTCTTTAAGTGTCTTACCGATCTCTTCGCATATAAGCTCAGCTAGAGCTTCTTTGTTGTTCTCAACGATCCGGGCAAGGTTTGACATTGTCTTGCCGCGAGCTGGCGCCGGTACCCTCGACCAGGTCTTAGAGTAGTCACTCGCAGTCTTGGCCACGCCAACTATCCCCTTGGCATCCAGCATCCTGACTAGCGTCGTTGGTCCATCAAGCTTAGCTGGATTTCGCCAGGTTGTACCTCTGTCGTGTCTGATATCTGTCGCTGTCTTACTTGAGGCTTCCTGCATGTGACAAAAGTGCTCTTTAGGCAGATAGACGCACGCGATTAACGCTCGATGCTATAGCAGAGACGCATCTATCTACATCCTCAGGTCTAACGTTAAGAGGTGGTCTCAGCCTGATGCTTTTTGAACCGCATCTTAAAACCAGCAGATGTTCTCTCTCCTCTAGGTCTGAGAAAACGGCGTCACGCGTTAGGCCGTCAGGTAGGTCAAAAGCAACCATGAGACCACTGCCTCTCACTGCAGATATAAAGTCCTCGTCTTTGATTTTCTTAAGACCCGCCAACAATCTCTCACCCATGTGTGAGGCGTTCTCTACGAGCTTGTCGCGCTCTATGATGTCTAGTATCAAGGTTGCTCTAACCATATCAACTAAACCTCCGCCCCAAGTAGAAGATATTCTACCCGGTACAGTAAAGACGTTCTGCTTCTCTTCTAAGACGCGTCTGCCTGCCATGATTCCGCCAACTTGTAGTTTCTTAGCAAAAGCCACAATATCAGGTTTCAGCCCTAGTTTCTGGTAGCACCAGTTTCTACCCGTCATACCGCAGCCAGTCTGCACCTCGTCTAAGACAAACAGGGCGTCGTGTCTGTGTGCTAGATCCTGTAGCTCTCTTAGGAACTCTCCGCGCATGTGTCGGTCTCCACCCTCGCCTTGTATAGGTTCAGCTAAAACACAAGCTATCTTGCCTGGCCGCTCTAAGAAAAATCTCTCCGCAGCCTCTAAAGACAGGCGCTCTGCTTCCTCTAATGCCGCTCCTTGTAGAGATACGCAGTCTGGCACCGGTATGCGAGGCCAATTAAATTTCGGGAATCTCTCTATCTTGTTCGCCTCAGTGTTTGTCAGAGATAGGGTGTATCCAGATCTTCCGTGAAAGGCACCCTCTAGGTGCATAACCTCCAGCTGTTCTGTCTCAAGTCCCGCTCTCTCGTTTCGCCTACTCTTCCAGTCAAAAGCTGCTTTGATGGCGTTCTCAACAGCTAAAGCCCCTCCCTCTACGAAGAAAAGTTTCGGCATCTCTGGGTCTCCAACTACCCGGACGAAAGTCTCGACAAACTCCGTCACTTCCTCGCTGTGGTAATCAGGGTTCGCTACTTTATTTAAAGACGCAACCAACAAACGCTCTCTTAACTCTGGGTCTGATTTAATATCAGGGTGGTTCATGCCGAGTGGCAAAGATGCATAAAAAGTCGCAAAGTCTAAATACTCTGTAGAGTCGTAAAGGTCTCTGATATACGGACCCTCAGACCCGTGTAGGTCTAACGCTATATGAGGTCCATCTACTATGACAGACCTAGACAGTCTCTCTCTTAGCTGTTTGTGTTGTTCGGTGTTTTTTCTCATGTCTCTCCAGTGTTTCTCTATCGTGCTGTCTTATTTGGGCTCTTTATTGCCTAGATAGTGTCTTTTTTATAATAGAGGCCACAGCCTCGTATCCTTTGTCGTTAGGGTGTGCAAACCCTCTAAAGCCTGTGTCTGAGTCTGTAGTTCGCAAGTCCCCGACCCCGTTAATGTAAGGTTCCTCATCACACACGCTGTGTTTGTAAAAAGCGCCCTCTAGCTCTATAACTCCCCATCCGTGCTCTTGGGCAGATTCTCGTATGAGCTGGTTAAGGACAGAGCCAGTTCTCTCCCACATCTCGCGCCACTCAAGCTCAGTCACGCGTCCGTAAAGCAAGTCGCGGCTCTCTCTGCATGGTGTGTTTGCGTCTCTGTACCCAAAATTAGGATAGGTCGTCACCCAGACCTCTTTAAACACGCCGCTCTTGACTAAAGCAGCGTTTATCTCTTTAGTTATAAAAGGTATGTCTCTCTTGATAGATTCAGCACTCTCTCTCATTTTTTTAGACCCTGCGCAGTTTGTAGTCACGCACTCGCCTAGCACTTCAGCCCACTGTGAGTCGTTGCCACCAGCACCTATTATGAGACCGTTTCTAAACCCCTCTCTGGCTCTCTTTACAACAAAAGAGAGCTGTCCGTCTCTCTGTATAAGATCTGACATCTTAGCTCCAGAGCAAGCCACAGAGAACACGTCGCCATCAAACGCTTTTGACACGCCACTCTCGTCAGATCTTCTACACTCCTCTGCGCTTGTGTCTTTTAAAGACCACACAGTAACTCCCTCTGCATCTGCCACAGGGTTACCGTCACCTGACATGTAGGAATCCCCCACAGCAAACCATCGTGTCTCAGACACAGATCTCCCGCTCTGACACCCTGCGGCAACCACGCAAAAAGCGACCACAGCTATAAATCTCCTCACGCCATTATACTGCCTGGCGTATTTTTTACGGCACATATGTACCACGTGCGCCAAAGACCTCGGTAGTCACACTCCATCTGTGTCGCAATCCTCAAAGCCCTCACCTAGAAACCCCGCGGTAACTCAAGATGACGTCGTAGCTGCCATCTCAGGTCTTGTTGAAAAGCATCTCCGAGATAACTCTAAACCATCTGACGCGCATCTGGTTGCAGACCACCCAGAACCGACGACAGTTGTCTCTGTTCCTCTCACATCGTCAGAGTTCGTTTGCGTGTCTATGGCTATATCTCGCAGAATCGAGCACCTAGACCCGGGAGTGATAGTTGGACGCCGCGATAGCGAGAGCCCTGAGTGGGATGTTTTAGAAGATCCAGACGGTTCTCCTCAGATGGTGTTAATGGCTGCTAAGGTCATGTCGATACCGTCTGGTTTAACAGATTTCCCATCGGTGATGGAGGTGTCTCACGCCTCTCGCAATGGTTTTTTCTCCTCAGAGGGAAACTTCATCTCTCTGCTGGTGGCAGCCTCGCGTAGAGCTGAAGCCCTTGAGTTTCTGAGTGTTCTAAGAAAAGAGGCGTCTGAGTCGTGGGATCCGTTTCGCGGCCGCTTTATTAAAGTCTCTCTTCGAAACGACGGCCTAATGCTCTCTCCTGAACCCTGGCCGTCAAAGGAAGATAATGTGGTCATCCTCCCAGAAGAAGTCTCTCACGAGGTGTCAAGAAACGTTATAGATCACATAAACGCTGCCTCTTTATTGGTTGCATCTGGTCTCGGCGCTCAGCGAGGTGTTTTGCTCTACGGCCCGCCAGGCACCGGGAAGACTTCTATCATAAAATCCACCATCGCCAAAGTGAGAGATAAAGTGACTGTCTTGGTTCCAGATTCACGTGCGGCGTCAAACGCGTTCTCTGAGATATACGCCGAAGCGCAGCGTTACGCCCCGTGTGTTGTGGTGTTAGAGGATGTAGACGCCATGGCCTCTAATAGGACTCACTCTAGAGACCTCTCCGATTTTCTTAACACTCTAGACGGAGTCGTCTCTGCAAGCCAGTCACTAGTTTTAACTCTCGCAACAACTAACGACATAAAAGCCATAGACGAGGCCGCCAAGAGGCCTGGCCGTATTGACCACATAATCGAGGTTCCTCTCCCTGATTCTTCATTGAGGCTGAAGATTCTGTCGTCTTACATAGACAGAGTAGACAAGTCTCTCTCCCCTCAGGTGTCACAAGGAGTACTCTCCTCTGTTGCTCTAGGTGCAGCAGGGGCTTCTGGCGCTGTCATTAAAGAGATAGTCAGACGGGCCGTTTTGATAGCCTCAAGCTCAAACAGTTCTCTCTGTGACAAAGTACTTCTAGATGCCGCCCATGAGGTGGGCTTCACTCCGTCAGCGCCGTCTGGTATGTATCTCTGAGATAAGTGTTTTCTAAGGCACAGATTATAATCATAGCTTAGAGTTATAGCTTAGAGCCACAGACTAAAGCACATTTATAAAAATGCATCACTTACGCTATTTGATATCTTCGTTGTATTTAATATCTTAGTTATAATAGAGAAACCTTGGTTTCTCTAAGACACAAACAACACTTAGCAGTTTGTCTCTCACCACTTTAACCCTTTATTGCCGTAACGCAACGTCAGTTCTCTGTTTATCAGATAACTAGAGTTAAGATAGCACCTAGCTTAAAACACTAGTGTTTTAGACCTCAGTCACTAGTGTCTCAGGCGTCAACCCAGGATTCACACCTATTTGGTGCAGTTTGACCAACACCTTATGTAGTGTCAATCGTGCCGTTCTCCGGCTAGTTTGTGCAGGTAGGGATCTCTCCCCTTCGTGTGACTCAGACCTGTTGTATAGATAAAATATTAGCTGTCTCTCTCCACCATGTAGCTAGTTCTCTAGCACTCTCGGCGCCAACTAGTGACTCTCCTATAGTCTCGTACTCTCTTGCTATAACCACAGAAACGTCGTGTATCTCTGATATTATCTCTCGTTTGTCAGCCTCACCAACGCGCTGCCACAGACTCTCTGCCCAGTCTCCAGCCTGTTCTCTCTCCCACCCTAAAACTCTACCGACAAAGTCACCGTCCTGTGCGCAGGCGTTCAAGACCCACGTTGCTCTAGCTATCTGGCCAACTACAGGGTCACTCTCGCACGTCTCGCACAGGTTCTCCAGGCCGCCAAGCCTCTCTGCAGCTTCAAGAGCATCTATCTGCTCTCGCATATCCCCAGAGCTCCACAGCGTCTCTAATATCTCTCTAGGTCTCATTCTACTTCTCCTCTTCGTGCCACGGCGTGTCACCGTTTACTATCATATCTAAGACTCTACGTCTCCCTGCTTGGTATCTAAGCATGTCTAAGTATCGTGTCGGTAGAGTGTTTTTCGCCAGTGATTTAGCAGCTCTGTACTCTAGTTTCTTAACCCAGCGCTCTATCGTGTCTCGCTGTTCCTCAGTTATTCTCCCGCAGGTCTTAAGTTCGTTGGTATATTCAAGAGTCTGGGCTACACACTCGCTTCTTTTACAGTCCGGAAGTAAGATACTCAGTGTGTCTCCAGGCATGACCGCAACAGGTAAAACAGCTGTCCTGTCATGCCCTCGCGGCTTCCCTAACACTATCTTCTCAAACTCTACTAGATTTTTAACGCGCTTTACGGCAGTGCTGCCTCCCGGCACTACTTTAGCTCCGTGTGTAATGGCAGTCTGCAGACTAACTCCTGTTGTCACTCTCTTGGCCGCGCGCACCATGCGCTCTCTTCTAGTCTCAACTCTCCCCTCAGTTACGTCGTAAACCACCCCGACTTCGTATCCTCTACTGGCCCCGACTGGGTCTATTAGCTGAAATATCTCTCCATCTCCAGTGCTAAGACACACTCCGACTGAGTCTACAATCCAGTTTGTCTCAAGCGCCTCCCTTGCTCTCTTTTGGTCGATTCGCAAAGTTAAAACGGTGTGTTCAACGCCGCTATACACAACACCCATCAGGTCTATACTATTGCCACCCATAGCCCACATCCCGGCGTCTCTCTCAAAGACAGCGCTGCTCTCTATGACTCTCTCGTTTAAAACCACCGAAGCTACCGGCTTAGGATCTACTTTGTACTCGTTTACGTGTAAGACGTGTTCTCTTGGCGCCCTTGTGTACTTAGCTTCGCTCATCAATCCTAAAAGTTCTGTCTCTCTCTTTAAAACAGCACTCTCCCAGTTTCTCTTGGCCTCATCTCTTATTGTGCCGCTGGTGTTTGGGTTTGATTTAACCATCTGAGCCACACTAGGCATAGTTGTGTCTGACGCAGCTAGGACCTCTGTTAGACATTTAGGGTTAGCACACAAGTTAGATAATATACCATCACGCTCTGTGTAGATTCCAACAGCGCTGCACTGCGCTAGTATCATCATCTGAGACGCTTTACTAATGTTTGCAGATAGAGATAACCCCCAAGCAACTATCTCAGATAGGTCGCTCTGCAGGAGTTCTCGTTGTTTCTTTGCAGAGAGTTTAGCCCACTGTGCCACCATGCCTATCTCCTCTGCCATTCCCCACTCAGCTAATCTCTCTATAAACACTCCAGCTTGTTCTGTCGTCATCTGAGACACAACACCTCTGTTCCCAGCCAGCACGCTGTTTATCTCCATGTCGTCTCCGGCTAAAGCGATAGCTCTAGTTGGATCTAAAGCCGGGTTTGCAGCCGCAAAAGTCGCGAGTCTGTTGCCTCTCTGCATCATTCTCTCGGCAGTGGCTCTCATTTTAGGATGCGCTATCGCAACTCTGGCCCCTAGCCCGCCCTCTGTCATCGCATCGTTTAACATAATCTCATCAGCGTGTCTGTGGCCGAGCAACTCTGTCTCTATGTCGCCCTCTCGACCTGTTTTTATGATGTCTTCCCAGACGGTTTTCTCGTTACATATCGCAGCACGCCTCACACTTAAGTCGCTATCTCCTAAGAGCTTTAACAAGATCCTCTTGTCTCTCGATAGACGAGCCGCCCTCACCCTTAGATGCTCACTCTCACTTCTGGCCATCGACGCTATCATCTGTGCATCTGGTCTGTGTTGCATAGACGCAAGTCCAGCTAATCTACCATCTGGACTCACCCAGAGTGCCTCGCACAGACGCGACGGTGCGTCTCTATTTAATAGAGATAGTATAGCAGCCTCTCGTAAAGCTCCAGCTCCTGGTACTTTTATGTGTTCAGACTGTGCTCTCATCGCATACACACTCATAGAGTCGTTACTAGACCAGGTCTTCTTTGCGCGCTCTCCTTTCTTACCGGTGCCCGTAGCCTTAGATCCCTCGCCTGCCCAGCCGGCGTTTTTAAATAACAAAGCGTCGTGCTCTAGACCTGTTGGTATGATAAAAAGCTGCTCCGGTTTATCTGGAAGCTCTCTCCAGTGTTTTATCTCCACCCACTCGTTCTCTCTCTGGCACAAAACCGTGTATAAATCCAGAGGTATCTTCTCTCCTGATACATACAGTGTTCCAGATGTGCATCTCCCCACACGACACACCTTGGGCGCGCCTCATGTTTGATGAATTATCAGTCCCATCGAGGGGTAGTGTCAGGGCTCTGCGGTAGCCCTAAAAGAGCTTGTAGCGCTCTGTCTATCTGATTCATGCGAGCCTCGCTGAGTTTGGCAACAACGCCCTTCTGGTTGTCTATCCGTGCAGCTTTATCTACAGACCTTATGTGACCGGTATCAACCACGGAGTCTTTAGCTCCCTCCCATAAATCCCCGGCGTAAAGCAGCACCTGGTGGGGGTATCCTCGCCAGGTGTCACCGTCAGTGATAGGACACACCACAGTCAATGGAGATCGGCTGTTGCCAGTGTCGTTCTGAACAACTACGCAAGGTCTGGTTTTTTGTTTCTCCGCGCCAGTAGAGCCTCGCAAGTCGACCCAAATAACGTCACCTCGCACCACTACGGTGTTTATCTCTGTCATCTCAGCCGACTAGTACGTTCCACTCAGCGTCAGAGACACTGGTTGCAGATTTTATCTCATCTACTTTCGGGAAGCTGCTCTCGCTTGAGCCAGTGACCGGAACTAGCGTTTTTGGTCCCTCTGACGCAAACGCCTGAACCTCACACGCGATAGAGAAGCCACCAACGCCTATTCCAATAAGCCCAGCATCGCCGCCGCCGGATAGTGCTACCGTAGCTACGTATTTTTCCTCACCGACCACAAAAGGGTAGTCTGCCATTACGTCGTCTCCAGTAGTCACCTCTCCAGCACCAGACGCCGCCCATCCGGCCCAAGTCATCGCCTCTGCAAGTGTTCTCGGAAGAGAGTCTATCGTCACGTTTCTAGGATTAGCAGTCGTAACCCATTTGTCGTATGTGTATTTATCCCCACTCTTTGTCCATTTACGTGCAGCAACAGCGCTCTCTGTAATCCAGGTCTGCACACCACTTTTACCGTTACCCCACGCAGCGAAAACTCCAGCGTCTGTCTTGTAGAGAGACTTCTCAACCGACGCGCAGTAAAAAGGACGTTCTCTGCTAGATAGGTGATCAACCGCGTCTTTAAAGCTCTTGCCTTTAAGCAAAAAAGAAGGTGTCGTCACACCTGTTGTCGGTATAGTGGTAACCGCACTGGCGTCAGTGGCGACAGTTGTAGTTGTGCTCGCGTCAGAAACTGTACTCTGTGTGGTTTCTGTCGCCTCAGATTTTTTGTCGTTCGACTTGGAACAACCTGTGATCAGCATCGCACCTATCAAGGCCGCGACACCTATTTTCTTGGTATAACTCATAAAAGACACTGTCTAGCTCTCCGTGTTTCTCGCAACTAGGGCCTCGCACCCCATTAAAGTGTCTCTCAGGGCAGCTAAGTCTCTCTTGCTGCCTGAGTTTCTAGGCTTTTTAGGAGGCTGGTACATCATGTAAGCAAGCTGCGCACCTCTCTCTGACAGTCCAGCTAAAGCTACTCTACCAGAGTAGTTGAGGCCATCTATAAAGCACTCAGGCACAAAACCGTAGCTTATCGTGTAGGCGCTCGAGTCCAGCCTCCGCGTCTCGTGAGAAACGCAGCGTATCCTAGAACCTCTCGTGTCTATAGACGCTGGGCTCAGCCAGACTCCCCAAACCCATCGCCCGTATCTGATGTGTTCTCTTAATTGGTTCTCAAAATCACTTCTTAAGTTGTGATTTTTTCTCTCCGGATTTGTAACCTCTCTCACCCATGTAGCTAGAGCTGCTGTGTCACACCCACGCACGTTGTAGCTTATAACCGGCGCACAAAAAACACCCCACACATCCAGCAAGTCGCTCTCAGACGTGACACTTTGCCGCCGCCTCTCATGCGCTTCTCGTGCGCAGTCATGCAAATCTCGTAGGTCTCTGTTAAAATCTCTCCACAAAAAACCATCGTCTCTCACAAGGTCATCCCATGTGGTCTCTTGTCGAAGCATCACATCAAGTAGTGCCGAGGCCGCTAAAATGTCTCTCCCAGGTGCGTACCCCTCTACACCTTCACACCACGCACACTCTGCCCACTCTGTAAGCCACGCCTCATAAAGTGTCATCGTCACCTCTAAAGTACCATCCTCTACACACGCACTCTGTGAGTGGTATCCTGAGCTGTTAACATACGCTATAACCATGGTGTCTCGGTTCCACGGCGTTTTACACCCCACTTTTTGTATGAGAGTCTCAACGTCATCAAGTGAGAGTCTCCTCTCTTGTGTGATCACTCGCTACCCCAGTGTTTAATGGGCCACACAACTAGCGTCACTCTGCCTTCTATCTGGGATTCACCAACCGCGCCAAATTTTCTAGAGTCTAGAGACACGCCTCTGTTGTCGCCCATCACGAAGTAAGATCGATCCGGCACGTAAAAACTCCGCATCTCTCTCTCACCACACCAGCCTACACCCCCTGCTGTTAAGTAGGGTTCTAAATACACAGCTCCATTTACGTAAGTGACGCAGTCTTTTATCTCAATGGTGTCTCCCGGTACGCCTATGACTCTCTTGACTAGCTCGTCGCGCTCACCGTCTTTTCTATTAAAGACCACGACATCTCCTCGACGGATATCTCTAACCCTAAAGGCAAGTTTATTCACTATAATCCTGTCGCCTTGATAGAGCGATGGTTCCATACTTGGCCCAACGACATAGTACTGTTGGATTAAAAACATCCTAACAAACAAGGCAACCAGCACGGCAGCCGCCACAGTAAAGCCGACTTTTGAGCTCTTAGATACAACACCACCCCTGCTAGTCACCGGCGTCACTGTGCTAGTTTCTGCCACGTGCGCAACATCCACCAAAAGTCACCATGGTTTCATGTACGATCTCCTCGCAACTGCCCTCCGCGTTCTCTCGTTTATTCTAATAGCAAGAGCAGTTCTCTCGTGGGTAGCACCCCAGTCTTCGTTATATCAGAGACTCTCTGAGCTCACAGAACCGTTGCTGTCACCTATTAGACGTCTGTTACCATCCCCGCGCCTAGGGCAGCTGCGTCTGGATTTAGCCCCGCTCGTGCTTCTCTTTCTCGTAAGCTACGCTGCTCGCTTTCTTGCCTAATACCTGCGTGATTCTTACCTAATTATTGACCCCACCTCCGCGCCACCCCCTCATCTCTCTGGACCTTTCTAGTAATGGAAAACACCGAAACACAGCAAACCCCCGAAAAGAGAGAAGCCTCAGTCACGTGCTGCACTCCATGTACTTTAGAGTGCCACAGCCCCGATTCGAGACTCTCTAGAGACAGGTGGGGTATGTTCTCTGTTGGTTTTCTCGGCGGTTTTCTAGTAGGTCTTTTAGTTCTAGTCACAGCCCTGGTATCTTCTGGACACAGAGACGGTCATCACGACAGGCATCATAACAGGCATCACGATAAGCATCTAAGCGACATGCGAGATCACATGGGTGGTACGAGCAATCACGGCAGCATGAGAGACCACATGGGCCACATGGGCAACGACGGCCGCGACAGTATGAGAGATTACATGGAAGGCATGTACGGTGATTCGTATGGTGCTTTTGGTGTATACCCAGCCGCTCCTGAGGATATCTGGGGTTACATGCAGCAAGCTCCTAACGACAGCGCCTCACAAACAGCCCCTTCTCACAAAGAAGCTCTCAAGATGTTTGAAGATTTCATCAACCGCGAAAGAGAGGCTTTCAAAGAACGCCTCTCTTCTCTACCTAAAGACAAGCAGGCAGCAGAGCAGGAGTCTTTTGACAAGTGGTTAAAAGATAGGCGTGAAGAGTTTGCTCGCAATAATCCTCAAGGCTGATTAAAATCCAGCCTGTAGCTAGTCCTGACGTACAGTAGATTATATGGCACGCACTGACGCTAATCCCCCCATGCCAGAGTGGTCTCAGGATTATGATCTTGTTTTAGTAGACTCAGACTATTTATCAAAAGCAGTGAAACCGAAGCAGTTTATTCACATCGATCAATCTGAGTGTATAACATGTGAAGGTTGCGTAGATATATGTCCTTGGAAGTGTATCCACATGGTGACACCTGACGCTGTAAGCTCCTCTCAGGGTGTAGATAAGCCGGGCGTAGATCCTGCAGATTCTGTTATTTTCATAATAGACGACGACGTATGCACCCGCTGCCAGCTGTGCGTAGATAGGTGCCCTACTGGTGTCATAACAATCGGCAAAGTTGGACCAGCCCTAGCCTCTGGAGATCCTCACTCTCGCACCAACAACCATGGTTACGCCTACGGCCTCAGGCTTTAAACCCTCCACTAACACAAAATTTTTCTAGCTGCCTATTTTTCTAGCTACATAAACTACACACTCTCGTATTTAAAACGGTAAAGTCAGTGTCGCGTTGCGTTACCCTCTCACCCGCCAACGGTACCTGCTATGTTTAAACTACTCAAATTGGCACCTCTGGCTGCCATCTTGCTACTGCCGGCGTGCAGAATGAACATTCAAGAAACAAAAGACACATCTAGCGCCACAGCTTTTCAAGCTTCTCAGTCGCCCTCATTAAAAGAGGAGTGCTCTTTAGCTCACGTATCAAGCTTCGCATCTAGTCTTCTCGCTCCTTACCAGATACCAAACCCAGTGTTTGATCTAGTTTCCGGTAAATCAGAGTACGTCCCAACAACGGGAGTGGTGTCTATAGCGCCTTGCTCACCAGAAGAGATCATAGCGCACGAACTTGGTCATTACGTGTTTGACGTGTTTGTTGGTTTCAACTACGGTCAGCACCTCTTGAAAGCTCAGTCTATCTTCTGCCCTCAAGCATCCGATTGCCCAGGCACGTGGAGCCCTGACGACGAGATAAGCCCAGGCGTTGAGATAGCCGCGCACTGCATAGCAGAGATTCTCTACAAAAAGACCTCTTTTACGGAGTGTCCTACAAGAGAGCTCTCTCAGAAATCTAAAGAGATCCTGGTTTCCTTGATCTAACCGGGCCCTGGCCCGTAATTATACAAGCCTCTTTTGACGGTTGTTTTCAGACTCTCTCCTCTAAGGTGTACTTCATCTCATGAAAGGAAAGAGATGATCGAAACCACCCACCGTGCATCTCAGATGCACACAACAAGTAATCGCCAGGCGTTTGTGACCTTTGGGCAGTTTAAGCACGATGCAGCCATTAGGGCCGCAAAGAAAGTCCGAGATATTCTCGGACTTGAGACTGAAGGATTCTGTCTTGTCTTCGGGGTACCCTGGATGAACTCGACTCTCGATTCCGGCGGCGTCTTTCTTGGTGACATGGTGTTTGCATCAGTCACTGAGGTCTCAGACACCGGTCCGGTCTCAAAGATCCTGCTTGAAACTCCAACTGGCTGGCGTCACGTAACAAAAGATGACTTAAACATCTAGGGCTTTGGCCCCCGGCTTCGGCCGGTTTTATTCACTAATCTTTAAAATCAGTGTACTAAAAGCTGAGCCGGCATTCGTGAGTGCTCTAGTGCGTTCTTTGTCACCCTATCTCCTGGTAGAGCTAAAGCGCGCACTGTGTGCTCTGGCCACGTGTCTCGAACGCTCTCTATCATACTAGAGCTCTCCTCGCCTTCTATAGCACACAGCAGCACATCTTCTCTAGAGACAAGCGCGACGCACTTGGCGTCTTTATAACTGATAACATAGCTAGACACCTCACTAGAGCGCCTTGTGAGGTCTGTAACCCATGAGTAAGTGTCTATGCCTCTATGAGACTCTCTGTCTTGCAGCCAGCTATCTATAGCCTCCGATGCACTCTCCTCGCTCTGTATCTTCTCAATCACCAGTGGGACCTCTCAGCAACTCCACAGCCTCCATTAACTCACCCACGCTAGTGTTTGGGGTGGCTAGGTTTAACATCATCTCTAAAGTGTAAGCATCACACTCTAGTAGCAAAACTCCCCACTCATGGCAACTCACGTTCTGTAACACATCAGCGCTATCTCTCATGAGGCCTTTTCGCATCGCTCTTCTCGCCCCGCTTTTTCTCGTCATAACAGACACATAAGAGTCCATAAAAGCACCATGTACCGCAACTCTCGCCGGCGAGTAGTCGCTGTCATCTTGTGTATTCTGGAGATCTCTCACTGATTTATAAAGCAACGAGACACTCTCTCTGTCTGGCATGAAAAGAAGACCGCTACCAGCAGCAACACCTAGCACAACTGAGGAAAACACCCCAGTCACCATGTCAAAACTCGCACTCCACGGCGTTGGCATGAGAGCTATAGTTAGCGTAATGACAAAATACATCACTAAACCTTTAACCAACCATCTCTTCTCCCAGTACTTCTCAAGCCCGTCGCTGGCTCTCGGAGATAAGCTTCTAAGACCAGATGAAGCAAACAGTAAAGGTGTTGTGTAGTCTGAACGTATGTCGTCGCTAACTCCAGGTCTGTTTCCAGATAACCTAGATATTCTGTACGCTCTATTTCCTACTTCTTTAAAAAGGCGACGCATTAATGCCTCGCATGGACTTTCTGTAAGAACCTACGACACGGTTCATTCCAAGCTCGTAAAGTGCCTTCTCTCCTCTCTGAACGTCAGCTCTAGAGATGTCGCCATACTCCAAGTGTTCAGAGACCGGAAGCTCGTCTCTTAGACGTATAAGGTCTAGGTTTCTCAGGTACGTCCCAGACTGATCTGCGATCATCCGTGCGGTCTTCTCAGACACAGCTTCGCGCAGCTTCTCAGCGTCACTGATAACTAAGGGTAGTTCGTCTCCGAACTTGTTTATCAAGATCGCCGCAGTCTTGGGTCCCACTTTTGTCACACCTGGAATGTTGTCGCTCTTCTCTCCAACTAGCGCCGCCATGTGTGTATATAGCGTGTGAGGTACTCCCCACTTGTCCAACACGCGCTTTGGTGTCATCCTCGTGCCGTCTGGTGCGATCAGTTTCACGCGCTCGTCAATGAGCGGTAGCGCGTCTTTGTCGCTAGTCACCACATAACAGTCATGTCCCTGCTCTCTAGACCATCTAGCAACTGATGCAATAACGTCGTCAGCCTCCCACACAGGGTCTGATATAAAGCTCCAGCCGCACTCAGTAACCAACTCAGGGTATCTATCCAAAGCCCATCTCAAGTCTGGCTCTGTCTCTTTTCTGCCAGCCTTATACTCAGGTAACACGGCTCTTCGTGTGTTGCTTGTGCCTCTGGCATCACCCGCAAAAACCACGTGTGTCGGCCCGATGTCTGTGATAAATCGCACCGTTGTGTTTATCATCCCAACTAGTGCCCAAGTTGGGTCCCCACCAGGTGATCGCATGTCTGTTTTAGACATCGCCCAGTGTGCTCTGTGGCAGATGTTAGAGCCGTCTAGGACTAGTATCTTCATGCTATTAAAGTGACCGTATACACAACCCAAGCACGCTCTCTCTGGTGTTTCCAGGCGTTTGGACTCTAGCGAGGTTCTCTGTACAGTGTTTTTTATGAGGTTTTCACGGTCCGCCCTTGTTATATCCTCCGCCCTCCTTGTTCTAGTCTCTCTCTCGGGCTCTAGAGAGGGCCAGATTCAACCCCAAGAGGCACTCTCGCTCTCTGTTTACACCCCGACTGCTCCTCCTATAGATACAAGTGCAGGCACTCAGATAGACACCCACGCCGACTCCTCTCACACCCCGGGTACTCTAGGTCACTCTGAGAATGGTCTCGTAGCAGACGACCTAACCTCTCTAAGAGACGAGGAGTGGGCATGGGTATCCAGGGCCGAGTCTGCCGGTTTTGATGTAGCTTTTAAAGAGATGGTGAAACAGTATGACTCTGATCCTCGAAACTCGCCTCACTGTCACCAGTTAGTTCACGAATTAGGTCGTCGTGCCTACAAAAAATACAGCGAGCTTGGAAAGGCGCTCTCTTTTGAGGTCGGCTGGTGTGGCGGCGGCTTCACTCACGGTGTTTTTGAGGCCTGGGGTAGAACTTTTGACGCGTCTGAGTCAAGCGCCGATCTGGCCGCAAAGTGCGCCTCTCTTAGTCTTCGCGACCAGTCGTGTGGTCATGGTATAGGTCATGCTATAATACAGACAACCCCTAAGCTACCTGACGCGTTGGCCACCTGTGGTTCTCTGCCAGATAATTTAGCTTGGGACTGCATCGATGGCGTGATGATGCTTTATTCTCAGTCTTATCTAGCGCCTGCTCCTGATGACCCGAGACCGGATATGGGATTCTCAATCAAAGAGTTCTGCGATCTGATACCAGGTAAGTATCTTCAAAAGTGTGAGTGGATAGCAGGAGCAACGTGGCTCGGTGTCACACGTAACCCAGATCGTGGCCGGGCGATGGAACAGTGCCTCTCTCTTAAGGCCTCTAAAGATTCAGCCCTCAGGTGTGCTTATGGTATAGGGGACACAGTACCTGACGTCTCAGGCTGGGATGGAGACAAGGCTGTAGAGGTGTGTAGAACTGGTCCTGATAGTTTAGAGAGTTGGTGTATAGAGTCCGCTCTCCGGCTGTTAAACAACTTCATGAAAGACGCCGGAAAGCCAGGTCTCTGCCCCACCGTGTCTCAGGCTAACCGAGTCCTGTGTCAAGAAGCTATAGTGGCTCCCGACAGGCGCCGGGTCTAGTTGTCATATCATCTCTAGTCGGCACTGTTTCACTCATGACGTCCATACCACCAGAACCGGATCTCAGAGATGAGGCTCTCATGGCAAAAGCCAGAGCGATCGTCGCATCTGAGAGAGCGTCAGTCTCGAAAAAGTATGCATCTGTCTTACCATCTCGCCGTCTTCTCACCGCTGTGGCCTTGTTCTGTATCGCGCTATTAGTCATCCCTCTCTTTATAAAACCATCAGCAGTGAGAGCTCCCGCTGCTCAAGAGTCAGGCCTTGTCTACATCTGGGCTTCAGCTATAGATGGTCGTGCAGATTCAGCAGGCGTTTCACCTAGAGAGGTTGTTTTAAGCTCTAACTTGTCGTCGCTAGTAGAGCTCTACGCCAAAGCATCAGGGAAGCGTCCATCGCTAGACACACTAACTGGAGATGAGTCCTCTTTGCGTGTGTCTCCTGTTTTTGATTCCTCTAAAGTTTCTCTCCACATAAACAGACTCCGAGACGGCCGTATGAGCTTCTCGTTCCGCCCTGGCACTACTTACTGTTTAACTCCAGGACCCTCTATAGGTAAAGCTAGCACCGTCGTACCTAGGCCATGTGAGTGACGCTTTAAAACAAATCGTTAAGCGCAGTTTAACTCTTAGGTGAAAACCACTTTAAAAGCCTCATTTTCTTCACTTTAGAGGTACTTCTCTCCCTCCACCTACAGTGTGTGGTATGGAGTTTCTGCGTACGCTATCATCTGAGTTTAAATCATCTAACATTTTTGTCGAGGCAACCGAGTCCTCGTTAGAGGTGTGGTGTCTCCCGGTTGCAACGCCACGAACCCCTGAGTTTGAGCAAGCAGTGTTTGGTAAGTTCTCATTTCCCTATAAGCGTCATCCTGAACGTAAAATGGAACCAGGTTTTTATCGTTTCAGCCGCAATCGTTTAGTCCTCTGCGATCGTCCTCGTCGCGTAACTAACCCTTCTCTCTCTAACTGCGAGATTCTAGGTACTCTTGAGCCTTTAATGAAAGACATCACCGATGGTCTCGCCGGTGACGTCGTAGGGCTTCTTCCTAACGCCATCCAGTGGGGGTCTCCCTCCTCTGTAACAATGCTCTCTATCCCTCAAAAGCGCCATCAACTCGGAGCAGCTCTCCCGACTACGTGGTTTGCTCTCGCAGCGTCGCTTGGTGCTAAGGAGTTTCGGGTCGGCACCGACGATAACCTAGTACAGCTTGATTTCTCGTCCTCGTCTGTCTCTGGTTCTATCTGGTCGCAGCCCTCTATGCACCCGATCGCTTTTTTCCGCCCCCGTCCTCTAGTCGAGTGTGGTCCTCTCACGTCCTCGGTAGTAGATCCAGAAGGCAGGGTCTTGCTCTCTGGCGCGTCTGGTAAGTGTGTGACTGTATCTGATGAGCAATACCGTAACGTACAGCGTTATGGTAAGTCCGGCTGGTCTCTCTCTGCTGGAGACAGCATGGCCGTTCTCTCTCGACGCGACGTCTCTGTTGCGCTCTCTACTCTAATTCTTGTGTAGATACGTCTATACACAACGCCATAGACGTCTATTTGACACCTTGTGTAAAGAGTCTTCAACATTAAAGTCGCGCTCTCACGGTGTTTTTCATGGCCGACGTGTGTGATTATGTTTATGTCTCAGGACTTCGTTTTAAATCAGGCACGCCATTTATAGAGATACA
>Ga0102917_1000017_pt1 | contig 79080 bp, 71 predicted proteins | sample Colrivmet1562A02_FD_78201 | JGI IMG/M metagenome (GOLD analysis project Ga0102917, IMG submission 78201) | Estuarine microbial communities from the Columbia River estuary - metaG 1562A-02 | ecosystem: Environmental > Aquatic > Marine > Intertidal zone > Estuary | place: USA: Columbia River...
ACCGTTAGTTAAACCAGTGACTGTGGTAGAGGTTAAGCTTGAAGTTCCGTCTGCAAAAACCGTCCATGAAGTACCAGAGTTAGATGAGTACTCTACGGCGTAATCTGTTATAGATGCTCCGCCGTTATTTGATGGCGCCAACCAAGAGAGAGTGACGCTGTTGTCTGCTCGTGTACCAGTCAGGCTAGTCGGCGCTCCTGGCGTGGTCCTAGGAGTAACGGACGAAGATGACGACGATGGTGTGCTTAGTCCCGCGGCGTTTTGTGCGCGGACACGGAAGATATAAGCTGTACCGTTAGTTAAACCAGTGACTGTGGTAGAGGCTACGGTGGAGACGCCGTCAGTGAAAGTTAGCCAAGAAGTTCCACTGTTTGATGAGTACTGAACAACATAGTCTGTCAACACAGAGCCGCCATCAACGACAGGTGCGGTCCATGATAGTGATGCCTGTCCGTTTCCGTACGTTGCAGAGATTCCTGTAGGGGCGTCAGGTACTGTCCTAGGAGTCACTGACGCAGACTGGGTAGAGTACGGTGAGTAACCCTCAGAGTTTTGTGCGCGGACACGGAAGATGTAGGCTGTACCGTTAGTTAAGCCAGTGACTGTGGCCGCAACTAGAGGGGATGATGGACGGCTAAAAGTTGTCCATGAAGTACCCGAGTTAGACGAGTACTCTATGGAGTAGGTTATTATAGCTGCGCCGCCGTTGTCAGATGAACCAGTCCATGTCAGATTCACTGATTGGTTGTCTGTGGTGCCAGATAGTGACGTGGGAGCGGTCGGCGTCGTTCTTGGTGTGCGAGGATCTGATACTACAGAAACGCCGCTTCGTCCAGCCTCGTTGTCTGCGTAGACTCTGAACAGATACTCAGTTCCGTTGTCAAGGCCTGTGACTACTCTCGTCGTGGAGTTTGACGCTGCGGTGTCAAACTCGATCCACGTAGCGCCGCCGTCTGCAGAGTGCTCAACTACGTAGTTGATTATCTCAGCACCACCAGTGTCGGCTGGTGCTGTCCATGACACTGTTACTTTCTTATCCCCATACACGCCCGTCACGTCAGTAGGTGCCGATGGCGTAGTTCTAGGTCTTATTTGAGCAGAGGATGAGGAGTACGGGGAGAAGCCCTCCGCATTTAGAGCGCGGACTCTAAAGACATAGAACGTTCCGTTAGTTAGGCCAGTTACCGTGGCTGACGGCGTATCTAGTACCTCGTCTGCAAACACGCCCCATGTTATTCCAGCGTCAGCAGAGTACTCTACTGAGTAGTCTGTTATCGGGGTGCCTCCGTCGCTTGTTGGCACAGACCACACCAGATCTACGTACTCGTTACCTGACACCGTTGTGGTTATCGACGGCGCGGATGGTACCGTGAGTGGCTTTATAGCTGGCGTCAAGTTGGAGTTTAGTGAGGCTCCCTCGGAGTTGTGCGCACGGACGCGGAACTTGTACGATGTTCCGTTTGTGAGACCAGTGACAGTCGCAGTGGTGCTGTCTGACGTACCGTCTGCGAAAGTGTTCCAGGTGGTACCGTTGTCAGACGAGTAGTCTATCTCGTAGTCGTCTATCACTGCACCGCCGTTGCTTGATGGTGCTGTCCATGAGAGAGCTACCTGAGCGTTGCCTTTCGTGCCAGAGAGTGAAGTAGGCGCGCCTGGTTTAGTTCTAGGTGTCAAAGGACCGGCTGTGTCTGACGGTTGTGACTGCCCTTCTGTGTTCTTAGCTCGAACTCTGAATGTGTAAGATGTGCCGTTAGTTAAGCCAGTTACTGTGGTTGATACCGACAATCCTGACCCGTCGTTGAAAGTGCTCCATGATGTACCGCCGTTTGATGAGTACTCAATGACGTAGTCAGTTACAGGTGTTCCGCCGTCATCAGTTGGCGCAATCCAACTGAGATCTGCTGAGGCATTCCCGTAGGATGCTGAGAGCGACTTTGGAACGCTAGGTACAGTCAGTGGTGTAACAGGATCTGATGACGGCGACGGATCTCCGGTACCGTACGTAGTTATGGCAGACACCCTGAGTATGTAAGACGTTCCGTTAGTTAGGCCAGTTACTGTAGCAGATCTCCCGTCAGATACGCCGTCTGCAAAAATCGTCCAGGAGGTCCCGTCGTTTGATGAGTACTCTATTACATAGTCAGTTATGGCTGCACCACCGTCGTCGTCTGAAGCCGGCCAGCTGAGAGTTACTTGCGCGTTGCCCTTAACTGCAGTTGGCGCTACAGGTGGAGTAGGTAAGGCGTGTGGTGTTACAGGGCTTGAGGCAGCAGTGTAAACGGAATCACCTTCGCTGTTCTCGGATTTAACTCTAAATACGTAGCTTGTTCCGTTAGTGAGACCAGTGACAGTCGCGGTGGTGCTGTCTGACGTTCCGTCTGCGAAAGTGTTCCAGGTGGTACCGTTGTTAGATGAGAGCTGTATCACATAGTCTGTTATGGCCGAGCCGCCATCAGAGAGTGGTGCCAACCACGTTAATGCAGCTGACTTATTACCGTACTCACCAGTCAGGCTTCTAGGGGCTCCAGGATTAGTGCGAGGCTTTATAGAAGGGGTGCTTGTAGAGTAAGGCGAGTAGCCCTCGGCCGTGTGTGCTTTGACGCGGAAGATGTAAGAGATGCCGTTAGTGAGACCGGTTACTGTGTAGCTTGTGTCTAAGCCAAGACCGTCGTTTACAGTAGTCCAGGAGACGCCACTGTCTGTCGAGTGCTCTATGACGTAGTCGTCTAGGTCAAATCCGCCGTTATCTGAAGGGGTCACCCACGTTAAGTCTACAGTTTGACTTGAGTAGGATCCAGATAGTGCAGTTGGTGCCGTTGGTTTAGTTCTAGGTGTCACAGACCCCGAGAGAGCGCCCCAGGCTCCAGGACCTGCAGCGTTCTCAGCTCTGACTCTTAATTTATACGACACGCCGTTAGTTAGGCCAGTAACTACAGAAGAGGTGTTATTTGATTCGTCATCTTGGAAAACAGACCAAGAAACACCGTTGTCAGTAGACTTCTCTACGATGTAGTCTGTTATCTGTGACCCGCCGTCAGACGCCGGCTCAGACCATGACAGAGACACCTGCTTGTTACCGTAGGTAGCCGTTATGTCAGACGGCGCGCCAGGAACAGTGCGCGGTATTAGTAACGGTGTTTGCGAAGACGCGACACCAGTACCTGCAGGGTTTGACGCCGCCACTTTAAATCTGTAGGAAGAACCATTTGTTAAACCAGTAACAGTCTCTGTAGTTAAAGAAGATGTACCGTCTGCAAACTCGGTCCATGTCGTGCCGTTGTCTGAGCTGACGTATATCACGTAGTCGGTTACTGTGCCGCCTCCGTTGTTAGATGGCGCTGACCAAGTCAGGTTCATGCTCTCGTCATCAGGGCTGCCTACCACGGAGGTCGGTGCGCCTGGTTTTGTCATCGGTGTCACAGAAGCTGAGGCCGTCGAGTATGGCCCCTGTCCTGCCTGGTTTTTGGCGGCCACCCTAAACACATACGGAGTGCCGTTGGTTAAGTTGATGACGGTTGTAGATTCAGTAGATGACACACCGTCGGCGAATGTCACCCACGTTGTGCCGTTGTTTACAGACGACTGAATGACGTAGTCTGATATGCTGCCACCGCCTAGGTCGGCCGGTGTGTCCCATGTGAGGGATACAGAGGTGTTACCGAAAGACCCTAGTACATTGTTGGGTGCAGACGGGAGTGCGTACGGAGTCATAGGCGAGGACTGATCAGACTTGACTCCCTCTCCGGCCTCGTTTATTGCGCCTACTGCGAAAACATAGGTTACACCATTAGTCAATCCGTTAACAACTGCGGAAGTTGCCGTGCTGACAGGATCTGAGAAAACAGACCATGATGCTCCGGCGTCTGCGGAGTAGTATATAGCGTAGTCGGTGACCGAGGCGCCGCCGTTATCTGTTGGTGGTAGCCAAGCTATGTTAGCCTTGCCCGCAGACGCTGTGCCGGTGGGAGCTGAAGACGGAGAACCAGGTACGGTACGTGCCTTTATGAAAGACGATGATTGTGACCAGGAACCCTGTCCTGCTTCGTTTATTGCGGCTATACGGAATCGGTAGGAGGTGCCGTTAGTTAGGCCAGTCACCGTAGCAGAGGTACCTCCGGATACACCATCGTCAAAATCAAGCCAGTCGCCGGTTGTTAGCTGGTACTGCAGTACATAGTCTGTTATCTCTGAACCACCAGAGCTCGATGGAGCCTGCCATGAAGCTGTTATTAGACGGTCACCTGGAGCTCCTGTCACGCCGGATGGGGCTAGAGGAACTGTGCGTGGTCTTATCGGAGCAGAAGGTATAGACCATCCACCTGTTCCCATCTCGTTAGAGGCAGCAACTCTGAATATGTAGTAAGTACCGTTTGTTAGACCGAGCACAGGTGTGTCAGGGTCGAGACCGTTACCGTCGTTGAAAGTAACCCACGTGACACCACTGTCTGAGGAGTGCTGTACTACGTAGTCAGAGATGAAAGCTCCACCGTCAGATGCGGGCTCTGCCCACGAGAGATCTACTGAGCCGTTGCGCGGTATTCCCGTTACAGCCTGAGGATCCTCTGGTGGTGAGGCTGGTATGACAGATGAGGAAGACGCAGACCAAGGTCCTGTACCTGCAACGTTTATAGCCGCAACCCTGAATATGTATGAGGTGCCGTTTATGAGTCCGTCTACACCGGACAGAGCTCTAAATGAGTCCACATCGGATACGTCAGTCCAGTTAGTACCATTGTCAGACGAGTACTGTATGGCGTGTCCTGAGATCAGCGCGCCGCCGTCGAAAGCCGGCGGCGTCCAGGACAGAGTGGCTGACTGGTTGCCGCGCTTGGCGGTTACAGAGGTAGGTGCTCCCGGTGTCGTGCGAGGCTTGTAGTAAGGAGATACGGCGCTGTAACTTCCTAGACCCATAACGTTGAGAGCTCGAACTCTGAACTGGTAAGCGACACCGTTAGTGAGGCCAGTTACGGTTGACTCTGGCTCGCTAGAGACACCCTCGTTATGTACCGTCCATGACTTACCGCCGTTTGCTGATGACTCTACTATGTAGTCTGCAACCTCAGCACCACCGTCAAACGAAGGGGCTTCCCATGTTAAGTCCACTTTAGAAGTCGCAACCACACCTGTGACGTCAGATGGCGCGTCCGGTCTTGTGCGTGGTTGTATCTCTAGAGACGGATCGGACCAAGAAGATGGTCCTATGATGTTTACAGTTCTAACCCTAAATATGTAGGGTGTGCCGTTAGTTAGACCGATGACGGTTGCTGAGAGAGATGCAGTGGTGGAGTCTTGGTAGGTTACCCAAGTGGCTCCCTCGTCTGTGGAGTACTGTACGTTATAGTCCAATATTGGCGCCTCGCCACTGTACGCCGGGGCTGCCCAGGATAGAGACACCTTTGAGGTACCTGGCTCGCCGGTTACGGCTGTGGGTTTGTCTGGGAGCTGGTAGTTTAGTGTTATTAAGCCCTCAACTGGTGAGTCTTGATAGCCACCAGCGTTATACGACCTGACTTTAACCTGGTAGGAAGTCATTATCCTCAGACCGGTTATAGTCGTGACAGAGACGTCATCAGAGCTTGGTGTCCACTCTGTCCATCCGGTAGATGTGGTCTGCTTGTAGAACAACTTGTAACCAGAGAGCTGTTGATTGAGTATCGGGTCCCAGCCAACTGCTGCTCTAGTCGGCGTTGGAGTTACGGATGGTTTTGCGGGAGGTGAAGGAGGTGAGACGGCGCTGAGTGTTGAGTATGTAGAGCAACCTAGAGTGTTACAGGCTGCAACCTCTACCTGCTTTATAACTCCTGGTGCCCAGTCACCGAAAGTCACTCCTCGCGAAGTTCCAGCTATAGAGCTCTTCTCTTCACCGTCTACTCGAACTTTGTATGACGTTATAGCCAGCGAGCCAGTGTTGGTTGGTGGAGACCAAACAACGTACGTCTTGCCGTCAGATGTCGATGACTGGGTGAGAGATGCAGGAGGAGCGGGCTCGCCCTGAGGCGTTGCCGGCACTGGTGGGGCGTACGAGAGCGAGCTCTCAGCTACTTTTACAGCTACAGTGAATTCGTAACTTATTCCACCAGTTAGGCCGTCTACAACAACGGGACTTGTGTCGGCCAACCCTGGTGTGTGCTCTGTCCAAGTCTTCGTGCCGCGCTCTCTATAGTATACGTAGTAAGTGCTAGTTGCTCCAGACTGCGTCTGGCTTGTAGGCATAGACCAAGAGACCGTGGCTTTCTCTACACCGGCGGCACTTCTTAGCTGTGTCGGTGGTGGTGGTGGTGTGGTGGTCTGCAAAACTGCCGAGAGATCTGAGCAGCCAACTGTGTTGCAGGCCTTTGCTGAGAACTCGTAGGCCGTGCTGGCGTTTAGACCCGTCGCGGTGTATGAGCTCATCTTGGATGTGGCTATAAGGGTGCCGTTGCGGTAGATCTGGTATGTCGTGGCAGCTGTACCTACAGAGTTTGCGCCGGCGAAAGAGAGAGTAGCTGACCTGGCCGTTATGGAAGACACAGCTACAGTTGGTGCTGGAGGTATCCCCTGGGTTGAGAACTCAGACACCTGCGTGTCTGTCGAGCCGCTACTGTTCCAGGCTGTTATTTTTATTTGGTAGGTGCCGCCGATAGCCAGCCCCGTTATGGTGGTGCCAGAGGCGTCACTAACCCCCGGCGTCCATTCGGTCCAAGTGGTGGCAGAGGAGAGCCTGTAGAAAAGTTTGTGTCCAGAGACACTCTGTGATGTAGACGGAGTGTAAGTCACAGAGGCACTTGTTGATCCTGGGGCGACCTTTACCTGTGTCGGCGTCTCTGGCAGAGTTGGTAGTGTTAAAGCTTTAGAGGATGGTCCACATCCTGCGCTGCTGCAGGCGCGAACTGTTATGGAGTACGGAGTGCCCATCTTTAACTTGTCGACAGTAGCGAGTCTGCCTGTCACCGATGTAAACAGAGTACCGTCTAAATATACGTCGTATCTAGTCACAGTAGAACCACCTGATGTAGGTGCTGTCCATGTGGCTGTTATGGAGTTTCCAGAAACGGCGGACTTGGTCAAAGTTACAGCAGATGGTAGTGCAGCGGGAGTAGAGGACACAGAGAGGCTGTCTGTGTCACCTGCAGTGCTCTTGGCGCTGACTTTGAAGTCGTAAGACGTACCATTTGTTAGTCCAACTAAAACAACACCAGAAGAGTCGCTTACGCCAGGTGTCCACTCGATCCAGGAAGTCGTTTGAGCGCCTACGCTGGTTCTATAAAAGACAGAGTAGCCAGTAACACCGCTAGAGAGAGAAGCCGCCCAAGTCAGCGTCATTGACGAGTTGTTGGGTATAGCTTTAAGCGCTGTCGGTGGAGCCGGTGGCATAGTCACAGTAACTGGGGTTGAGTAAACCGAGCATCCTACGACGTTGCACGCCCTTACTTTGAAAACGTAGCTCTGGCCAGGAGCGAGAGACGCTGCTGTAGCTGAGGTGGCCGAAGATGAGTTTATTATAGCTGAGCCCTGAGCTAGCTCATACCGCGTAACAGAGTTACCGCCTGACAGGGGTTTTGTCCAGCTAAGAGTAACAGCGCCACCAGTTCTACCTGCCACTGATATAACAGGCGCTGATGGTGTCGTCCTAGGCGACACAGATAGCGTCTGGCTGTCTGTTAATCCTGTGGCGTTGTGTACAGATACTTTAAACGCGTACTCTGTCCAGTTCTTCAAACCGGTAACTAAAACAGGCGAGACCTTTGAAGTGCCAGGCTGCCACTCGGCCCAGGTTTTCGAGGACACCAGCCTGTACCAGACCTTATAAGTAACAGGTGGAGTTAGGTTGCGGGTTTTCCACGAAACAAGAACACTTCCATCGCTCGGGTCGGTCGATAGCGCCTCAGGAACCCCTGGTTTGGTTAACGCGTTTGTAGGCAGCGACTCAGTGGAGCAACTAGAGGAATCACAGGCCGCCACGCTTATAGAGTACTCAGTGTTGGACGCGAGTTTGTCTACCGTGTAGCGCGTAAGGGCGGTGCTTCCTACTTTAGAGCCGTTTGCGTATATGTCGTAGCGTGTGACTACTGAAGACCCTGTGGGAGCAGACCAAGTTATACCCACGGAGTCATTAGACACCGTGCCAAGTGAGGGAGCTGCTGGCGGGTTAGGAGCTGCACTGAGCTGAGAGGAGGTAGAGAGAGTGAGCACAGCAGACGCGGTGACGACCGACACCGAAAATAGCCGCAGAATTCTTCTCAACATACTAATACATAGTGTCGCCGCGCAAAGACACATGCCAACCTCTAGACAACGAAAGAGGATAAATAAAAATGAGACCAAAAAGAGGACCTCGAGAGAAACATATTATCTCATCTATAGACAGTAGAGAGCCTAGTCCCAACCGTAGTTGGAGGCCACTGCTGTGACTTGGTTTGCGCACTCCTGTCTCGACTTGGGTAGAGCTTGACAGAACTTTACGGCCAACTCTAAGTCATGGCCTTGCCAATCACCTATAAGGTAACTACCAGCTTCGGCGTAGCAAGCCTCAGATCCTCTCTCACCTAATAGGTCGCAAGGTTTGAAGGAATCTATGACGATCGCACTCCATTTATCAAAGTTCTCTGAGGCCGCTGCCTTATCAGACGCAAACCATTTATCAGTTAAGCCTTTACCTAGTAGGTACGAAGCGCCGCGCCAGCATCCCTTGAGGCTTTTCTCGTCGTTCTGCCCAGACGCCGGCCACGTAGCGCAGAACTCTGCGGTCTTTACACGGTTTTGGCCCATCTCAAGAGAGGGCTTAGCGTGCGCGGGCTCGAATATCTGCATCATCACTCCCATTTCGCATGTCTGTTTGTGTGCCTCAGATGGCATCGCTGAGCATATATCCACAGACTCTTTTAGATCCTCTGTGGCGATCCACGCTGCGTGCCCTACACCGTCGTAGCAGGTTCCAGTCTCCGGTGTGTCACCGAAAGCGTCAGAGCATGCTTTAACTGCCTTGATAACCTCTGTGGCTTCCGTTACGTGCGACGCAAATCCCTCCAGTACGCCGTGTACGTACCCCATTATGCAAGCTGTGCCGCCGTAAGAGAGGACTTTAGACAGTGTGGTGTTTTTATCTATAGAGAAAGCCAGGTTACCGGCTGCGTGTGCCGCTGAGTGGCACCAAGGAGCACTCTCTGGATGGAGAGATAGATGTTCGTTGAACCCACGCATAGCCACCTGCGTCCCTTCTCTTTGAATAGAGTCCAGTAAAACCTGCTCAAAACATGCTGCATCCATAGTGGCGCTATTTTTGTAGCATGAAAATAAATCAGCAGACGTTTTAGACTCCGTATCGCTAGAGAGAGTAGTGCTTGTGGTTGCCTGGTCTATGCTCAATTGCTGTCCTACATTTTTCTCAGGGCCCTCCGGGAGAGACATCCTGATAGTAGTGTAACTAAGAAAGAACGTAACGCAGACTAGCGCGCCAGTGATTCTGCGTAGCACTGAACGGTCACCAGTCTTTGTCTGCGGTTAGTCCTGCAGCTATAGCTCCAGAGCACGCCGGGCTGTCCTCTACCTCTCTTATCAGGCTCCATCCGCCCAGCCTACGTGGTGACTTAACAGTTGGCTCTGTGCCTAGTTCTATGCACACACTCACACCGGAAGACGTATCTGTTATCTGAAGCAATCTCTCTTGTTCCGGTGCGTCTTTAGATGGTGTTGGCCACGCAGTTGCACCTGAAGAACCTCCGATTTTTATAGCAAAGTCGTTCAGAAACGTTGCATCCTCTTTGCCTATCTTTGTGATGGCTGCAAAAACACTAGATTTATCACGTTCCGCTCTTGCTAGAATGTGACTGTTTACTGTTAAGGCGGCCGTGACTGATGGTGAGGATTCTTTAAAGTCTAAAGTCTCAGAGTCTTTGTAACATTTGGCTGGCTTAGATCCTTTGCCGGAGGAGGTGAAATGAACCTCCGTGTCGCTAACAAACTTAACCTTAAAAGATTCAGAGCTACCTAGGGATACGACACCTGGTGTGTTGTCTCTATTTTTCTCAGCACTCACAACACCTTTCTTCTCCAAGTTTGCTAAAGATAACACAGACTTCACAGCCTCCGTAGAGCCTGCTGACTTGTACGTTATCGACAAGTTACCGTCTTTAAACTCGTATAGAAACTTAACTCCGTAACCGTACTCAGGATCTCGCAACACAGCACTACCATCTAAATCTACAGCAGCCTCAAGAGTTCTCTGTCCCGTGCAGTACCATGTTCCTGCGGCCTGTGACGCCTTGCTTGACACGAAGTCTACTGTTGTGCCGCAAGCTGCTATTGCAAAAAGTAGCGTCGGCAGTGCGAGCAGTTTTCTGGTCATGCTAACCACTGTGGTCAAGTGGGAGTCAGAGGCAAGAAGGTGCTAGCAGTTACCCTTTAATGAGCAAGGTGGCGCGCACAGTGAGCTAGGTGAGTGTTTGCGACTATTTATACGTGCATGGGGCGAGGTTCCGCTCTGGAGAGTGCGTAGTTGAGGTCTATATAGACGGCGTTGTTAAGCGTTTAGCGCTAGTTCGTGACGGCAAGGGTAGGTCGAGGCTCGACAGGTGGGCCTCGTCTCCAAGGAGAGACGGAGCTGTCGGAGAGATTAATGTTAGAGACTTGCGTCAAATACTAGGAGAACAAGGGAGCGATACTGCCGACCTCTGGTACGGCGACACCTACATGAGGATCGTCCCGGACCGCGACGTCTCAATGGGTCGAGAGGGTCGTGACGAGGTTGAAGTGTTGGTCAAGGCGCTCGTCTACCTAGATAGCGATGGAGCTAGAAATGTCGCTATGTCTCAGATAAGAAACGCCTCATACGGTAAAGAGAGTTCGCGAGAGACACGAAGGAGGGTCCTTGTCTCGTTGGAAAAAATGAGCGTGGAGGACCTCAGAAGCCTAGGAGTATCTAGTAGCGTTGCTCTTTCTTCGCTCGAGCAAGAAGATATACTTAGATCGTTACTTGCGGAAGCAGGGCTGCGTGCTAACTCTTACTCCTCCGGGTTTCCTTCCTTTAGATTAGACGTCAAAGACGGAGTAGCTGCGGAGGCTAGCGACTACGATAAAAGAAGCTTTACGGCAGTCTTTGATAGACTAACTGGGTATAAAGTCGAGCAGAAAATGCCGAGTGGCGAGATCTTTAAAGAGATAGTACGCATGTTCAAGTCAGGTGAGATAGACACAACCACGTGTAGCGACATAGACGCAAGCTGCAGGGCTTTAGAGGTGGTAGGGAAGATAGCTAACGGCGAGATTCCAAGCGAGTCAAGCTACAGCGGGCTCAATGACGTTAACTTGAAAACTCTGCTCTGCGTAGACCAACGTTTGTTTAAAGCTGCCGGACACATGTCTGACGACTCACTAGTTGAGGTTCTATCTCTTATCTCAAACAGGGACGCTGTGTGTAGTGCGTGGAGAGAACTTTACAGAAGAGGCATCGTAGATGACTTGGATTACGACACGTTGATCGCTGCTAGAAACTCTACATCCTCACACTTTGGAGCACCCATAGGGAGAGAGATAGAGGACGTGCTAGATGCAAGAGAGCTGTCTATCGCAGAGAGCGGGCATCTAGGTGTTTTGGAGGTTTTAAGGAAAACACCTTCTAGAACCACAGCTGCAAGACTGCTAGAGAGCAAGTCTGACGAGTACCTACGTGAGGCCATGTGTGGAGTTAGTTCAGATGGAGCACTTCTCGGTCCGGCGGCCACGACGATGGCAGTGGATATCATGTCCTCAAGAGAGTCAGGCGGAGCTTCTCTCAACTTCGTCATGGATCACGCCTTAAAGTCCTCAGACCTTCAGTTAGGTTCTTACGTTATTAAAAAAATAGACATCGATAAGATAGCAGAGTTAGCTTGCGACCCTCGGCCAGTTACGGAAGTTGGAGTTACATCTTGGTGTTCTGAGGGAATACAAGAGCTCGGGTACAGGCTTCAAAGAGGGGACATAGAGGCAGGGGAGTTTAGGGATCTTACAAGAAAAGTAGTGAGTGAGGCGTGTGCGTCAGACCTGACACTTGCGGCGGCAGCGGTCTCTAGGAGCTACTCTTGGGCTGGAGACACTACCAAGAGAGAGCTAGATACGGCGTGGAGAACTGTCGGGTCTTTTGTAGACTCCGCACAGAGCGCGGCGTCAGTCATGTTAGAACACCATAAGCACGGAGTGACAACCTTAGACTCCTGCTTGGAGCTTAGGCATGTAACAGATAAATGGGGGGAGTTAGTTATTGATGATTGTCTTAACACTATCTCTGCAAAGGCACTTCAAAGAGCAGAGGAGGTGGCGTCTAACGGAGGATATGGTTACGTCGGCGATGTGGCTTACAGCGCTGAATCATACTTATTTAGAGACGCGGTTAAAACCATGATGTCGGCAGGTTTTGATGTAGGACTGATACAGGACGCTATCGTGGCTCAGAGCGACGCTGTAGTTGAGGCCTGCGCCACAGTACGTATGAATATAGCATTTGGTCTAACAGGCCGTTTAAACCGGGTCTTGACTTCTGATAATAAAGACAGCAGGGACGCTGAGCGCCGAGAACACCTACGGCAGTCGTTCATTTTTCTAGACAGTGAATCGCTCAGGCCCGCTACAGGGTCTACCCAAGTATCTTTAGTCTTAAAGGCTGTTCATCAACTCATGAGCGAGACTGGTTCATCTCAGCAAGACACATCACTTCTAGGTGAATACAGAAAAGAGTTAAGAAAATTGCGACAGAATCTAGAGACCCATGAGTTTTTTGCTGCAGTAAGTCACGTCAGTGACGAGATAGCCACTCACATAACTGAGCTTACTGCCGCCTATCCGGTAGATACAGAGAGGGTGCAGATAACAACGCGCGTTGAGCCAGACACAGGCAATGGGTTGCTATCGAGAGTGCGTAGTAGAGCTAGAAAGAACCTTTAGACATGTTTTATAGCGTCAATAACGACGTCAGGGTCTGTTTCGTGGAATCCATGCCCCGCCATAGCCACCATAGTTACTGTATCTGAAGAACCTACACACCCCGTCTGAAGTGCCGGTCTTATGCAACGGTCTTTCTCCGGAACTATCCAGTGCGTGTTCTCGCCGCACCAATCGGAGTCGTCTATCTCTCTTACGGCGTGGGCGGCGGCGGCCATGGATTTAAAACCCGGTCTCTGGGACCATCTCCACGCGGCTGCGTCAGGACCACATGACTGTATCTCCTTATGAGCAGACCACACTGACAACGGGGAGTGTTTCCCTAGAAGGTAAGGCGCTATTTTTACGTATAAAGAGAGAGGGAAGCGCTTGAACGACTTGGTAGAAGACACCATGACTAAGCCCCTAAAAAACTCCGGTTCTTGCTTACGCATAGAGGAAGCGACGACACCTCCATACGAGTGCGCAACCAAGGCTGCGTCAGTGAAACCTAACAGGCGCACTGCCATGTTGAAAAGATGCGCCATCTGGTGTGTGGTGATGTTTTTAAGGTAAGAGCTCTCTCCGTAACCAGGAAGGTCTAGCGCTAAAAAAGACACCTCTCCGGATCTCATTAACGCCATCCACGTCAGATCGGCCGAGGAGCCCCAACCATGCACTAAAACTGCTCTCTTTGTTTCTGGTACAACGTGCACTCTATAGCCGACCGTCTGGCCGTTAATCTCGAGAGTGCCTCTTGTGCCTGGTAACTCTGGGTACTCTCGGTGCATTTTTGACAGATTTTTAAAGTACTTTACGTAACGAGAGACGCCTAGAAGAAACAGTGAGGAGGTCAGATGACGCATTAAACGCATGCGCTATTGGTTACAGAAAAAGCCAGAAACTCAAGTAGGTGAGAGTCGGCGACAGAACCATGCGATGTTTTCGCTCGCGGCTTGGCGCCAACGGTGGAGTCGTCTGAGAAGATCTGAAAATAAAAGGAGAAACATGAGAGACACTACGTCGATCACGGACATCCAGGGAAACGCCTGGGGAACTATGTTCCTAGAGGGAGAAACTGGTTCTGTGTGGTACGTCTCGCAAGAGGGGTCCATAACAAACCTGCTCTCCTCTGGAGCTAAATCCATAGCTGTAGGATACAACCACGGAGTGATTGTAACTAACAGCGGAACAGCACTAACTTTTCACACTAAAACTGGGTGTGATTTTAGTTCTGACTACAGCAATAAAGGCCAGCACGGGGTCGGAGAGTACTCTTTCGGGTCGATGGAGATCATGAGTATCCCCGTAAATGATGTCGTAGATGCTCAGTGTGGTGTAAACTGGACTGCGCTACTTGACAGAGACGGGGTCATGTGGTTTGCCGGAGACAACTCGTACGGGGTGGCTGGCTTAGGTAAAGACTCGATGACAGAGCGCAGATCTAATCTATCTGAGAACTTCTTTGTGCCCTCCGTAGATGGACTGAGGTCGATTCACGCAGGACCTAATCACTGTTTTGTGGTAACCAAAGACGGAGAGCTGCTTTTCGCTGGACGAAATGTAGCTCACGCTGGAGGATTTGACTACAGTTCGCCGTGGAAGATCGGTGCCAACAAGTTTGTTCCCACAGGGTTGTCACCACTTGAAGTACACACCTCCCATCGGAAAACTCTCGTTTTGGATAAAAGCGGTGTTTGGTGGCACACTGGTGACGCAAGAACTGCTCCAGGAAGCGTGCCGGCCAATAACCCGTTTGTTCCTAGGGATAAATGGGGAGCTGTTCCCGAACTCGACTTGAGAGCTGTGGTTCTTCGTGGCGATTCTGACGGTGTCGGTCTAGCTAATGACGGAGAGATACTCGCGTGCGGCAGTAGTAAGAATGCTGGTAAGTACGGTAAGTCTCGCGGCAGCTTACACGGTATCGTGAAGCTCGGTGAGTACGGAGAAGCTGTAGCACTAACAGAAGGTGCGTCTTTTCTCCGTAAGCAAGGTGAGTGGTTCTCCTCTGGACCTGCATGTACTGCTTACTCACTCGGACCGACAGACGGTAGAGTGCGACACGAAGCTGGTTACACAGGGTTTTTCAAGATGGCACACCCTGAAGTGTGGCATCTAGCCTTGAACCTTACGTCTATGGGTATCCCCTGGAACGAAGCGGTCGATAGCGCTGCTGCTATGTCTTGAGACCATCAAGAGCCTCCTGGCTCTTGTATTATAAAAACACGATTCTAAGTTTAGATAGGACTACGAATAGTAGAAGGCAAAACGGCAGCGTTGCGTAACATACGTCTTAAATCAGGGTCTGAGTCATACTTACTCTGAGCGTAGTTAGAAGCACACTCTATCCATGCTGTGACGACACGTGAGGCGCTAGATCCGATCGGGCCACAGCAGTGAGAGCAGTCTAGCTCGCTCGGCGGTGCCAGGCCGCCTAGTAGGGCGTCCATAGCCTCAGACGACGACGAGACCTGAGCGGATACAGACTTGAGCCACTCTGTGTCTAGTATCTCTCGAAACTCTTCAGTAGGGGCGAGAGACAGGGTGGGTCGCTTCAGAGCGCCAGAGAGCGGTAAAAGAGATCCTGGGTACCCGACAACAACTGCGTGAGAGACGGCCTGTGTTACGAAAGAAGAGTTAGGGTCTGTCTTAAATTCAAGCCATGTGTCGGCGCGCTCTCTCGGGTGAGGCCTCACAGTGACTGTCCAGCCTGCATCCAGGAGTACTCTACCGAGCTTTAACAAGTGCTGCTCTGGGTCTCTATCTAACGAGTCTGACGTAGATAGCAGCAAGACGGACTTATGAGCTGGAACACTCCTACTGCCCTTGTCGAGCTGTGGGTTACCGGTCACTGTATTTACACAATTTTTTAAAAATGCAGGAGACCTCTCCATTCCTAGCTCTGACATGAAGGTGGCTCCGGAGAAAAGAACGTCAGAGTGACGAGAGGAAACAGTCCCTAAAGCGAGCTGGGAGTAGAAAACTGGGACCTCCTGGGAGTTTGCCAAGAGCGCTAGAGATTTTGTCCAAGCAGAGAGATCACCTCCAGTTATAACCAACAAGTCGGCAGACAATGCCTCTTCTAGATCGCTGGTGACTTCAAAGCCGTGAGATCCCTGCAGGGGCTCTGTATAAGGTACGAGGTGTATAAAGTGATGGTCGGCGCTGTACAGATCTACAGGGAGCGGCGTGAGGTGGTAAGCTCCCAGCGGTTCTGATGTAGCCACGACTAAACGCATAGTTGCAGTTTAGTAACGTTTTACGAGTCTCTGTTCTTCGAGAATCTAGACGGAACGCCTTCGCGAACGTCACGTGGAGTTCTCTCAATGTGTCTTGTTTCGTACTTCGTTACGCGTTTGGCGTCAGGTGAAACCCACACTGTGTAGCCGTCTACATCAAACACGTGACATCCGTTCTTAGCTACTCTATGGCGTTCTCTGGATATCGCGTCAGCTATGAAGTCTCTGATCTCTTCATCTGCTTCTTCGTCGTCGGTGCCGTGCTTATTTGAGAAAGAATCAATCACTCGGTCTGAGATGTCCACCTTCTGGGGATCGAATCCTGAATCTTCTAGACTAGTGGTGTCTACCTCTTGAGGATCTTGCGTCTCCCTGCCTGGTCTGCTTCTTGGTTCAAAGAATCTGTAACCTATAACCGCAGAAGCGTCTGGTGTCATCACAAAGCTGTGATTGTCATACGATACGATGTGTGAATCGCCACGGCCTGGCTTGTAAGAGCCATGCCTAACGGCGCATCCGAGCAAGATACGCAGCTCAAGCTCGTCACCATCAAAACCGTCTCGAACGGCCTGAGATACGTGTACTTGCGCATAAGAGAACGTCGTTACGTCAATGCCGTCCGTTTCACCAGCGTCTATATCTGGTTCGTACATGTTGCTGCGCTCTTTACGAGACTTATCGTGTCTATCCTTTTTTGTTTTTTTCCACACAACAGGCATGCCTGACCGGTGTGCTGCCGCTACCGTCTGTACTTCTGGCCATGCATGGGCGCCTCTAGGTAGGTCGTCGTACTCTTGAGAGAACGACCTGAAATCCTCAAACTCGCCGGCATCTAGAGCCACGGCAAAATCACACGCTACTATTAATCTGTCTTCCACGACTACTACTGTGCCGGAATGGGGCTAAGTAACCACGCAGTGCGTGAATTACGGTATAAAAACGCAGCACAGGCTGGCTTTAGATTCAGCAGGTAATACACTGCTTTGAGAGACCCTTTTATCGGATCTGGGTTTGCCAATTGGTCATCACGACTACGTGATGGTAACGCTTTAACGCGTGATCTGGTGCTGCTGCGTATTAAATAGCATTCTCTGAAGCTGGTTTAGTAGTGGTGGCCCTTGGCTCTTCACCGAGGGCTGGCCGTCAGTGATACCACTACTTATTAACTGTTGGCGCTTGTGTCCTGGCACGCAAGGTCTGATGTGTGAGTCGATGCAGGGCAGACAGTTTTTATTTAGCTCCAGGAGAGTACAGGAGTTTTGAGCGTTGGTCTGTACATACAAAGCTAAATGGTGAGTGGCTGGAGATAACTCATAGGTCTACTGTAGCTGAGCTTGAGAACACGGGGTCCTGGGACGGCCTGTGTTACGTTACGATACGGAGTCGCGGTGGCAGAGACATACAGGACATAATAGACAGAGACCCTGACAGAGTTGAGATGTGGATGCTTGATTCGCGCTCTGTAAACGGGAAGCCCGATAAAGGTGGCAGGCACCACTTAAGTAAGGTGGCAAAACGCGGAGTTAAGAGGTGCGGCGGAGCTATGGAAGCGGTTGGTAAGCTTTTGGGTTCAGGACCGCACGCTAAAGACACTGTTCGGTGGTTTTCAGAGGAGAACGTCTCGCCAAGCGCGCAGGCGTCGCTTCTTAGGCTCTTAAAGTCTGGTCAGTCAGTACTATCTGAGAGGGGTATGCAGAGCCTGGTTGGACGCCTAAGGAAGCATGACCACAGCGTGCCTATGCCTGAGTTTGACTGCAACACGCTGCTGGACCTGAGTTTTCTTGAGAGATACGACGAGGATCGAAGGGTCCGTCTCTTAGAGTCGCTATGGCTCGACAGGCTAAGTAGTGCCGTGCGGTCCCACGTATCAGTGTGCGGTAATATACGATGGAGAGGAGGCGACAGTAGGGAGATGGCAGATAGCGCTCTGCGCAGAGTTGCTAAGATATTCCCAGAGTACATCGCAGAAGGATTATCTGAAGGAACCATAGAGTGCGGTGGTCAAGACGATCCTGTGATGTCTGCTGACATAGCCAAGCTTGTGTTGCGTAAAAAAAGAGACGCACACCTCGTATTGCTTCATCCTGAAGTGCAAGACCCCGGCTCTGTGGCGGAGTTTATAAAAGACAGGAAGATGATGGAGAGAGACTTGCTAGTCTCGTACGGGTCGCTAAGTGAAGAAGTGGCTGAAGCTGCGCTCCAGGCTCTCAGAGATACTAAGTCTCTCTCCATGACGCACTCTGTCACTAGGTGTGAGAACAACATACGCATCATATTGGCGGCAGGTGGAGACAACAGGATGCTCGAAGCAGCTTTTGCTGCCTGGGTGAGGTGCCCTGGATCTCTTAGCGAGTGGAGAAAGCTAGATACTGATAGAATGTTCAGAGGTGTAAAGCTCGACCTGGATGCAAGGTGCGCTGAGCTTATGTACAAGAGACAGCTAGAGGTTGCCAGGGTGGCCTATAGGCGCGGAGACAACGACATGATTAAGTCAGAGTCTGCTTACATGTCTGACGAGCTCATGGCGCTCTTGGAGTCGTCACCTAACGCCCCGCAAGGAGTTAGAGACTCTGCGCGAGAGCATCTTAGGAGAGTCGGGAGAATCATTAGAAACGACGACGGGGTTCTAACCTCATGGAATGACATAGTTGAGAATCGCGTAGTAGATCCAGCGCGCGTAGGGGAGTTGGTGGGAGCTTTCGAGACGGTAGTCCAACGCAGAGACCACACGCCAATAGGTGCCGGCATGCTTTATAGAGTGCTCCATAATTCCCCAAACAGGGAGCACGCTGATGCCGTTATTGAGTCTTTTGAGAGAGAGCTAGTCGCTAGAGTTGAGGGCTCCGACTCTGAGCTGATGACCTATAGACGAGCCCGGGCCTTAGAGGAGGTAAACTCACACATAAGGATAGCCAGAGCCGTAGCGGACGCCGTGTTTGGCGAGGTGTCAATCGAGACTATTATGGAGCACGGAAAATTCAACTACCAAAATCCTGTGTTTGTTGCAGCGTGGGAGCACTCAGCTAAAGTATCTGACGAGGTGAGGACTGCTATTGTAGAGGAGACCGGCGACACCGACCTGTCTCATCTAAGTTTCCTACGAGGTGGAGATGTAGATATAGTGGGCGGCAGGAATGGTGACGACACAACAAAAGCCGTACAGGTAAAAAGTATGCTGCACCAACGCGGAGAGGAGATAGACTGGCCAGAGAAACCGCGAAAATGGTCAGAGCTTCCGGGAGTAGACCACATACCGTGGGACATAGCGAAAGAGAGCGAACTTTTTGTTGAAAAAAGAGTGCTTCTTGATGAGAAAGAGTATGAGGTTAGAGTTATAGACAACATGGAGGACCTCCAAATAAATGCGTCACCTATGCACATGGGTAACTGCACAGATAGCTACGCTGGTGCTATCAGGAGGGGTGATTGTTTGATGCTGTCTATCAGTCGCGGAGGACGAACAGAGATAAACGTCAGCATCGAGAGAAGCTCTTACGACGACAACGAGTGGATGATAACAGAGGCTAAGCTACCTCGAAACAAAACGTTACCAGTAGCTGTAGAGTCAGAGCTCAGAGAGCAGTTAACAAAGATACTTAATAAGCAGTGACGCCGGTTACGGCGTACATTGATGCGCCAGGAACATTAGTCACGATGAAATTAACAGCTTCTTTGACACACAGCAACAACATAAACAGCAAGAGTATTCTGCGAGTAGCAATGGCGGCTGAAGCAAGACGTGTCGAGGAGAGAGAGAAGCACATCAAGAAGTCGGAGAACACCGACAGAAAACTTGACGTAAAAGGCTGAATAATCCACGCCGTGCGTGCTTGGGGCCGAGTGAATGCCATTATTTAAGTGTGACTCGCGAACAGAAGAACTATACAGGGTACCAGCGCCACGTGGTGGAGGAGACCCTAAATAAACTAGTGGGCTCTAGGGTCGCAGCTCCCTCCGGGGACGTAGCTGGGCACGCAGCGGGAACGGTGTATGAGGATTTGGTGTTTAACGCCGTTTCTGGTGTTAGAAGTGACGGGGTTTTTAGACAACACGAGATCCTAAATCGGGTGCTTCTAGAGAACGAGTCAGTTACAGACCCAGTTGAGCGCGAACGTCTTTTAGGACCGCCAGGCCAGTCGAGACTTCTTAGACGCGGTGTTTCCTCCATGGAGGAGTGGTCCCGTGATAATCAGTTCTCTTATAAGCAGAACGACACGGCAGATTGTGTTTTAATCCCGGTCGCAGCGTCTATCCAGGCTCCGTCGGACCTGGACCGACTAGTAATGCTGGATGTCAAGAGCCATAACTCAACGAGGGTTTCGCAGGCGCCCAACATTATATCCTCAAAGAAGCTGTATGAGGCTGGATTCGATGCAGTGCGCGCCTGCAGAGAGAGTAACCGTGAGGAACTGTCTTTCGAGATTCTCTACTCTTTCGTGTCATGGGAGCTCGATGGAGGGGATATGGTTTGCAACAAAACCGATACCATGTCTCTATTTAAGACAGACCCTGTCTCTCTGCGAATAAACTGGGCGGCTGGCGGCCAGATACAGTTTCACCCTTGGGATGTTGGCCAGGAGTGGAGCGGGACATCTGTAGAGTGGATGGTTGCCTATTTGGAGCACAGAAACGCAAGCCGCGAAAGAAACTTGAGCCGTACGCGCGACGAGTGCCGCAAGGATGCTAAACTACTAGAAGAACTCTTGGCTACAGACGCGGTCTAAAATATAGACAATCGCACCACCTGTAGGACGGTAGTGAAGGTGACTGCCAGGGAGAACGACGCTAGTAGAGAATGGTTTGTCAATCTCTGGCAAGAGCATTTTGCGTACCTTCTGAGGTACGCATCCAGAATTTTTAACGATAAAGAGACCGCTGCGGAGATCGCAGCAGACGCTATGTCTGTGGCCTGGAAAAAACCATGGAAGGTGCCGTATGAGGTCAATGAGCAGCGAGCCTGGCTTTACGCCGTAGCTAAAAACATTGCTAGAAATGCCCATAGGTCTAAAAGTAGGCAAACGAGGTTGATTGAAGCCGTATCTAGTGTCATAAGGGAGAGTAACGGTGGTGAGGATTTTTGTTACGTCAGTGAGGCTTTAGAGACCCTATCTGATAGCGAACTTGAGGTGCTGGTGCTCAAGTACTGGGAAGGTCTAGATGCCGGCGAGATCGCTGTAGTAGTAGGCTGTAAGAGAGAGGCCGCGCAAAAAAGACTACAGAGAGCGCGTGAAAGATTTGAGGAGGCCTACTTGTCCGTAAAGGACTTCCGGCCGGAGATTAACAACGAGAGGGGAGAAGTATGAGAGAAGACGCCGTTAATAAACTAATATCGATGTCTGACCAGACACCAGATGACGGTGACTACACTGTCAGAATGGAAGATATAATGAGAGAGAAGCAGCACAGAAAGTCAAGAGGCCCTTTAGCTGGTCTGTCTATAGGTTTAGTGATAACAATGGCGGTGGTAGCTTTGGGTTCTTGGCCAGACACACCGAGAGAGGTTGAAGTTATAGCAGTAGCCCAGGATCTGGGTCTCTCCCCATCTGCATCTGATGTAACGCAGCCAGGTGCTGCACGTGTTGAGTTCTCTCTTGGCGAAAACGTTACTGGAGACGCTGGCGAGAGCGCTGTCTTTAAAGCGAGAGAAGCAACACTTGAGGATGCCGAGAAATTTGCGTCATTAATTGGCGAGCAGGGAGAGGTGCGCGAGGATGGTTTAGGCTTCTATGGAGTTGGCCGTCTTGGTATGCAGCAAAACGGTGTTTTTGGCTGGATGGACTCGGAGGCCTACTCCACAAGGACTTTGGTCTGCGCATCTTTAGAACCTGGAGTGACAACAAGCATTCCGGAAGGTCTGCCGTGTGTCCCGGCAGAAGACGTTTCTGAGTACGAACTTCCAACAAAGGAAGAGGCAGACAAGCTGGCGCGCCGTATACTGCCAGGAGCGTCACTTGATAGAGCGTTTAAGAACGGTCCGTATTGGAACTTGGAGTACTCTTACAAGAAAGATGGTGAGATTATAAACTCTGGCGCACGGGCCGAGGTTGGCACATCTGGTCTCGTGTCAGTCACTGGTGTGTTTACTGGGTTTGATAACGCAGGAAAGTACAGTTACGTATCAGCCAGCGAGGCTTTCGAGCGTCTAAGAAAAGGCGAGATGCTAGCTCTTATAGATACAGGTGCAAAAAGTAATACCAGTGCAGTAGACATTACTAAGGCCACCTTAACTCGTGCTGTTATGTGGGGCGAGATGGGGAGCTTGTGGTCTGTTCCGGCTTGGTCTTTTCAATCAAGCGAGGGAGGGACTTTTGTTGTCTATGCTATCGATAAAAAACACATCAAAGCAGCTAAGTAAAAAAATGTTACCTAGTGTGTGTTTAGGCTTTTTGTAAATAGATCTTAACCAACGCTGAGGGTCGCGTTAAAGGAGGAAACCAGAGCTTTGACGTCATCTCCAGTTATGTCCTCTACTTCAAGAAGTCGGGCGGCTATGGCTTCTAGGGACGATATGTTATCCTCTAAAAGTGACCTGACGTCAGTCATCGCGTCTTGTAGTAGCTGCTCTGCTGCGTTTTCAGAGTCAGCGCCGTCAGAAGCTGCGCGTACCAGGAGGCCGCGACCAGTCATTCCGAACCTGTCTACCATGTGTCTAGCTATGTCTGAGGCTTGCTGAAGGTCGGAGAAGGCTCCTGAAGTGTGTTCCCCTGACATTAAAAGCTCCTCTGCTGCTCTGCCGGCGAGCGCTACAGAGAGCTGCGCTCTCAACTGCGCCCTTGTTGTTAGATGAGACTCACTTCCAGTCATCCACGTCACTCCACCGGCCTGTCCTCGTGGTGTTATAGATACAGCTGCAGGATCCTGTGCATCTGGCAGCAAAAGAGCTGCCAGTGCGTGTCCGGCCTCGTGCCATGCTGTGACTTTCCTGTCGTGCTCGCTTATAGAGGCTGATTTTCTCGCCCGCCCCATAGACACATACTCCACTGCGGAAGCTAGATGAGCTTGCGTTACCAAAGCCGCTGCCTCTCTGGCTGCTATTAGGGCGGCCTCGTTGCATATCTGTTCCAACTGAGCCCCAGAGACACCCGGAGTGCGGGCTGCAACGGAACCTAGGTTTATTCCTGATTCAAGGGGCTTATTTCTCAGGTGGACTTGAAGTATTGCTTCTCTCTCTTTTGCGTCTGGGAGGCCTACGTGTACTCTTCTGTCTAAACGGCCCGGTCGGCACAGTGCCGAGTCTAATACGTCCGGTCGATTGGTGGCGGCTAGCACAATAACTCCTGAGCCTTTAAAGCCGTCTAGTTCGTTCAGTAGAGCTATGAGTGTGTTCTCGGACTCTTGTTCGCCGCCAGAGACGGCCCTCTCTTGACGCTTGCGGCCAATGGCGTCAATCTCGTCGATGAATATTATAGCTCTCTCCTCTTTTTTGGCGCGCTCAAAGACATCTCTAACGCGCTTTGCGCCGACCCCTACGTACATCTCAACAAAGTCCGAACCAGCGGCAGAGAAGAACGGGACGCCTGCTTCGCCTGCCACGGCTCTAGCTAGAAGTGTTTTACCTGTGCCTGGAGGCCCTACGAGCAGCGCGCCCCGTGGGGTCCTGGCACCGATTTTCATATATCTATCAGGGTTTTTTAGAACATCTACAATCTCCTGTAGGTCCTCTATCGCTTCTTTACAGCCAGCCACGTCTGAGAATCGTGTGTCAGGTACACCGTCTTTCTTGCTCTTAGATGCTACAGCGGCCGAAGAGACCACCGTTACACGCTGTTTAGATTTTCTAGAGCGTCTGTAACGTACTATGCCGTAAGCTGATGCGAGGGCTGCAGACGGCCAGAATATCAGAAGCGCCAACTGGTTGGTGCCTTGAGACTTAGATGAGATCTCAGCTTTGGGTACGACAGGAGCTGTTGCTGGTTTCACACCAACTCCGTTTGAGGAGGCGTAGGAGGCAAGCCAAGCGCCGTCTTTTCCGGCAATAGAGAAAGGGATGCTTTCGCCATCTACCATGAGAGCTATGGCGTCACCGGAGTCTGAGAAAACTATACTCTCAACTCTTTTTTCGTCAATGGCACACTTTATGTAGGCTGCGCCGACACGATCCCAGGAGTTTAGGGATGCAGCCTGCAGTGGTCCGGCCAGTCCTTGAACTGTGACGGTTGTTTTCGAGGCTGCTTTCAGACAAGCGTCGCTTGACCCCGTGTCAACAGGGCTAACAGGTATGGAGAGAACTAGTGATAAAGCTAGAGAGAGCACACGCCCAAAGTGTCCAAAAGGGGCGCTTAGTCACACATCCCTAAATACGCACTCAGATACCCATCGAGCGTAGTCTTCCGACACCTCTATAACTGCTATAGACACATGCGGCAGCTTGTAGGGGTGTCTCTTCAGGAGACCTTCAAACAGCTCTTGCGCTCTGTTTGGGGCTGTTATTAAGTCAAGCTCCCACTCTTTCGCCTCCGAAACGCTACCTTGCCACACATACGAGCTCTCGATAGGCCTGACATGAAAACAAGCAGCCAACGCGCTAGACAGTGCCCAATCTCCCGCCTCTTTTGCGGCCTGCCTGCTTTGGTATCTAGACACAACTGACGCAGCGGGTGTTCTGGCGTGCTCCATGTAAAATCCCCACACGTCTAGATCCTCGCAGTATTCGCTTAGTTCCTGAGGGTCCCGGTTGTTGCTCATTGACTTGAGAGTGCCCTGAAAACTGGCCATTGTCACGTGCCAAATACTCTCACGCTGTCACGTTAGGGCTGTGAGAAAAACTAGATATGCGGCAATTGTCGCCACGGTTGTAGCTTTTGCTTCGTTGTTTGCTTCTGTTCTTGTGAAGAAACAGCTAGAGACCGCTGCGGTGCTACAGTTAGATAGGGAGCTCTCCATGCTATCTGCGTCTGCCTACAAGGGGGAGTTAGACAGTTGGGAGAGCGACGAGTACTACGTCTCTGTTTTAAAGAGCGAGACTGAACGAGAAGACCTAACGAACATCAAGAAGATCGACCGGCCGGGCATCCCGCTTGGTAGTACTGTCTTGAATCCGGTTTTCATAAAGAGCGAGTCTGGTAAAGAGTGGAGAGCGTCTATGTCTGCAGATGCTGACGGCAACTTGCTTCTGATAGGAATAGACAGCACTGAGGCGCGTGACATAATTAGTGACGGATCGCTCATTATGAACTTGAGTTCAATACTAGTGTGTCTTGGTTCTCTGGCTCTGTGTCTTATGACAGTATCTAGAAAGCGCCCTGGTAAAGATGCAGATATGCCTGGTGTAGTCGAGGGTTGATTTGCGCTCCTGAGGTCTGCACTGTCATGTTACATGAGCGTGCAGAGACTAAGGGAGCTTCCCGAGGACATGAGGGTGGCTGCAGCTTCGGTGGTGTTAATAGGGGGGCGGGCTAGAGACATAGACGTGCTTGAGTCAATAGAGATACTGTCAGAGATAGCTAGAGATACCGATTGTGATCCTGGCAGACGTTCTCATATACTAGACGTTGTCTCCAATTTAGGACTTAAGGGTGTGGAGGCTTTGTGTCTGAGGGTGTCTGGTGTTGACGTCTCAAATAAGAAGTCGAGCTTACGTGAGAACCTAAGGTGCGTCATGCGTGAGGTTTGCGAGGCGCTAGAGGATGAGTCTATGTACCCATGCTATCTAACCACTCTGTCGCGTATGTCTTTTGAGCACATGGTTAGAGAGTGCGACAGGGTTGGCTCTATAAGATACGCCCAGGACCTACTTTATGGATACGCACCTCTCTTGCGACATTTAGAAGATAAAAGTACCAGAGATAGAGTATCCGAGATCCACGACGCCGTTGCTTTCTCTTAGTAACAACTGCACCTATAGTGCTTTGCGGGCGGAGCCCTACGAAAGGAATCATGCTGATGCTGGTAGTAGTTTTACACGTCATCTTCTTCATCCTAGGATGTGGTGGAGGTGCAGCCTGGTTTATACAGGCTAAAACTCTAAAGAGGGGCAGGACTAGTACGCTTCTAGCGTGCGCAGCCGGCCTCTACGGTATGTTTATCACCACAACGGTGATGACCATGAAACTAAACGGACCGCCGATGTTAATGATGTTCTCTGCGGTGGGCGTGCTTTTTGTCTTGATAACTAGAGACAACGTACGTCCTACACCAGAAGAGGGCAAAATCTTTAAGAGGCGATAGGCTCCCCGGGGTGGTGACACCCCGGACTTATACTAGTTCATCAACATAATGCCAAAAGTCACTGACTCTCGATGCTTGGAAGGCTGTCGAACAACGCTGCTTTAAGCACTGTGTGTCTCATGGCTGTGCTTGGTGTATCATTAAAACGTAAACTTGGTTCTCTTGGGAGCGAGTTGGTTCAAGTTTTCGGGCTCTCTAAAAAAGACGCCAGAGCGGCTGAGGGTATGCTCACCACTGTCTCTGTTAAAGCCGGTAAAGAGCTAGCGTGGGAAGGCAGTGCAGTTAAGCAGCTCATCCTTGTTTTGGACGGAGAGATAACTGTAACACGTGACGGTGAGTATCTAGCTACGCTAGGTGCTGGGAGTGTCCTTGGTGAGATAACTGCTCTCGGAATACAGCGAGAGCAGACAGCCTCGGCTTTCGCCTCAAAGGACTCAAGGATCGCGGTTGCAGGGTCTAGAGACATAGCTAAACTCGCTACTAGTAAAGGTCTTTTAGATATGCTGAGAACCAGAGCTGCGAGTCGCACCACTGGAGTGAAGACCAGTTGATAGATTATCTATCGCTGCGTGATATTGCTTCTAGGTAAGATTCGTAAGCTGCCCACTGACTAAGGCGCTGTTCTTTGAGCGCCCTGGCCATGTCGTCTAGTCTAGCAGTCCTCTGGCTTAGAACTACGTCAGAGAGCCTTTGCGAAGCGCCCATTATATTTGATAGTCTACTCGCTGAGAAGACTATAGCCGTGACGGGACCTGTGGCAGTGACTGCGGCGACAGAGAACAGTCTGTCTCTAAGTGCTGATATCTCACCTATGACTACTGGTTTATCAAAAGATGACTCTAGTTCAAAAGAGTCTCCAGATGCTTTTGACACGAGAACTGTTCCAGAGACGAGTAGATAAACCTCGCTAGAGTATCCGCCGATCTCTGTTAGCTTATAGCCGTCTTGGAGTGAGGAGATCTTTGAGTATCGAGCTACTTGCTCGGCTTCACCTTGAGTAAACCCGGCCATTCTTAGAGCTTCGAGTATTGATTTTTTCTTAAACAAACGCATCGTTGTTTCCTTTCGTTTAGTATCACTATGCCCAGGCGTTTCTTCCAGGCAGACACGGCATGTGGTGATAATTGTCACTTTTACAAAAATGCTGTCGGTGCTGCGGTCTCTTTACTGATGTGACCCGGTTGTCAAGTCGAGTTCTCTCTGTCCTCGATAAATATACACTCTCCAGGACATGCCTCTGCTGCTATTATAACGTCACTTAGGAGCTGGTCTGGGATAACTGCGAGCTGCGAAGATCCTCCTGGGTGGCTTAAAGCTACTCCTTCTTGTACTACGTAGGCTATGCCGTCTTCTAGGATAGTAAACACATCCGCAGCGTAGTCTGTGCAGAGACCATCTCCGGTACAGAGATCTTGATCTATCCACACAAACATGAGTAACACAGTGTGTTGTGTCGCGCTTATCTCACGCAGCGCACCTGCTGCTAAGTGGCGGCCCAGTAGTAAAAAAACCAGCCAGCTTGAGTTGTCTCGCTCTTGGGAGTCAAAACTGTGGCCCTGCAAAAAATCCTACAAGACTCAAGCTCTGGTTTAAAAATAACCGAGTTCTCTACCTGGGATCCGTCTATAGATGCCACTGGTACAACCGTTACAGGTGAAGCTAACCTAGTATCTGCCCCTGCTCTGAGCTTAGATATTCGTTCTGAGGCTAGTTCTTTTGCCGCAGACACTGCCTCTGTTTTTGAGGCGTAGGTTCCAAACGTCCTGTTGTCTGTGCGTACTTGGTACATAAACTTAGGGCGGCCTGGTGTCTTGATGACAGTTGAGCGCCACACTGGTTTCTTTCTCAATATCTCCACGCTAGCTAGAAACTCTCCGGCAGCTAGAGCCTTGGAGGCAAAAGTTTCTGCCTCAGCGTGTAGCTCCCAGTGATCTACAGAGCTTGACGTGACGTCAAAATCAAGTGTCTTGGATTTAAAGCTATCGGCGTGGGCGACAGGGATAGCAGCGGCATTACCCCACTTTGATATTCGCTTATCAGACGCCATGATGCGCATTAGGCGCGTTGCTTGTTGGAGCGGCACATGATCTAGAGAAGCTACAAAGAAGCCGTTTGTGGTAGTGATGCTACCATTGTATGAATCATGGCCAGACTCATAGTAGGCTCTGTCGCAGGCCATATTGTATGCAAGCTGCGCGTTGTTTGAATCTGATACGTAAGTTGTCTCAAATGAGGAGCCCATTTTATCTCTTTTCTCGTTTTTTGAACAATGCCTGTAGAGCCTTACCAGGCACGCGACTTACGCAGTATTAACCTCTAAACCAAGTATTAGAGACGCGTTCTTAATAGACACGTACGGATCTTTAAGATCGCCGCCGACTCTCATCATCGCTGACGCCAGATCGCATAAAATTCTAGCATCAGATGTTTTTAGATTAGCAACCACCTGAGCCCTTGGGTCTGTTGTGACGACGTCTTGAGAGAAGCAAGACATGACCGGGAGAAAGAAGCCACCCGTGGCTAGCTCACTAAGGTAACCAGAGGAGAGAGCGACTGTCAAAGGCGCCACAGAACGGGGTTTCATCTCTTTAAAAAACATTATATCAGAGGCAGAGGCGAGCTCGCCTCTGACTAGAAGCAGTTCTGACGAAAGCATAGGATAGAGCGCGATATCTGGCTCAGTCTCAAAGTTGGTTGCCAACTTTAGTCTTAGATCTGAGAGCTCGTTAGCCTCTCTTGACGTAAGAGATAATCTTTTTTCCATCTCACTAAGTGATTTCAGATTAAGTGTCCTGCTTATGAATGCAGGGGCCTGCAGAGCGACGGTTTCTTCGTGAATAGCCCTGGCTTTTAGTATTCTATCTTGAGAGCACGACTTGTTATCTCGTTGCAGATTCATGAGCATAGAGAAAGAAGAAGAGAGAGACCGTGCCGGTTGCTTCTCTTTTCTCAGTTCTGGGTTCTCGGCATCTAGTATCGCGTGGCAGAAGTCCATGAAAGCGCTGAGGGCGCCAGAGAGTGACCTGGGTGTGCAGACCTGACATACTTGATGGAGGCCAGAGAGTATCTCTCCTAACCTATAATCTCGCCAACCGTCGTAGGCGTCGTAAAGCGGCTTTGCTATGTTTGTTGCCTTACCAAGAAGTAACTTATCGAAGTAAGGAGAAGATTCACCTGTTTCTTGGTCGCCAAAGATGCAGATGTGCTCTGAGTGAAGAACCCTACCATTAGAGGCTGCTGTTAGTCTCATTCTCTCAGAGAGCACACTAGAGGTGTCAAAACCAGCTGTCTCTAGATAGTCTATCGCCTCATTGGCGTCTTTGGTACTTCTAAAAACTCTCCAAGACACGTTATAAGTGTGTCTTGGATGTTTTAACAAAGCACGTTTTTAGAGAAAGCGCGATGCTATATTATTTACGTGCTTCCGGCCGTTATCTGGCGCATAATGCCTGCGTGTGGGCTAAAAAACTGTTGATCATTCCTGTCGTGTTGTCCTTTACGGTGTCGCCTTCCCGGGCTTCTGCTGAGACTAGGGTGGTGCCTGACTACAGTCCTACGCAGTGGTCACTACGTATCGCAGACATGAACAGCGTATGGAGGGAATCTACTGGTGCTGGTGTGGTGATTAGTGTCATTGATAGCGGAGTAGACACGTCACACCCTGACTTAGCTGGTTCCGTGCTACCTGGTTACGATGTGTCGGCGAGAGGCAAGGTCGTAAAGCACCCAGACACCGCTAGCTCAGTAGATTACGAAGGTCACGGGACAAGCGTCGCAGGTGTTATTACGGCAAACAGAGATGGTGCTGGCGTTACTGGAGTTGCTCCAGACTCCATGATAATGCCTATAGCTATCGAGGACTCCAACTCCTCTGTGTCGGCGCAGATAAAGCAGGTGGTTACCGCCATAGAGCTGGCGGTGAGCTCTGGGGTAGATTTTATAAACATCTCGCTAGGTACGTACGGTGAGTTAGAGTCACAAGACAAAGGGTTGATGTGTGGCGCTATTTACGCTGCTCGACTAAAAGGAGTGTTGACTTTTGTGTCGTCTGGGAACAACGGAGACACCGGTAATGAGTTGGTTACTCCTGGGAGCTGTACTCACGCTGTTTCGGTCGGATCTATAGACTCTACACTAAACGTGTCCTCTTTCTCTTCGTTTGACCCGGAGATTGACTTTGCTGCTCCAGGTGAGTACGTAGTTACGACTTCTTCTAGATATGAAGGCGAATTGTATGAAGAGTCGAGCGGTACTTCTTTCGCTGCTCCTTACGCAGCTGGCGTAGCAGCTCTAGTGCTAGAGAGAACTCCTACGGCTACTCCAGATGAGGTTCTTGACTCTATGAAAAGAGCAGCGGTCGATAGAGGTCCTATCGGTAAAGATGTTTTCTATGGGTCTGGAGTGCTAGACCCTTCTCTGGCCGTGGGTTTAAACACATCACTTAAAGACACGCCACACGTCAGCCTGCTGCCGCCCAGTATGTATAGTCCCAAAACCGTGTCTATAATTCCCTCAAAGAACGCCACCTTTACAAAATACAGTGTGCTTATGAAAAGCTCACGATCCGTTGAGGCTTGGGAGCTAGATGGACATGAAGTGCGTTTTAATATACCAGACGGCTTTAGTGGAACCATTGAGATTTTCGGAGTAAATGGAGACTCTGTGACCGCAGGGTTCCCGCTCTCGCTAGGCCCCCCTGAGGACATAACGTCTGTTGAAGTAACTAAGGTTAGATTGACTAGAAATAAAGACGGCCTAGCTGTGGTGAAATGGTATGCTGACGTTAAGAACACGAGCGACGAAGGATACTTTCTAGTCACGCTGGTAGATAGAAGCGACGCAGTGTCTGCGTATGACACTCCGTCTCTGGCAAAGAGCGTCGGGGTTCAGAAACGAACCACAGTTATGAAGTTTAAACGCTTCTTGCAGTATGACATGCACGCAGAAGTTTCGTGGATCTCTAGAGAGTACGGAGTTATAAACACAGCCGTCTCTAACGTAACTAAGGCTACTGCCGGCGCAGCGTTAGACTTTGCAGTAAGAGCTGGCGACACAAGAGCCGTGGTACAGGGGCATATTAACAAATCGCAGCGAAGTAATGTTTGCAGCAGGCGGTGTGGCGGTCAAACGGTTAAAATCACGGCTTACGGACGACTGATCTCTACAACAGTACTAATGAACGACGGGACTTTCATCAGCGTTGTACCCGCCAGAAATGGACGCACTGTGCCCATAGTTGCCACAATAGGAACCAGAAAGAAAACCAACAGCGGAGAAGCTGTATCTATCAGATTAGATAACTGAGGCCGCGACGTAAGCTTCCGCCGGACGCATACCACCGAGCAGCAAAACATCCAGCAGCGCCAATCGGTCGCTGCATAAAGGCTCGAAAGACGACGTAGCGTGGTCTATCTCTATGTCTGGGGTGTCTGGTACAACGAGGTAACCACCGACCAACTTAGCTCCTGGCGCTAACGCTAACTGTGTAGGGGTCTCAAGATTAGGGGAGGATATCGTCATAACGCGTCTATCTGAGACCTTTTTAGCTCTCAGTATCTCTGAAGCATAGATATCTGCGACATTCTTACTAGATTTATACAGCGACGTGTCTAAAATCCCTGCTTTCTTAACGCTTGAGCCTGCTGCCCTGGAGGCCTCTAGGTACAACCACCCAGCCACGTACGGGTTAGCCGACTTAGATGAGGTGTTGGCGTAAAGCCAGGAAGACATCATAGCGTAAGCCACCTTACTTACATCTGGCTCGGTATCGTAAGTCATCATACTTAAAAACTCATCAGACGAACCAGAGAGAGCTGCGCAATGGGGGCATAGCTTGTCTATTAACTCATTTATAGAAGTTGCGACTAGACATCCGGTACGGTAGTGGTGGCAAGAGGGGGATATATGGAGTCGGTCTAGATAGCACGGGAGAGTTATCTCACCTATATCACTCAGGCCCCACACTTTTTTAGGTACAGCAAAAAATTTAAGAGCTCGCTCAGTGGTGTGTGTTTGCCAACCTGGAGATCCACGGAAATGGAGAGAGAAAGACGTCAGCCGTTGAGCGCCGCGCTGCTTAGAAATGTGCGAGAGTGTTCTCAAGTGTTTATCAAACAGACTCGATGAATATGCACTCGCCAGGGCATTCCTCGGCTGATTCAATAACGGACTCTATCTCTGAGTCTGGTATTAACGCCATGCCTTCTGCCATCTTATAGACAGGTTCTGTACCGCCAGAGGGGCCCATTATAGAAGGCCACGAGTGCTCCTTGACGTAAGCTAGACCGTCAGTGTGCATCTCAAACACTGATGGTGCTATCTCTGTACAGAGGCCGTCTCCCGTGCATAGGTCTTGATCGATCCAAACTTTTAGTGAGCTCATGTGTTTTACTGTGTCGAGAGACCGGTATAATTCAAACAGTAGAGATGGTTGCAGACATTACGCGCCGCGCACAGTAATAACCCTAGAGAGCCGAGGGTTTCTGGCGAGAGGAAGCAGGTCAGAGCCGGAAGGAAGCAGCCTTCAATCTTGCCAGGAAGGCCTCGGTTCTCTTTACTAGCACTAGGAGTTCTATGACTGCGCGACGCCATTACATACACACTCAAGATGGCTTCAGATTGCGCGGTAGTGACGTTTTTGTAGAAGTGAGAGAAGTGGGCGGTGCTACGTCTGTTAAAACAGGTGATGAGATACTGCTGTCTGAGCTGAGTGCCCGTGACGTTATCAGCTTTTATGTCGTCATAGACGGAGTTGAGATAAGCTTGCCTATAGACCTGGACTCCTGCTCTGGAAATAAGGGGATGAGAGATCCTGACGTCTCTTTTTTAGACAGAGTTGCAGATGTACATGGTGGTGCAGTTGCAGAGAAGTTGGCTTTGATGTTAATTGACGCCCTGCCAGGTGTGGTAAAAGAAGAGAACGTAGGTGAGTCTGAAGAGTGGGCAAAAACCGCGCTCCTTTCTTGCGCTCGATACGTCAAAGGCGGGTTAATAGGAGTACTGCACGAGCGTCCTGACGCGGTCGAGTTGTTTGAGAGTAGCGTAGAGCCTATTGGAGATTTAGTTGAGAACAGAGCTCTTCGGGCAGCGCGAAACATTAACCCAGGTCTAAGCGTTGTTTATGATCTGTATAGTAGCCAGAGTACTGGGTCTTTAATAAAGGCAGTGTTATCTGGGGGTGAGTTAGCTCGATACGCTCTATACGCGCGTGGGCACCACCTACCTGAAGAGATTCTAATAGAGCTAGCCTTAACAGAACGGGATGAGAGGCTACGTTCTGCGTCTATTAGAGCTCTGGCCAGGTCCGGTTCTGATTCTTCCATAAGAATATCTACAGAAGTACTACTAAGAGCGCTTAGCGGGGCAGAACATATCGGCGACAGACTCGCAGAGTCAGCTATACTCTCTGCCGACTTGATGCTTGTTCGCAAAATAGCAGTTAATACCAAAGCCCCGTGGATGTGGTGTTGCGCGGCGTTGTCTAGACTACTAGAGCGTGAGCAGGGCGTTTTTGAGCAAGCGGCAAGTGATAGCCGCTCTCATCCTCTAGTTAGGGTTGCAGCTACGTCAAAAATAAAAAACTCAGAGACTCTGGAGAGGTTATCACAAGACAAAAACCCTGCAGTCTCTGAGTGCGCTATGAGAGTACTAGGGAGAGATATCGCGATAAAGCGTCCAGAGACAACTCTGCGAACCCGTGAAGTAATGTCCGGCTCCCCAGGTGCTATTAGGCTCGCTGCTATAGACATCGATGGTACCATGCTCGATGACGCTGGTAAAGTGGTCAAAGCAAATATATCTAGCGTTAGAAGTTTTACAGACTCTGGTGGGGTTGTGTGCTTTACGACAACCAGAACAATGGAGGACGCTATGCCTGTGGCTAGGGAATCTCTAGGAGAGAGAGACGGAGTTCTGATTTGTGACGAAGGTGTCACGGTGTGTGACGTGCAAACAGGTTTACCTCTGCGGCACTCGGGCTTGCTCTCTGCTGACGGTGAGATGCGGTCAGAGAGCGTCGTCACAGGAGAGACCATGCTTGAGTCTGCAAGACGACTTGTGAATTCAAACACAGCGGGGGTCGAGATAAAGCGCGGAGATGACGGCCGCGTCGTTATGTACCAAGCTCGTGACAAAGCTGGCACTCTAGACTACGTGACATCAGTGATGGGTGTCTCGTTATCAGAGTGTGTAGCTATAGGCGACGGAAGGGTAGACGTCCCTATGTTTGAGAAAGTCACAAACGGAGGCGGCATCTCTGTTGCTGTTGCTAACGCACAACCAGGCGTCATAGACCATCAGAGTGTCGGCGTGGTATCTATCTCAAACGTCGAGGGTGGGGTAGGGTGTGCCCTGGATATGATCATGTCTGGTGACTTACCACCTGTAATATCCGACAGAGAGCTAGGGTTAGAGCGAGGATATAAAAGAGAGGTCTTCTCTCAATACGCCGTTTGCGACGGAGGAGAGATACGGAATAAGCTCTCAGGTTTAGGTCTCGGGCATCTAGTACAAGGCGGTCTGGGCGTCAAGCACTACGGAGGGACTATCTGCAGCCCTGGACACGTGACTTTTGCACATCCAAACGACTGGAGAGGTAAACCTATGCCTCGAATAAAGAACGACGACGTATGGGTTATAGGATGGGTAGACGACCTTGCAGTGTCTGCGTTGGTGTGCGCGGTTGGAGGCTCAGAAAGAAGTATGAGCATTAGGCCTGACGGGTCTATTTTTCACATAACACTGAGAACCAAGATGGGGCTGGCGCCGGTGGTTACAAACGAAGTGATAAAGAATGGTTGGATACCTTTAGATACGCCTTTTAAAATAAATACGGTAGCTATTGAGTCGTCAAAAATAAGATAATCTCTTACCTAGGGTGCTTCTATTTAATGACGTCTTTAGTCTCTTCAAGTGGGGTTATCTGCGAGAAACGAGGCCACAGATACTCCGCAAACTCGGCAGTGAGATGGTTATCGTCACGCCTAACTACGACGCCATCTACCACCATAGGACACGCTTTGGCGGTACAGAACCAGGGAGAGATGTCAAACCAGAAACCACCGCCCGCTAGAGTAGCGTCACGCTCCATGTTGAGCCTATCTACCAAAACAGATTCTCTTGTTGGTTTTGCGCACTTTAAAGAATCCTGATTTTTTTGCAAGCAAGAAGGTACATCAAATCCCACTTTAGGGTCGTCGCCAAGGACAACAACTTTTGCAAAGTTAGATAGCTCTCGCGTTGTACGAGAGATACCTTCAGACCAGGCTTTCTGGCCACCGCCACCGTAGAGACCACGTCTAGACAAAAGAGGTAGAACGACTACGTCTGGCTTAATTTCTCGCAGCTTAGCAACTACACTCTTTTGCCACCTAACACAAGATGGATAGGGGAGTCCTAGGTGCAGCTTTGACTCCTCTGCTAGAATAGGTTTCACGTCTACTACTGGACATCCTGCTTTAGTTATTGATGCGTAGCGCCACCCGTGCTCTGTTGCCCAACGCTCAAGTCCTGGCTGAAGATGAGCAGCGTGTGAATCACCCGTAGACACCAAAAGAGGCCCGTCAGATGTGCCTGAGTAACACACGGTAACTCTGTCGCTTGACCACGAGGTGTGGCAGCCGTTGCTGTATATTAGGGGCTTGTCCCATCTGCCGAGGTTAGCGGAGGTAGCTCTTGTCCCAGGCGCGGCTAGAGATTCCTCTAAACGCTGGTCCATTCTATCTAGTATATCCGGCAGGTCTATTAGTCTCTGCTTAACTACACTAAGTGATGTGGTTGGTGCAGTAGGTGAAGCTGTGTTTTTCATTACTTGAAAACTAGAGCATCCTGCGGTCAAGCCTAGTAAAAGAAGCGTCGTTATAATTTTTCTCAAGTCACCCTCCAACCATCAGGTCGTACTCTGCTTTTGAGACCAGTACCGGTGAGAGATCATACGCTTGCGGGAAGTGACTTGTGTCTAGTTTGTTATCTAGATATAGTACTGCACAAACAGCACCTCTTTTGTCTTTTATGTGTATGGAGACAATAGTGCCTGCGTTTGTTAGTACCGTGGCCTCACGACATCTAGAGCTTGATGTCTCTAGAAAGGTAGTGCCGGTTTGTCTTAAGCTACCGGTCATGTCTGCATTTATCAAGTAAAGACATTCTTGAGGATCTTTGGGCATTAACGCCGCAAGGACAGCGTCCGGCTGTCCTGTTGTAATCCACAGATTTTTAAAACGAGAGAGTAGCTCCTTGCGAGTTTTGCTGCTTGATTCACGAGGCTCTCTGCTTATTCTAGCGTATGATGCGCTGTCGTTTGTGACTACCTCTACCTTGCTGTCTTCTATGGGGTCTATAGATATGTAGGAACGTCGCCCTTCTTTATTAAACGTCACATCACCAATAACGCAGGTAAACATGTCGTTCCTAGATGCGCTCATGGCCTTACTAAAGCTAATCACAGGCATCTGGCTTGTTTCCGTAGTTGGGCTGTTAGAACATGACGCGAGAAGAAGCAGGACAGCTGTCACGCGTAGGGAGTATCTTTTCATAACTAATTTCATTAAAATGCAGACGTTTCAAGGCTCGATACCTTTTAGGATAGAGTGACTATGTAGCGGACAGAGGCACGTAAAAGCGGTCTCGGAATACGCCGGGTGATGAAATAAGGGCTCTGGCGTGCCTTGCTTTGAAAACAGATCACCGTAGTGAGGTGGAACAAAAGATTACTGTATCACTAACATTCAGAGTCACCGACAGAGAGCTTCTAGAGAGCAGAGCCAAGTCTGCTGTAGATGCCCACGGGGGTGGTGTTTCTCTAGACGGTACTTTGGAGATGTGTGTTGTCGAGGCCTTGCTTCACTCTAATCCCGGTGTGGAGAGCTACACTAGGTACGGTCTAGAGCTACTGAGCTAAGGAGATTTCCATGACTACTGCAGAGACAACAGATCTAACGTTTGCCGAAGACACAAAAGACGGTATGTGCGTGGTGGATTTCTGGGCCACGTGGTGCGGTCCCTGTAAAGCGTTCGCGCCTGTGTTTGAGGAATCCTCGGATGTAAACAAGGACATCAGACACCTCAAGATGGACGTGGATAAAAATCCTGCCACCGCATCAGACTTAGGTGTCATGTCTATCCCTACACTCGTTTTTTATAAAAACGGCGAAATCGTAGGCTCATCGGTGGGTGCGATGGGTGCAAAACAACTCTCTGAAACCCTATCTAAGATGCGCGATGTCTGACTTCTTAAATAGCACAGAAGTACCTTTGACGGGTGATAGGCCGACTGGAGAACTGGCTAAGATAACGAAAAATGAGGCTGTCACCGTGGCTGTCGCTCGTGGTGTCAAACCTGGCATGGAAGCGGAGTTTAACGCCTGGGCCGGCAGGATGCTTCGTGCTTCAGCATCCTTTGATGGTTACTTAGGCGGGGGTGTTCTCGGGCCTGCGATCGAGGGAGGTGAGCACCAAGTTATTGTGAAGTTTCGAGACGCTCAGTCTCTGAGAAAATGGGAGAGGTCTGCAGAGCGTGCAGGCTTGCTAGCAGAAGCTAACTGTATGATATCTTCATCCAGGGCTGCTGCCATAGTCGGACCGGGGACACTAGTTGAAGTAGCAGAGAATATATCTCCAGACAGGAAGCTGCCGGTGGCAGTGGCCAGTGACACCCTATGGATACTACCTATAGCCGTCGGGGCGGGAACGCTGCTAGCACCAGCGCTCGGAGGTCTTCATTACCTACTCAGGACAGCTATCGTAACTACGGCTATAACGCTGTCGGCTCATCTGATTTTAAATCCTGTTAGACGTAGAGTCCACAGACGCAGGAGAGCTCTTTAGTACGACGTGCTCTCTAGCGTGTCGGCGGCACGATACACACATGCGCGTGCTTCTACTAGGTGACACTCACGGTAATACTGGGTGGGTTAGAGAGCTAGCGCTACCAATAGCTAACTCCGTATCTGCTGATGCTATTTTTCAACTCGGTGATTTCGGATACTGGGATACGGGGGGCGAGTTTGTAAACACTGTCTCTAGGTCCAGTATTCCTTTCTATTTCATCGATGGCAATCATGAGAACCATCCTAGGCTCCCAGTAGAACGCGGCAAGGTCGTAAACTTGACCGGCAATCTCCACTATGTACCGAGAGGTAGCGTGTTAAACTGGGACGGTGTGAAGGTTTTAGCAGTAGGCGGAGCACACTCTATAGATCGAGCATACAGGACACCGGGTATAGACTGGTTCCCAGAGGAAGACATCTCCGAAGAAGACGTGAGATTTGCGGTTTCATCACTCACGTGTGACGTCATGCTAGCGCACGATGCTCCAAGCACCGCCAAACTGCCGCTTGTTACTCCTTACGACGCCGTCTGGAGGGCTGAGCTCCCATCTTGTGAGGCTAACAGAGAGAGAGTCAGTGTTATAGTCGATGCTGTGCAGCCGTCTCTGTACGTTCACGGACACTACCACTCAAAATGGGATTTTGCAGTTAAGCGGCCGTGGGGAGAGTACAGGATAGTTGGACTAGATTGTGACGGCGCTGATATATCTGATAACATGACAATATTAGAGTGTGTTGATGGTGAATGGGACCTTACACCGCTTGGCATCTAGGGCTATCTGGACTGTTATAGTAATAGTTTTTCCGGCTGGTTTGATAAAACTCAGAGAAACTAGATAGACTGGACGTCTAGGACATATTCATGATTGTAGTTGCCATTTAAACGTGGGACAAAATAACCTACAGCTACTCTTTATAGGTAGGCGCTAAACACCTTTTGTCTCTTTAGCGCTTCTGATTCTGAGGTCAAACAACCAAGTAGATATCTCACGCAGATCTGGAGTGTACGCTAGTCTGGAATCCATGTTTGTTATGTGTAGAGCTTTTTTGGATACATGAGAGAGAAAATCGGACGGTCTGGTTATCACCATCTCCGCTTGTGACTTAAGCTCATCTGCATAACTTGCTATGTTCATGCAGAACTCACCATATTTTAGAAGATCCTCTGCCTGCTGCATAACGCGCAGCACATGATAGGCGTGTGTTTCTGCACGAGAGCTAAACCTACCGGCAGCAAGCGCCTCTGCCTGCCTCACTGAGCTAGACACATATCCTGTGATTACAGCGGATCGTGACAGTAGTCTAGATCGCATATTAAGCAAAGCTTCTCCTGCCTCTTCCTTTACTAAATATCTCTCAAGGAAGAGAACCTCCGTCATGGTGGGATTCCCTTTGACTACAGAATCTAGAAAAAATCCGATCTCATGATAAACGGTGTCTGACTGACCATACCTGACAGAAGTGTCGCGACCGCAGAGACTAGGGAGCCCTAAGAGCTCTAGAGAATCTCTCATAAACACACCTGTAGAGTCGACGTCGCTATCTTCTTTTGAGGTGCCGTGTGCCACAGAACCAACAACTCCACTTAGTAGCAAGTTAAGTTCTCTGTCTCTCATCGGAGGTTAAATATCTCCAAGACGAGAGCCCACCCAGACGATATAAAGTGCATGTTAGAGAGCCCAACATCAGGGCTATCGTTAGATCTGGCCAAAGATGTCTCATTTGGCGCGTGTTTGACCATCATGTCGATGATGTTTAATACATGCCAAAAAGCCTCCACTATAGGTCTTGTGTGTTTAGTCCAGTCGTCGTTGTGTGACATCTCAAAAACGACTCCAGTACCCTCAGAGACGATCTCCTCGAAAAATGGGTGAAGAGGCTCGCTGTCTAATGCCACCGACTTTATTAACTCTGCTCCTCGCGCTGTAAACTCTTGAAGAGAGTACACCTTGAAGGATTGGTGCCAGAATCTGTACACCAGATCCTCGCTGACCCATACGTCTTTGGCGTTAAGTAAAAAAGAGTTCAAGTCGTCAGATATACCTACTATTCTGTCAGCTAAAAACATCTGTTTTTCTGCGTAGGAGCTCATGGCTTAACAGTGACTTCTAGAGTCAGAAGCGCACGGACGGTCTTGGTGAACATCGGTTTCCAAATTGAATAAACTTTCAGGAAAGACGCTAAATCGCGAGCTAGATATACGACTGGGTCTTAAATGTCTGGCGCTCAAGGTTTACGTAGCAAACGAAAGTGAGGACTATCGTGAGATCAAACTCAACGATAACTGATATTAAAGGCAATAAGCAAGGGACTCTCATTCTTGAGGGGCTCAAAGGTGCGCTTTGGTATGTGTCTAAGTCTGGTGATGTGGAGCTGATATCAAGCGGCGGCGTAGCTAGTGTCTCTGTTGGGGAAGCTCACGCTGCTATTTTGTTCAGCAGCGGCAATGTCGGCATGTTTTACACCTACGGGGACAAAGCACAGCAGCCATCCCAGTGGGAGTGGATCGGTCAGTTCGGCGTTGGTGTGAAACCAGAGTACGTCTCTGGGGTAATGATGACAGACCTACAGGAAGTAACCGACCTGTCGTGCGGCAACAGCTTCACTATGGCTTTACGCAGCGACGGCATGTTGCTGGCTGCCGGCGATAACAGCAGCGGCGTCTTTGGTAACGGGACGTACTCTGCCTACAAGAGAGACGGTGTTTTCCAGGCTGTACAGCGAGACGTGGTCGGCGTTACTGCCGGGTCCGATTGGTGCTTTGTAAAGAAGAACGATGGTCTTCTTTACAAGACTGGCTCTAATAACCGCTACGAATGCGGCGATAAAGCTGGCGGCTCTCGAAGAGACGAGCCCTGCCTTCCTGCTTTAGTGGGGATACCTGACGCTGTCATCTCGACTAACGTTGGGCGTAGCATTGCCATTGATAACAACGGCGATGTTTGGCACACCGGGTGCGGCATGGGTCGCGACAATTGGCCGGTTGGTTATCATCTCAGAAGAAGAACAGAGTGGGAGCTAGTCCCTGAACTGCACCTAAAGAGTGCCCTTGTCGGTTTGAAGTGCGAAACAATGGCCATCAACCACGACGGTGAGATCTTGTCTTGCGGGACGGGAAACACCAGAAAGTTTGGTCAGTGGCACACGGGTGACTCACACCTTTTTGGAAACAGGCTGTTTGGGGAACAGATAGCACTGACTCCGAATGCGTCGTTTGTTAAAGCAGACGGTGTCTGGTTGTCGAGTTACGAGAAAAACCCACATGGTGGACTTAGTTTGAGAGATGATCCGGAGGGTTGGTCTTACGAAGTGATGCTACACCCTGCTGACTGGATACAAGTATCAAGCCTTCAGAACCTCGGTATAAACGAGGAAGACGCAGTGCGAGCAGCTATAGCTCTTGCTTAACTGCGCGGGTCGCAAGGCCCGTTTTATATCACAGTAACTAGAAAAGTCTTAAGGCGGCACTGCGAGTCGGTACGAGGCTGTGTTCGTGAGCATAGAAGCAGGGTGGGAGCAACTAGACGTCTGTGAGTGCGGCCTAAGACACTGGCCTGAAGAGAGCGCCATGCGCCACACTTTGTCTAAAGTAACCGCGGAACCGGGAGAGTATACACTGTGGGTGTCGGGCGATGCTGCCTCTACCAGGATAGAGTCTCACACACAGGAGCTGGTACTAGCAGGGGTCGACTGCGTTTTAGACGTACGCGACAAATCTACGGCATTGAGCTTCTGGTCTCCTAGAGACGGATTGTTGGTGCGAAAGATAGAGATGCGAGATAGCTATCATGATTTTGAGAATCCACTAGCCATACTAAGGGAGCTTGAAGAAATTAAGAGCGACTCACTTCTTATACATTGCCACATGGGGGTCAATAGGTCCGCGTCTGTTGCCTCGCTATTTTTAGCGATGCGAGGAGACACGCCCGGTAAAGCAGTTGAACGAGTACTGAAATCAAGAGAGAGCGCCCTTTGTATATACGCACCGATAGCTTTTAATAGATGGTTAGGGCGTAGCGCTGGTGACGAGGCGCTTGACGCCATAGAGCTATTTAGAGGAGGAGACCGGAGATGGGTTGACCTAAAGAGAAGAAGAGATTGTGAAACACTGCAATTCTAAGAGCAGAGAACGAGACAAAACAGATCGTGTTTCTATTTATATACTACAGAGGGTTTATATACTACAGAGGGTTTTAAAACCCTCTGGATGAGCGTAGCTCAGAGCTTCTCGTTAGATGAAACCCAGTCGCAAGCGGCGTCAATCGCGTCTTCTTTAGAAGAGAAGCTGGTGGGGAGAACGCGGTCTCTCCCGTTAAAGCTTGCCCGAATTTTCCAGACTCCTGGCGCGTTTGCCATTTCATAGACCATTGTACGACGGTGGATCTCCCAGCAGACAGCAGACACGTAGTGCTCTGAAACTGATACGGCTACCCCGTTTCGGACACAAGAGACGCGCTCTAGTTCTTCAGACATTCTGTCGAGCTTCTCAAGTTCTGATCTGCGATCGTTTATCTCAGAGCGCAGCTCTGCGATTCGAGAATTGATGCGTGCTGCCTCGGGCAGTGCCGCTACGATGGATTCGTTGGTGATTTTTGTAACCATTATTTTCTCCTTTGGCTATGACTGACATTAGGCGCCAGGATAGACTCTACAAAGTAGATAAGTGAGGAGACAATGTTTACAGGCCGTCAGCACGCTACTGGCGTGGTCTCTAGAAAACCATTACGCATGACAGACTCTAACAGTGAGACAGGGATGGCGAGTCCATACTCTTTACCCTGAGCCTCTTTGGCAAAGACAACTCCTACTACGTCACCTGCTCGGTTAAGTAGAGGACCGCCGGAGTTCCCTGGAGCTATGTACGCGTCAAAAACAAGAACTTCATGGGCTATGCCGTAAACAGAGCCATCAATACGTTCTACTAGCCTCCCTTGCGAGAGAGTCCAGGGTCCCCCCATAGGGTAGCCTACGGCCGCTACGCGCGAACCTACGTCTGGATCTGACCCTATGTTGGCAACGACAGGGATCTCTTGAGATGTTTTTATGAAGGCCAAATCTGCGACTATGGCGGTCTGAGATACTCCTACAGTGAAGTCGCGGCCGTCCCAAGTTGATAACTCTAGAGATTGCGCACCATCTTCAACCACGTGCTTGTTAGTTACTAAAGTGTCACTTGAGATAGCAAAAGCTGACCCGGAAGCTACGCCGTCACAACTAGGATTACGCACCCTGTACGTTATGTCTCTGGCGTATCGCTGAGTGCTATCTCTAGACAGCACCATCGAGCCAGAGAGATCGCCTCTGGTTTTTGTACCGCCAGACTCTACTTTCCCGATACTGTCAGGAGGCTGAGAGACGCAGCTAGAGAGAACTAGCGCGACGAGTAAAAATCTAAATCTCATCTCATAGTCCATCTACTACATCTTTTAGCGCTTGAGCGCTTGTTAAAGCATTTGCGCAGATTGTTGTCATCTCTTTAGCGAAAGACTCCACAGATGACTTTTCGTATGCAGTGCCAGAGGCTGAGTTTAGCAAGACCTGGGCCCATCTGTCTTGGTAGGCTATGCACTGGCTAAGCAGAGACGTTACAGAAGACGCCGCCTGGGTGAGATCATACAGCGCAGCGACGCTCAGTGTCGCCTGAGCTGCCTCGTCTCGCGCCTGGGCCTTCTCGTTAGCAAGATCTGTCAGGCGCAGCTCTAGGGACTTAACGTCTCTCTCAGAAGAGACTAAATCTGATTCTAGTTTACCCATCTCTTCTGTGGCCTCAACAAGTTTATCCTGAGCTGCCTTAAGAGATACTATAGCCTCGCTTGCTCGCTTCTCCCATGTGGTACCTCTCGAGTAGGATAAGTAGCTAGTATACGACAAGACGGTGACTACCACTACAGAGATGGACAATAATACCTTCATCCACAAAGGAGTAACTCTCTTAATTACTGTAGTAACGTGGCTTGCCGGCCACTGAGTAAAGGTCATTGCTAGTACTGTGCTGCTAGACATGTTAGCGTGCAGTGCTTGTAGAATAAAGTACCTTCGACTATGCTAGAGTTACTTTTGTCTCTATTATTAGATAATTGGTGGAGAACTAGTTTAAGATGGCAGTCTCAATGCATGAGCAAAGAGAATGTGTCTAAAAGCAGAGAGAGACTCGATACAGGAGGACACGCAACTCTGGCTGTAGATTATGGCAAAGGAGCGAGAGGACCGCCAACTAAGGCCCGGAACTGGGTTCTGGATTGAGGACTCACCTGATGGGCTGCGGACAGTAGGTGATATGAGTATCACTATCGTATCAATGTTTTTAGACACGGTCGCTGGGAACAGCGACCGTGTTGCTTTAATAGACAGCTCTCGGGGAACCTTACTGTCTTACGGTGAGTATTTAAGAAAGGCAAGTCTAGTAGCCGGCGGGTTGCGCTCAAACAACCTAGGCAGAGGCGAGCGTGTTTTGCTAATGATGAGTAACAGGCCAGAATTCCACTACGTAGACTTGGGTGTCATGCTAGCTGGTGGAGTGCCGGTTAGTGTGTATAACACGTCGTCACCACAGGAGATCGGACACATAGCTCGGGACAGTGGAGCAACTTTTATGATACTAGAGAACAAAACCATGCTTGATGTATGGCTTAAGTCATCAGAGAGCAGCGACTTGCAAACCTACGTAATAGACCGCGGCGATACGTCCGGATTTAAGCATCTGGAAGATTTGTTGAGTGGTGAGACGTTAGACCCTAGAGAAGCAGCTAGCGAGATAATACCAGAGGACCTGGCTACAATAATATATACGTCAGGAACCACAGGGCCACCAAAAGGTGTCATGTTAAGTCACGAAAACGTGTTATCTACGGTTTTGCAGCTAGTGGATGCTGCTGCTATGAGTCTGACTCCTGGGCGCCGAACTGTCAGCTACCTACCGATGGCACACATCGCTGAACGCATGATGAGCCACTACCAGCCCATGCTGATGGCCTACGAGGTGAGCTGTTGCGGTGACGCCAACTTGCTGCCTGAGACGCTGCGCGAATCTAGACCTCAGATACTTTTCGGCGTGCCGCGCGTGTGGGAGAAAATAAAAAGCAAAGTTGAGTCAATCGCGGACCTAGATCCAGACCGCAGCAAGACTCTTAGAGAGGCCGTACAGACAGCGTCTGACATTAAACAGCGAGAAAGAGACGGGGAGTTGCGAGAAGACGACCTCGCGACACTTGAATTTCTTGATGACGTAGCTTTTAAAACGGTGCGCGAGCTAGTGGGTCTAGACTATCTAGAGTACGCAGTGTCGGGAGCGGCGTCACTACCTGTGGATGTACTAAGGTGGTTTGAAGCCATCGGTGTGCCTATGTCGGAGATCTACGGTATGAGTGAGAGCTCTGGGCCTATGACCTGGAGTCCCCGCGCTAACAAGCCTGGTTACGTAGGGAGTGTTATACCCAAAGGGGAGATAAAAATCGCAGAAGATGGAGAAGTACTTTACAGAGGCCCTAATGTTTTCATTGGCTACTGGGGCGATACAGCCAAAACCGAAGAGGTGTTAAAAGACGGCTGGCTAATGTCTGGTGACGTGGGAGAGATCGACGTAGATGGGTACCTTCGTATAGTAGACCGCAAAAAAGAGCTGATAATTACAAGCGGTGGAAAGAACATTAGCCCTTCTAACTTGGAGTCTGAGATCAGGGGAATACCACTAGTTGGACAAGCGGCAGTGATAGGTGACAACAGACCTTACTGCGTGTGCTTAGTTTCGCTAGATCCTGAGTATCTTGAGGCCTGGTCGCATCGTCATAACTTGAGTGTTTCTGAGGCGCTAGAGAGCGCTGAATTACATGCCGAGATAAGCAGAGGTGTTGATTCCGTAAATGAGAGATTCTCTCGTGTGGAACAGATTAAGAAGTTCGTGATAGTCCGAGAGTTCTGGACCCCAGGAGATGATATACTGACACCAACCTCTAAGATTAAAAGAAGAGGAGTTCTCTCTAGGTACAGAGACGAGATAGAGGAGATGTACAAATAATGTCCAAGTTACTATTTTTGGATACAACTAGGGTATCTGGGACGTAACTAGGGTATCTATTTAGCGCCAACAACAGCCGCCCGGGCTAAGCCCAAGGCAGCCGTTGTCGCTCCCACCCACCCGAGCGGTTGTCCCGCCCCTCAGAGAGAACTGCTCGCCGTCACTGCAGTGACCATGCGTGCTATCTCCCTGCTTTACTTAAGATGTTAGGTAAAGAGCCTGGCTGCACAAATTTCACAAGACGAGTTACGAACGTACTATCTCAAAGACCGCGACGCCGACTTAGCCGAGATCTCCAGAACGCCAGTGGCGGCGGCACAGAACCTGATAACGTAGCGAGGAGTTGCCGGCTTCTGTGACGTCGCCTAAAACATGCTGAGCACCGTCGGTTTGCACTACCCCGTTTATAACTCTGGCGTTACATCTACCTCTTTGTCCGCACCAACAATAAGCGGCTAGAGGAAGCTCGCTCACACTGTCGGCATATGCAAAGAGTCTGGCTGTGGCCGGAAAAACATCAAGTTTGAAGTCAGCTCCGAGGCCAAAGCAGTGTACATCCATGCCGTGCTCGTCTACTAGTTTAGCCAGGTCGTCTACTTGCTCGATTGAAGCGAACTGGACCTCATCTACCACCAGCACTCGCGCCCCGGACCTAATCAGCTCTCTCTTGAGAGCAGCGATGGGGTGGCCTGGAGTCACAGAAATCGCCTCTGCTGAGATGCCTAATCTACTGGTGACCCTCCCTTCGCCGGAACGGTCGCCGAAAGTCCACATAGCCACGTCGTCTCTTGTCTCTCTAAGCTGCCAGCACAGCTGTAATGCTAACGTAGACTTACCGGCCGCCATTGTTCCGTAGGTGAGGCTGAGAGTACCCATGCCATCCATAGTGCCGGTTATGGGTAGATATCAAGCATGGAGACACGCGCTACAACTAAACTCTCTAAGGAGAATACTATTTAAAGAAAGAACTTGGATACCTGCTGTTATCGTCAGGCGCCCCCGGTGTGTCTCTGTATTTCATAGACAGTCTTGAACTCTTTCATTAACAACAAGAGAGAGGAGCGGAAGATGGTTGTTAAGACGAAAGAGGACACGAAGATTATAAAGTGACGCAGAAGCACGATACATACTGTGCTGCAGGGACGTGCTTAGGCTTTAATAACACCTACAGCGCGTCTTTTACGCAGGGCGTTAGTAGCGCTTCTACTTACGCTGAAGTCTTCATCTTTTAACAGGTACTCCAATGTATGTAGGGGGGTATTTTCACTCGCCGCGACGTATCGTCTGATTTCAGGACTGTCATCTTTTGATAGATGATCTAAGATTTGTGGGGGAGTATTTTTATTTGACGCGACGATTGACCTGATGTCATGGCGGGGGTCTATCGATAAGGTAGCTAGGTCTTCGTGACTGGTGTTTCGGTTACATATCGCATTGGATCTCACTATTGACTGACTGTCATTAATAAGGTCTGACAGAACCCAGGTAGGTGTATTCTCGTTTTGAGCAACAGCGTACCTCGCTGACCAGTCAACATCTGCAGCTAGAAATTCGAGAGCGCTAGGTGGTGTGCTAGAATTTGAAGCAACGAACTTACTTATAAGGCTGTTTTGTTTCTCTGCCATTACTTCAAGTAGATAGTCAGGAGACTCTGTGTTCTGTGCTATAGCTAGCAGTACTCCAATGTTTGTGTCGTTACTTAGAGACACAAGGGTACTATCTGACGTTTTCGGATTTGATGCTACTTGCTTTCTAACCTCGAAACGATTGTCTGTGCTGAGAGCGTTTAGGATAGAGGCGGGAGTGTGAGAATTACTGGCCACTGCTTGACGCACGCTGTTCTCTTGGTCAAGCGCTAGAGTCTCTAGCGTGCTCGTCTTACAGTTGTTGTTACTTGCTACGTTCTGACGCACCATGCTGTCTGTGTCTTTAGCTAATAAGTCAAGAGACGGTGTGTTAGGGTTTGAAGCCGCACTTATTCTAACACTTGTTACAGGGTCTCTAGACAGATCTGACAGCATGCTAGGTGTTGCGGCTTGATTGTTTGCTGCGTTACTTCGCACCACCCAAGACCCATCGGATGCTAGTTGAGCCAAGACGTCAATAGGTGTGTTCGGATTAGAAGCTACACACCTTCTAACTTCGTGATCTTCATCTAATGCCAGCCTTGCTAGAGTGTCTGGAGAAGAGGTGCGGTTTAAAGCGACAGAGCTCCTGATTGATGCTTGTTTGCTTCTTGCTAAAATATCCAGAGAAACAGCGGGTGTGTTTGAGTTTCTAGACACAGCCGTGCGTATCGAAACACTACTGTCGCTCGCTAAAGTTTTTAGAACTTCTGGCGGTGAGTTCAGGTTGTTAGCTACGTTTAACCTGACTTGTTCTGACGTGTCGTCACTTAATATAGATAAAGTAGCGTGGTCACTATACTCACTTTCCGCTACAAGTACGCGTGTGTGTTCATCTTTACATGTAGACAAGGCCTTAAGAGACTCGCTACCGAGACGGCCAAAGAACACTAGATGCGCAGTTGAGTACCTTTCGGATGACTTAATGATGTCCCTGATGTCAGTTGGCAGTGATGATGCCAACTCTACGTCCGTGGTGCCGTCAGATAGACCGACAGATAGTCCTACACCTAGTCCAATCTGCCATCTATAGATAAAGTCTAGAGTATCTGTATCTAAAAATGCTGCCATGTTGCGTAGCTTCTCTGGAGACATGTAACCTAGATCGGGCTGCTTTAGAGCCCACATCAGACGTGTTGAAGCCTCATTAGAATTTTTCTGGCTGTACGGAAGTGACTGTAGCTGGTATCTGGCTAAAGCTACACGTTGCTCGTCAGAGAGACCGTCTGTTTCTCTATTTATGTCTGACACCTGGGCTCTACCACCTGCGCCCATGGCGTTACGAGGATCTATCTTTAAAGGCACTGAGACACCATCTAGATCCACTGAAACCTCTACAGACTCACCCTCAGGTATGTACTCTGAGAGGTCACGTAGGTTTATCTCGCCGCGCTCTATACGAGATCTCCCTTTGCCATTACGGATAACCTTAAGCTCAACCGGGTTGCCCTCGATAGAGATGATAACCTTACCAACACCCGACTTAAGACGCAAGCCTCCCTGGGTGTAGAGGAAATCACAGATGTCGGCCATGCCGATCACCGTGAAAGGCTCCGCAGGTGGCACAAGAAACGGCACCACGGTAAACGTTGAGAAGCAGTACTTAACGCGTACAGTTACTAGTGTGAAAGAAGCAGAAGTCAAGATAAGTACGTCTCTTAAGGTAGGCGGGGAGTCATGGATTCGGCGTAGGTGGTGGGTTGTGCCCGTGGTTACTTTCTTTCTTGCTTGCGGTGGTATCTGGTATGACCACGTCTACATGGGTGTTCCATTTCTAGATGAGTGGGTGTGCGAAACAGGCGAGACGCCTGTTTTGATAGATGTAGGTGGTAGTCACTGTGCTGAAAATGGGAGCACCCTAAAGCCTGGTGAGCGGTGGGATCCTTTAGGAAACCGTCCGTACGTGTGTGAGGGTCGACGCGGATGGGCTGTCGTTTACAACAAGAGCGGGAGAGCTTGCCTGCGGGAGGGCCTAGAGATACCAGACGGATGGAGGAGTACCCCTGTCAGGCGAGGATAGGCCATCATCTACCCTCGACCTCTTGTCCGTGTAGAGTTCTCCTACTCTTGCTACATGAAGCAAGTTTCTAGTTTAGCAAAGCGGCTTATGATACGTCTGTTTTTTGAAACTATGTAGTAAACTAAGGCAGCCAAGCTGCCAAACGGGTAGATAGTCATCATGTAGCCAGCAACACGCGTGCGTGTGCTATTTGTCTTTTTTAGAACTTCAGCTACCGCTTTATGACCTCTTGTCAGTTCCCCATTGTGCAGCAGATACACCGCGTCTAGGCTTACGTTTAGTTTTGTGTCTGGTGTAACGATGACGTGCGGGGCGTTTTTTGCAACCCATCTCATGGCGGCGGCGCAGATACCACATCTTCCATCAAAAAACAGCTCAGATTGCACACCACACACAGTCACACAAGAAGAGGCGAAAGCACCTGTCTGGCTGCGCTGCTTGGTAGAGATTCCTGCCGCCCTGTGTGATTACGTAAATAAATCAGGGTCGCTTAGAGCTATATCTTGCCAGAGTGGCTGAAAAGAGAGCCATCCTGCATAGCTGCTCCCGTTTATTCTATAGCTCTCGGCCGCCCATTCGTCTTTTATGTCTACCGGTTTGCCAGCAGAGAGAGCGAGAAGCTGCGTCTGACAGGATCTCTCTAGTGACACAAACCAGAAAGCAGCCTCTTCTACTGATGCGCCAGAAGTAAACAATCCGTGGTTTGCGTGTATGGCAGCTTTTTTTGTGAAACTTGATGCGAAGCTCTCACCTAGAGCAGTATCAAACACTACCTGTCCGCCGTTGTCTTTTATTAAATCTACGTCGTTGTAAAAAGCACAGTCGTCCTGCGTTAGATAGCGTAGGGGCTTATGTAGAGCAGAGAAAGCTTTACCGTAGATAGAGTGCGCGTGTGCTGCAGACACAACGTCAGGTCTCTGCATGTGTATAGCTGAATGTATGGCAAAAGCTGCCCTGTTTACTGGGTAGTCCCCGTGTACGACATCTCCTTTGTGGTTTACTAAAATCAGGTTTGATACTTTAACCTGTCTGAAACTGACACCGAAAGGATTAACCCAGAACATATCGGGAAACTCTGGATCTCTGACGGTTATGTGTCCAGCGACACCCTCAGCAAAGCCGAATCTACCGAATATACGTAAAGCTCCAGCGAGACGCTCTTTTCTGTACGCCCGCTCTAACTCTACAGAGTTGTGCTGTGGAGGAACAGGTAGAGTCTGGTTAGCTAGACCCCTGCTCACTACGTCTAGTTCTGTACCTGTGCTCATGCTTTACACAATACAGGCCGCGGCGATTATTGCCCGCCTGTTAATTACTAGTAATGGTGGAGTCTTTGCCTGGGGAGAACCATTCTAGAAAGAGAGGTGTTATTCCCTGCGGGTAGCGACAGCTTCCTCGCGAGGTTTAAAACCCGCGTTTTTGAGCGCAGCGTGTCTGTCTGGCTCTGGTCGTCACAGTGTGTGGTATGCGCCGACTATACGCAACGATTTTAGTACCCATCTTGATCTCCGGATGCTCGGCCGCCACTGATACGAGCTCTGACTCTGATAAAAGAGGCCCTGGGAACGACCTGGCCAAGATATCCTCAACGGAGGCCGCAAGCGCGCTAGACAGACAGGTACGAGCCTTAGCCGCTCTCGGGGCTTCAGTTGAGTTGTCTCAAGTCAGCGCTAAACAATCCAGACCTTTTGTCATGATGGCGGAAGCCGGTGATTATCCGTCCGGTCTCACTGTGAAGATAGAGGGCAAGAGGGGAGTTCCTGTTGTTCTGTGGGACGGAGACAGCTCCGATTTTATCGTAGAGGACGTTCCTGATGTGACTGGTATGTTTGAAGTTACCGCGGGAGGATACACTGTGTGTGCTCTACTAGGGGAGAGCGCTGCCGATGCGGCAACTATGAGCGATCCGGTAGAAGGAGATGCTGCCTGCTCTTGGTGATGTCTGGGTAGTGTGTAGCAAATAAGAAGAGCGTGCTAAGATACGTAGTGTGTTACCCGTAAGACAAAATAATTAAATTCGCTGAGAGCTTTATTCTTCAATACATGCACTGTTTCCTAGATGTCTTTAAAGTTCGAGGTGTGCATAATAGAAGAACAGCATTTAGAGCCACAGATAAAAGATGCAGCTTTTAACTCGTTTCCGTCGCATTGGAGAGAGATCCCTGGAAACGACAACAAGAGAGCATGGACCCAGCAAGAGCCTAGCTACAGAGTTGTGGCAACTGGCCCTAGCGGTGAGTTTATAGGGCAGATAGGTTTAGTAGCTGTGTGTATAAAGCCCGTCGTTTTGGGAGTATCTGACGCATCAGTAGATGTCAAATACAGAGAGGTCGGTGTGGCTACAGCCCTTTTAGAGGCAGCCTGCGTGTTTGCTGACGAAACTGATAGCAGGCTAATGATAGCTACATCCAACAAAGGACTCCGGAGAGTGTGTGAACGTCTAGGTTTCCATGCTATCACTGACGAAGTTACGCTAGATGGATACGACGTGATACCAGAGAGCTGGATGGGGCGCGGCGACCTAGGTGGTGTTGTTGTAAACGACCTGTTTTAAGACCTAATCCCGTGTGATGCGTAGCGATTTTAGTGGTCGTAGGCGCAGCTTGATATCAAGAGCACTGTGGTGCTATGGCAGTTAATTTTAATATATCGTTTAGTCGCTACGTACCGCTGGAGTGTGAAGAAGCCTACAAATTACTGTGTGACTGGGAGGACCACGGGAGGTGGGTTCCATTTACTAAAGTTGAGATGACGGGTGAAGATAGTTTTGTTGCTAGGACAGGTTTTGGTTTTCTAAGTCTCTGTGACAACATGGTTGTCACAGAGCGTGACGACGAGGCAAAGACAGTTGAGATAGAGAAAACAGGTCCCTATTTGAGAGGTACTGCTGGTTTCACCGTCAAGCGGTTTGACGGTGACTCTTGTGTGGTTGTGTGGCGAGAGAACATAACGGTTCCTTACGTTCCAAAATTTCTAAGGTCATCCCTTGCTGTAGCCACTACATTTTTGTTTCAACGAGCCCTGAAAAACCTTCCCAAGAGGTGATTACATCTCCTTTCCGTCACTAGTCTAGAGTCCGTCTCGGATGTGTAGTAGTTAAGACGTGGCTGCTAGGTACTTAAGTATCTTTTGAGAAAATCGCCGTGCGCCACAGGTGCGTCGTTGTCAAAATCTCATCAAGTCACTGAACTTGTCGCCAACTAAGGCACGGTCTTTGGCCTAGAGAGCCCTGGTCGAACGTCGGCCAGGGCTCTCGGCTTTTCCTGTGAGGTTTAAAAGTACTTATCGCGTGAGAGTTAAACCATAACGTGCATCATAAAAAACACCACACACACTAAAGACAGCCTGTGCACCACACCCCAGTTCGGCAGTGGAGTCGGGTCGGGCGGTCCTGTGCATGCGTGCAGGACCGCTCTCTTTATTAACAAGCGACGACGCGCCTAGTGTGTTCTGTATGACTAAAGCTTTGAAAATATGCGTAGGACTCGCGTCTGTTTTGTTCTGTTTAACAACGACACCAGTGAAAGCTGGGGCACAAGAGGCTTCCTCTGTTTGTAAAGGTGTAACTACACCTTCTGTGTCTTCTAGAGTGTCAGGCCGACATGTTTTTATATCGGCTAAGAACACTTCCTCGAAATTACGACCTACGCGTTACAAAGTGACGTGGAACACGGGCAGCGGTACTACAGAACTTTATACCCCAACACTGCCCTCCGGTGACGCCCAGGATGCTGTTGCGCCCTGGGTTGCGATGCTTGGCAGCCAAACAGGTAGAGACGTAGCTATGACCTACGCCGTCCAGGCGGAGTATCTGTGCGGTAAGAAAAGCGTACTGTCCGGGGTAGGGTCGGGATCTAGAACTATATCTCCTGTCGCCGCTCCTGTCATACACAGTGTGTCTCAGACACGAAATGGGGAGATAATGTTCAAAATGGGAAATTTACCGAAATCAGGTTTCGTGTCCATAGCGGCCGGGTGCTGCGTGGAGGCCACCTTGCCCGTTTCTGAGTTTATATATATGAAAAAAGTTAGAGGCGGACTTAAGATATCGTACTTCTCTTTTGTTTCTAGTGATTCTGGCGCCTCGTTAAACTCTAACACTGTCACACTTGTAACACGCTAATATTTTTAGTGATTCTTCTGTGGTATTTTTATACCAACTTCAGAACACGGCGTGAAGCAGTTCGCAATCCAAGCAGTGTGTAGCTAGCTCGCATCTAAACTGCCTGTAGAGGCGTCGATGTCGAGTAAGGGGCTCTAGTGTGCACACTAGAGCCCCTTGACTGTAGCACTCCCAACGGGATTTGAACCCGTGCCGCCACCTTGAGAGGGTGGTGTCCTAGGCCGCTAGACGATGGGAGCCTGTGTGTAAAGATTGCCCGTATCCAGCTCTCAAGCACGCACCCTGCGTTTGCTTGTACAGTGCAACGCTTCGTCTATCTCAGTACAGTCCTGTTAATGGAGTATTGTAGACCAATAGACCTAGAGGAGAGACGGGAGCTTATTGGTCGTATGGCGCTTAAGCGTGGTGAAGTTAGAGGGGGAAACGGCTACCAGTACGGTGTCTCTCTAGGTAGCAGATTGGTGTTCTCAGCCCCTCATCAAGAGCCTCACACTAGAGACGGAGTTGAGAAGATAGGGGAGAGTGGTACTGCAGATCTAGCAATGATGCTAGCTGACTCTACAGGCGGGACAGCTTTATACACGACAGGGTTTCAGCTCGGGGATCCTAACTGGGATGAGAGTCATGTGTTCTCAAAAGAGATCCAGGAACTCTCTGTAGGAGGTGCTGTCATTGATCTGCACATAATGCGAAACAGAGGCGTGGAGGTGTGTCTCGGCTTAGGAGTAGACCACGAACTAAGCAGGCCCCTGTGGCAGCCTTTACTGGATGAGTTTCTAAACGCAGACGTACGTGTGTCTATGAACTGGCCTTTTGGAGGTAGAGGACGGCCTATCACCTCTAAGATTCAGAGACTAGGAGTGCCAGCACTGCAGGTAGAGATGGTTCCTGAGGTGTTTAGTGAAAACACCCCAGAACATGTATCAGTGGTCTCCGCCTTGATTATAGCATCCAAGACATGGAGAGACGTGTTTAGCGAAAAACAAGGTGATGAGTTTTGAAAACTAGGCCGATGTCAGCTGCTTTGGTGTCAGACCCGCGAGTCCAGCCAGAGCTTAGGCGGCTGTGGCTGGAGGCTGCCGGCAGGGAAGGCATCGAAGTTACAGAGGTACCAGGGCATCGTTTGTCGTTATCAGTAGATGAGAACCGGTGTGAGGTTCTCTTTGATGGGCGTACGATGTCTCCAGATGTGGTCGTGTTACGCACCGCTGGGGTTTTCATGCCTCTTTTAACGCTGGCAGACAAAGTGTGGCAAGAGCGAGGCATCGCAACTATAAACAGCACTAAAAGCGTGAATATCGCGAGAGATAAATTGGCCAGCTCGTTAGTTTTTTATAAGTCTAAGATACCGTTTGTACCAACTTCAGGCTTCTACAGAGGAGGGGGCGTAGAGGAGATCTCGAGCGCGACAATAGTGAAACCAGCGGTTGGAAGTCAAGGTAACGGCGTTATGCTGTATAACGACTCTGTTTCGGCGATGGAGTCACTAGGTGATACTGTAAAAGCGAGAGAAGAAGGACATCTAGTGGCACAGCCTTTTTTGGGACCCCACGGCCATGACTTGCGATGTTTTGTTGTAGACGGGGAGTGTGTGGCTATGATGCGGCGCCACGCTCTAGCTGGTGGGTTCATAAACAACACTAACAAGGGAGGACGTGTAGAATCTCTCTATCTGAGAGAAGCTGCCGACCTGGCTGTAAAGGCAACTGAGTCTCTGGGTCTATTTTACGCGGGGGTCGATATAGTAGAATCAAACCCTATGCGTGTCTTGGAAGTAAACTCACTCCCGTCCTTTGTCAAGTTAAAGGAAGCCACAGACGTTAATCCAGCAGACTACATATGGCGCGGGATAAAACGCAGAACGGGACGCGTATGACAAACCGTAGAGATGTATTATTTGGGGTGTTAAGGAATCCAAGGACGAGTACAATATCTGACCGCATGGTGTCTGAACTAGACAAACTCGGCATAAAATGGCGAGAGTTTAACATAGCAGAGTGTACTGTAGAACATCTCTCTGACGTAACGCACGTTACGCCTGTTGCGACCTACGGAGAACCTGATGGTCTTAAACTAATAGGATACTTAGGGGATAAGGGTGTTTCAATGTTAAACACCGGTGAGGCTTGCAGACTCGCTGACGATAAGATACTAACAGCTGAAGCGTTAGAGTGCGCAGGTGTAGTACAGCCCGGATGGTGCGTTGTCAAGAGAGGAAACTTAGACTTAAGCATCGGCTACCCTGCTGTTTTAAAAAGGCCAGAGGGCGCTTTAGGTATGTGGAACAGGCTCGTAGAGACACCGGAACAGACGATAGCAAGTGTAGAGGAACTGCTGTCTGAAGGCGGTGAGGACCTCCTTGCGCAAGAAGCCATAATGGAGTCCTTAGGAACCAGCGTCAGGGTGGTCGTACTAGACGGGGATGTTCTAGCAGCAACAGAGCTGAGAGCGCAGCAAGGAGAGTGGCGATCTAACGGTGCTCTTGGTGGGGTCGGTTACGACTGTGACTTAAGCAACACAGAGAAGAAGTTGGCGGCCGACGCGTGTAGTGCGCTAGGTCTGCGCTACGCTGGAGTAGACCTTATACGTTCTAATAAAGGCTGTCTGGTTCTGGAGGTCAACTCAGGCTCTCCGTTTGACGGGGCAGAGAGGCGCACGGGTAAAAACATAGCCAGAGCACTTATCGAAGCTCTCTTGGTTTCTGAGTGAAAAGTTCCTTTGCGGTAGCAAAGATGGCCTTGCTACAGAGACATACTGTGTAGTCGTTAATGTCGTTGGTTGCTTTAATATCTTTTTCTTTGTCAGACTGCCTTGGGTATTTATGTACCATCACTGGTACAGTCTGTGCGGTACTTGACGTGTGAGGGCATTTTGTATCTAGCTCGAAGCAGAACCAACTAAAAGGGGTGAAGCGGAGAGATAGAGAGCCTCGGGCAGATCCGCCTGGGGCTCTCGAACTTTAAAACACCACAGCGTCTTGTGTTATGGATGAAAAAAACATTACGGGCTACCAACATTGCGTAGTGATGTAGAGAGCTCTCTGTTCTGCGTGTTTTACTCGTTAGCCCCATTTAGTTTGACGAAATAGGTCTAGCATGCTCTCGTGACGGCGTCTGAACTCTCCCAGTTCCGTCAATAACCAAAAGTGACACGTAAACCTTCAATCCTTGAGTCTGCGTGCTGTAGTATGTGCGGGTCTTTATCTTTAGCTAGAATCTCTAAAACTGACTTTGGAGTAGAGATGTTCCTAGCGACACGGAGTCGAACCAGGGCTTCTTTATCTTTAGCGAGATCCTCTAAGATTGACGTAGGAGTAGTCGTGTCTTCTGCGATGACAATGCGTACGTAGCTATTGCTATCTCTAGAGAGAGTCTCTAAAACTGACGGAGGAGTAGAGGTGTTTTGCGCAACACACGCACGTATATCCCCGTCTCTATCGTTAGCCAGAAACTCTAAAACTGACTGAGGAGAAGAAGTGTTTCTAGCAACACGGCGACGCACTGTGGAATCTCTGTCTTTTGCGAGGTCCTCTAAAACTGACTGAGGAGAAGAGGTGTTTTCAGCAACGTTCTGGCGTACGTCGGTGTCTCTATCTTTTGCCAGATCCTCTAAAACTGACTGAGGAGAAGAGGTGTTTTTAGCAACATTTGAACGCACCAGCCAATCGCTGTCTTTAGAGATAATCAGAAATACTGACTCTGGAGTAGAGGTGTTTCCGGCGATAGTTAGGCGTATATCTCTGTCTTCGTCTTTAGCTAAAACCTCTAAAACTGACTTTGGAGTAGAGGTGTTTTCGGCAACACGGAATCGAACTATAGTTTCTTCATCTTTAGCTAGGATCTCTAAAACTGATGGAGGAGTAGCGGTGCTCTGAGCAAGCTCTTCTCGCATAACCCAACCCCCTTGTTTGGCTGACATTTCTAGAACATGAATAGGAGTAGATGGGTTTGTGACCGCTGTATAACTTACTTTGTATTTAAAATCTTTAGCTAGAACCCCTAAAACTGATGGTGGAGTAGAGGTGTTTCCGGCGACTCGTAGTCGAACCAGTGTTTCATTTTCTTTAGCTAGAACCTCTAAAACTGATGGTGGAGTAGAGGTGTTTCCGGCGACACCCGCGCGCACGTAATGATCACCATCTTTAGCGAGAACTTCCAGAACGGACGTGGAAGTAGAGGTGTTTTGCGCAACTCCCATACGTACGCTTGGCTCTCTGTCTCTAGAGAGGGTATCTAAAACAGGGGTCGGAGTATCTGCTCTATACGCTAAAGTTTCAAGAGAGAACCTTCCGTCGTTTTTTATGAGATCTTTAACATCTTCAGGCAACGACGCCATGACCTGAGGATCTGCAGTATCTCTTGACAAACCCAGAACTAAGCCCGCTACTAAACCAGGATGTCTGTCATAGGCTTCACCTAAAATACCAGCATCTATGTATCCAGCAACAAGACGAAGATCTTCAACGTCTAACACACCTAGATCATCTTGTCTTAAAACCCACCTCAGACGAGCTTTAGCCTCCTCAGAGTTATTGTGGCTGTAAGGGAGAGACCTGACCTGTGAGAACGCTAGAGCTTTAAGCTCTTCTTTAGTGAGATTCTCGGTCTCTTTATCTATATCGTCTGACTTGATACGCCCTTCTCGGCCCATAGCTGTACGAGGGTCTAGCTTTAAAACTATCTCTCTAGAACCAGACGAGGTCTCTAAATCCAACGTCATGTCTATAGTATCACCAGGAGGTACGTAGCTCTCAACGTCTCTAAGGTTAATCTCGCCTCTATCTAGACGAGATCTTCCTTTACCGTTACGGATAACTCTAAGCTCTCTCTCAGTTCCGTCAATAACCAAAGTGATACGACCAGAACCAGACTTGAAACGCAGGCCGCCTTGTGTATAGAGAAAATCACAGAAATCAGCCATAGCTTAAACCTTTAAAGCGTCAAAACGTAGGCAAATGGTGTTATTGTATTCGATTGCTCGTTTATCTACATATCAGACATCAAACATGAAGACTCTAGGCGGCCTTCCCGAGGGATCTGCTAAGCTTGCGTGATCCCTCGGGAAGCTACTTACGCTTAGCTCTCTTCCGCCTCTTTTAGGCCTCTGAAATACTCTTTCTTGTCGAAGTAGGCCTGACTATGAACGTCAGAACGAAGCTGGTGCATCGCGCGCGAGACGCTCCCCCAGGCCTTCTTTGCGCCGTCACCGTCGGCTGCCCAAGTTTGAGTTGAGCCTGACGCGTAACCTAGGCGTTCCGCGTCTTGGTAGGCGTCAAGACCGGCGCCCATGAACACAAAGTTCCAGCCAGATTCAGTAGCTCCATCTATTAAACGGCGGACCGTCTCTAGGTTACAGCGGCGGCTTTGATTCTCCTCGCCGTCAGTGATGGTGACAAACACGATCTCCTCTTGAGTCTTGCCGGCTAGTTTTCTTGTAGCTTCACGGCCGAGAGCTCTCTCAATGAGAGTCCCGGTCGCATCCAGTAACGGCGTGCCGCCGCGAGGCTGGAAATCGGCTGAGGTTAACGGACGTACAGAGCTTACATGTACAGCATCTAGCATTACCTCTTGGGGATCTTGAGAGTCGAACTGAACAAGAGTTAAGCGTGCTTGGCCAGGAGCCTCCTTCTGCTGGCTTATAAACTCGTTTAGACCGCCAATGACATCCAGACGCATAGACTCCATAGATCCTGAACGATCTAGAAGTATGTAGATGTGTACTGTTTTTGGAGTTGCAGGATTAGGTTTTGCTCCTGCTGACGTCTTTGACTTATTTGTCCTTTTTGTAGGGCGTGGTGTGTTAGTGCTTGGCATGCTGACCTCTTTCTATGTGGGTTTAAAGAGAGCGGGATTGCTCTCTCGCTATGTAGACGTACTAAATGACAGATGTGACATATTCGCTCTGGAGGGCACAATCAAGGTCTAAATATGAATAAAGAAGACACAAAACAGCAAGAAAGTCTTGTTATCTTAAGCCAGCCCATGCAGCGTGTCTATGACTACATGTCTAGCGAGGCAGGACAGGCGTACATACGTTCCTGTCTTGCCCGGAGGAGGCTCGGTGAGTTTTTAGACACCGACATAGAGGAGGCAGTTTTGTCTGAAGCTCTTAGATTTTTAGCAAGAGGAGAGGTCATCTCTAACGCCGACTCCTGGTGCAAGAGCCGCATTAATGCTAGAACCATCGACCTTGCAAGGGGTGCCATACGTAAAGAACGCGACTTAGGGGTTCGTGTTGAGCTTTTTGAAGTAGAACAGGCACAAGAAAACGAGGAAGAAACAGTCAGTCAGTTCTCTCTAGATGGTGCTGTATCCCTAGCTGACATACGAAAACTTATCGCGGCATCCGACGACACGGACATCAACATAAGCGCTGCCCTATCGTATATAACCAGAGTAGGAGAGGAGGCTACCTTGCATCGCGACTGTCCGCAGCCGAAAGCCGGTGCCACACCTAGCGACGCAGCTGTCTGGGCTGGACTTTGGTATGCCGGCGTAGAATCCTGCTTTGGTCCTGGGAGTAACATAACTAAGCGAAGGAGTCGAGCCATGGAGCGCGTAAGACAGCTTTTGAGATCGTGTCTCACTTCTGGTAGCAGAGACTTAGGTGCGTCATGAGCGAGTTTGCACTACACCAAGAATACGGCGTTATAGAGGCAATATCACGCAGCGCTGGAGCTGGGGGTGTTATCACGACATCTCTCTTTGACGGATCTATCGAGATAGACCTAGACGGTGCTGACGTACGTAACATGTGCGGAGTGAGGGCCTACATTGACGGTGATGTGGTGAGTGACGACCAGTACATGTGGCTCGAACAGCTCACACAGGTGCGGCGAATAGAGATAGAAACTGCTTTGGTAAGCGGTACACGTAGACGCATCGGCACGCACCGCAGCAGAGGCTTTAGACGGTCAATACCAGATTTTGACGTAGATCAGAACACCTCCAGCTTGGTCTTTGCTCTTGACTGGTGTGCGCGTAACCCAAACAGCCCTAGGCGTGTAATTTTTGAGCTACTTGGAGCCGTTGCTGTTAAACGAGCAGGGTTCTGGACTCCGTCACAACGGGAAATTTCTTACGAAGAGCTGCGGAGCTGTCTTATGTCACAAGACATGGCGGGAGTTTCGCGGTCGGGACGATCTATGCTTTTAGGGGCGCTAGAGGACGCAGTGAGCTTTAACATTATTCAAGATGTTAAGGCAGAGGCATTACGGTCAGATTTTACAGGATGGTTTGACGAAACTATTTTTGAACACTCCCTCCTTCAAAAATCCAAGTACGCAGACGTCTCTTTGAGCTACTCACCAGTTGATACAAATGCGACGGTGTTTACTAGGGAGAGTCATATCCTCAAAAACCAAGACAACAATGTACGTGTCTGGGAAGGGAGCGCTTTCCATAAAGATATGCTATGGGAGTGGTTAGACTCTTCCAACTTGTCGGTGAGTATAAAACCACAGACTAACACTGACGAGTCCTGGTGGGTGAGGTGCTTTACATTAGACGGTCAAGTAATGCTGAGCGCAGCTGTTATTAAAGACATAACCGGTGATGCTACGGCACTACTCCTTGTAAAAAGACAAGACGTACTATTAGATATAGCGAGGTCAGTGGACGCCCCGCGCCTTAGTGAGCGAGCTGCGCGCGGTCAGGATGCTATCGCTCACGGAAGAAACGCTGGAGTAGCAGAACGAGTAGGCGACGATCTACGAGCAGAGCAAGCATGGAGGGCGTGCCAACAGTCGTATGAGGCGGCTGGAGACCTACAAAGAGCCAAGCTTGCCGGAGCGCGAAATATACAGCTTTACGATATTAGCGAACCACTTATTAGCGACTATCTGTTGTGACTTGTATTTACCGTTAAAACATCCACACTACCAGAGCTATCTTCTTTCCCGCAGAGAGCTTCTTGGAGCGAGATAGCGCGCACTCGTGAGCATGTCTGAGGCTTAGTGAAAATGACGTGCCTTGAATGTCCCATGGTTGGTTATGTTATACAGGTAGTGTGAGTTTTCTTGTCAAAACACAGCCAACTAGGAAAGACCGGGCGCAAGACTTGATATCTTAATAACACCACAATAGTGAGAGGCGTCAGCATACGCTGGCGGAAAACAATGACTACAACAACCAGTAGTCACTACCAGATAGGAAAAACCATGGAAACAAAAATCCAGGGACGTATGGTCGTCAGATTTAATGGCGAAGCCGAAGCTACTGCTTTGGTCCAGGAACGAGGACCTTTTAGTAGTAACCTCGGCGTATGGTTCGCAGAGAACCCCGTTGGAAGCACTGTACGCTTTCGTGGACTCGGAGACCTCCTTGGCAAGGGAGAGCGACCTCTTGGCATTGTAGCTGAAGGTACGTTTGAGTTAGTTGAGTTCCTCGGAACTAACGGACTACCACTCATCACCGAGAACGAGCGCACAGTGATCTTGGCAAAACTCGAAAAAGAGTGCCTTGAAAACCTCTAGGCGGGTTTTAACCATAATTAATGCTGAAAGGCTAGAGAGAGATCTGCAAAGGTCTCTTCTCGTATACGTAACTCTCTTACGACTAGATCTAAGACTCACCGTCTCTACATGAATACCTGAAAAAGTCCTGACGTGTGGTCACAGTATTCGCTTTTAAACAACAGCCTACTTTATGTCTCAGTTAAGCTGCTGATGATTGAAAACTGAGGCGGTGGTTTGCACTTTCTATTTAATGAGAATACTTCTCACAGGAGCATCTGGATTTATTGGTTCCCATTTTATTGATAATCTACAAAATCACGAGGTAGTTGCGGTCACGCGCGCACCGCTGACACGCAGCGCGGCCTATGTTACAAACGTTGTGGCAGAACACTCAGACACCTCTGCTCTGCGTGACGCTCTAAAAGGATGTCAATCAGTTATACATCTAGCAGCACAGAGCAGCCCTCAGAGAGCAGCGGAAGACCCGACAGAGTGTATCGAGTCTAATGTCACTTTCACTACTCAACTGGCGCATCTTGCGTATTTAGAGCAAGTACCACACTTCGTTTTAGCATCTTCGGCTCTCGTTTACGGGTCTCCAGAAAAACTCCCTATTACAGAACTCACGCCGGTTGCCCCAGCTGGCGTGTATGGAGCATCTAAGATTGCAGCAGAAGTAGTGCTGCGTCAGATACACCCTAACGTCGCGGTGCTCCGTATCTTTAACGTGTTTGGTCCGAGGCAGACCGGAACGTTAATCCCAGCCTTGATCGAGAAAATTGCCGCTGGAGAGCAGCCAACCTTACAAGGTGACGGTTCTCAGATTAGAAGTTTTTTGTTCATTAAAGACTGCGTAGATGCGCTACTCAGGACAGTCGAGACAGGATACACTGGTACGCTAAATATAGCAGGACACAAAGCCAGTATCATCGAGGTCTTCCAATACGTTGCCGACGCCTTAGGTGTATCGATAGAACCGGTGTTTGGACCAGGCCGTCAAAATGATGCGCCAGCAAACTGGGCCTCACACCTAGGGGCTTTTACGGCTCTAGGCTGGGCTCCTAACACTGCACTCAGCGAGGGAATAGCCATCACGGTGAAGGGCTTTAGAGATAACCTGAACTGAATGGTTTGCCCTCACGCTAGGTTCTGTCTGACGACGTCTATATTGAGAGACACGGGGCGTTGTTTAGCTGAGCGAGACGACCAGATGGCAGCAACCGCTCAGAGCTACACGGTTTTAGTGTATGGGTTGGTTTATACTCCTAGCTGGGGTTGCTTTAGTATTCTCTCCGGCAAAGCGAGCTTTTATGTTCTGGGGCGTGTACATCCATGAAATGGGACATGCCATAGCGTCACTTTTAATAGGTGGCGGCGTGAGAGGTGTGCGTCTTAATCCTGACGGATCTGGTCACACAGTCTCAGTGGAGGAGTTTCAGATGGGCCTATCTGGCGCTATACGTGGGGTTTTTACCCGCACTTTCGTGCTACTGGCAGGCTACACTCATGCCGGGCTAGTAGGCTTTATAGCTGCTGTGGCTTCGTGCTACGGGGGGCTCCCTACGCAGGTGATGCTCAGTGTCTCAGCTGTAGTGTGTGTCCTCTCTCTAGTAGTGACACGCGGATGGAGAGCCGTGGCAGCTGCTCTCGCTACTGCCTCTGTGTGCGCCGCCTGCGTCAGGTGGTCACTAAAGCCAGAAGCTGTGCTTGGTCTCGGGGCATCTATCGCCTCTATAGATGGTCTGCGTTCTTCGCTAGGGTTACACACCTCCAGACACGAACGAGGAGACAGCTCTGACCCTGGACAGCTTGCAGAGACGACATTTATACCGGTTAAGGTATGGACTATGTTTTTTCTGATCTGGAACACTGCAGCCGTCGCAGCTTGTGCGGTGTTACTGACGGGATTAGTTAAACTGCCTTAAAGGCACGTCTTTAAATAAGATTCCAGATAGAGACGGTGTGGTTGACGCGGAGGCCTCCCTTACCTTTTTAGCACACGTATCCGTAACAAACCTGAACGCGTGAAGCAAGGAGCTACCTGCTGGTTTACAAGATACTTCACCCGCTGTATTGCTTTGTTACAGGTAACTCAAGAGACACTACTAGGCCCTCACCCCTTTAGACAAAGACTCTGCAATGTATAAGGTGCGCCAGTACTTATTGGTGTTTTGAGAGCAACAAAACACTCAGAAACACCAAATAGCTTATTTTGACAGGTGCTTAGCTACAGCCGTCTAGATGGGATGGGCCAGAAGGTTTTTAGGGCTCTTTGCGCCACTGGTCTCAGCTATGACAGTGAGCTGTGTGTAAGTGACCGTCACTTACACGTTAAAAGGAGTAACACCATCATGTCATTGATCATGAAAAAGAGAGTCGCGAGACTCGCAATAATTGCAGCCGTTTTGGTTGTGATTTTAGGAACGACACACGTCGTTCTGACAAACGTAGCGGAACTTTGGTACGCTACATCTGTGAAAAACGCGTGGGCTTTGTCTACGCCGTTTTTTGTTCGCGTGTTCTGGCCGCTTGTAGTGGTCTTGGGCGTCGCTGTAGCTGGTGTGTACTTTATTGTACGTTACCAGAAACCAAACCCAGCAGTGGGTGCGGGTCTACTTGTAGCTAGCACGTTGATGCTCGTCGGTCTGGTGATCCCAGGCTCGCCGTTCATTAGCGCCGCGAACCGTTCCGGTCACGAGGCACAGACGACGTACCTCGAGAACCTGGACGTGACGTCAAACGAGCATCCAGAGTACCTAGTTCGCCAGAACTACGTACAGGCTCGCACGATATTGAGTAACACCCTCAACGATTCGGTCGTGGGTGGTCTCACTCAGCTTCAGTACACGACAGCAAACCAGGCTCCAGCGTGGTGCGCAGGTGTGCTTAGCACTAAAGACGGCAAAGGACGCCAGTACGTGACGGGCGTGCGCTGCCTCTCGAACGACGGAAAGGTCCTGAAGGCAAACTTCAAGGGTCGCGTTCCTTCGTTCAATGGTTCGTTCTCAACGAACCTGGCTAAGCAAATTGCTGAGGCGAAGCCGGGCATGTCCATCGATGAGATGGACGTCCGGTACGCAATCGTGAACGGCAAGGCGTTCTCAGTCGCGTCAGTGACCCGTGTCGAGAAAGACGCGTACACTCCTCACCGGGTTCCCGGCGGTGTGTTCGTGTTCGACGAGAAGGGCGCAATGACGTACAAGTCAAGCGTGAAGCCTGGCGAGTTTAACTTCGCTGTGGTTCCATACTCGATCGCTGAAGAGATCCGGGGTGCGCTTAATACGCGTGCAGGTTTCTGGTGCGCAAATCACTTGACTAAGGTCAAGTGCGTGCAGAAGAACCAGCCCCTCGAAGACACCCAGCATACGGGTGGAGAAGAGGTTGCTGGCGGCGTGAACGCGGCGAACTACTCCGAGTTCGTGCTCATCCGTAAGGACGGCACGATCGGGATGGTGACCCCACTCACAATGTACGGCAAAGGCCGAAACGTGGTTGCGTACCTCGATGTCGACGCCGATTCGGTGTCGAACGGAGTGATGCCTCACGCAACGTTGTACAACAACGTGATGGAAGCAAGCAATCTCATGATCGCTCAGACCATCGCGCCAGCGTACACCGCTGACATCACCTGGATCGATGAGATCGCTGGTGATGGTGAGACCACGTCTGGTTCCCGAATTTACGAGGTCACTCCGACGAAGCCTGGCGAAGTGTTCGCCACGATAGGGACCGCGACGAACCCTCAGTACGACGTTGTGGTGCAAGCAAGCATCGCTGACGACTCGCTGGAGTTCAAGTGGTGCGTCTCGGACCATCAGACCAAGAAGGAAATCGAGTGCCGTACCCGTACCCAGGGTGAGGCTCCGATCGGAACCCTTCGCGGATTGGCTCAGAACCAGACCAACAACCAGGGACCAACTAGTGGTGAGCAGATTGACTCGAAGTTCGACACCTCAAAGCTGTCGGACCAAGAGAAGATCGCGCTGATTGCACAGTTAGCCGAAGAACTGAAGCAATAGCTTTTGTTCAGCAGGAGGAAGTTTTTAACCGAAACTTCCTCTTGTGTATATCTAACTATAAATAGAGAACATACCTGTATAGATTAAGTCTATAAGCGTCCTGAGGCAAGAAAAGTGAGGGGCTGTAGAGGTAGTAGTCTAAGAAACCAGAAGCCACATATTAAAATGAGAGTTACGGCAGCAGGCCTGAGCGATAGCCAGCTCCACGCAGGGCGGACCTGCGGTACCAGTCTCTGAGCTATCCAGAAAAGAAGCATAACTAGCGGTGCTGACACCAGCAGAGCGTTATGGTCTAGCGCTGCTGATAAATCGCCGCGCAATAGGCTCGCGCCAGCACGCGTAGAACCACATCCCGGGCAGTCAAGGCTTGTTAATGTCTTAAAGGGACAGCCCGGCATGTGAACTCCAGCATTGTAAGCGGCAGCGCCGGCCATCCACAGTGTCATCGGAGAGGCAACAAGCGCTACACTCCTGAAGTTTCTCCTAGATGCGATCATTGAATATATTAGAGTGAGGACTCAGACGCAGAAACTCCGAGCACGACCATGAGTATGAAATAGACAACAGAGATGCCTACTGCTATTAGTGCTGACGTTACCGCCCACTTCTTGGCTGCAGCAGATCTCTCCTCGGCCTCTTGATAACGACCCATAGCCCACGCGGAGTCGACCTTAACTGCGTTTACTATTGAGACTATGCCAAAAGGTAGGCAGCAGAACAAAGTTGCTAGAATGGACCAAATGAGATAAGAATCAGGCTTTGCTCTTTGCGGCTGCTGCTGGGGTGATACCGCAGAGAAACCAGTAGGAGGACTAAACGGAGCTTGAGCTTGAGGGGCTACGGGTTGCGTGTGTTCTGTCCATTTCTCGCCGTCCCATTAGCGCATAAACGCGGGATTTGAGGGGTCTGGATACCAAGCAGCTGGGTGTGATGACATAGTTTTTAACTGTCCAGGTCTGATTATCAGATTCAAGCATTATGAACCTAGGCCGTTACGACCCTTTTAAGGTGATAAGACGCGCGGACGCAGCAGATTCATTATCATTTGCGAACATCATAGTCCAAGCCCAGAGCACGTGGCTTGAGTGGTGTGGTGATAGTTTTGAGCCGTACGAACTATCTAAATTAACAGACCAGTATACAGAAATACTGAGACGCGACCACACACAGGCGTTTATGTTGCTCGATGCCTTAGACACACCTATAGCTGTTGCTGCAGCAGTCCCGGAATTTGTTTCTTATGAGCCTAGCACACTGGACACAGCTAGTGCCCACTTATCTGCTCTTTTTACACTGCCTCAATATCATGGGACTGGGGTATCTCAGACACTACATAATCACACTATAGATAAACTGGCAGCATCCGGGTACAAAACAGTTCGACTCTGGGTACCTAGAGAGGCTGGAAGATCTGTTTGTTTTTACGCTAAAAATCTCTGGGAGATGACAGGTGAGCGTACTTATTTCGCTGGACTAGAGAGGCTAGAGATGAGACGCGCGCTTTAGATACTCACTCTGTACGCATATTCTGATAGAGACTAAAAGAAGGTGCAGTTTCTAAACAAAACTCTCCTCGTTAGGATCTGTGACTATAGAGGCTTTGACACCGGGCCATCTACCGTGGGTCATCATTCGGGCCCTAGATGCGTAGCTCAAGTCAGCTAGATCCTCTACGGAGAACGTGTAGTCATGTATCGAGCTATGAGACATCTCTTCAAAAGGTTCTATTCTCTCAAATTTTGAGGATGCCTGATCTTGGTGGGTGCCCGTTGAGACCCCTAGACCTCTGGCTAGCTCTCCTAGCCTACTGTCTACTGGGCTGCTTGAGTAATGCGTACTAGCAGGGAAAGCAGGTATAAACCTGTCGCCGTCACCTGTTAGAGAAACATCAATATCTTTTATTTCTTTAAAAACTCTCGCAGTACGAGCCTGCTGCCTCTCTGTTTCGGAATCTGCGTGGGCACTAGGTACTGAGTCGAAATCTACGACGCGAACGGCGTGAGACGGGAGCACCAGGGGTTCTCCTGGCATCGGAGATAAATGTGTGTCTATTGCAAAAAGAGAGTTAAGTGAGTCCGGATTGCGTTCGAGAACGTCGCTGAGACGAGCAACCACAGCATGGTTGGCGTCAAGGCCTTGTCTGAACATGTGCCCTATGGCTGTGTGGTTTATAGTAAAGTGCACTGATGTGCGTGGCCAGCGTGGGTCGTAGTCACCTGTGGGTCGCAGTAAGACGTTACCTTCAGCGTCGAGCTGAGGCTTGTAAGGTGTCTCGTGAATTAAGAACAAGTCGTCTAAATTGAGGCCTGATGTTTTTAATCCTCCAGAACGAGAATCAAAGGTCTCCTGAGTTGCCTGCATATCGAGAGCCACACGTTCTCTGTAGACATTACCGAAACCAATATCACTAGACCACTTAACGACTTCATCTTTGAGGTGTGATGACCAATCTTGGGATACGTCTCCACGAGCCACTGCCTGGTCTATCTTACCAAACTGTTCTTCGCGCCATGTCGATAACGCGTTAGTTCTCATGCTGTCATTTATTCTGTAGGCCGAGTATCCGAAAGCCACCAGCTCCTCTCTCATTCTAGGAGTGATACCAGATTTGATGTCTGGATGTTTTACCAGATCGATCATTCTCTCTCCGAGATCCGACAGGATTTGAAAGTCCCGAGCTGCTTGCTCATCGCCTCTTGTAGCTCTGTATAGTAGAGCATCTATCACGGTTGAGTCGATAGTTTCTTGTTCGTTGCCGAGACCTGTTATGTCCCTTGCTACGTCACGTAGCTGGTTTATTGGGTCGACAAAGCATTCTAGGCACTTACCGTCGTCGCCGCATCTGCCCGCTGACGCCTCCATGCATCTTCTGCCTGCGTCTGTGATGGCGGCGACAGCGGCTGTGTAAGCTACTGCCAGATCTCTCCCCTCTTTACTTGATGGCGAGAGACCAGCTATTTCGTAAGGATTACGTGCCAGTACCTGAACCCCCTCAGGCCACGAGCTGTTTGGTGGTGCGCCAAAGACAAACTTGCCGTCTTGTGTTTCCCAAACATTTCCTTGTAAAATTATGTTATGTCCCTGAGCGTCCCTGAGTTCTTTAGACTCGATGCGTGGTGAATTTTTCATCGCTCTGAAAGTCGGGATACCACCGTTTCTCATGGAAGACCAAACAGATAGCGGTACGTCTTTAACTAAAGCACCAAAACGAGCATCAAGAACAGCTCCGGACGATGCGAGGTCCTCTATGTCTTTAACGCTGAGATTCCATCCATTAAGAGATGGTATAGTGCCCGTCTCTGTTAGGAAGCCAGATTCGGAGAGAGCGTTACGAAGATCTTGAGACATCGTAACCATTAAGCCAGGATTAGCTCCCGATGCTACTTGTAAAGCGAGATGCGAAGCTATATCTATATGACGCTCGAGCATCATAACTGATGCTTCCTTATCCATGATCTCCGCAGCCATAGCTAGAGCAGCTTCAGATACTCTAAGATGGTCTGCTTGGTAAAGGGCCCACTTTAAACGGCTAAGAGCCTCTTTGCTGTGTTCTTTTCCGTAAGGCAAGGTCTCCATCTGTAGTTCTGCTAGTATTTTCCTGGAAACCGGGTCAAGAGACTCTAGAGAGTCTCTTAGATCTTTAATAGACTCACGGCCTTGGCGTCCCATGGCGCTTGAAGGATTCAGAGAGAGCGGTATGCTTACTCCGTTATGCGTAACTTTTATGTCAAAAGACTCCTGTTCGGGAAACATCTCTGCTAAGTCCGAGAGAGATATCTCACCCTTATCTATACGAGAACGTCCGCTGCCGTTCCTGATGACGCGCAAATCCGTCTCCTGCCCGTCTATTAATACTGTGACTAGAGCGGATCCTGACTCGATGCGGAATCCCCCGGCTGCGTAAAAATAAGAGCATATCACATTTTGAACCTTGGGCGCGTAGGGCCTCGATGACACCGCCTGCAGAATCTTACTGGCAAGGGTTGTTACGTGAACTGGGTGATTTTAGATATCTGCTGTTTTTATATAGATATGTGATAGCCACCCCCTGAGAGGTGCTTAGCGACTTAAACCAGGAACCAAAACTAACTTTCTGGTTATCCGGTGCCATACACAACCAGTGGCGCGAGGTTGCTATTTGGTACAAGTTAAGCTACAGTAACGCTCTTTGCTAGATTTCTTGGTTTATCAATGTCTCTTCCTAAAACAATAGAGGTGCGATAGGCCAACATCTGAAGTGGTATGTTGGTTATAATGGGCGCTATAAGTTCAGGTGTTTTTGGTACTTTAATCACGTCGTCACACACAGACAAGACCTCTGATGTAATGTCTTGACACACTGCTATGACGTGCCCAGAACGTGCCTTTATCTGCTGTGCTGCTATGAGGCTTCGACTCCCTGGGTCGTGTGGAGAAACTAGCACAAGTGAGGGAAAGTTGGCGCTAACTAGCGCAAGTGGGCCGTGCTTTAACTCGGCTGAAGAGTATCCTTCAGCGTGTATGTAGCTAACTTCTTTCATCTTCTGGGCTCCTTCTAGAGCTGTTGGCAAAGAAAGACCGTACCCTATGTAATACATAGAATTAAAATTAGAGAGGAGTTCTGGCGTACTCTTAAGTTCTAGCCTCTCGATAGTCTCTAGTGCTAGATCTGGTAGCGTTTCTATATCTGATATAATAGAGCCAGGGTTAGATATATACCCAGTAGAGCAACCAAGCTTCACTGCGACTAACAATAGACAAGTCTGCATTGACGTGAAGGCTTTGGTGGATGCTACAGATATCTCGGGTCCTGCATGTAAATAGACGCCTTGAGAGGAGCGCGCTATAGATGAGCCTACGGAGTTTACGAGAGTTAAAGTTCGTCCGCCATGGTTCTGTACTAAATTTATAGCTGATAAGGTATCGGCTGTCTCTCCTGACTGCGACAGAAATACGTAGAGTGTCTTCCTGTCTATTCTAGGTTTTCTAGCTATAAACTCCCCTGCTGTCTCGGCGTTTGATTTTATACCAGATAGTCTCTCTGTGATCATAGCACCATACAGAGAGGCATAAAATGCCGATCCACACCCTATTATGTGTATGTTTGTAAGTCCACGAACCTCTCTGTCTGTCATATCGAACCCTCCCAGTCTAACGTCGTCTAGTCCAGACACGGCTCTTCCAGCTATAGCTCTTTTTAGTGACTCCGGTTGCTCATGTATCTCTTTTAACATGTAGTGCTCATAAGCGCCGAGCGACAAGTCTTTGCTCTCTACATCTATGTTCTCTTCCTTGCAATACCTGGTTTTATTAGAGAGGGTAGAGAAAACAGTGTAGCCATCTGGTTTTATGGAAGCTACGTCACCATCTTGAAGGAAAACTACTTTGTCGGCTAAACCTACCAAGGCAGCGACGTCCGAAGCTAGAGACACACCGTGAGAGCTGGTTCCTATAACTAGCGGCGAGCCCATCTTTACGGCAACTATCTCTTCTGGCTGGTCTGATGAGACTGCAGCCATACCGACAGTACCTACTACAGACTCCATGGAGCTCTTGACTGCCTCGTATAGAGAAAACCCTTCAGATACGCTTAGCCCTATTAGGTGAGCTAAACACTCTGTGTCAGTCTCGCTTACAAAAACTACACCTCTAGATTCTAGTAGAGTCCGCAGCTCTGCGTAGTTCTCTAAAATGCCGTTGTGAACCACCGCTATCTTCCCAGATGAGTCACAGTGAGGGTGTGAATTTATATCAGACGGAGATCCGTGTGTAGCCCATCTCGTGTGCGCTATCCCGGATTTACCCTCTAGATCGACGCACGCTGCCGCCTCCTTAAGGGTCGCGACACGTCCTTGTCGTTTTAAAACACTGAGGACATTAGGTTTAACTACAACTAAACCTGCAGAGTCGTAACCTCGGTACTCGAGTCTGGATAGGCCTTCTAATAAAATGTTCTCTGCTTCCAGGGAACCCGTGTAACCTATAACGCCGCACATACGTTACCTTTGCGAGAATTCATGATGACAATGTCCAGAGGGGCGGCGAAACGTCGATAGGGTATTCTAGGGTCATCTGTATTAGGCGGACGGGTGTGCGGCACAGAGGGTTTTATGCCTGGTAGCCACGGTCTCTGGCGTGTCTTTTTACGGCAAAACTTGTGGTATAACATCTACCATCTAGGCTGGCTGGTTACCACCTGTTCCTGTTAATAGAAAAGTATTAGCTGTCGTTTATGTTTGTTTTATAAAACTGAGTTATTTAAATTCGCAGTAGTGCTGTACTACTGACTGCCCGCCAGCTTGGAAATTTGGACCGTAGGCAAATCTGCAGGAAGCCGCCGTGAAACCGGACTGCGTCTCTAGCACGTCAAAATCTATCCAGCCGTCTGTTGAATCGGTTGGCGTGACTTGAGCAGGGGGTCCGAGGGAGTACGGAGAGCTGTTTGCAGAGAGGGCCCCGTAGAACACCTTGTAGATGACTGGAGCTAGGTCGCTATTGCCCAGCGAGAGCTCGAAAGAGGCCTCCGAGGCAGCCGCGAGAGCGGCACTATCTATGAGATACAATGATTCTGGCGATATGTTTGAAGCCGGTTGCTCGTCCATTGGATCGTTTTCGATGGAGCTCTCATCTGAGAAGAAAGGAATATCAGAGCTGTAATCTTCCAAAATACCGCCGGACTCTGATTCTAAAATCTCGCGGAGGTCTGCCTGTGTTAGGGTGCCCATCGCTGCAAACATGTAGTCTGTGATAGTCGCTACAGGAGCGATGTACCAGCCACCATCCCACTTTTTAACGGTGAGAGCCATTACGTTCTCCCAGAAAACCGGATCTATGTTTGAAGCCCCAAGACCGTCATCTGACTTTACCGCCTCAGAGAGAGAGCCGTCTATCGATGTACCGTCGTTGGCTGTCACCTTGTATAAGATGTCTGAACCTGTGTGGCTAAGCGACAGTTGGAACGTGTCGCTACCCATGGATCCTTTTATGGTGACGTCTTTAATTCTAACGTGAGAAGTGCTCTTTGACTTATCTAAAGTCTCTAGCGAGAGGTTCGCTACCGACCATGAGAACGAGTTTTCCTGTTTAAAGTCATTGACCTCACTCTGTGCGTCGTTTATAAATATAGGGGCGTAGCGCTGAAGAGCACCCATCTCTCCTGGGTGTAGAGTAGATAGCATACCAGAGAGATCCATGCTCTCTACATGTTTGAAAAAAGTACTAACTGCTTCCTCTGGTGAGCTAGATCCTACCGAAGCGATGCCGGTCTGCGGCATGTCCGACCCTGCTGCTTTACGAGCTGACTCTGCGGCTGTGTACCCTAGAGAGAGATACCATCTGCCGTCGTGTTTAATGGCCGCAAACATCGAGTCCTTTATCTCTGTTGTTGTAGACAAAGTCCCTTCGGTATCTAAGTCTGCGAGGGTTGCTTTGTTCTTGAATTCGTCAAGGTTCTCAAAAACTGGACCAAGTTTGATGTCTGGGTCAATCTCTGAGGTCATTGTTCCAGATATATACACCCTAGCTACGTCATCTACTACTGCTTCTGAACGAATAGTGACGCCAGACATCTTGTATTTAATAAAAGCAGAACCCGCAGACGACGACTCACCAAGGACACCGAGTCTCTTTAACTCCTCTACCCCTTTGACGAACGGATCTTTCATCATTTCTCGCTCAGAGGGTAACATAACGTCTATGAGACCGAGAAAGTCACCATCTTGCAAGGCGGAGACCGCAGCCGACATGGCCTCCTCAGGTGAGGAGGCTCCTGACTTACTGAGCCTGCTCATTACTAGAGTTGCTGAGAAAACAAGAGACACAATAACTGCGAGCGCTACACCGGATTTCACTATCCAGCTTCTGCTTCTGGGCTCTGCGTAGTACTGTTGTGGCGGTTGCTGTACAGTGAGAGGTGTCTGTAACACGCTGTGTTGTGGCCCTCGTATTGACGTGGGAGTGTGCAACACCTCGGTGAAAGTCTCTTCATTGTTGATGCTCTCAGACCAGGGTTGGGGTTCCTGGTTGGGCTGTGCTAGTGGCGGCGTGACCTGATGAGGTCTGTAATCCCCAGTCCAGCGAGTGCCGTCCCAGTATGCGTCGAAGGTTGGACTGTCTGGGTGCTGATACCACCCCGGGGGAGCTTGCATGGCGCCTCTTTCCTGGCTATCTCTCGGCTATTTATCTAAATCGTGCCACACTGCGGCAGTTTAACACCGTGCGACAGGTGCTTTCAAAAACCACATTCTCAGACAAGAGGTCATTAGCGTACGTACGTGTGGTTCTATCCTACTTTGCGTCTCTTCTTGCAGCGTCTTGCTTGGTTATTACGTTTCTAGCCTGGGATGCCGGTGGTAGAACTTCCTACGAGATGATTGCCGTTATCGAGAGAAACGATCTAGTACCAGAGAGCGTTCCTATGAAGCTGATTCTGTTTTGGTGGGTGTTGTCTCCGTTGGCTGCTGCTCTTGTGACATCCGGAAATTTCGTTAAAAGACTACAGGCCAAACATGCACTGGTGTTTCTCTCATCTGTGTTGTACTTTGGTACCGTGTTTGCTGTGTCGCGCATATCTAAAGATGCTCCCGGCGTCACTGTCTGGGTTGAGATTATAAACTATCTCTCTGCACTAGGACTTCTCACCAGTGCTGGTCAGACTTTGATCAAGGTTCGTAACTGAAGACTAAAGGCTATTTGTTGTTGGTTTTGTAAATGCTTGCCGTGATAGCTCCAACAAGAAAAGCTATGATAACAGAGAGCGATAGTATCGTGGGCATGTGCCACCAGTGCGAGACCATCATCTTTACTCCAACGAATATTAAGATGGCACCTAGGGCATGGGATAAGTAGTGGAAACGATCTTTGGCGTCAGCTAGTAGAAAATATAAGGCTCTTAAACCAAGAATAGCGAAAGCGTTAGAAGCTATAACTATGTAAGGCTCTCTAGAAACTGCCAGTATAGCAGGGACTGAGTCTACTGCAAAGACGATATCGGTGAGCTCTACCGCTATGAGAGCGGCAAAGAGAGGTGTAGCTACACGCTTTGCGTTAATCTTTGTGAAAAACCTATGACCGTCATACTGGTCTGTAACTGGCATAAATCGCTCAATCCGTGACATCATCTTGTGATGACCGCTCGGTTCATCCTCGTTGTCGCGATGTTTTAAAACTTTGACACCACTGTAAAGAAGGATGAAGCCGAACACGAAGAGAGTCCACCAGAAGCGTTCTATGAGAGCACTCCCTGCAAACACGAAGACGGCACGCAGAACCAATGCGCCGAATATGCCCCAGAACAGCACCCTGTGTTGAAACTTCTTAGGTATAGCGAATGCCCCAAAGAGCATCGCCCACACAAACACGTTGTCTACGCTTAGAGATTTCTCTATAACGTAACCAGAGAAATACTCAGTGGCTGCCGTAGAACCCCAGACAAAGAGGACACCGAGACCAAAAAAAACCGCTGTGAAGACATAAAAAATAGACTCAAGCGTTGCTTCTTTAACTGACGGTTCGTGGTCATCTCTGTGGCGCCAGAGGTCAAAAGCTATTAGGATAGATACAGCTGCTGCTAGAACACCCCATGCTACCGGTGACACTGCTAGATCTACGAAATTGTCCTTGTTTGAGGATGCGGCTCTTAAACTCATTAAGTACAAATGTGCCAGTTGTTAGCCATGCGGCACGTCCGGAGTGGTTTTATGGGCAGCCCAGGCGTGCCTGAGGTGGTATATGTGTCACCTTAGAACTATGATACTAGGAGAAGAGACGTGGTTTACATCCGACTTACACATCGGGCACGCGAACATAATAAAGTTCTGTCAGAGACCTTTTGGCTCAGTAGAAGAGATGAACGATGTCATCGTAGCGCGTATAAACGACATAGTACCACCAGATGGGGTGCTTATAATACTAGGCGATGCTGTCATGGGTAAGATCTCTGAAACACTTGGTGTGCTAGCTAGTATAAAAGCAGAGGTTAAGCTAGTTCCAGGAAACCACGACAGATGCTGGACGGGTAACGGTGACTCGGCAGCAAAGTGGGTTGAGAGATACAAACAAGAGGGTGGCGTGTCTGAGGTTCTAGACGGGTTTGTGAGATCTGAAGTGTTTGGAGAGCCTGTGGCTATGTGTCACTTTCCTCCTAATGGTGACAGCCAGGAGGAGGAAAGGTTTGTCGAGCACAGACCATCAGAGGACGGCTGGTTGCTACACGGACACACCCACGGGGCGTGGCGTCAAAACGGCAGAATGATTGATGTTGGACTTGACTCTTGGGGAGGCAGGCCTGTGTCTATAAGAGAGATCTCAGATCTAATGCTCAAAGGGCCTGGTCATAGTGAGAAGCTTGCCTGGTCATGACTTAACCCAGCAGCCCTGCTGACCGTCAAGGTAGGGCTGCTGGGTTTCTGCCTACAGCTTGTAAGGAAGCCAGTTTCCTGTACCCTCAAACTCTTCTGACGTATCTATCACACCAACGACCTCGGTGACCCAGTCTAAGCGCTGCGTGAGTATCCTTTTCACGCCGTCTTCAAGTGTTGTCCCAGTGAGAGAGCAAGTTCCGCAGGCTCCACCTAGCGATATAGAGACAACACCAGTGTTGTAGTCAGCAGACACAAGAGTGAGAGTTCCGCCATCTTTAGACACTTCGGCGCTCATAACTTCAAGCAGCTCAGAGAGATCTGAGGATCTTCTAGTCTCTAATTCGTTTTCCATGCACAACACAGTGCCCGGCTCAGAGTGTAGCGCACCTAGTGCCTACCCCAACCAAACTCGTCTTCTCCTGCAGACGGTGGGCAGCCGCAGTCGTCATGCTCAAACACCAGAGAGCCAAAGCAAGAAGACTCGGGATTTAAAATAACTCCCCAATCTCGGCCAAGGTCGCCGCTAATCGGTGTATAATAAGGACAGGCGTAAGCTTGAGAACCTATCTCTACTCCAGCTATAAGCGGCGTGGATGCCAGCAGCTCTATAAGCTCGCCGTGGGAGGGTAGGGAGTGTTTAGTCTCTTTGTTGTCCATTAGCGGTTCTTCTGGTAGATGTCGTAATGAGCCATGCCAACCTCATTGTGTCGATAGGCTGCTCAAAGCACACGATTTTAAAAACTGGTCGGTAAAAACTGGTCGGTAAAAAAATAGCTCTGTGACGAACAGGCTGGTGAGAGTGTGATTTTGCTCAGAGAATAGCTTGGTGTGAGGTGTAGCGCACGTTTATAATTTATGATAACAGAAGTTTCGTACAGTATATGCGACGCAGACCAGCACTACTACGAAGCAAAAGACTCTCTAACTAGACACCTCGGAGAGCGATATAAAAACATAGTTAGATGGGCGCAGATTGGCCAGCGCGAAACTCTGTTAATAAAAGATCGCGTCTTAACTCTAGTTCCTAACCCCACGTATGACCCTGTAGGTGAGCCGGGAAGTCTTGAGACCTACTTTAGAGGAGAAAACACGGATGGAAGGGAGTTGCGCGACATAATAAAGATGATTCCAATACCTGAAGCATCTAGGAGAAGAGACGCACGTATCAAGACTCTTGATGAACAAGGCGTAGAGACCGCGTGGGTGCTACCTAGTCTAGGCCTTGGTATAGAAGAGATGCTGAACGGAGATTCGGGCGCTCTTCATGCGGTCCTTGAGAGCTACAACAGGTGGCTTCACGACGACTGGGGATACAGTAGAGACACGCGTATTCTAACAGCGCCCCTGATGTCGCTGTGTGACCCGTCGTCAGGAGTGCGCGAGTTAAAGAGAGTGTTAGAGTTAGGAGCTAAAATAGTGGTCATGAGGCCTGCCTCAGTCCAAGACGGGGCTAATTGGAGATCCATAGCAGACAAGAGACACGACGAATTCTGGCACACAGCTGCTGAGGCGGGCGTAACTGTTGCGTTCCACGGGGCTGACTCTGGTTACGGCAGGCATCTCGTAGCGCTGGGTGAGAACGACTCTTACGGAGGGATGAAACAGAGCACCTTAGGTGAGGTCTTAGGTATTCACGTTGAGAGGCCTGTCTATGAGCTGGTGTCGAGTATGATATGCCACGGGTTGTTTGACCGCGTTTCAAACCTAAAGATAGCTACAGTAGAACTCGGTGCTGGATGGGTTCCAGAGCTAGTACGACGTCTTGAGAAGTCGTTTGGCAAAACACCACAGATGTACAGAAGGGATCCAATAGAAACTCTCCGTGAGCACGTACATGTGTCACCGTTTTACGAAGATGACATACCAGGCGTTGTGAAATTGCTTGGTGAGGACAACGTTCTTTTAGGGAGTGACTGGCCACATCCAGAGGGGTTAGAATCGCCGCGCGACTGGATAAAAGAATTTAAAATAGAAGACGAGAGGCAAGCAGAAAAGATACTACGTGGCAATCTTAAAAAATTATCAGGATTAACAACCTAAGTGTAGTTGCTGATAGACACAGCCAGACTTTAGTACAGAGAGATTACGTGTTTGACCCTGTAGTAAGTATTCCTACAGGGGTACATCCTGAGAGAGTAGCTGAACTACTGATAGAAGGTGTCTCGGGCAGCTTGTGAGACATGACTACGGAGTATTTTACTACGCATTGACCAGTTATGTGGCGCGCACAGATGGCGCCTAGAGTGTGTGACTGTGATATGTGATTTCATCTACACTAAAGAGGGTCTCAGGGTACCTTCTGGCGACGCGGTTATAACAATAACCGGCCCAGATGGTGTCACTAGAACCCTGGTTGTAGTCAGATCAGGTAAAGGCAGAT
>Ga0102917_1000025_pt1 | contig 57824 bp, 54 predicted proteins | sample Colrivmet1562A02_FD_78201 | JGI IMG/M metagenome (GOLD analysis project Ga0102917, IMG submission 78201) | Estuarine microbial communities from the Columbia River estuary - metaG 1562A-02 | ecosystem: Environmental > Aquatic > Marine > Intertidal zone > Estuary | place: USA: Columbia River...
GTTATCTCACCGGAGATTGTGCCGACCTGACGGGCTGCTGCTGAGATCTCCTCGGGAGAGATGCGAATCTGGGACATATAGTTACCTCCATATAGGGTGTTGGACTCTCACCACAGTGAGGGCTTTATTTAAAGACGCAACAGGGTTTTAAAACTTGCACTTTGATGTCCCGCTGTGACTGTGCTTTTTAGTATTTTTTCCGCGCGAGGGCTCTCGGGTCCTCGTTCGGTGACGCAGTTGCGTAAAGTACCGTAGGGCGTAAGCCCGAAGAACCCGGCTAGGTTATAGCTGCCCAACTCTGCACTGAGGGATGCCAACAAAAGGCTTAAACATAAAAATACACGACCGAGCGCAACCTGCGCTTAGTCGTTTCCAGGCCATCTGGCCTAAATGCGGGACTCAACAGTCTTTAGCAAACGATGAACTTTTCAAGCCACCCTCTAGGTGTTTTGGGATAGTTTATCGTGAATACATATACACCAGTAACGCCAGATACTCTCACTCTGCGCTTGCAAATAGTCCGAGACCGAAAGAGACAGCTTCCGGATTTGACAACCAGAGCTGAGAAGTCCATTGCTTAAGCTGCGAGTCTCCTGACACAACATCTACTCCCGGTATCGGTGCGTAAGATATCCAGGAAGCAAACTGAGGAAGAAACTCGTTCATCTCTATGTTAGAGTGCATCATAGCGGCTGCCTCGTGAGGGGCCGTGGGAGAACCCGACGTAGCTATGGCTGCTATTAAGGTGGTGTTAGTTGCGCACACGTTTGCGTACGGATCGCCAGGTATAACGTGTCTAACGTGGTAGCGGCCTGCAGGCACCGGTTCGTCTGATAAGCCTTCCACAGTCGTGGTGCGCTCCTCTTGCCTGTAAGATGAGAGATAAGCCTGCTCGGCTTCTCTTAGGGATGGATTGTAGTACTGGGCGACATGTACTAACTCATGTACCGCAGTTCCTAGAGACCTGTCAATGTTGTTTCTGTTTAGGGCTAGAAGATCTTGCACACACGTCCACTCGTTAGGTGGTCTGTAAAATCCGCCTAGCTCGTTACCTCCTCCGGCGTCCATACTAAAGGACTCTGTTCCGGCTACCTCTATAACTGGTATGGAAGCTAGCCAGGACGCTGGCAGGTAATCTACAGCTCTGCGAGCTATCTGCACAGGTGTCTCACGTGACGCCTGCTGATCTTTCTTGAATATTCTAGACACCCACGACGACCCTTCCTTTGTTGTGACGTCAGGTGCGGTCTGTCCTGTCTTGTGCTCTATAAGCTTGCTCTTTGCGTCACTAGAACCAAACGTCCGCACCTCTCTCATTAGTTCTCGAGCAGCTGCGACGTAAGACAACGCAAAGCGTTCTTGAAGCTCACGGAGATCGTGCAAACTTGAGCTCACCTCAGAGGCACCGATAGAGTCGCCGGCACGTAACATAGCAGCCTCACGGAGACGTAGAACTGCTATGTTGCCAGAGAGCCTGTAGAAAGCATCAGAGATGGATTCACCTGGATTCAACTGCATCAAACTTGACACGTTTCCTAACGCCATAGCGTAAGCTCTAGCATGTACTATAGAACCGACACGTACAAGACCAGTAGCCTGAGCAGCTAGATCTTCTGAAGTCTCGTTCTTGCTGTTTCTGGCTACCTGTCTCTCTAGACTCATCTTCCAGTTTGCTCCAGGATCTTGAGGAGGTTTGCATATAGGAGTACGGCCAGGATCTGGCGAAGGAGAGAGGCTGCCTGGTATGTCTGCCCCCAAAAGGGCAGCGGCGGCCGGACTGAGGCCAGACGAGAGAGCCATGAAAGAATCTAAACGAGTCACTAAGGCGTCAGTGGAACCCTCTGGAGGTAGCGTGTAACCATTTAGAGACACTATCTCTCCTGGCGGCAATGTACCAGTCACGGCGGCTATTATTTTACCTGACTGACTGCTGCGAGCTTCTGCGACGGAGTCTGCGGACCTTTTAGCCGCATCTAGGGCTGCGTCTATGATTGCTCTCTGGTTGCCTTGGCGAGAGACACCTACAACTGCCGACGGGTCAGCTAAAGATCTAACCACATCATCTAAAGAGTCGCCTTGCGAATCTAACAACACAACAGACCCGTACTTGCTCTCTAGCGTGGCGAGCTGCTTCTGGGTTCTGATGCGCCCTAAGACAGATCCGTCTACAGAGAGAGCTAGAAAGCCGTCTCGGGAACCGTCTAGCTCACCGAGAGACGTCGTTAATTTGTAGCGGCAAGGCGACGAGGTGCTGGTCATAAAGCACACCGTAGGCGCGAGGACACGCCACTCCACCAGGAAAACACGGCCTAGAAGACCCTTGCCTAAGGTTAGACAGCCGCCACAGTGTGATTTAACACAATGCCTCTTTCTTGTAAAGCGGTTTCTGCCAAGACCAGCAGAGCCGCGGAAGCAAGATAAGCACACCGATGCTGCTTGCAGCTAAAGTGTGTTATGAGAGTGCGGGCCACGCAAGTGGTTTGTGCCAAGACCAACGGTGACAGAGAGATTTCTCTTTTCACACGGGTCTTGTCGCAAAGCGCAAGCCCCGTGTTGGAACGAGAAGTAGTAGCGAATACTACACTTTCTGGTCACCGTTAAGCAACAATAGATTTATTTCTTTTGTTTTGCTTAACGGTTTATACAGTGTTCCTCATTGTGTCCATCGACATCACAGAAGGAGTAACACATGAGTTGCAAAGGCCCCGAAGGCGTAGTATATATCAGCGGAATACCCGTTAAAGTACACGTAGGAAATAGTGACCCTGTAAAGGGTTCAAGATGGGTGTGGACACTGGGGGCAGACGGCACCATACAGCGCGTCTCTGGTAACACCAGATTTACAGACGACACAAAAGTCCTTGTGTGTCCAGTCGGACACACACCTACTAGTGACGAGTTTGACAACCCGCTAGATGGCGCATGGCGTGGTGTTATGAACGAGAGCAGCGCTTGGGGTAGAAACGGTCGCGGAAGTGCGATACCAACAGAACTGTTGAACGCAGAAGGTACAGAGCGTCACGCTGCTGCTCAAACTTTTGCTGAGAACATGCACGGGCCAAAAGCTGAACTAAAACCTCTGAAAACAAAGCTGAAACAAATCGGCGGAGATAGACTGCTGAGGGAGAGTACGTACATGATGAGACCAGCACAGGCTCAGCTAACATCTGACGTATCTGTCCATTTAGAAGAACAAGCAGATCTGCGTGCGTCTATAACCGAGCTAAGCCAAGAGCTTGAGGCTTTATCCATCAAAGATTCAAAGACTCCAGAAGAGGCTACTCGCGAAAGTGAGCTCTCTGAGAAGATTGCTTCACTAAGTAAAGGTCTCAGATCTTTCTCTGCTGTTATAGGAGGTCCTCCCGGGACTGGTAAAACCTCGCTCGTCAGAGAGTGGGGGGAGCGCTGGGATCTGCGCGAGGGTGAGAACATGTTTGAGTTCTGGTGCTTTAAAGACTCAGACCGTGACGACATGGTTAAAACTCTCACGTTCAGTGACGGAAAGGCATCCGAAGAGCCGGGACCTCTCCTTAGGGCCATAGAAGCATCGAAGAATGGTGTAACAATCCTGCTGATAGATGAGATAGACAAAGCTAGATCTACTTTTGATCACGGCCTTTTGCAGGTTGTTGAGACTTGTAAGTGGGACTGCTCAGGTTTTGACGCAGCTAGCATGGGTCTGAGTGTCGATGGTAATGGTATGCTAATAGGCAATCCAGAGAATCTAGTGATAGTCGCAACCCAGAACAACGAGAGAGAGATAGAGGAAGCTTTAGCTAGAAGACTCTCTGCTAGAGTGATACTTGAAACACCCAGCCAGAGCGAGACAAAAGACATGGCTAGGCGCATATTCGATCGCCACATGGCAGACGGTACAGAGGCCCCTAAGTTGCTAGACACTCTAGTGAGAGTAGCTACAGCTATCCAGATTGAGTTGCTAGAAGAAGGCGCAAGCGTGGGTAGAGCTGCAACCCCTATAGAGATAGCAACCATCGCAGAGAAGCTCGTTAAAGCGGCAGCAAACGGCACCCTTCCTAACGCTAAAGATAGCGGTGCAGACATTCTTGATTACCTGAGTTTGATGATTAAACCAGACCCAGACGCTGATGGTGGCTACATGGATGCGCGCGCGGAGATCGAGAGGTTACTTAAAGAGAACGCTGACAAGCCCGACTCTGTGTTGGGATGGTCACGCGATAAAAAGACAGGGAAGAGTACTTTCTCTGTAGATTCCCTGCGCAACGTAATTAAGCAGTCAGCTGCAGCAGCAAAGGTAGGCGGCAGCCCAAAAGCATGAGCCGTCCATACGAGGACGGCGTCACGGAGAGAACAGGGACAGGTCTCTCCGGACGCGTGTATCTACGCCACAGAGAGACTGGTGAGAGACGCAGCGTCACAGTCCCCCCACGCGCGCCTCGCGAGAGAGACTCTGCTAGGTCGGCTTTCACTACCTTAGAGAGACAGGTTGCCGGACAGATGCGCACCCAACTTCATGACGAGCGCGCAATGGCCGTTAGTTCTATCTTGGGATCTTCGGGTATATCGCGAGAGGACCAGGTAATCGACAGGCCCCTAACTAAGAGCGAGATACGTGCTCTTCGCACCATTGCAAAAGGCCAGCCCTTAAAAGAGACCAGGTCTCCAGGCGGGAGATCTTTTGCTGGCAAAACACAGGAAGAGGCTCAAGAGATACTGCGCCAGGACATGGTAGTGAGAGAGGCTATAGGTTCTCTTGATAGAGAGACACAGTTACTTATCAGGCTCGATGATGAGACCATGTGGAGCGGCGAGTACGGCGTACGCGCTCTGAGAGCAGCTATGTCTAACCCTGAGACAGCAGAACTTGCTCAAGGTATCATCGCTACAGGTGCAACTATAGCTGCAGTGAGGGGTTCGTCGCGTTTAGCTGATGAGGTTCTTGCTAGAACAGACCTCGGTAGCACTTCTGCGTTGCTAGCTGAACCTGCCAGGCTCGGAGCTCTAGTGGGCTGCGCTAACGCCACAGTATCGTCTGCTTTTGTAGATCCTATGATGCGTCTTTATGATGTCTTAGATCCTCGAGACGTAGTTGGTATGCCTCAAGCAGTGCTTGATGTTGGTGAGAAGATGCGCCTAGATGGAGATGAGCGCCCTGCAGTTACGCCTATCCCGGTAAACGGTAAAATAACTAAGGCGCAGCGAGACGTACTCGAAGACACCTTAGTCGGGTTCTCTACGTCACTTGCTGTTCGATCGTCGGATTCTAACTCTGAGAGAGTATCATCTGAAACTTTTCGAATGCAGTACAGGGGGCTATCTGATGAGCAGCTATGCGGCTTAGCTTACGAGATGCTAGAGAACACAGGTGCGATGATAGAGTCAGTAGGAGAGGTAGCTAGACAGCTTCATGCTTCAGACTTTCAGCGCGCCATGAGAAGCGTAGACGGCATGAACGAGGAGGCAGCTTCTGTGCTTGAGAGATCAAGTCTGAATGAGAACATAAGAAAGCACGTAGATAGAGATAACGGTGACACACTATTGCGCATGTTGAGCTTAGCTGAGAGAGACATTGTCGCAAATCCTGATAAGCACGAGCAGGCTTTAGTCATGCACGCGGCGTCGTTGGTTGCTACTATAGACTCAACTGTGCTCTCTGGAGCGGCTGGCGCTGAGGCCCGGCAACAGGCTTTAGAGCAGACGGAGCTGGCAGAGACACTCGTAGATGCTCTGTCTAAGAGTGACACAAGCAAACCTCTGGCTCTTGTGCTAGTGGAAGCCCAGAGAGCTGCTGTAGCGTCTGCTAGAGCAGAGAGTGCGATGAGAGACGCTGCTAGTCAGGGAGATGACAACCCTATACGAAGGCACGTCACAGACTTGATAAACACAACAATAATCGGGTTGTCTAGCGGTAGTGCTGGTCTCAGAGATCAGCGTCTGAAAAGAGCCACCGAGATGGCGTCTGCAATTAGTGACCCAGCTTTGGCGCAGACTGCAGTTGCTTCAGTAGTTAGCCTGTCGGAGGCCGCAGTGAAAGCCACTACAGACCCGTCTATTATGCCAGCTATCCATCACAACGCGGCTCCTGCTCGCAGAGCCGCGTCCGGACGAGACTGGCGCACCGGTAGCAGGAGTGTTGAGAGCAAAACGTTAGCAGCCATGATGTCAGAAGGATGGGAGGTAGTATGAGCGAGTGTAGCGGTAGTTACTACGTAAATGGTATAAAGGTGCGCTCAGAGCAGGGCGTCGCTGTTATCGACGGTGTTCGAAGAACTGTTGTGGCAGGAAGAAAAGCTGGTGAGGGAGAGGTAAACTATAAAGATCTGCCATCGGGCACAATGATTCACGTGGAAGCACCAGACGGTGTTCGCGTCCCTCTAGAATTCGACCCTTTAAAATCTTCAGGGAGAAAGGGACGCGGCAACCTAGACCTATCTAGAGTTCCAGATGAACACAAGGCACGCGCTTTAGATACCGCTCTAGACAAGTTACCTCTCGATTCTAAAGAATCCAGGAAATACGCCGAGAAAGTCCACGAGGAAGCCCGAGACTTCGTGAGGAGCGGCTTTGTAGGTCACCACAACATGTCGGACGTTTTAGGAACCCTTCTTAAGCGCCGTGGTGATATTAAATCCTCCATGGAGAGCTCAGACGATAAGCACCTCAGGCAGGAGCTAGAGAGAGTAAACGAGACAATTAAATCAATGACCGGTCTAGACATGTCAGAGTCTGACTTGTCAAACACAGATTTATCTGATATGGACATGTCTGGCAGCAACATGCCTGGATCTAACATGAGCGGTTCTAATATGAGCGGTTCTAATATGAGCGGTTCTAACATGAGCGGTTCTAACATGAGCGGTTCAGACATGAGCGGTTCAGACATGAGTGGCTCAGACATGAGTGGCTCAGACATGAGTGGATCTAACATGTCTGGCTCTGATATGAGTGGTTCTAACATGTCTGGCGCCGACTTATCTGGTGCTGACTTATCTGGTGCTGACTTATCTGGTGCTGACTTATCTGGCGCTGGTGGCAAGGGAGTTAAGTGGGATGAGAACACAATATGGCCTGAAGGTTTTAATCCAGACACAGACCTCAAAGACACGCCAGATAAACCAGAGAGTAAAGACGTTCCTGAGGAAGGCGGTAAGCCAGGATCTAGCGTGAAACCTGGAGATCTTGGTGAAAAGACCGGAGATACAGGCACTGGTGAGCGAGAGCCTACTAGCGGTGAGCAAGACAGCAGTCTTAAGGAGGCTAGCGAGAGAAAGCCTACTAGCGGTAAGCAAGGCAGTGATCCTAAAAGCAAGCAAGGCAGTGACCCTAAAGAGGATGGCGGGAAAAAGCCTGGTAGCAAAGAGACGGGAGATAAAGCCAAAAGCTCTCAGGAGCAAGATGCAAAGACGGAGCCCAGCACGAAGAGAGACGCGCAGACTTCAGGAAAACAATCATCAAACAACAAGCCGGCAGAGCCGCGCGGAGATAAAGAGATAGGGTACTCGAGAGATCGTAGAGGCCAGACTAAGACAAAGGCTGAGCAAGAAGCAGCCGAGGCTTTGCTAGGTGAGATGCTAGAAGGGGTCGTTAGCGGTAAGGGCGGAGGACGTGTGCGTGGTAAAGAATCTGCGCCCGAGAAGGCTATGCGTCTTGCGGCAAAAAGAGCAGCTGAGCGTATATCGTCTATGCGATACAGAGATAGTGACGCCGAAGGGGGAGCTAAGCAGTCTCTATCTGTTATTATATCTCCTGACGTATCAGGATCTACTAGTGCCTGGAGCGGCACATCTGAGGCCTTCAGCAGCGCCCTGTCTTCAGTCTCTGGCACAAAGGTCTCTGTAACCCCTAACATCAACGGCGCTTGGGGTGCTAGCTCAATGTATGAGGAGAGCTCAGACACCCAGGGGGCTATGTCTAGAAGACTGCTGAGCGAGCGAAGCGTTCTTATCTATATGGGTGACAACCATGGTACAGAGGCGTGTCAGGACTTGGCAGACACAGGAGCGAGCGTCATCGCTTTAGATGCAGGATGGCAAGTTGGTATGGAAGCCGGAGGACCCTCTGGCAAAGTTATAGCTGAGAGGGTTATAGAGACAGAGTCAAGTGAAGATGGTAGCTTTCTGCGTATAACAGTCAGGACTCACGAAGGAGAACACGGCGGTAAGCTGCACTGGGTTTCAGGAGTTCCTATGGATTCTCCCCTAGAGTGGGCTGCATCGATTGACGCAGTCATGAAGAACCTAGAAGAGCTAGAATCCGGGTCTGGTGGTGGAGAGAAAAACATTGGAGCCATACTAGATCGCGGACAATCAACACCACCGGACGAGGAGGTGTTGGAGGCTTCACGCGACATAGGTGAGTACCTGGTATCCATAGGGGAGGAATCAGCATCAGAGGCCCTGTCTTTCGTGCTCTCTCCAGACCTGTCGCCGTCTACTTCAGAGTGGAACCCGATAGCTGAAGCGGTGTCTAACCGTCTAGAAGAGATACCAGGCGTCTCCTCTAGGGTTGTTATCAACTCAAACGGGGCATGGTACGCAGACGAGAACCCCTCTGGGGATTTAAACGAGCGCATGAGTAAAGATCTAGCCGGAGGGTCAGTCCTTGTGTATCTAGGAGACGACCAGGGCTACGAGCACTGCCAGAAAGTCGCTGCTGGCGGAGGTATCGTTATTGGGGTATCTTCAGACCCGTCACCAAAAGGGGATTTTAGTGACAAGCCTATAGTAGACGTTGAGCAGCACGGCGAGGGAAGAGTTTTCTGGGTGTCGAATGTCCCTACAGATTCCCCAAATATGGTGTCAGAGGGCGTGCAGGAGGCTTTGAGAATGCTACAGAGCGAGAAGCCAGCCTCGCATATATCTGCACCAATAGTTGAGGGACGCGTTAGAATGACCACAGGTAGAAAGCCAGTATCAGATAACACCACGATGTCTGCTGCTAGATCTGTGCATAAAGCTATAGCTAATCTACCTCAACTTGAGGAGTCACGCAGACAGATGACTTCAGGCAGGGAGTGGGATACAGAGCGGCTAGCTACCCTGAGTGCTGCAGAGCGCGACGTGAGACCTGCGCGGGTACCTAAGATCAAGCACCAGAGAAAAATGGTCGTGTCTTTCGATACATCCCCTTCTACTGTCGCGTGGAGCGGGACAGGAGAGGTTTTTGCCAGAGAAGTCACAAAATCTAGAGTGATGGAAGGGACAGTAGTCCAGAACTCTAACGGGTCTCTACTTGATTCTAGCAGCACGTCAGCGATAGAAGAAGCGGACATAGTTGTGTATCTCGGAGACGAAGACGGTCTTGCGGAGTTTGAGAAACACGTAGACCGCGAGAAAGCAATAATAGCCCTCTGTGTCTCTGACTCTAAAGAAGTACGCAGGGAGCCAGTAGAGAGACGAAGTGGCGGAGGCTGGATTTACAGATCCACCGGGCTGCCCTCTGACCAACCGGCAGCATGGGCGCAAGCTTTAGTGAGAGCAACTAAAAAACTAGTTAATAAGTGGTGAAAATCCACTTGTTGCACTCAAGAGGTACGCGGCGACAGTGATTAGGGCCTATCCAACAAACATCTATGTCAGCAATAATTCTCGTAAGGTTTTCACTTTACGTCTCTCTCGGGAGGACACCACCCATGCGGTGCTGTTAGAAAAATGCTAAGTCAACTACTTTTCAAAGTGTCGGGTAAAACCCCATCTAGCCTATGCGACGAAACCTAATTAACCAGGGATCGAGACAGAAGCAAACATGGTAGTATGCTCCATAAAAGTAATGACAACAAAAGATTTTGCGCGCCGCTCCTAGCCTAGGAGACCTGATTAAAAACCAGGAACGAGTGTGTGAAAACACACTCCTGACGACCCAAATCCCCGCAGGGGGAGAGGTGAGATTGCGTGTATGGCAAACAAACAAAAACAATTCCGCGTTCGCGTGGGGTTGTGCTACATCTCGCTGGGAAACCAGGGTGTGTAGATAAACGGTGAATACCGAGGGTTCTGCCCTTTTCTAGCTCAAATAGGCACTGTAGCGAGAATTAAGCTGAAAAGCAGGGCTCCACAAGCCCGTCTAAAACTAGTGGTAAGACATAGAGTGAGCTGTCTAGCATTGCGGGTTAAGTGCAATCTAGATCGGTGAATCTCGAAACGAATAGGGTACAGCTAGACTGTATTCAAAGCGTGTGTTTGATAGACAAGTTGGCGAACTTAAAACGTTAAAACGGACCCCGTGTCCCGCCCGATCTACTAACACCCTACGGTGTAAGTAGTGAAGGCAACTATACTCCGTGGTGTGAAAGTTTAAAACACTTAAATGTCTGAGACAGCATCACTAGTTAATGGCAGGATCCGCAGTGGCACTCAGGCCCGCAGCTACACGACCCAGGTGCGCAACCACATCTCCCGTAGCAGCTTGGGCAGTCGTTGGTGTTGTCGTCCATGATACAACATGTACGCCAAGCAACAAAATAGACACCCATTTACCGAGGAAGATCTCTTTGGCGCACGCTTATATAGTAGGTTGAGCTGTGTAGAACAAGTTCTGTGTTGTGAAACACTGCGAATAAACGCACACAAACTCAACCTGACGTCAAAAAGACGTCTGTGGGACAAGCCCTCCACAAAGTGGTTACGTTACATCTCTAGATGTAACGTCGCAAGTGGGCTTCTGGCCAACACTTGCGAACTTGTGAAGGAAAGAATCCGCTCGAACAGCAGCATGGGCTGCTGTTCTCAGACTTGCTCTACACTGTCGGCGTGTGCAGGAGAGATTCAAGACACTAAAACTCAAGACGCGAGAGAGGCACACACTTGAAGGGCCTCGAGACTAGAGAACCCGTCACTTAGCAACAGAGGGTAAAGTCTAGCGGGTGTCTCCATATCAGAGGAGTTCGGCAAAACCCCTATAGTCAGTGGATCAGGGAGCGGCCACCGGAAGATTGTTCGTCCCTCAAAATTTGTCACAGTTAAGGCCTCTGAGTTCCTTGGGTCCCAAGACCCCCATATGCCGTAGGTTCCGTAACGACCAGACCAAAGTGAGTCACTAGACACTTCAGAGAGAAATGAGAACCACACGGCCGGAACATAGAGTTCGACCTCAAGAGAGTTCTGTGCGGCGAGCTCCTCCTCTGCGAAGAGAAGCGCAGCGTTTAGAAATTTTCCTCGAGCGGACCTCATAATTAAATGATGTCTGTCTCAGGGTTTAAAGCACGCAGTGACAACGTCACCTGTCTGAACACTGTGTCTTGTGTGCAGGGCGGAAAAGCGTACAGAAAATACCTGAGAAAAGCCAGAAGATACTCTGTGTGCTGCGACAAGCAAGGCGTGACCAGGTCTGTGTCTCTTCGTGTTCTAGCTGTGCTGGCTGGGTCTCTGGGTGTTTACGTAGCGCTGATAGGTGTGGCGTATATCCTGAGTCTCGAGATGCGGGGCTTTGCTCTTGACGCAGCGTTGTTGTCTGTCGGTGTGTGGTCAGCAAGTCTTCTCTCAGGTGACGCCCAGATGAGAAGAGTTAGAAGAGCAGTGAAAATAGCGCGCTCTGTGAGTGCCATGATGGTGGATGGATCTGAGAAGCAATCGCAGGGCAGGTCCTTAGCTACACTGCTTTGTGCGGGCAGTAATGGGAAACTGATTTTCTGGCAGATGTTAGAACATGCCCCTGCTGGTTTACGCGAAGAGCCCGAGTTAAAATCTTTTTTAGAATCTTTATCTGGATGGCGCCAACAGGGTGCAGAGTTAAGCCGTGATAATGTTCTATCTTACGTCGATAGTGCGTGGGTGCTTTACAACAGCGCCAGCTGGCGCAAAATTCTCAGCATAACGACCACTCTTCCAGGAAGTAGTCCTGGAGACATGATTAAAGACGCAGGCGAGTTGTCACTGCTTGACGCAGAAGAGCTAGAGCTAGCTGAGGAGATGTCTCAAGGATGGCTTGGTAAAGGCTCAGAGTTAGCTGGTGTTATTGTCGCTATGCGTGCTATCTAGTTCGTGAAACTAGATAAAGACGTCTAAGGAAACTCAAAACCTGACGCGATGTGCTCCAGAAACGAAGTTGAGACTCTGTCCCTGCCGTCCAAGCAACAGGGACCTCCTCTATAGATTTTCTGCTTTTGGTTAGATAGAATATCAACTCAGAATCGAGCAACCAGCCTGTCTCTTGGCAAGCATCAAGCTCAGGACGTATGGCGTTTATATCGGCTATCTTTAGACCGCACTGAGCATCAGCTACTTTGAATCCTAGAATAAATCTTGAAGCTAATCTGTATACACGAGAAGCTGTAGATCGGTAAATTGACCTTTTTGGTTTCAGATTAGAGCAGTATCTAGAGGCGGTCGCTAGAGACGCGCCGTTGGCGACTTTACTAACTAACTCTGGTACTATAGATATATCAGCTGCCAAGTCTGCGTCAGAGAAACCTACCATGTCAGTTCCGTAAGACCAACCGTGAAGCACAGCTAAACCTTTCCCTCGTCCTTCTGTGGTCTCCACACACACCCACTCTAGGCCAGACGCTGCTTTTAAAGCCAGAGCCGCCGTGTCGTCAGAGCTGTTGTTTATAACAACAAGAACTGACATATCTGTACCTAGGTTTAAAAGGTCATCTCTTAGATAAGATAGCTTCTCTATACAAGAGACTATAGTAGAGGACTCATTTCTAGCAGGAACAACCATCAACAGGGAACGCACGGCAATCACTGTGCGTTCCCTGGTCGGATGGTGCCCGATAGAGAACTGGTGCGGGCGGTGGGGATTGAACCCACGTGTACCGACTACCCTTTCAACACTTTATAAGAGTGAGGGGATACGCCCGCTAGGGGCTAGCGTATCTCCGTTGATAGGTCAGTGAGCTTTAATGCCAACACCCTTACATCTTGCCCTGTAAAAAGAGTCAAGCACGCAGAGAGGGAGGGACTTAAGAATAAATCGGTACCACCTAGGTGGTACCGAAGATCTAGAACTTGATGTTCAGGAGACCTTGACGTCCTCGATCGAGAGCTCGTAGAACTCGACTTCAGGCATTTGCTCAGAGAGGCTCTTGTTGCCGTCTGGGGTGAGAAGAACAGACCATTTGTGCGGCTCGTGGGGATGGAACGGATTTACGTATCCGTCTGTGTACATCACTACGAAGTCGTACGGCTGGTCCATTGTGCGGACGAAATCGACTACGCTGTCGAAGTCTGTACCGCCACCACCTTTAAGAGGTTCACCGAACTTGACTGGGTACATCTCGGTGTCTACCGCCCAGATGTCCAGCACAAGCCCCGGTTCGGCACCCGCACGCTCAGTAAACCACTTGAGTGCGCTAGTGTCCATCGAACCACTCGTGTCACAGAGCAGAAGACCAGTCTTGAGCGGCTTATCGCCTCGATAGGTGAGCTGCGGGTCGCGGTCGTAGTACTGATCTACGGCTGTGAGACGCTTGTGCACCTGGAGACGCTCGTCGTCCTCTAGCAAGCTTGCCATCTTCTGTTGCAGATACTGAGTCCAAGTATTGGTCTCGCGCATCACGATGGCTTCGCCTCGAAGAGCTCCGAGACCAAGACGACCGATCATCTTCTCAGCTTTATCACCTTCGACTCGACCTTCGAGGTCGAGAAGCTCTTTACGGGCGCGCTCATCAGACGAGGCTGCTTTAACAGCAGCGTCGAGGATGTCGCCCATGAGAGCATCGACGGCTTCCTCATCTAGCGGCAAGTCGTGCGGATCTGAACCGCCTCCTTCGCCGGGTTGATGGGAGCAACCGGACTGACCGTTTTTATTGATGGGTGGCTTTGCCATTCTCATCAACTCACGGTAGCAGGCCTCGTCGGTCTTGATGAAATCATCGAAGTCCACAGAGTCTTTGCCCTGCTTCTTAAGGTCGTCTCTGTACTTGTCAAAGATCTCTTTAGGGTCGATACCCTGCTTTTGCAAGGTTCCATCCTCGCCCTTGATCACCGGCATCGGCGCGCGAGCTGCGCGGCGGCCTGAGGAGTCTTGAACGGTGGGGGCTAGCTGACGCTGTACCCAGTCGTTAAGATGACACTCTGTTGCGAGTGTCCAAACCTCGAGGTTGCGACCCAGAATCGGGGTCTGCAGGTGACGCTTGACGATGTGACCGCCTTCATGCACGACTACAAACTGAACACCGTTTGGCGAACCGTCGTGTAGTTGAATCGTGTAAAAAGGGTTGTAGAGAAAGAGCGGAAGCCCGTCTCCACCGAGTGTCACAGCCATCGTAGGAATGGCGGTTGTGGGTACAAATCGGCAGACGCCGACGACCATCGACTCAATCCAGGCATTAGACGCCGAGATGATCATTCTTGCTGACTTGATCAAACCAGAGGCTTGGTCAATCACCTCTTGAGGTGCTTTAGGCTCGTGGTCCAAGAGAGTCTGAACTCTGTTTGAACGTTCCACTGGAGCTGACATGGATTTTCCTCCTTGTTTGGGGCCCGTAGGCTTAAATCACATTAGCGGCTGTGCCTTGATACTCAATAGTGCGTGTCTTTAGCTTATATTGCTCAGGAACTTGCCTAAAACCGTGATGTCGGAACTTTATACACTGATGGTTAAAAAATCCCAACCTTCTCAAACGTCGCGAACCAGCGCCTCAAAGACTGACGGCGCGCTTGACGATAAATCACGCAGCTCGAGCGGCACAAAGCGTCTTAAGCAGCGCGCGGTTCTTGTCATCATATCTTTAGCCGGGCTGCTGCTGAGCGGAGTTATGGTTTTTGAGAGAATAGGAGGCAGTGACGGTACTGTGAAAGCTCCTAAGGTGCCTATAGACGTTATGGTGCTAGCAAAAAGTAAGACCGCAGAGATGACAGAGGCAGAGACGGTGTGTCTGCCGGTGATCGAGAGATCTACAACCCTGGTGGATGAGGGGACTTGGGATGCTGATGGACCTGCAGCTATGTACAGCATAGCGTGGGTTACTCAGTGCCAGGCTCAGAACGTCACAGGATCAAACAGCTCAGCTGACGCAGGCAGCGTGACTTGCAATGGTAGTACGTACGTGATTAAATACAAGAAGAACAAAGACCTTCTACGAGGTAGGATAGCTGGACTATGTTCAAACGATGCCACCCAAGAACAGAGCGAGTTCTGTACCGACTGGTCTAAAGATAAAGGACAGACAGACGCTACACAGACAGTGTGCCAGCTAACCCAGCCCCCGGCTGGTGGCGCCGTTGCTCCGACAACAACGGCTACCCCTAGTGGCGGTGTGTCAAGTACTAGCTCTCAGCCGGGCACCACTAAACCGTAAGTAATACCTGGCTTTTTATAGTCTTATAGCTGCCTTACTAGCAGCTTTCCGCGTGCCTGGAGTTCAGCCAGGAGCACTATAAAAACGTGGCTGATATGACGAAAAAGAAGTACCTAGAGACCCTCGAGATCCTTAGAAACGCGGCTCGTGCGTACTACGACTCTGAGCACTTAATCATCGACGACGAGACCTACGACGCTCTGTGGCGTCAAGCTCACGACTCATTTGAGAAGCACCCTGAGTGGGGAGGCGAAGAGGTCTTCCGGGCTGTTGCTGCGGGGTCTAGCGCCGGGGGTGGCGTGTCTCATAAGCGTGCTATGCTCTCTCTTGATAACGCCTACTCAGACGAAGACGTTGTCGCCTGGCACGATCGCATGGAGCGCGCCTGCGGGCGTCAAGTGACTGAGCTGTGTGTAGAGCCCAAACTTGATGGTTTAGCTCTTAGCGCATGGTATGAGATGGGCCGTCTGGTTCAGATAGCGACCCGAGGTGACGGCGTCACTGGTGAGGACGTCACTGTACACGCTGCAGAGATAAACGGCCTACCTCAGGTGCTGAGCCAGAAAATGACTCTTGAGATTAGAGGAGAGTGCGTCATGACTTCAGAGCAGTTCCTTAAAGCCAACGAGCGGCGCACGCAAGCTGGGGAGCGTGAGTTTGCAAACCCACGTAACGCAGTTGCTGGTGTTATACGAAGAAAAGAGGCCGGGAGTCACGTGTCTATGACTTTCGCAGCTTACGGAGCTTTTGACACCCCAAGAGGTGAATCTGAGAACCACTCTGCGTTGATGTCATGGCTAGAGAAGCTTGGTGTGGGGACTGCCATCGGTATGGCCCGCAAAATGGGTGCCGGCAAGTCAGCAAACTTAGCAGACGCTATTGAGTCATCCAATAAGATAGCGAGAGAGCGTAGCTCTATAGACTGCGGCATTGATGGTGTGGTTATAAAAGCAGACCGACCCATGGACCGATCAGACGCAGGTGAGACAGGTAAGGCTCCTAGGTGGGCTATTGCAAGAAAGTTCCCAGCAGATACCAGAACTACGGTTCTATCAGGTATTGAGTGCGCAGTTGGTAGAACCGGGGCTCTCACTGTGCGAGCCATCTTAGAGCCAGTATCAGTTGGAGGAGTGACTATAACGTCCTGTACTCTCTCTAATCCTTCAGAGATAGCGAGAAAAGACCTGAGAATCGGTGATACGGTGTGGGTTCGCAGAGCCGGTGAGGTCATACCTGAGATCACGTCTGTTGCCTTAGACAAAAGACCCAAGTCGGCCAAGAGCTGGAAGGCTCCCGCTAACTGTCCGCGCTGTCAGAGCACGCTTGACACTACACAGCGTGTATGGAGATGTCCTAAAGGGCGTACATGTGGTGCCTTTGAGGCTCTGCTTTACGCAGTTGGTAGAGACGCACTAGATATTGAAGGTATGGGAGAGAAGTTACTTCGACAGCTAGTGGAGTCTGGTAGAGTTGCTACGGTGGCCGACCTTTACACACTAAAAGAGATAGAGCTGTCTTCTCTAGAGAGGATGGGCGACACATCCGCAAAGAACGTTATCGCAGAGATTGAACTCTCAAAAGAACTTCCGTTCTCTCGCGTGTTGTGTGCGCTAGGTATCAGAGGCACAGGACGACGCATGTGTCTGAGACTGGCTCAGAGCTATCCTGAGTTTAATGATCTAGAGAAAGCCACGAAAGAGGACCTTGCATCTATAGAGGGTATAGGCGAGATAAAAGCAGAGCAGATAGTTGCCGAACTTGCTGAACTATCTTTAGTGGTTGCAGAGCTTAAGAAACTAAAAGTCGGTAGGCGCGAAGTTATAAAGGAGACAAAAGAGGGGCCGCTCTCTGGAAAGAACGTGTGCGTGACAGGCACAATAACTGGTATGACGCGAGATGAGGCCCAGGAGAGCGTTGTGAAACTAGGAGGTAAGGCTGTGTCTGGAGTAAACAGTAAAACTGATCTGCTGGTAGTCGGCGATGGAGGCGGAGGAAAGAGAGCGAAGGCTATCGAGCTTGGCGTTAAAACTATCACCGGTGAAGAGTTTATTGAGATGCTCTCTGGTATAAGCTGAGCCCGGCGAGTATTGAAAAACAATAGCGCGAGAGGGTTGAAGTTTTAGAGAAATGCGCACCTTGTGTGGGGTGCAAAAAACAGTCTCTAAAGCGGTGAAGGAGCTCGGAGGAGCTAGAGCTCTCGCTTTAAGTCTAGGCCTCTCAGACGCACGCACCGTGGAGGAGTGGCTGAGAGGAGAACGCAGCCCTCAGCAGCGCTACGTGCGTGATATCAAGATAGCTGCTGGCGAGACGACCACTTGGCGCGACACGCCTCGTCAAGAGTTGGCTAAAGAATTAGGGGTAGACCCTAAAACTGTGGCTTTGTGGCAAAGTGGACTCAGAGAGATGCCTAATCGCCACAGGGAGGCTTTAGAGAACGGCGGCGGTACACTACGAGGATGGCGCCGTGCGCACGGCATGTCGAGAGAAGACGTTGCGGCTATGGCTGGAGTCCACCCAGATACTGTGACTAGATGGGAGACAAGAAACGCGAGAGTGTCACCAGAGAACCATCACAAACTAATAAAAATGGCAGGATCGATAGCTGTCGAGTGGTGGCCTCTATCTGACACGGAGAAGCTTAGAAGATTGCTCGGGTGGAGTATGACAGAGACAGCAGAGTGTCTAGGTGTCTCTAGAAAGAGAGCTGCTGCATGGGCGTCTAAAGGTGGGGAGCCGGCCTGGGTTAAAAGAGAGATCAATAACCTAAGAGCCGGAGGGAGTCCGGGAATTCCTTCTCTACTGCGAAGAAGAAGGAGAAAACTGGGTCTGTCAGTTAAAGAGATAGCAGATAGTTTAGGTGTATCGCAGGCTACAGTGCGCGGCTGGGAGCGCGGTGAGGACTTGCCTCATAAAAACAGAACGAGTGACGTAGCTGAAGCTTACGGACTTAAAACTGAAGATCTCATACGACGGGAGGCCCCTATTCGAGGATCGTCAGTTAGGAAGTGGAGAGAGGAGATTGGCATAACTCAGCGCGAGGCTGCGCTGAGACTTAATGTCTCGCTTGCCACAGTATCCAGATGGGAATCCGGGAGAGGCCGTCCTGGTCCTAACGCCCTAGAGTCTCTTTTGTGTCTAGGATGGAGCGGCCTTTAGGTCGTGCCTACGCGTGCTAGACAGGCACGGTGTTTCAGATGAGAGAGATGTCTAAAGTAGTTCGCGATGCTATAGCTAGTAGCGGAGAACTTTCTGACCGCGTGGTTACACCGCACAAGCAGAGCGTTACACGCGTGTCTAACCCTGGAGATGTTGCCCTGTCACGCCAAGAGAGAGAAGAAGCAGAAGAGGAGCTTTTAGCTATAGGTGCCACTCGATCAAGGGGGGCTGGCAACAGGGCTAGAGAAGAAGAGCCCGACGAGCTCAGGACATGCTTTGAGAGAGACCTTGACCGTATTAAGTACTCTAAGCCATGGAGGCGACTAGCTGGAAAATGCCAGGTTTTCGTTGCACCAGACGACGAGCACCTCAGAAATAGAATGACCCACGCTATAGAAGTGGCACAAGTTGCTACATCTATAGCTAGAGCTGTAGGTCTGAACGTTGCGTTGTGTGAGGCTATAGCGTTAGGGCATGACTGTGGTCACGGTCCCGGAGGACATGCTAGTGAAGATGCTTTTGAACCTTACATTGACGGCGGCTACGATCATGCCGGATGGGGTGCTGACGTTGTTCTTGCCGACATGAACTTAACGCTAGAGGTTCTAGACGGAATAAGACAGCACTCATGGAGGCTGGCTGCTCCTATGACACCAGAGGGCGAGGTAGTGTCGCTAGCTGACAGAATAGCTTATGTATGTCATGACGCAGACGACGCTGCGCGGGCCGGTATCATAATAGCCTCTAACCTTCCTATAGAAGTGATTGAGTTTTGTGGAACGAAACAAAGCAGCCAGATAAGATCTTTCATAAACGATGCCGTTAGAACGATACAAGAAACAGGACAGGTTGGGTTATCGCCTGGCATGGCTGCTGTTCTTGACACATTCAGACGCTTTAACTATGACAAGATATATCTTAGACCTGCGTCTAACCAGCAAGCAGAGCGCGTTATAAGAATGCTGAGATCTCTTGTCGAGCATTACGCAGATAAGCCAGGTTTAATACCGGATGTCAGCGATGGAAGCAGAGAGTTCCCTGATGCTGGAAGTAAGCAAGCTCTTTTTGAATCCGTTAGGTATGTATCTGGAATGACCGACCGCTTTGCTATAAGCCAAGCAGTCACGCTTCTTAGATATCCAGTTGATCTTTTACCTAGTGGTGTATAACAGCACACGTTTTTAGGCGTGTGCGAGGGCGGTCTTTAGTATGAAGAGACCACTTGAACAAGTTCTTCGACTGTCACAGAAGACATCATCGGGGCCATTTCCAGAAGCATTCTCCACTGTGTATCTGAGAAGTCACGAGACTCTAGGAAACACAGTGACTCACACCTGAGGTACGTATCGACTGACGAGACCAACACTTTAGAACCTCTCTCAAATGCCTCATCGTGCATGTGGAGATCGGGAGTATCGGTTTGTCGGAACAAGAAAGGGTCTTCTTTGACTTCGTAAGTGCGAACTTCTGAGTCATCGTAGACTGGCAATCTTGCTAGTTCACTGAACCTAGAGTACTGCGTCTCGAGAGAGTTAGATATCTCTTGAGGTGACAGAGCCTCTGATACGTTGTGGTCAGAGCTTAGAGTCTCCACTACTTTGCGTGCTTGTTCTAAAGTGAGATTGCTGTTTCTAGCAAGCTCCTCTAATTCAAAGACTTTAGCAGGAGAGTAACGACCATCCCTTGAGAGGAAAGGCAGTGCTCTTGTAACTAGCCACGAGAGGGTATCTGGGTCACTCACTGAAGCTATGTCGCTTGCAATAGGTCCCCTTGACTTTTGCTCACGACGTTCTAGCGACTGTCGAATGCTGCCTGAAGAGGGACTAAAGCTCCCGAGTTTACCTAGAGCCTCAATGGCCTCTTTTGTGGCGTATGGAGAGTTTGCTAGAGCAAGCAGTGGAAAGTGTGAGGTGTCAGACGTGCCAGCTGAGACTATAGCCTGAAGCTGATCTGACGGATCTCGCAGCACTGTCGAACCACAGGCTAACTGCAGCAACGCAGGGGCCGCGTCTAAAGCGACGCAGACCTTCACTAACTCTGGAAACTGTTTAAGCAGTCGTCCAAAACTTCCTTTAGAGTTCTTAGGTAGCCAACGTTCTTGCTCAAAAGAGAGAAAGAGCTCGCTTGCATCCTGAAGTGACGTTTTGCCGTCCCATGCCAAGAAATCAGCCCAGTTACCGAGTCCTGAAGATTTAGCTGCAGATAAGCGCAACTCTCTATCGAAAGATTCGTCGTGAGAGAACCCTTGATTACACAGCGTCTGAGCGGCTGCGTGCTTTACGTACTTGTTAACAAGTAACCCGGCTATCTGTTCCTCTGTGAGGCGATTGTGTTGAAGCATCGCCTCTATAACAGAACCACGTCTCTCTTTTTTGAGAACGAAAGCTATCTGCTTTTCATCTAGTTTTCTAGAAACTAACGATGCTGCTATCGAGGCGGAAGTCAGTTTCTTTGATCCGTAGATCTCAAACCACACGTCTGAATCAAGGTCCGTGAACTTGTTTTGTGCCAGAAACTCATGAAGTTCTGATAGTCCAGCGACTGCTTTTTGGGCAGCTGAAGATAGGCGTCCCATTCTGGATAACGCCACATTGAGAGAGAAAATACTCTGCATGTTTCTCCTAATAGTTTGGGACTTATACCTTCGGCGCCCACACACTCTCGACAACGGGGCGACCAAGTAAGAACCCTATCATCTGAGAACCAGAACCAGAGGCAGAGATTTCGCCTTGCTCTGTAGTTATTTTAACAGACACGTCAGAGGAGGCCCATGAACGCAGCGTCGCTACTGCGCTATCGAAAGATCCCGGTGTGGCCAAACCTGTAGGGGTGGTTATACATATAAGAGACATTTCATACATCTCGTGGGGGAAGCTGCCGCTACGCATAAACTCCTCCTGACCTAGAGTCTATCGTCACGCCGTCTAGATGGTCCATCTCGTGCTGTGCTATGCGAGCTAGAAAGCCCGATAGATTTACTTCAAACGGATCCCAGAGATGGTTAAAACCAGAGAGTGTGAGACTCTCGGCTCGATGGAGCTTGTAAAAAGACCCAGGTATAGAGAGACACCCCTCTGCCTCTGTGTTTAGACCTTGGAGATCCCTGATCGTTGGATTGATGACACTCAAATTAAAACCCTCATACGACATGACAAACAACCTAAGAGAGATACCAACTTGAGGTGCTGCTATACCAACACCACCTAGTTCTCTCATCACCTGCCTCATGCCTAGCAGTAGGTTTTTAACTTCATGGTTTTCAGGCACAAGACGAGCTGGGGTGTGTAGCACCTTATCCGGTATTCGTCTTATGCTTAAATTAGCTTTTATCTCATCTGGAGACACACTCTAAAGGTGCTTGCAAAAGGCGTAGGTGGCACGAATGCGCGACACGGAAACGTCCGCATGGACGGTGATGTTTGTGGATGAAGACATCAAATCCCAAGAGCAAGTTCTCGCCGAATTCCTCGCCGCAGACTCCCCAGGAGACTGGATGATAGGTGAGGTTGGTGAGTATCTATACCCAGAGTCAGGGGAGCAAGAGCGCGGAGACTGGCTCGACTCTGTCTTTGACAGAGTCGAGGAGGAGAGGCGTCGTTTCACCAGCACGCACGCCGGGCCGCACCAGATAACCGAGTTTGGCCTCGAGGTACGTAAATCTTCAACTGCGGCTCTTAACGGCACCTACACGAGCCTGCCATCGCCGGTCTTGCTTCTTGAACTCTGTCTAAAGATAGCCAACGTTGGTGATGAGGTGACAATCAGGCATCGCTATGCGTCCGGGGATGTCTGCGTCTTTGAGTCCCAGTGGCCTTTCGGTATGGACTGGGCAGTCACTGCTACAACCCCTATGGGTGAGATGTTTCAAGACGAGGACGATGAGGACCCTTACTTTATAGGGGAGCTTTACGACCAAGACCTCGACAAGCCCTACAGACAAAAGACGCTCACGATTCTAGCAGCCTACGCAGCTGTGGTCTCTGGCGTGCTCGGTGGGCTGGTTGCCGGTCTTTTTGCTGGCAGCAAGACGAGAAGATAGCCCCCGATGTGGCGAAACTAGACAGAGCACCACTAGACATAGAGAGATAACATGAAAACAAAGAGAATTTCAATACTAACAGCGTTGTCCTTGACGGCACTATCTGCCTGCGGCGGTGGTGGTGGCACGACCATAGAAGTTGGCGCACTAGAGGCATGGAAGATCGCGGAGAAAACAGTTCTCAAAGCTTACGACAACACCAAAGAGCCAGGACTTGACGATATCAGAGAGGCCTTCGATGAGGTTAAGCAAGGTGTGCAGCTGAGTGATTACTGGCATCTTTTGGATAAAAGCTCAACACAGGTAGAGGTGCAGCTATGGGAACCAAAACCAGAGGACGTTATAACGCCTGATACTGCTGGCGCGAGCGAGCATAGGCTAGTTGAGTCCGACGCTACAACCACTGTGCCTGAAGAGAAAAGCGCCACAGAGGAAGAAGTTACAACAACCGTTTCTAGCGATGCTAAGAAAACGGAGGACACACACTCTGACACAGCAACGAGCAGCCCTGAGGATGGCTCTGAGAAATCAGGAGAGACCGAGACGACTGTAGATCACTCTACTATGCATGGATCTAAGGATGGGAATAAAGTTTTACTACAGGCCTGTATAACAATACATGAGGGCGAGTGGGAGTCATCTAACGGTGCATGTGAGACTGACGCCGAGGAAGGACACGGAGCAAGCGAGACGAAGTCTGCTAGCCACTGGTCTTACGATGGTAGCGAAGGGCCGGACAAATGGGGTTCCCTAAACGACGAGTGGTTAGCGTGTGAGATGGGTACATCACAATCACCCATCGAGCTTAGTGGTGCCGAGGGTGCGGACTTGGAGAATCCAGCTTTTGCCTACAAGAAAGGTGAAGCTAAAATCGAGGATAACGGACACGCAGTTGTCTTTACGCCAGCTACCCAGAACACAGTCAAGCTAGAAGATACTACCTGGACTCTCAAACAGATGCACTACCACACCCCTGGTGAGCACTCCATAGACGGAAAGAAAGCGTTAGCGGAGGTTCACTTTGTGCATCAAGACGAGGGTGGTCACTACATGGTTATTGGACTGATGATTAAAGGCGGAGCATCTAAAGACGCGTGGAGCTTTGCTGGGGAATCAGAGAGTGCCGTCATAGACTGGGCGAGCCTTCTCCCAGCCGACTTAACAACGGTACGCTACAAGGGGTCTCTCACGACACCGCCTTGTTCAGAGGGTGTAAAATGGGTTTTGATGACGTCGACGGTAGAGGTGACGGACAAAACGTTGGCTGCTTTGCAGTCTCACCACGCCGGAAACAGCCGACCTGTTCAGCCAACGGGCGACAGGATCGTAGAGAGAGATCTCACTGTAGAGAAGTGAATAAAACACCGGGCAGAGCCGGTGGGAGGTCTTGCTTAGCTAGATCTGACTATTCAGTCGGAGTCTGAGCGTCTTGCGAAGGCGCGTTGAGCTTCTCGACTGCGGATGCAAACGAGTCAAAGCGGCCTGCGTGATCTGCAAGTTCTCGTGTAATACGTTCCTCGAATCCACCGTCGATGAACTTGACCATCTCTGCAACGAACTCATCTGAGCGCGTCTTTAGATGCAGGGTCTTTCCATCGATAGTGAATACGTAGACATACTCACCAGCTCCGGTCGGAACAGTGAGCGGACCGTCTGAGGAACGAATGAAACCATTCGCTCCCTTGCCTGCGCCTGCCATAACACTGGCGCGTGCTGTCTTGCTGGTCTTTTTAGCTGCCATAAGCATTCCTCTTTCCTTTGGACTTGCGTTTAAACACCCTATCGGCTAGACGCCTCGGGGCAATACACTCTGCCTCATCTCTCAAACTAAGCACGGACGGATACGGCTGAGATTCTAAAAGACTACGAGACAAGCTCTCGCCCTCTTTAATGAAAGTAGAAGCGTGACTGAAATCCCCCTGGTCGCCGTAGCGTACCGGAGACTTTACGTGCCAAACAGGTACTTCAGACGAGATCAGGGAGCGCTCAATTGACTGAAGAGCGGCTCTAGTGTGAGCAAAACTCCTTAGAAGCACCCCGAGAGCGGTGTCTGGCGTCTTGTCGTCTAAAGTGGCTCCTGCGTCTAAACAGACTACCTCTGAGGGTGCAAGCGAGTTTACAAAACCCCAAGGAACGTTTGACACCACTCCGCCATCTATATAGAAAACACCATCTATCTCTACGGGCGGGAAGAGACCAGGTAACGAGCACGAGGCAAGAAGAACTTCAGACGGAGCACCTTGCGAGAACCACCTCACGTCACCTGACACTAAATTAGTGGCTCCTACCTTGACTGGTATAACAGAGTTAGATAAATCAGCGACAGGGGACACGCGCTCAATTAAACCTCGTAGCCCGTCGTGTTGATGTAGTCTGTTGTGGCCAGCTACGATGTGTAAGAGTTGCGCTGTCTTTCTTGACGGAAATATGTCGCGCTTTGCTACAGAAGACCAGATCTCCGCTAAGCTATCTAAACCATCGAGCTCCCAGTTGTTGGATATAAATGAACCATTAAGAGCACCAGCTGACACTCCTACTATGATATCTGGTTTAAAGCCAGACTCAATGAAAGGCCTAAGCATCCCGACTTGAAGCGCACCAAAAGCTCCTCCTCCTGACAGGAGGAGGACTTTACTGCGTGCTTGATTATGGAGCTTATCGAGACCCATACGCAGCACTGTCCATAAATAGAGTAGATGCACCATAAACGGTCCATTAAAGGCTAAAAATGAGGACTGAGGCACCATACGGGGTGTGGAAGATGTGGTTAGAGACAAGCTCCGGTTAATATATGATCCTGAACTAGGCTCAGATATAGTGTCTTTAGGGATGGTTAGAGGCGCCTTTATAGAAGACGGCGTCTTACATGTTAGCATAGCGCTTACTATATCAGGATGTCCGATGCGTGCTGAGATACTGCGTAGAGTTAGAGAGGAGTTTGTTGGTCTGGAAGTTAAAGTTCAGTGGAGTGAGATGGACGCCGACATGCGTAAAGAGACCATGAAGCGCGCCAGGAAATCAGCGCAGACACGTGCTCCAGGTACTAAGATAAGCGAATCTACCTATGTAGTGGCGATAGCGAGCGGTAAAGGCGGGGTTGGGAAGAGTACTGTTGCTGCGGATTTGTGTGAAGTCCTAAATCAACGCGGTTATCGAGTAGGCCTGCTAGACGCTGATGTGTGGGGACACTCTGCACCCATAATCACCGGGGAAGAGGGAAATAGACTCTCGGCGGTGGAGGTTTCTGGCGAGAATCTGATACAACCTTTGGACCATGACGGCATACAAATAGTATCTGTTGGACTAATGCTAGACGATCCAGACGCATCCCTGATGTGGAGGGGAGCTATGCTCGGTAGAGCTGTAGAGCAGATGCTGAGGGACGTTAACTGGGATTCTAAACTAAACTATCTCTTTGTAGATATGCCTCCAGGTACGGGTGACGTCATGATGACGATGTCTAGGTTGCTGTCAAAAACTCAGATTTATCTGGTTACAAATCCTACCGCTCTATCTAGTAAGGTAGCGCAGAGACTCTGGGATGCGGCTTTAAAGAGCGGTGTGAGAGTAGCGGGAGTGGTGGAAAGTATGTCTTATCTTGACGTTCCCACAAAAGATGGGCTGATTAGAGTCCAACCGTTTGGTCACGGAGGAGGGCAGGACCTCGCCGAGAGAGTGGGGGTGTCTGTCCTGGCGCAGATACCTATAGGTTCTGCAAACGAGAGGCTACACGCTGTTGGTCAGATAGCAGACGACGTTGAGAGACGTATGCCTGTTGCAGGAAGGCACGGATGTGCGGCTGATATGCTTAAGAGAGTTGAGGATGCGTTTATAAAATCAGTCAAGCCAGACGACAGTGTCGCGGAGGATGAACTCACCCAGTAGCGCTGTGTAGAAGGAATCTGAGGCGACGTAGGCGTCAAGTTCTTCTAAACTTAGTTCGTGTATCCGCTCACGATCTACACTAACTGGCTCAAAGCCTAGGGCGTTACAAACCGGCTTTAAAGACCAGTCACATCCTAACGACGAAGCTACTTCCTTGTAGGCTGGAGCTATGTCCATGTGAGAGGCTAGGCCTATCTTTGCTCTCATGGAGAAATCATACCCTACCGGTTCGTACTTGGCAGGGCGAGAAGAACGCCAAACATCCCATCCTAGGTTTAAGCCTAGTATTTCAGCGCGAATCGAGATGAATGGGAGATCAAACCCAGATCCGTTCCATGTACACACGACGTCCTGTGCTGTTAGCCCGGATGTGTGGGAGGCTAGGTTGCTAAGCAAATCAATCTCGTTCTGATCTCTAAAGACGAGCGCGTTGCCGTCTTGTGAAACTAGAGCTGCAGCCACTACCCGCGAGACATAAGGATTACGTCCGTCGGTGGTGGTGTCAGTTTCGATATCTAGGCCGTAGATCACGATGTTTATAGTGCCTAAAAGGGGTTGCGCGCCACAAACTGGCCTGTAGGGTGTTTGGCATCGCAAACTACCACCCCTCTACGGAGGAGAAACGGACTGTAATGAAACAGCTAAAAGATGCGCTAGCCTTAATGTGTGCCTTGTTCATAGGTATGACGTTAATAGCTGGCCTGGCGTCAGCGCTTATCGGCCCAGCACGGCTTGACGCTGTGGCTGTCGGCCTTGTTGGATTGGCTATCTATTTTGCCAAGCCCGCAAAGCGCAGGGAGACCAGGAGAAAGCTCGCCGACAAGATCGCCGGTGAGGAAAAGGTGCTAAAAAACACCCACACGTACGTGCCTCTTGCGATGATTTCGCGAGAGATGCTTGTCAAAGAGCTCGATGAGAGGCTCGTGTATGGAAAAATGGCGTATCCCGCACTTTTTCGTTACACAGAAGCCGAGATTTCGAAAGAACTTGACAGGCGCATGCATACAGTGTGAAGCTTTTTAAAGCCAACGGATTCGCAAGAATCCGACTTTATACCGAGAAACCGCTCGGTTGGACAAAGGAGATAACGTGGGAGATGAAACCCGCGAACAAGTCAAGCGACTTGTATCTGCAAGAAAAAATCAAGAGATAGCTCTCTTGATTTCATCAAACGCACTGTGGATGTGGATAGTTGCAACCCAGCTACCTATCTTGATGGCTGCGGTGGGCTGCACTCTTTTGGGGTGTGTGTTTGCAAGGAAGCTAAACCCTGGCGGTCTGGGTGACCGTGCAATCAATAACGTAAAGCGTAAAGGTGCGCAAGTGCTCTTTGAAGCGGAGAAAGTATGAATCAGCACACTGAGGATGTCGAGGCATTTTTTGTCTTGACTACTACTCTTGAATCAATGGAGAAAACACTCTCTGGATTTGACACAAAGTGCCCGAAGTCTGTCTTAAAGCAGATGCGTAACCAGTACCTAACACTGGTTGGTGGTTCTTTGAGTCTTCTGTGTGAGCCTCAGCGAAACTTGGCTTCAAGCCTGATCTCAGACTGTAAAGCAGAGCTCTGTAGCCTCACGGCTGCAGTCTCGAACGCTGTCGCAGTATTGGGAGCAGTCTCGAACGCTGGAAAGTTTGCTGTGCAAGAGAGACTCACGTCTATGGCGGCTGATGCGGCTTTGGGTAAAGGTGAGAACATCTTCAAAGAAGAAGTGAGAGCTGACATGGCTGGAGGAGTTTACCTCTGAGCTCCCCGGGAAACCGGGATTTTATACGGTCTTAATCCAGAGAGTGCCGCGTGCCTAAATGTTCGTTACAAGCAAGATCATTACATGAACATCGAATTGCCCAAGCTACCAGAGGGGAGCGCCTGGAGAAGCGAGCCTGTAGGTCTGTATTTGGTTAAAACTCCAGTCACAGTAGTAGATGGGAGAGAGTACTCTATCACAGGGTTCCCATCGTACTTGGTTACACCCGGCGGCTCTAACATACAGATGAGCTCTATAATGGCCAGGAACGTTGAGAGAGTCATTGAGCTTGTTGAGAAGTACGGAGAGGATCCTCACACCTTGAACAAGGAGTTTCTCATACTTGCAGAGTGACTCCGGTAGAGGTACGGTATAAACCTTCGACGAGACGATCGTCACACGGAGGTAAATATGCAGTTCAAACTCGAAGCAGCCACGCTCGGTAGAGTGTGTGATCTAGTTGATGAGGCGCGGTGGAGATATGATCTTCAGAGAGTATCTTTCATGGAGAGCGTCTTTGCAAGCTCTAAATCAGGGAGCTACATACTGGACCTATGGATTATGGGGGAGGACTCAGAGGGCTGGTGGATGGTGACAGCAACACGAGACCAACGCGTAGGTGGCTTTTTTGTGCCGGCTGGAATCGATGCCGGGAACAGATTGCTAGAGGGGCGCAACCTAGGGGAGCTTTTAATGCTCTCTAGAGACCGGCGATGGCTGGGCGAGAGCGTTTATGAGCGTGTCGTTAGTTTAGCTCAACAGGAGTCTTTGCGTAAAGGAACGCTGTGACTTGATTATTTTAATAGGTGTTTTTGTCCGGATGACAGGATTTGAACCTGCGGCCCCCTGCTCCCAAAGCAGGTGCGCTACCAAGCTGCGCCACATCCGGAGAACACCGTTAGGTGCGCCCTAGGCAGGACTTGAACCTGCGACCTGCGGTTTAGGAAACCGTTGCTCTATCCACTGAGCTACCAGGGCTTAGAGCCGGGTGTGGGGGTTGAACCCACGACCTACCGCTTACAAGGCGGTTGCTCTGCCACTGAGCTAACCCGGCGTTTAAACACAAGGTGCCGGTAAGGAACCCATAGGCACGCTGAGTCGTGACTATAAATAGAAAAACGGCACATTCTGTGATGTGAGAGCTACTATAGTGTTGTGTGATTACGCGACAGTGTCTGAGAATAAACTGACTTTGGTTGGTGGAGGCTGGCACTGGTGCGGGGCTTCAGCTCCGGGGTACTATCTAGGAGTTTTTGTAGAGGTAGAACAAATAGCTGAGCAACGAGTATCTGAGTTAACACTTGACTTAGTAGACCAGAATGAACAGATAGTTGCTACGTCAAGTCTGGAGCTTCAGCTGCGTTCTGGGCTAGGCGAAACCATTCCAGCAGCAGTTCTTGTGCCGGCGATGCAGCTTGAGCCAGGCAGCTCTTACGAATGGCGCGCTTACATCGACGGAGAGGGTGACCAAGAGTGGGTCTGTAGATTTAAAACGAGGGAGATGGCGTGAGCAGAGAGTTGAGATCTCCAGCCCAAGATAGGCCGATGACTGCGCGTGTGTTGTCTGTAGTGGTAGTGTTGTCGGCCCTACTTTTATCACTTGCGCACGGAGCTCATTTTAGCGGTGACGTCATATCAGCCTGGGCGGGAGGAGGCGGCAGTAGAGCTGTCATGTGGGCTACGTGGCATGCTCTTGGCTTAGTTATGTGCTCGATATCGCTTTACGGGGCTCTATACCTTCCCAGACGTGACAAGAGAGGCGTTATGGCGCTATATATAGGGGCTGTGTGGCAAGTGGCGCAAGCTCTACTTGGCTCATGGTTTTTTCCCATCGTTGGTGTGTTGTCTCTGATTACACTGAGAAGTAAGTCGGTTAGAGACTTCATGTCTAGGGAGGACAGCGAGACCTCTGAGAGCATCTCTCCTTTGGTGTAGCTATATGGAGAGACAGTTTTTGCGAAAACTTTATCTAGTGCCGGCCTTGCTGGCTGTTGCTGTGTCGGTTATCGACGTTAGATACTCAACCGTCTCGGCGTCTGTCACGCTCTCATCGGTTCTCTTGTACAGGAGTGACCGCTTGGCTGTTGAGCGTAGAGTCTCTCTTTTAGCTAGCTCTCTGTTCTCCCCGTGGGTCACAGCCGCCGCGCTACTGGTGTCGTTTATAGTTAGAGACCCTTTGTTTTTAAGTAAATCGGTCCGTAGGAGTGTCTCCTGGCGACATCTTCTCTTGTTTCTCGCGTCTGTCGGTCTAATGCTTTATAACCCAGAAGTTCTGTATTTACCTCTCTTGTCTTGGGCTTTTGTCACCTTGTTTTTAAAAACAGATAGAGCTGTATCTCTTGGGTGGCTCATTCAGGTGCTCGTTTTAGGTGCTTACATGGTTGTGGTGCATGACGTGACCTTTGTAGAAAAACTTCTTTTAGTTGTTGCTTTTTTAGCCATTGTGCCTTTGAAGATTACTAAAAAGAGAGCTTCAGGTAAACAAAAAGCCAGGTCTTAAGACCTGGCTTTTTGCTATATTTAATTAGAGTTAGGCTGTGCGGCGGCGTGACCAGATGCCAAGAGCACCAAGGAGTGATGCTGCAAACACTGCCATCATAGTTGTTGAAGGTCCAGAGCTTGGTAGGTTAGTCCCTGTTGCTACAGTTGTGCTAGTGGAACCAGTTGTGGTTCCACCGGCTGACGTGAAGCCGTAAGAGATAGCCTGAAGGGTGTTAGTGGTGGCCTCTGTACCCTGGATCTGGATTGTGTGTGTGCCGTTTGGTAGCGAAGCAGGGATTGTGAAAGTACCAGATGCGATACCAGTTCCGTCTGCAGTGAGTGTACCTACTTTAGCAGGGTCAGATGCGACCCACACGTCAGCTGTGCTTGATGGCTTGAGACCTGAAACACGTAGCGTGACTGACCCGCCAGCTTTCATCGTGAGAACTGCACCAGTTCCTGAGGAGGCAGCCGTTACGTCTGTGGATGTTTGGATATCCAGCTTAAAAGTACCTGTGCTCTCTACCCTAAGGATCTTCTGTTGGGCAGTAGCGTCTATTATCTTAGCTGGCGTGACACTGCCGTCAGCAGCTAGAGTGCGACCCTCACCTGGAACAATCGCAGAAGTTCCGGATTTAGGCATGAGCATCGAGGCTGTAACTGCGGTCGTCGGAGCCGTGCTCGGGCCGGTAGTTGGAGCCGTAGTTGGTGCTGTAGTTGGAGCTGTAGTTGGAGCTGTGCTCGGCGCCGATGTTGGCGGCGCTGTAGTCGATGTTGTGGTGGAGACCTGTGCTGATGCACCTGAGGACAGACCGACAACGGCCACTGCCGCCACTGCTGTCATGATCACTGCCAATTTACGGCTTTTATTTGCAGACATTAAAAATCCCTTCAATTAGGTAACGGTGTTACGGATGTAAGCGTCGGAACAATACGGCTCAGGCGGTACGCCGACGGGAGAAAATACCGAAAAATCCCATAACTGACGCGCCTAAAATCAGTAAGATACTAGAGGACGGTCCGGTGAAAGGTAAGCTAGTACCCCCGTCTGACCCTGTGGTAGAGGCGCTCTGTACCCCGAGAGATAGAGCTTTGTCTAGACCCTGTGAGTCTGTGCCTTCTATCTGAAGAGTGTGAGATCCTGAGGCCAGATTTGACGGGACGGTGACTGTCTTACTAAAAGATCCGTCAGAGGATGCTGTAACCTGTCCTAGCAGTGTGGGAGTTGAAAAAACCCATATCTCAGCTGAGGAACCAGGCTTGAAGCCTGAACCCGAGATTGATAAAGTTTTTCCAGGCAAGAGAGCAAATGAGGACGGTGAGAACCCTTCTGATTTTGCAAAACTCACAGTTAGAACTCCCGAGGACACAGACACTGCGTTATCTGTTGTAGATACAGTGGCGCTCTGTGATGAACCATCTTTGCTTATAACTATCGCTGAGCCTTTAGTTGGTGCCTTTGATGACGGCAACGTAGATACAGGGGCTGGGGCTACGGTAGTAGTAGGCACCACTGTTGTAGCCGTGGTTGTAGGCGGTACGTTAGTTGTGGTTGTGGTTGTGGTTGTGGTTGCTGGATTTACGTCGATGGTTACTCCGTTTAAAATCCTTAGAACGTTGCTGTTTTTGTCAGCAACGATTATTGAACCGTTAGAGAGAACAGAGAGTCCAGAGACCATAGTGAAACGCGCCGAGGAAGAAGACCCGTCTTTATAAGCCACAGCTCCTCTATATGCGGCAGAGGAGCCAGACAGCGCAAACACTTCCGGAGTTCCGGTGATACCAACTATTTTCCCGTACCCACCAACTAGTAATACTTGATGTACAGAGTCGTAAGACACAGAGCGAGGGACAAAAGGAGCTCCACTATCACACAACGCCGACGCGCAAGAAGACCCAGAGCCTACGAAGGTCCCTGAAACGCCAGCCATAGACACCAAGGTGACAACCATGCTGTCTGCGTTACGCAAGAAACGAAGAGAGTTGTGCGAGCCGTTTGTGACAGCAAAAGTGTTTGGGAGCTGCACAAAAGCTACGCCCTGAGGTGTTATAGCCACATCTACCGGATCAGAGATAACAGCTGAAGCAGACGCCCCGTCAGTGTGTCCTTTCGTACCAGTGCCTAATATCGTACTAACCACTGAGGTAGATATAACGACTTTGCGAATTCTGTGATTCTCCTCATCTGCTACTAGTATGTAAGAACCGTCTAGAGCCATAGCTAAACCTCTTGGGGTGTTAAAGCGGGCAGAAGAACCGGTACCGTCGGCAAAACCAGACAACGACTGGCTGCCAGCCAGATCAGACACGATACCAGCTGAGGTCACCTTCTTTATAGAGTTACCATGGACAAAGTAAGCCTCTGTTCCTGAAGGGTTAGACACCACGTCGCCAACTTGACCGTCGTTGGAGGACCACACAGTGACGACGGCACCTGTAGCTGGGTCTACTCTTCTTAGGGTGTAGGTGTCAGATACCCACACTTTGCCGTCCGAGCTAGGGAGAGCTACGTCGACGAGGTCATCAAAACGTGCAGCTTTAGCTACCCCGTCAGAGCCCCAGACAACACCCGACAGAGTCGTAGTGACACCGGTTGAGATAACGACTTTACGGATGCGGCCTGGACCAGTCTCTACTACGTACGCAACGTCTCCTGACACAGACACTGAGGAGGCAGACGAGAATTGTGCTGATGCGCCAGTTCCGTTTTCAGATCCAGCAGTGTTACTACCTGCGACAGTAGCTACAGAACCCGTTGCGATGTTTATTGAGCGTAGAGCGGAGTGGTCGGCCACAAAAATAGAAGTGCTTGAGACATGCAAACCACTTGGGTCAGCGAAAGACGCTGAGGTGCCAGAACCATCCACCACGCTAGCTACGCCGTTACCAGCAAGAGTAGTTACGGCAGCAGATGCTATATCTATAGCCCGGATGCGCGCGCCCTGGGAGTCTGCTACGTACAGAGTTGTACCATCAGCTGAGATATCAATATCTTCAGGAGTTACAAAAGACGCTGCAGTGCCGACGCCGTCTGTAGAACCACTGCTGCCAGATCCCGCCAAGATAGACGCAGTGCCGGTAGAGGATATTTTATGAATCGCGCGGGCACCGCTGTCTGACACATAGACGTTGCCTGCGGCGTCTAGTGCTATGCCACGGGGGTTTTTGAGAACAGAGCCTGTAGTATCTTCATAATGAAGAGTTTTTGAGCCCGAGGTGGATATCTTCCATACTTTACCGAGGTAGTCTAGCATATAGAGAACTCCTGCGGAGTTAAACTCTATGTCTTCTGGAGACCCTGACGCGTAAGCCTCATGTCCAGAGAAGTTAGTCGCTACGCCGGTCTCTGTATCTATCTTCCTAACTAAGTTAGTGCCGCCATCAGCGACGTAGAGATCACCGGCTTGAGATATGGCTGAACCGCTGGGGTTATACCAACCCGTCTCTAACGGAGATCCTGCGTACGTTATAGCAGCGCCAGAGAGAGTAGCTACAGAGGCAGAACCAGAGGCAGCCTGCGTTAAGCCGACAACTCCCATACTACCGAATAGCGCTGCTAGAAGAAGAAAAATAGTTGAGAACCTACGCATAATGTCCCTTTCTGGTCGAGAAACGGCTCTGTGGAGCCAGCTAAATGAGCATCGTACCACCTATTATAAAACACGCCAGTTATAAAACACGCCAGTTATAAAACACGCCAGGTCGTTACCCTACAGACCCGTCCATCTGGAGCTCAATAAGTCGGCTCCACTCTACGGCGTACTCCATAGGTAGTGTCTTTGTTACAGGCTCAATAAAGCCGTTTACTATCATACCCATGGCCTGCTCTTGAGAGAGGCCCCTTGACATTAGGTAAAACAACTGCTCATCAGCAACTTTAGAGACTGTAGCTTCGTGTCCTATCTCGGCGTCGCGCTCTCCTACCTCCATGTAAGGTAGGGTACGACTCTCGCTTGAACCATCTAGTATTAAGGCGTCACACTGCACGTGGCTTTTACAACCGTAAGCTCCTTGCTCCACGCGCACCAAGCCTCTGTATGTCGTTATCCCGCCGTCTTTACTTATAGACTTTGAGACTATCTTTGACGAAGTCTCAGGAGCGGCGTGTATTATTTTGGCTCCTGCATCTTGATGCTGCCCTGCGCCGGCGTAAGCTACAGATAGAACCTCTCCTGTAGCTCTCGGTCCTACTAGATACACACTTGGGTACTTCATGGTGAGCTTTGATCCTATGTTACCATCTATCCACTCCATGTGTCCCTCCTCCTCTACCCTAGCTCGCTTTGTTACGAGATTATACACGTTAGGTGACCAGTTCTGTATGGTTGTGTAAGTCACTCTAGCTCGAGGTTTCACTACGATCTCAACTACTGCGCTGTGTAGCGAGTCATTGGTGTATACAGGAGCTGAACATCCCTCTATATAGTGAACTTTTGAACCCTCGTCAGCTATGATGAGGGTTCGCTCGAACTGTCCTGCGTTTTCTGAGTTGATTCGGAAATAAGCCTGCAGTGGCATGTCACACTCCACTCCGGGAGGTACGTAAATAAAAGAACCCCCTGACCAGACTGCTGTGTTTAGAGCAGAGAACTTGTTGTCACCTGGTGGAATAACAGTGCCGAAGTATTGCTTGACGAGCTCAGGGTACTCGCGCAACGCCGTGTCCATGTCGCAGAACAATATGCCCTGCGCCTCGAGGTCTTCGCGGTTGCGATGGAAGACGACCTCCGATTCAAATTGTGCGGTGACGCCGGCGAGATATTTTCGTTCAGCTTCTGGAATGCCGAGCTTCTCGTAGGTTAGCTTCATCTGCTCTGGAAGGTCCTCCCACCTATCCACCTGGGCTGTCGCTGGTCTTAAATAGTAGAATATATCTTGGAAATCTAGGTCCGGCATGTTATCAGCAAACCACTTTGACATAGGCTTTCTGTCAAACACACCAAGGCTGCGGCGACGCATGTCTGTCATCCAGCGAGGCTCTCCCTTCCACCAAGAGATCTGTTCAACCACGCTCTGATTTAAGCCCTTCTCTGGTTTAAACGCGTACTCTACCTCGTCGCTCCACCCGAGACTGTATCTAGATAGGTCTATGTCAAAGGCGGCCATAACTACATAGTGCCGAAAGAACAGCTATTTACAGGGTTGTCAGTACAGGGTTGTCAGTACAGGGTTGTCAGTCGGTATGGTTGTCACAGGTGTGAAGTTTTAAAAAGTCAGAACGGAACCTGTACCCGCCTTCTGTCAGGTGTGTACCGTCGCTTTTGGCGATAGATGGGTTGGCTTGGAGCTGCGCCGCCCAGTCTAGTATGTAGATGCGTCCTGATTCTTTAGCGAGAGACAAGACAGCCCTGAATTGGGAGTATAGCGGGACTGAGCGGTAGGTCGTCATCCAATATACGCGCGAGTCTTCGTTGATAGTTTTTATTACAGAAGAGAGCTTCTCTTTATACTGAGACTCTTGCGAACTGTCGTTTGTTCCTAGAGCTATAACAAAAACAACATTCTTCGGGTCTTTAGAGGTGTACTTGGTTTTGAGGCTCTCTAAAACAGACACGGCCTCCGAAGTGGTCCTACCTGATTTTGCATCCACGATAAACTCGCAGCGTTTATCTGAGAAACCACGAAGTCGCGTAACGGAGGGCTCAGTTAAAGAGTCCCCTATGACTACTATGGTTTTCCTGACGGTGCTTGATTCTCCGCCACCAGACTCAGCGTTGTCGGCGGGTGTTGTTTCTTTGTTATCTGGAGACCAGCTGTTGCGTAGCGGGAGCTTGTCGGCGGTGACTGGTACGTAAGGTAGTATAATTGATGAGGGTGTTGTGGCTGGGGTGCGCGTCTCAAAGACAACAGACGTCTCTACTTTCTGACTAGCGCAGGAAACTAGAGGCAGAGCTAAACATGCAAGCAGCAACTTACGCGCAGTTAGAATCTTAAAGATCTTCACTCTGGTGCTGTCTAGCAGAAGGAGTTCCCGCACCCGCATGTGCGAGAAGCGTTAGGGTTGGTTATTTTAAATCCAGCGCCTGATATAGAGTCTGTGTAATCAAGAGTGGCGCCAGTTAGGAGTTTTAGCGACTCTGCGTCGCACACCACCTGCACGGTGTCAAAACTGAAGATCTCGTCTCTCGGGTTGAGGTCTGAGTCAAAAAACATATCGTAAGAGAAGCCTGAACATCCACCAGACTTGACCGATATGCGTAACCGCATGCCAGGTTCGGCTTCATTAGAGAGCAAGTCGCATACCTTGCTGACTGCACTGTCGGTTAGTGTGACACCCATGGTGGAAATAGTGACAAAAACACCGTTTGGCGCCAGGTGCCAAACTGCAGATAAAAGGCACGTTGAGAGTGTGGATTTAGACCGCATGATACGTGAGCTGACAGAGAGACACCCCGACTGGGCAGAGCTTAGAGACGCTATCGATCTAGCTATCAAGGCCCACGAAGGCCAGCACAGAAAAACAGGTGATCCGTACGTTACACACCCTATAGCTGTGGCTAGCATAGTGTCAGAGTGGGGTCTAGATAGAGACAGTGTAGTGTCGGCAGTTCTGCACGACGTGGTAGAGGACACTCCGGTGGGTTTAGGGGATATAAGAGATCTCTTCGGTGAGAGCGTGTCTAACATAGTAGACGGATTGACAAAACTAGACGGCATAAAACTAGTCGAGGGCGTAGAGCCTGTAGATGCAAAGTCAGCAGCTAACTTACAGAAACTTCTGCTATCTATGAGCGCCGAGCCGAGAGTTTTGATAGTGAAGTTAGCAGATAGACTTCATAACATACGAACTCTAGACGGGCTTGAGGAAGAGAAGGCGCGAAGGGTGGCACGAGAAACTATGGACGTACATGCCCAGTTGGCTCGAAAACTAGGCATGACGCACGTGGCAACCGAGTTAGAGGACGAGTGCTTCAAGACCCTCTACCCGGCTCGCTACAGAGAGCTTCGCACACAGACAAAGAACCGAATGGCTCTAGGAAGAGAGAGGCTCGAGCGCGTTATTCAAGACACCAGAGCAGCTCTGGATGTAGCTGGTATTAAAGCTGTCGTGACGGGTCGCAGAAAACATCTCTGGAGTGTCTATGAGAAGATGATAACAAAGCAGAGATCTCTGGAGGACATCTACGACCTAGTTGGTTTGCGAGTTATTGTTCAAAAAGAAGCTGACTGTTACTTGGCGTTAGGGGTGATACACGCTCTTTACACGCCAGTTCCTGGGCGCTTTAAAGACTGGATAGCGTCACCTAAATTCAATATGTACCAGAGCCTGCACACAACCGTACTAGCTGACAGAGACACTATGGAAGTGCAGATCAGGACCCTGGGAATGCATGAAGTTGCAGAGTGGGGGATAGCGGCGCACTGGTCTTATAAATCAGGTGAGAATCCTGAGGTGGCGTGGCTTGGGAGGTTAGATGGCGACATTAGTAATCCACTGTCTTATCTAGAGCACGTCAAGTCGGAGCTTGGACGGGACGAGGTTTATTGTTTCACGCCGAGAGGTGACGTTATGGCGTTGGCCTCGGGTAGCACGTGCGTGGATTTTGCCTACGCTGTCCATACTGAGGTTGGTAACAGGTGTAGAGGTGCTAAAGTGAACAGTGTTTTAGTACCGCTATCTCACGTGTTGAAAAATGGGGATAGGGTAGAAATAGTGACTGGTGGCGACGGGACGCCTCTTAAAGAATGGTTATCTTTTGCTGTTTCCTCTAAAGCTAGAAGTAAGATCCGTACTCAAACAACTTCAGACAGAGAACGTCACGCGGTGAGTGACGGTAGATCTCAACTAGCTGAAGCGGTTGGCAGACTAGGTGTTCCTCAACGAGTGTTACGTCCTGACGGCATGGAACGTGCTGCTAAGCACATGGGTTTTCCTTCAAGAGATGACCTGTTGCGCGCTATAGGTAGAGACGAGGCTGACGCAGATACGGCTGCTAAAATAATAGCGGGTGTCACGTCACCTGTTGCTCCTGTGGGTAGAGACGAGGAGAACAATAACCTCAGCGAACACGTAGCAGTCGAAGGGTCTTTGAGTTGGGTGGTTATTAGATCTAGGTGTTGCAAGCCGGTGACTGGTGATAGAATCGTTGGTTTAGTAGTCGGTGTAGAGACTGCCGAGATCCATAGAGACGGGTGTTCTATCTATAAGAGAGACGGTGACGAGAGTAGATTTGTTGAGGTCTCGTGGCTGGGAGACTCTGCAGCTCAGCGTGTAGAGATAACAATAGAAGCTATAGACAGAGACGGTCTATTGTCCGAGGTTGCTGGTGTCATAAGTGGTAGGAAGATACCAATCGTCGCCTCAAACACAGACACAGGGAACGATATGATCGCGAGAGAGCGTTTCTTGATTAAAGTTGGTGACATCTCACAACTCAACTCGCTACTAGACGCGATACGCGACGTCAAGGGCGTGTTTGATGCTCGTAGAAGCTAGATGCTTGTCTGAGCCATCACTGAGGCTATAGCCGCGACCGTGAGAAGTGCTGATGATTCAAGTAGAATGTAGCGCTTAATTGTAGGTGGTTCTGTAAGTCCCTGAGATGCGCGTCTAAACGCTGTGTGGTGCCATAAGCCGACTGGTGCTACAAGGAACAAAAACACTGCGGTCTTTAAAATAACGAGTGACTCCCAGGTACCGAAATTCGCTAGTGACACTGGTGGTAAGTCATCTAGGATACCTATAACCTGTCTAGCGCCAGATATAACTGCTAGTGCTATCATGGTAGATGCTAGATGAGAGAATCTCTGGAGCGGTTTTAGATAAAGGGTTGAGAACTTGTCGTGTCTCACTATCGGGGAGCGCCAGTAAAGCACTGACAATACCAGCAACGGGCCGGCCCATAGATATAGGGCTGATTGATGTATGAAACCAAATAATAGAGCCGCTGGAGCCCACTTGGCTGACGCGGCGTGCGACACACCGACTAAAGCTAAAGCTGCTAAAGCTGGGATGAAAATAACCAACTCGTGCTTTTTCTTGGCTACGAGAGATACGACAGATACAGCAGCAAAGAGAAACACTCCTGCAGACGACAACACCTGTACAAGACCTGACATAGACATTGAAGGACCTGTTATATAAGACTTAACTGGTAAAACAGCAAGGAAAGCAGTAGCTAGACTTAAGAGAGTTAAAGAGACGCTCTTAATCTCACCCAAGAGAGGTGTGAGATGGTTGTCTAAAGCTTTTAGAGAAGATTGTCTAGAGAAAAAGAGATAACCCGCAACGAGGGATGTAGACAGAAAAACCATGAAACGAAGAAGAGCTCTGAGAAGATCTCTGTCTGGAGAGTTAGATACTTGGGGAGCTTCCTGTTTGTCGATGCTAGCAACGGTGGTTGTTGGAGCGGACGATTCTCCTGCCGATATAGAGTAAGGTATGTACCCCTCCATCTGGTGTCCGTCTAAACCGATGGAACGCCAGTGTACAACTACATTACCTGTGGTACCAGTCGGAGCATCGGCTGGGAGAGTGAACACTATCTCCTTCTGGTAGCCTGTGGTCTGAGTTTCCAGATACGCTATCTCAGTTCCTGGCTGCTCTGTGATGCCGCCTGAGCGTATCACAGCCGAGATAGTCATGGAATCTATCTCTCCGTCAAACGTCATCGTCACGGTTGGGGGTAGAGTTTGTAGCACCGACCCGTTAGCTGGAGCCACTGCTATCATGCTCGCGTGTGCAGAAACGCGAGCAGGGAAGAACACAAGCAGTAGAGAACATATGAGGAGCGCTCTTTTCACAATGCGTTACTGTGCGTCTGGAACTGTTATCGTCAGATAAGTTGTTAGCCATCTAGCCCTTTAGCCCAAGGTACCAGCACTTCATCTCTGTAGATGGCAAACTCTTTACGAGAACAAGAATCGTATGGTTTTTCTAGTAAAACTCGCAGCTCTGCCCGAGAGACGTCATCTAGAGGCTCAGTACGCCCGCTCATGTAGTCCTCAACGGGCGCTAGAGACTGTAGGCATCCTCGAGATAGACTGTTGGTCTCTGGCGAGACGTTCTCTCCGGAGGTACAACCGGTGAGAGCTACTAGTAAGGCTAGTAAGGCTATCGATTTCATGGAGCTTTGTAAATGACTGGTTCTGGGACTACCTCGTCTGAACACACGACTTTGTTCCACGGGTGGCGGCTCATGGTGTAACTCTCGCCGCGGCGCCAGGGGCCATCTGGCCATAAAGACGCTTTCTCGCGCCAGGCTGGGTAGATGTCGTCGGCGAGTCTCTCTATAACCAGCTGTGTTCCGTACTGACAGGTGTGTATGCCATCTGGTCCTCGTAGCTGCCTGTAACCGCCATCTACTTTAGTAAATAGCTTGATGTTTTCTTTGTCTGTTCCAAGCAGGTCTGCAGCACGTGAGTATATTATGTCACCGTCTGACACAGAACGTCTCAAAACTGCGTCATTGGCCACGTCTAGCACCAAGGAGGTCTCTAGATTAGCTTTGTTTAAACCCTGCAAAGTTGCGGGGAACGAGACCCAAACTACGGATGCTCCTGTTGAGGAAAGAACATCTATCATGTCTGGCAGTAACATAGACGCAGCTTTTGTAGAACCCTCTTTTCTACAAAAAGCTGTTTCTTCCGGGGTGCCTGAACAGTTAAAAACCGGGATGGCGAAGGTTGCCTGAACTAGAACTAGATCTGGTTTTGAGCTATCGACATGCTTTTGAAAATCTGTTTTTAGGCTTCCTATTGGTGTCTCGTCACCGTAGGCGTAAGTCATTGGTCGAGCCTCGTTGATGACGCTTATACCAGAGGGCTCTAGAGCCTCTTTTAAAGCTTCACCGAACTGCTGCATGACGCTAGTTCCTACAACTAACACGGTGGAACCAGAGGTGAGATCCTTTATCACCTCGCTGTATTTAGGTGTCTCTGCCGCGTTGGTAGCGTCTTTGGTGCCGGAAGAGTTGGAGCAGGAAGCTAGGGCAGCTAACACCGCTACTGAGAGGAATATTCGGCGGAACATAGTAACTACTGTACGTAAGAGAACCCCGCAGTCAACCACCGATACGGTCTTGTGTTTAGCAGCCTAGATAATCAATCGCGTGGTATGAAGTTGAAAGAATCCTCGGCCGCTTTCTCAGCTTCCTCACATTTAGGTCTCGAGGGAGCATCAAGAAGATCACAGACCTCCATCCACTCTGAAGCTGGACGGCCAGCCCACAGGTCGTTAGCCCTCATGGGCCTAACAGACCCAGTAGTGCAGGCGCCTCTTAAAACACCAGGTGGCGCAGGGGTGCAGTACTCTATTGTGGCAGCCACGCGCTGAGCTGGGGTGGCTTCTCTACCGACTAGTCTAAATATCCACTCTCCGACACCAAAGAGACACTGCTCTATAAACTGTCCGGCTTCTTTCTGGCATCGATCAATCATCGCTCCGGTGTTTTTCTGGTAAGTGACACCCCACATAGGAGGAACTCTGCGGAAACACTCCTCTAAGTAATCGTCAGGAAGGATGTCACAGAGTTTATCTACGGTCTCTTTGTCTATCTTGGAGTTTGACGGCCCGTGTTGCTCATCGGCCACGCCCTCTTTAAGGTTCTCAAGTAGGTATGAGTTTACAAACTCCATAAGAACACCTCCAGCGCAGCCGACTTTACTGGAGCGCTCAACTACAGCATCGCACACCTTAACTGCTGAGACTACGTCAGTTGGGTACGCTATAGCGGCAGCGTGACCAAGCGAGTGTAGGCACTCGCCGACCTCTAGATTAATCTCGTCAGGCGATAGATCTGTTAGTTCTTTGTAGGTTTCACAGACAGTGCCTGCGATGTCTAACACCGCCTCTGGACCAGCCTGGGATGCGAATGCTTCAAAAACTCCGTGTCGATATCCGTACTGGCAGTCCCTGTCATCAAGACGCAGCGCCTCAGGAACTGACTTTAAACGATCGTATGCGGCGCGACCAACCCGATGTTCGAGCTCGTGGCAGAACCCAGTTATATCACCAAAGCTTGTCCGCCATGTTTTTATTGATGAGAGAACTTTCTTTATATCGTAACGAGAGGCTAGAGACGCAAACTGATCTTCCCAACAAGAACGCATGGAGTTGAAATCAGCACCAGAAGACATGTCTATGCTAGACGAAGACGGGCATGGGTTGGTGGCTGGAGGCGTTAGAGAATCTTCAGACTCAGAAACAGTTAAAGTAGAGATAGTCTGCTGAGGCTGGGTGGTGGTCATCGAGGAGTTCGTTTTTGAGCCTGTGCTCCCTTGGGTAGAGCTCTGAGACGGGGCCAGAAAGAGCATGAACGCTACAGCAGCAGCGACGGTGCTGTATATTCGTAGATAGCGCTTGTTGCTCACCGTGTTTATAGTCACGGGAGAGCAGGAGTAGGCACGGCAGCCAGTTGCCACAAGCGAACACCACGACACGGTGTGAGACGTGGCATTAGTGTATTTTATAACGATAGCTGCCGTGGTGGCGGGCCTAGCTAGCCGTACACCTGCTCGTCGTGGTGCCTGGCTAGGCTTATCTGGAGCGCTTCTTGTAACGTCAGGAAGTCAGATCTTAAAGATATTTGGTCTAGTGTCTTTGGTGGTGTGTGTTTTTTATGTGTCTGGGAGATACAGACGTGTTGGTTTAATGTTTGCTGTACTACCAGCTTTATTGGTCGCGATGCCAGTTAGTGATAGTGAGATAAAATCAGCGGTTGATTTCTCAATAGTAGACAAATGCGCCGTAATTGTGCCAAACCAGCCATACACGCCGTCGCAGTGCTACCAGGATGGATGGAGGAGTATTGCTAAACAAATAGGTATTCCTATGTCTCTAAAGATGGTCACAGACAGAGCAGACGCTGACCCTACAGGGCCTCAGATGCTACACTGCCACGAGACACTACACGGACTTGGTTACCTCACTTTTGAGTCTGGATACAGTATAGAGAAGGCTATAGCGTGGGGTGAGCCTTACATCCATAATTGTTCTAATGGGTATATACACGGTTCTCTCGAACGTAACTTGTATTCAAAGAGTCTAGCAGAGCTTCATGATAAAATGGATAACTTCTGTAGAGACTGGAACATTGCTGAGGGTACTGCCATGTGGATTAGCTGCGTGCACATCGTGGGACACGCCATAGCTAAAAACTCAACAAGAGACCCCGAGTACCGTTGGCTGGAGAACCTTAACCCCTGCCTACGCATTAAAATAGACCAATCAATGTGTTGGGGAGGTGCTTTTATGGAGCACTTTATCGATGCTGAGCATGTCAATAAAGTGATGAGCGGATGGGATCTAAAGGATGCGTATGCGCCGTGCGGGGACTTACCTAAAGAGTGGGGAGAGCTTGCTAGGGTGTATTGCGGCATGGAGGCCTCAACTCAGATATATAAAACAGTTAAAGAGGACACGAAAGCAGCTTTTGATGTATGCGACCGAGACGCGTCTGAGTCCCCTGAGATACTGAGAGGGTGCTATCTTGGTATAGGTAAGGCGATAATAGCGCACGAAGAGATGAACCCGGCAAAGATAAAGAAGAAGTGCGCAGACACCGGAGCTGGAGACAGGTGCTTTGAGTATGCGGCCTGGATGTACGCAAACAACACTACCAACATACCAGAGGCTCAGACTATATGTGAAGGATCGTCTGTAGAGGGCAGAGAGGCCTGCCTTAAGGGTACCGCCGAGGGCAACAGCGCCATAGAGAACACCCACAACTGACAAATACGTGGTTTTCTTAGAGACGGCCTTTCTTGTAGCCGAGCCTAATGGACCCAGTAGAGTGGCCTCGGACAGTGAGAGGCCATGTGGTGGATTCGTAAAAGAGCAAAAACTATCATCCCGGTGCTGCTACTAGTTGCTGTAGCGTGCGGAGGTGTTCTGATATTTCTAGGTAACAGCCCATCTGATGGTACAGAGCAGGGCGGTAGTGCCACAGCTAACTCCAGTGGCACCAATAGTGGAGAAGGGGCACCAGATGGCGGCGGTGTGCGCGTGTATAAAGATGAGAACGGCCGTATTGTGGTGTCTAACGGCTCATCTATCAAGAGAGAAGTGAGTCTAGAGCTGCCACAGAACTGTACTGAGACTCTAGAGAAGATAGAATCACACATAGCTGAGTTTAAAACAGCTATAGACGCCGACGATAACTCCAGAATAACTATGGTTATATATCAGAGACTTGCGCAAGACCTCTGCTCGTGGCGTGAGTACAACAGCATGGCTGCAAAACAGTTGTCAGATTGGTTTTCACCCCAGGCTGATGGTTCTGGAGCTGGTGCGCCAACTAGCATAGACACCACGACACCTACTTCCAGCCCGGCAGAACCAAGCAGCCCTACAACCACAACCGGCTGATCATGCAGCGACTCTGGGCTGTAGTCGGCGTTGCTGCGCTGGCTGTGGCGTCACTAGCCCTGCAGAGCAGATATAGCGAGAGTGAGGCAGTGAAGCCCTCAAGTAGCGTGTCGTCGCAAAGCGCTATTGTAAATGAGGAGGACTTCATAGGGGCAGCTATAGCATCCCTTAGGCCTGAAGTAACAGACCCGGCGTGTCACTCGAAGTGGCACGATGTCGGCAGGTCAATAGGATCTAGCGGATACACATTCCCTCAACTGGTTTTGTACCAAAACTACGACGGCTGTAACTGGGGTCTAGTTCATGGTTTTGTTGAGGGAGCCATGATGGGTGTGACCCCTACTGAATTTACCTCCAAAGCAGCTACGGTGTGTGGAACAGACCTCACACAGCGAGAGTCAGTAGGGAACTGCCTACACGGCACAGGACACGCAGCCTGGCAAGCTAGTGCGAGTGAGTTGAGAGAATCTTTAAATCTATGCGAATCTCTACAAGTCGGATCTTCCGACTGTGCAGACGGCGTTTACATGTCGCTCTCTGATGCCGTTGAGAGAGGTAAATGGGAGAGAGACACACTAGATATATGTGAAGAGACGACAAATCAAGAGTTTAGAAACAAGTGTTATAGGTACTCAGGTCACATATGGTCAAGGGCTTTAAATGGAGACGCTGAGGCCATGCTTAGAAACTGCCCTGAGGGAGAATCCGAGTGCGGGCTAGGTGTAGGGAGAGCCCTTGCTTACAGAGGGAAGACGGCTTCTGAGGTGATATTAAACTGCAGGTTAGCTCCAAACGACAGCGTGCGAGACGGTTGCGCCCAGGGCGTTAGTGAGTGGTTTGCCCTCATCAGGCAGACAGGACAGGGTGACGGAGACCCCTCCTCAGTGTGTGAAGAGATGGGCCCTGCACTGTATGAGGAGTTCAGAGAACCCTGCGAGAATGGAGAGAAACAGAGATGAGTCAGAGACACATGAAGATCGTGAGACTATTTGCAGCAGTAGTGGTAACTTCTCTTCTATCTTCCTGCGGCAGCAATGGAGCGAGTTCTGAAAAGACTGTAGCTACCCCGTCTAGCAATCCAGGAGATGTGGTGGTGTGGGATCCTACCTCGACTGTATCTACTACAATCGCTCAACAGCAACTACCCTTAGAAAAACGCGAAGCAGCGATGGTTCCTATTTTAAACATGCTTGGTTTAAACCCGGACTTACCAGAGATAGCAGACCTAGAGCCTTACATGCAGAACAAAACCACAATGAGCACTGCGCTAAAGACTTTGCGAGACAGGTACCCAGGAAACCGCGAGTACGACGTTAGAGCAGACACTTTCCAGAAACTTCCAGACGAGATCTGTGAGAAACTCAGAGCAGGTGAAGGTTGCGTTGAGGTATCATTCTACATTCTGTTAGAGGGACAGCCTGCTACACCTTTGATAAAGGCTCAGATAACACCATCAGGTGACCAGTGGTTACTGTCTGAGTATGGTCTTTGCAGAATAATGTTGTCAATGGCTGTCGCGTGTGGTATAGAGTTTGGTCCTGAAGCTGGAGTTAACCCAGCGTTGCCTAACGAGTCGTGATTCCTGCGTAACACCAAACGCGCACTAGTTATTATTTAGCTGTTAGTTAAACCTTAGCGTATTGTTACCTTAGATACAAGTTAAAGCACTTTTTGATACTCCACACCGTGTTTGCCTAGTCCTGTGTCACGTCTCGCGTGGTACTGAAAAAGCGGTGCTAGCTTGGTGTCTCATAAACTCATAAAAGCAGAAACCCCCGCTTGTGGCGGGGGTTTCTGTAAGTCAGTACCAGTAGTTTGCAGTGGCGATGTACTCTACGGATTAGAGGATGCTGGAGTCGACGACTGCGGTGGAGTTGAAGACTGTGGCGGTGTGGAAGACTGTGGTGTGGATGACTGCGGTGGAGTTGAAGAAGGCGCGCTCGTCGGTGCGGTAGTTACTGGCACGGTGCTTGCAGACATTAGACTACTTGTGAAGCTGTTGTACTCTCTGTAAGTACAGTTAGCTTCAGCCTTAGCCACATTCTGCCCAAAAGCAGCCTGGTCGCTCGGAGCTGCAGATGACATCTGCTGAATGGCGGCAAGAGAATCTTTACAAACGTCCGCGCGAGATGATCCGCTACGCGATACTACTAGAAAAAGTGCAGCTATAGATATAACCGCAGCTACTGCCGCTATAACATAAGTCATAACGTCTGCATCCTCTGGGAACATCTTGGCTTTTAGAGAAGACACTGAGGCAGGACGTTTAGCTCCCGCGGTCTTTGTCTCAGACGCGTTAAGTGCTGCCAAAAGTTCCTCCATCTCACTTCGCGCTGGTGACGCCTGCTTTCTAGCTGGTGCTTTTTTGGCGGTTGTCTTTTTTGACGCCGCTTTCTTAGCTGTTGCCTTTTTGGAGGCCTTTTTGGAGGCCTTTTTTGCTGGACTGTTGTTGGAGCTATCTGCCATGTGTATCACTGTCCCTAGAGGGGCCAAAGAGTCAATATGCAACAAAAAAGAACATCTAGGGACTGCTGTGTGCCGGTGGCGGGTCTTTTGACACGGTAAACGTCATGGTTTTAGAGCTTGACATCACAACACTGTTACTAATGGTGCCAGCTCTAGTAGTTAGCTGCTTATCAGTACTGTACGCACTAGGTTACGCGCTTGATGATACTTGGGAGCAAGGCAGGGAGTGGAGTAGAGTTGTGAGCTTCGGAGCCTCCGTGGCGACTGGAGCTGTGCTCGTGCGGTCTGAGATGCACGCCCTGGTGCTAGCGGCTGGTTTGCTGTCTGTTGCTGCTTTTTTGACACCTAGAAGTTCTTCTAGATGGAGAGCGGCTAACGCCGTGATGTCTTTTGGTGGATGTACGTCGCTTATCGGATGGTTGGTTTTAAGAACCCAGGGGGGACTTAACGACCCCGCTGTTATCCTTGCGTCTGTTATGTTGTCTCTAGGGTGCGTGTCTCTAGTTGTGCTTGGTGCAGGTACGGGCGCTGTTTTTACGCCAGTAGTGAGAGCTACTTTATTGAAAATCGCGAGACACAACCTTGGGGTGTTGGTTGCGATTTTGGTTGTCCCGTGTCTTTGGCTAGCAGTTAGACCAGGTGGTCAAAGGCTGCTTTTATCGGTAGGTCTTGTTCTAGGTAGCTTAACAGTAGTTAAAGTGACGCAGTTGCGGACAGGCCAGAGAGTGCTGCCAATGCTCTCTATAGTTGCTCTAGTAGCCTCTGTGTCTTACATACCTGCTAAGGCTGTAGATAGAGAGTACGGCGGTACTCAGCTCGGGGCTGTCGCTGCGTCCCCATACGGCGAGGCGTTTGATAAATGCGCACTCATAACAACAGACTACCTAGGGCAGAAAGATTGTTACAGTGAGTATTTCGTTGAGCGCACAGACGAGCTGGGAGTAGACGGTACGCTTGACCTTCTTGTGAAGGTACATCAAGACAATGTTAATGGTAGATCTTTCTTAAACCACTGTCATGAAGTGTTGCACGATATAGCTAAGAGTGCTGCGAAAAAATACGGGGTAGAGGAGTTGTTCGGGTCGTGGGTAGTTACCTGTACTGGGGGTTTTGCTCACGGTGTCCTAAGTGAGTATGTACACGGTCAGTCTTGGGATAAAGTTAAAGAAGGTTTCCCTACTTTTTGTGACAACATGACGAAAAAAGTGGTTGCAGCTATCGTTAAGAAGGGGAAGCCGGAGCCATCTGATAATGGATGGATAGACTGGAACTGTAACCACATGATCGGACACATCGCGTACGAAAATAACCGAGACAACGTGCCAGAGACAGCTAAGCTGTGTCTGTCTTGGCCGGTTGGGGATACGCAGTGGCGCAACTGTGGCGCTGGGATGTTTATGGAGTATTACCTAGACATGACAAGGAATCTGAATGGAGTGAGCCTCCCTCAAGATCCGTCAGACATACACGCGCTGTGTAGGCAGCTTGACCCTGATATACAAGAGCCGTGCTACAACGAGAGCGGAGCTGCAGTTTGGCAGTATAACTCTGGCACTGCTGCAGGAGCCTTCGGTCTTTGTAAAAAACTCATCCCCGTTGGTGAGATGCTAGAGGCTTGCTACAGCGGCGTTTCTAGAATGGTTACGGTAGCTAATGGTTTTGTTCCATCTAAAATGAACGCTGCGTGCATAAGTGGCGCAGAGGTAGACTCTGTGGCTCGAGACTTGTGCGGCAACGAAGTGGCAGGCTCTTTGGTGATGGAGACAAACGCACCTGACGAAGCACTAAACACCTGCGCGACTGTCGTGGTGTCAGAGGAGCTTAATAAAAAGTGTGTAGAGAGAGTAAACTCAGTCTCTAACCAGATCAACGGCAGTGGTCTTGGCGGAGGAACAGGAGCTGTATCCGAGTGAGAAAGATACTAGTTGTCGTCACAACACTTGCGGCTACTTTCTTATCTATCGCACAACTGTCTGATAACGAGCCAGTGATGGCAGCGACAGAGACTGCTCTTGTTGAGTGCCTCGGATATAACGAACCCGGGTGTCAGGAAGCCTGGATAAACACAAAGATGAGTCAGGATGGTCCTCGGGAAACAGTTGCAGCAGTCGGAGGGTCTCTATCTCCTGTAATAGTTGCGTCTTGCCACACTCTCATGCATAAAATAGGGATAGCAGCTCACGAGACTTACAGAGACAGAGATATACAGAACCTTCTACTAGAGGCAGACAGCGACTGCCAATTCGGGTACCAACACGGGGTTTTTATAGCAGCCTCTGGCGATATAGCCGACGATGGATCTTTCATTGAGACCGTTTATCAAGCGTGCAGCGCCTACGAAGGAAACGAGTATAACAGGACGTCATGCCGACACGGCATAGGTCATGCTGCAACAATAAGGACGAACGGTGACGTTCTTAAGGCGTCAAACGACTTGTGCTCAAAAATGACCACTGATGCTGCGCACTGCGTTACTGGGTCTGTTATGGAGTGGGTGAGCACTTACGCTAGAGAGGCTGCAGAGAAGGATCCTGCGTTAGTTGAGGTTTGCGGGGAGATAACAGAGGGGTTGCAGCAATCTTGCTGGCGTGAGATACCCGGTCTTTGGAGAATGATGGGTGAGAGAGGGTCAGATTCACTTGTTAGATGCTCGAAACTTGCTCAGGAGAACAAGGAGTATTGTTCTAGAGGTGTTGGTTTTAGATCTACCGCTGATGCTGACTGCCAGGGTCCAGACGCAGTAACGACAGGAGTCTGTATGGGCGGCAGAGCTATTATGTACTATGAGATGCAGCACAAGACAGACCAAGACGCGTCAAACAAGGTGTGCCCTACTCTTAAAGAGGACGCAGCCAGGGAGCTGTGTGTGAGAGAACTCCAGTACACAATAGATGCCTACGCGTCTATTGGTGGCTAGCTTTTTGGTGTTGGAACCCTGTAGACTATTCGACCCCTAGTTAGGTCGTAAGCCGATAGGACAACCTGTACAGTGTCTCCTGGTAGTACCCGTATTTTATGAGTACGCATCTTACCTGCCAAATAAGCCAGCACTGAGTTTCCACCCTGTATCTGAACTTTAAACATTGCGTTAGGTAGTGCCTCTAAAACAACACCTTCGAGTGTTAGTTCATCGTCTCTTTGCTTTTTAGCCATGTTTTATAAACAGTACAGGACAAGGTTGCTGTGTCTAGTAGGGTGTTGCGTGACGATGCTTAAACTATGGATATCCACCCGGAGCTGGCGAAACTTCGCCAAGAGTATGAGAGAATAACCTCCGACTTTGAGCACGGGCACATTCAGGAAGACGAGGCCAAGAGCGCTCTTGGTAACTTATGGGTCTTTGATGATACAGGCGCAGCTTGGGGCATAGACCTCTACGGGAGATTCGTTAGACAAGCTAGCCCTCACGCCGAGGTTATACCAGCTAGTCCACACTCTTTCGGCGCTCATCTAGAGGACGGTAGCACTACTAAAACAGTGATAGACGGACAGGAGTGGGTTATACCTGAGAATATGCCAGCCTCGTCTGAGACGGGCATGCGAGAGTTGCACAGGCATAAAAAGACTATTAAGGAGCGATTCGAATCTATACCTATTGGGGATAGGACAAAAGGTTTAATCCAGAACAATCGCAGTACACTCATAGTTATAGCTGTTTTGTTCTTTATATTCATGGGAGTCAAATTAGCTGGTGACAACGCGACGCCTCTAAACACAGAGACAACACAGGCTGCTCAAGGCGTAACTACAGTCACACAAGAGAGACTAAATGAGATACTACAAAGCCTCCTAGATCCTAACTTAACACAGAGCGTTGTTGTCGAGCAAGTAACTCCAGAGCTAGCTACAGAGATCTCCAACAAACTCTCGGCTCTATCTATGACTGGTACTCTTAACGCAGCCGAGGGTGGTGTGGTCGTGGTCTCTCCTGAAGGTAACGTCACAGCACAGCTAGCATGGAGCCTTGTTTTAGAGAACGGCGTGTGGCGCTTGGAGAGAGTCTCTACTCTCTTTAATCAGTGACGCGCTACTAAACTATCTTTAAACATTAACTGTGTTTAAATAAATACGTCTCTTGCTTCTCAAGTGCTATCCTCTCTCTTGCTGCCGCCTTAACGAGTGCTGTTGTCTAACATACTTAGCTGTCTAGCTTTCAACACGACCTTCTGTTTTTTATGTGCTCGACAGTGAAACCAGACAGTGGCGCGTCTCTACCTAGGAGATACGTAAGCTCCAGGGTAGTGACCCGGGTACGGGTATCCATAGAAGAACGGGTAGTGAGCCGGGTACGGGTACGGGTAGTGGCCAGGGTATGGATACGGATAGAAAGACGGATATGGGTAAGGATAGTGAGCCGGGTACGGGTACGGGTAAGGATAAGGGTACGGGTAGTGTGCTGGATACGGGTAAGGATAAGGGTACGGGTAGTGTGACGGGTACGGGTATGGGTACGGGTAGTGACCAGGGTACGGATATGGGTAAGGGTACGGGTAGTGGGAAGGATACGGGTATGGGTAAGGGTAGTGAGATGGGTATGGGTATGGGTACGGGTAGTGTGACGGGTATGGATACGGGTACGGGTACGGATAGGGGTATACGTAGTATGAATCAGAGTAAGTTGACGCAGAAACTCCGTTTGATGAGGTAGCCTCCGTGCGGCATGTGTAGGTCTGTCCAGCGACAGACGTCATCCATGAAGAGTTGAGATCTGGGTACTCCCCAGCGCCGTTAAGTGTCAGTCCTGAAGAGAACGTGTGTGCTAGAGTCGGAGCTGACGGGTTAGATGGCGTACAAGTGACGTCTACTTTTGTGATGGATGGGGCACGAGCGAGAGCTCCGCTTATGTCTGCTCGCAAGAGACCACTCTGTGAAGCAGTCTCAGAGAGAGTTATAGAGTCAGGGGCTACAGGTGGGAGAGGTGACGTTGTCGACGTTGTCGATGTTGTTGTTGAGGTCGTAGATGGGTCGTCTATCGTTGCTCCTAGGGAGAGCGCTCTCTCGTCTGATTCTGATGAGATACCCTCTACTTGAATAGCTATGGGACCCTCAGGTAGAGCTGAAGGGAGAGATGCCGATAGCGTTGCTTCACCAAACGTGTCGGCTGTTGCTGTGTCTAATAGATAATCACCTGGTAGAGCCCAGAGCTCTATAGAAGCTCCGGGTGTGAAACCCGAAACAGAGAGCGAGATAGACCCTGAAGGTTCAAAAATCAGAGTAGTTTGAGATCTAGACACTGTTGCTGTGTCTGCGTAGCTAGCATTGAGAGTCCCGTCTGTCACGACGAAGGGGTCGCTCTCAGCTAGAGACACCTGCAACCCGTTACCTGTAGAGTCGAGCACTCTAGCTTTACCGGCAGGTGGTATTCCAGAAGGGGACACTGATGGTATGGGCGCTATAGAGGCAGGAATGGTAGTAGTTGTAGTTACAACCGGGGTTGTTGTCGTTGTTATAACTGTGACAGAATCAAGATCTACTGAGATAGGAGACGCTGCAGAAGATGTTTCTGGAGATAGAACCAATGAGGCGACCCTCTGCGCGCTGCAGTATCCGCCTGCTACACTGTTATCGTAAACGTACCACAGGTCTCCGCTTGAGACGTCTTCTAAGATTCCTGCGCAAGCGGTGTCATCTAGTGTAGCTATGGCTACTTTAAAGTCGTTTGCTCTATAAAGAGAGACATCACTTGACGCCGAAGCACCTGAAGTTAGCTCGATGCCAGAAACCGGGAGAGAGTCATTTAACGATACAGGTAGCACACCCTGGTTTGTGGCCATCGAGGCTCGTGCTGCTGTGCGTACTGATTCTAACCTGGCATAGGCTCCAGTCGTCTCAGACCCGCGCATTGCTGCTGATATACCAAAGGCCGATATAGTTGCAAGTATGCCCAAGACCGCCAGGGCGGCGGTCATCTCAAGAAGTGTTAGCGCGCGGCGAACTCTGGGCATAAGATACACTGTTCAGCGCCACCCGCGTGGTGCTAAACACTGTACGTGATAAAGTTCCCTCAAAACAGAGGGCTAGCTGGAAACCAGGTGTTTTATCGCAAACGGAATGGGTGACCCGGAAGCATCGCGCTTAGACGGCGTCCAGGGGAACGCAGTTATCTTGTTTTTTAAGGAAACTAGCATCGGCGGCGTTAGGCCGATAAAAGCATTAGCTACATTAGTGTCGGCCTTCTTCATAGCCATAGCACGCACCCCAGAAGTTGCTCGTCCTAAGAGAGGATACTCTGACAGCGGAGACCACTTTGCATTCAGAGCGTCAGTCACTAAAGCTACCCCTGAGGCGCTGGGATCAGACACTGCAGCAGCGGCAACGATCTGAGAACCTGCCCTAAGCCTCATTCCAGCCATCCCTGCAGCGCTACGACCCTGGGGTCTAACTTGGGCGGCCCTCATCCTTAAAAGCTGCGCGTCTGACGAGATGCAAACTATCTCATCTTCCGAGAGGCACCTTGAGACAGAAACCAGCTCGTCGTCGGTAGCTATGTTCATTAAAACTAGACCACTAGCAGCTCTGGAAAACTGTGTCGCAGTTGGCGTATCGTCCTCTATGCGCTTTACTAAACCTTGACGTGTAACTAGAGCGAGAGGATCTCCTAAGGACACCATGCCAACTAGATTCTCAATCTCGGGGCCCTCTACCACAGAGCTTAGAGGTACAGGCGCTAGGGGTACATCTGAGATGTCAAGAGCCCAAGACAGGCCCTTAGAGTTGCACAACACCACTGATTTGCCAGACGTGGTGTTTAGAGTGAAAAGTCCTGAGGCTGGCTCTTGTGAACGTGATATGTTGCCTTCAGGGGAGATAACAACAAACCAGGGTGTAGAGTCGGTGTTGCTTATTTTTACGGTCTCTTTGCTACTCTCGGTGGTCTTAGCCTTAGTGGTTTTAGACGCGGCAGAGGATTTAGTTTCTACTGAAGATAGAGTTTGATAAGAGACGGCACTCTTTCTTTTGTTAGGGAAAGATTTAAGAACCTCTGAGAGTTCGCTTTTTACACAGTCGCTCTGCATTTTTTTCGACTTCAGGAGTGCAGATAAGTGCTTTGCTATCTTCTTCTGCTCTGCCAGATCATTTCTTAGACGAGTGGCCTCTAGGGCAGTGAGCCTTCTTAGAGGCATATCTAAGATGTACTCAGCTTGTTCTTTATCTATAGTTAGAAGTTTGCATAGTTTCTGTCTGGCAGTGTCGGTGTCTTTCGAAGCTCTTATTATCTTCACTACCTCGTCGATGGCGTCTAGTGCTTTAATTAAAGCAGAGAGTAGCTTTATTCTCTGATTGGCTTTATCTAATCTGAACTGCGATCGCTTCACTATGACGTCAAGTCTGTGTGTAACGAAGGCATCGAGCAGCTGTTTTAGGCTACACACCTGGGGCACTCCGTCTAGGAGAGCCACGGCGTTCATGGAGAAAGACTCCTCCATCGGGGTGAGCCTGTAAAGCTCAGAGAGGACTAACATCGGGTCGTGGCCAGACTTTACTTCTATCAAAAGTCGAAGACCATGCTTTCTGTCGGTGTGGTCTGCTATGTCTGATATTCCGTCGAGTTTTTTCTGTGCTACTAGCTCTTTAACTCTGGATATTATTTTCTCCGGACCAACGTTGTACGGTAGCTCTGTAACTACAATACCCTGCCTTTTAGGGGACAACTGCTCTATCGTGGTTTTAGCTCTAACGCGCACTGATCCTTTGCCGCTTGAGTACATCTCGTAAAGAGCTTTCTTGTCTGCCATCAAGACGCCGCCGGTCGGAAAATCAGGTGCAGGTAGAACTTTCAGTATATCTCTTAAAGACGCGTTAGGATTATCTAGTAAGAGAACACATGCCTCTACGACCTCTGTTAAGTTATGTGGCGGTAGTGACGTGGCCATACCAACTGCGATACCTGAGGCGCCATTTACCAGCAGATTAGGGAAAGCTGCCGGCAGTACAGAGGGTTCTTTCGTAGAGGCATCAAAGTTAGGGTGCATGTCGACGGTGTCTTGATCTACGTCTCTCAACAGCGCCTCGGCCAACTGAGAGAGTCTTGCTTCTGTGTAGCGGCTCGCTGCTGGACCGTCGTCTAGGGAGCCGAAGTTACCGTGTCCGTCTACCAAAGTGGCGTTCATAACCCATGGTTGAGCCATTCTCACAAGAGTTTCGTAGATAGCCGCGTCACCGTGAGGGTGGTATTTTTTCATCGTCTCACCTACTGCTGCGATGGACTTCCTGTAAGGCTTATCAGAGCTAAGGAACGATTGATCCATGGCGTACAGCAATCTGCGCTGCACTGGCTTTAATCCATCTCTGGCATCGGGTATAGCACGTGATACTATAACGCTCAGGGCGTACTCCATGTAGGAGGTAGATAGCTCTTCCTCTAGCGGGGTATCAATGATAACCTGCTGGTCTAGTGATGGTGCAGAAACTGTTCTCTTACGTTTGGCCACGTGGCTATCGTTCCAGAACTCCCGGAAAATTCCAGAGGCAGTGTCTTACTGGTAGGTCAGCGGTGGGTTGAGGACTTAGATACAGTCCTTGCTGATACTTGTGAAAGTGCTCCATCTATGATCTCAAAAGATACACACTTGCGCATCTCATGTACCCCGGACTTGCATTTGGAGGATATAAAATCCACCTTGGTGCCCTCTATTGCCGGTACTAGAGACACAGAGCGCATATGCACTCGGCGTTCAGCTGCGGTTCGCACGTCGTCTGAGACAAGGTCGGGACTGTCCCAGACCCACTCGTCGTCTATTTTAACAAAAGAACAGTCATGTGATGACGCCGACTTGTCTATGCGAGACCCGTGGCACACTATCATACCCGACACGACCACCGGCTCGAGAGCCTGTCCTTGAGAGTTAAATCCTGAGGAGAAAGCCTCTGACGTTAAAGTAGCGGGATCTGCGACCTCGCGTAGGCGACGCGATTGCTCAGCACGTACTAGAGCGGCTAGCTCCCAGAGGTCCATATCTCCCATTTTAGCTAAATTCTCTGGGTTCATACGTAAACTATGCCTTTTTACCGCTCTGGGCCACAGAGCATTTTTGGTGAGTTCTGTTTGTGCGCCTAGAGTCTATTGGGTCTCTTGGAGACTAAAAACAAGGAGAGAACATGTCAAAAATTAAGATTGCAGCACTTTCGCTTATGCTGCTACTTGGTGGTGTGTATTACCTTAACAAGGGAGGCGCGTCGACTTACGACAAGCCAGGAGCTAAAGAACAGATGGCTGCTTTAGTTAAAGACATCGCCGCGTGGCGTAGTGCTACTGGTACATACATCGGAGCGCCAAAGGGTAGTGGAGCAATGCTCGCTGCCGGTGACACGATGTGGGGTGCTTCTAAGAGCTTTAAAACCAGTGAAGGTGACCTGTGCTTGATAGCCGGCGACCTCGGCGGTGGAGAGAAGATAGAGATAGCCGCAGAGAGCAAGCCCTGTACGAAAGAAGGAGTGCAGGAGCTACAGAACTACATCTGTTCGGTTGAGGGTAAGACAGATAACTGTCCCGATATCTGACAGCAGCGGTGGAGACACCGCATTTATAAAATACATGAAATTAACAAAAAATGTGGCCGGCAAGCGCTTTACAGGGTTAAAACTGGCTGTACGAGGTCTTGCAAGAGGTCGGTTGCGTACATGGAGCATCGAGTCACAGTGTGAATCATGGTCCTGGCGCTAAATCCCGCAACTTTCGCGTTCTTGCCGATGGCTGCCGCGGGGTGCTACTTACTGTACAAACTCTGGGCCCCAGAGAGAGGGTCTAACGATGGACCCTCTATAGAGATAGGCGAGAGAGGTACGGCATCTAGTGCGCCTCACGTTAAAGAGAGTGCGCTCTTTAACGACAGCGTACCTGCTACGATTAGAGTTGAGCTTCCAGTTGCGCCCATATACCCAGTAGAGCATCTTCCGAGAGAGGTGAACTACGGAGTAACTGCACCACTTGAGAACCCAGACGCGTATGAGAGCGTAACGCCTGCCTTTACAACAGATATTGCAGGTGGGGACCCGGATGAACACGACTTTAGTTTAGATGGTTTGTTCCAAGAGAGAGAGGTCGAAGCTGCTGCCGCTGTACTGGAGAATGTCTCACAGAGTGCTTCTTTAGCACCTGAGGGAACAAACGACGTTCCGAAAGATAAAAAAAGAGATAAGCCTAAGAAAAAAAGAGGTCTCAAGAACAAAGTAGCTCAGTTCCCGTTTGACGTCAGAGCGTGGGAAGACCCAGGAACGCCACGTTCTGTGGCCAGAGCCCAGAGCAGAGCAGAGAGAGCAGAGAAGCTTCAGCAGTTAGACGAGACGCGCGCTGCTGTCTCTGATGCGGTCTCTAAAGGTGGAGGATCTTTAGTTCTCGCCAATCCAATAGAGGAGCAGCGTGAGATGTTTGCTGATGTGTGGCAGTTAGCATCTGGTGAAGCTCCACCTGAAGCTGTAGCAGACGGCAACGACAAGGCAACACGGCGCTCTGTGGAACGTTCAGCCAAGCGCGCGGAACGCGAAGAGAGAAAGCTTGAGAAACTCAGAGCTAAAGAA
>Ga0102917_1000037_pt1 | contig 45000 bp, 43 predicted proteins | sample Colrivmet1562A02_FD_78201 | JGI IMG/M metagenome (GOLD analysis project Ga0102917, IMG submission 78201) | Estuarine microbial communities from the Columbia River estuary - metaG 1562A-02 | ecosystem: Environmental > Aquatic > Marine > Intertidal zone > Estuary | place: USA: Columbia River...
CTGCGCGCTCCTGCATACAGCTCACGGATGCGCTTTGCGCCTACTCCTACGAACATCTCCACAAAGTCAGAGCCGTTGGCTGAGATGAAGGGCACGCCGGCTTCTGCAGCGACGCTGCGTGCGAGAAGCGTCTTACCAGTCCCTGGCGGCCCTACAAGTAGCGCTCCTTTGGGAATGACCGCGCCAAAGTCATGGTATTTCTTTGGGTCTTTGAGAAAGTCGACGAGTTCTCGGAGGTCTTCAAGTGCTTCTTGGCATCCAGCTACAGAGCCGAATCCAGCTTCTTCTTCTGGTACTCGCCCGGCATTCTCACGTTTGTTCTGCAGTTTCCCGACGACAATTAGTGTAACGAACCCACCTGCCACCCAACCCCAAACTGGTATCGAAGAGATGGCAAGGGCGAGCACGCCCAGTACTGTCCTAAAAAGCCACAATCCGCCACTATTAATGACACTAGTCACGTCTGTAATACCAACCTGCGCCACTGCAGGATGCGCTGGTTAAGAGCCGCTGTCTTAAGGTATCTAAAGCCCAAAATAGCTGTTTTCGAGTACGCGTATGCCTGCTGGGCGCAACGTCCGCTCTGCGTGCGTAGTACCCAGCATGAGGCACTGTCGCTTTTATGAAACCTGAAATGATATTAAAAGTAACCGCGATCATCTGCGCCCTATCAAGTCTCGCTATGAGCGTGTCTTTGTATTTCGCAGCTGGTGACGACGTCCTTGGGCGTCTTAACGGCATCTATGTGGGGATCTGGGTCCCTTCGATCCTCTCTTTAGCTACGCTGATTCTGGCTGGCAAGTCGAAGGAGAAAAAGTGAGTCAGGGCACTTTGTTCATGTTCGGTGCAGGAGTGTCGATGGTCCTCTTCACCGGTGTTTTCCTGTACGCGATGTACTCCTTCAGGGAGTGGGGTCTTCGCGACTCCATGGGGAAGGAACAGCAGCAAGCCGAGAAAACCAAAGAGCCTGTCTGATCTGACGTAAATCTATACTGTCGCTAGCAGTTACGTGTGCGTCGAGACACACACGGCACTGTAAAAGCACGCCCCTTTAGCTCAGTGGTAGAGCAACGCACTTGTAATGCGTAGGTCCTCGGTTCAATCCCGAGAGGGGGCTCCATGTCAGTATACCCAAGTCGCTAGTTAGAGTTAGGGTTAGTGGTGAGTGATTGGTCAGTATAGGCCACAGCTCTAACCGAGAAACAAGTGCTCTGTAGTCAACGCTAACGATTCACTTCTCATGGCCTGGTCCAGACGACCTACGGAAGTAACGCGAGGCAGCAAAGCTAGTGCGCGTGTCGCATAATGGAAGCCTTTTTTCTTCAAGGAGAAAAAGAGACTTCGTGACTTGTTAGTAAAACCAACAAGTCATTTACAAGCTTGCGCTTGATCATCCGAGAAAAAATCTCGTCGTTACTTTTCATAACGTTTCGTGTTTTCAGTAGCGAACCGAAAACTCGACACCATTGCCGTGGGGCAGCTATATGGTCTATCTGTCGCAAGACAGATAGACCAGGGAAATGCATATGGATAGTTGATACTGTCACCGCGGCAGCGACAGTATCAAGTAGGTAGAGCGAAAGCGCTCAGTACATTTGGAAGGGCTTAGTCATGACACAGTGCGGCTACATTTATGCTTCAGGCTTAAGGGTCAAGGATGGCGATGGCTGCGTAATAGTTGACGGTAAAAGGCTGAGAGTTGTGCGCGACGGCAACGGAAAATCGCGTCTAGATCTTGAAAACCACGGTAGTCTCCTAATAGATCGTACCGACGGTGAGATATCGTTGAGGGACCTGCAGACGGTGCTAGCAGAGCGCGGTGAGGCATCCACAACGATAGAAGTATCAGCCGAAACACCAGAAGGTGGACATCTGCGCTTCTACGTGAATATAGACCCGTCAAAAGCGATGGGCCGTCAAGGTCGAGAGGGCGATTTTAAACGTACTATGACATGGTTGTCGCCGAATCAGACATTTGCCGAGAACGTTTCTAGGTATCAATTGATGACTCTTCCAGACTCAGACAAGCAAGCGGGCAGAGAGACAGCTGAACGTCTTCGCCTTGCAGTAACGATCCTAGGAGTGGATAGAGCGCAAAGTCACCTGGACGGGCGGTTCGGTCTTCTCGCTGATCAGGCTTTACTAGACGAAACACTTGCGTATATCGCTTCAGAAAATTCTCTAGAAAATCCAGGGAGGGCAGTGCTTCGCGTGACGGGGAAAGCTATTAGCGACCCTTCTAGAGTCTCTGATAAGCATTTTAAACTCGCAGCAGACTGGGTCCTAAGTCACGAAACCAACGCGGGAAAGAAATTAGAATTCGTCAACGACTCATTCGGCCGCTTAGACGACGACTCTCTGAGAGAGGCGCTTTACCGAGGTCTCAAGGACAAAGATACCAGAGCTGAGTACACGATGATGATCACAGACCCAGACAGGCTTCAGCGCATCAAGGACTGGGACCCAGACGTCAATCCTAACATGAGTATCGTAAGAGAGTTACGTAACATGACAACACTTGACTCCGCGCATCGACAGGCACGGTTTCTCGGAGACGTAGCACGAGATCTGAGCGTACAGTTCCTCTCCCCAGCCAGGCAAGAGTTTTACAGGAGATCGACGGAGACTCCGTTGGACATGATCTTAGGTCCAGTGAACGCGGTCAGAGATCTTTTCAAACGTAAGTAACATCCTCAACGAGAACCACCTAGCTCGAGCCCTAGAAACAAGACGGTTGGCATTCAACACTACAGGTGCAAAAGCGGTCCCATCTCAACAGCTTAAATTTCGCACTAAATTTCGCACTAAATTTCGCACTAAATTTTAGGGCGTAGGTGCAGTAGAAGGCGGCTTGATGATCGATACGAGAGTGGTCGGCGTTGTCGTAGTGCTAGTTGTAGTGCTAGTTGTAGTGCTAGTTGTAGTGCTAGTTGTAGGGCTTGTAGTGCTCGTTGTAGGGCTAGTTGTGGTTACCGGCGCTACTGTGGTCTTAGGCGGTGCCTGTATGGCTGCACCCCATCCCCAGCGAATGTCCGACGGCGCACCTAGAGGCATGCCGGCAGTGAGTGTGTTTGCGTCCAGGTAGGAGCGCAGCTTTGTCCAAGCATCCCACGCGCTGTCACCTGTTGTTGGGCAGCCTTTCTGTAGCGCAGAGCAAGCAGCAGTCTGGACGCCAACACCTGCTATGCGTAGTGGCTCACCAGTTGCGACGGCCCGCGCTGAGAGCACTGCCCATTGGCGAGCTTGCGACCCGCTCTGTGTGTGTATCTGTGGCCGAGCAACAACGGATGCTCCGGCTCGTGAGGAGACCCAGATGACGTCATCTACGGTCCAACCGTTATTGCATGTGAGTTTGGATAGGTACGTTTGTGGGCAGCCGTCTGCTGATCCGAAGTTCCATAAACGGATGGCTGTTGTCGCAACATAACCATCTACCCAGGCGCGTGCTTGTCCAGATGGTCCCCAGCCTGGTTCTAGATCAACAGCACCAGAGATAGAGACGCGCGGATCGCTAGCAGCTTGCGCTTGGGCAACAAGTGACGCCCATGCTGCACCTCCGCTGTAGCCGTTGTACAAAGTAGCTCCGCCAGAGTTGCTCGTTCCTATGGTGACTTCCCACGCCCCGTCAGCGCATTCAGCAAGTCCTGAAGCCCATGCTGCTGTCACTTCAATGATTTTGGAGTTCGTTAGTGTTTTACCAAAACCTGACGCACCAGTCGCTGTCTGCTTGCCGAAAGAGAGTATGACAACGCCGCGCTGCACAGCTCTCGCTTGAGCACACGCCGCTTGCCGTAGGGCGCTGTAGTCACTCCCCTCTTTTGCTACGTCTGCGCCACGAACGTAACTGCCAACTGCCACTGAGTAGGTACGGCTACTGCTATCTGGAACGCTCGCTGGGTACCAAACCGAACCGTCGAGCATTGGTGCGGCTTGTTGTTTGACGATCGGGGGATTTTTCCGACAGCCACGTGCGCATGTGTTGCGTGTTGGTGAGACTGCATCCAAGTTGACGCGCCACCCAGTAGATGCCGGGTCTCTTTCTGCAAGAACAACGAGCTGTACTGTGTTGTTGCCACGTACTCCGACGAACGGTTTAGAAACACGCTTAACTTGGGGGCTGTACATATCTATAACACCGGCTGCTTTTCCGTTGAGGATGATTGCAGCTCTGCCTCCTCGAGGGGACGCCACGTACCAGAGTGTAAAGCGAGGTCCTGACGCGTTGAAAGTTGCAGCTGACCATGGTGTCTCACTAATTGCGTAGGAATTACCTAGTGCTGTTTTTGCTTTAGCTTGCATCCAAGACGGTGATTCGGCGCGCCCCTGCCCGAGTCCTGCGACGGGGCTAGTGACTAAAGTCATTGCGGCAACAAGGAGTGTTCGGTATCTCATTAAACGCACTGTGCGTAGTGCTTCTTTTTCGTCTGGTCATGTGCTTTTAGTAGAACCTACGTCACTATCTCTCGCATGGAAGGGTGCGAGAGTGGCCGAATCGTCACGCTTGGAAAGCGTGTGAAGTGAAAGCTTCCGTGGGTTCGAATCCCACCTCTTCCGCCATATAAAAATAAAAAACCTCATACAGCAAGCTCAACACGAAAGGCATACTCATGACTGATTCCACTAGCGCCTGCCCATTTAGCGGTGGTGCAGTAACTGCACACAACACTGGGACTACCAATGCAGATTGGTGGCCAAACCAGCTCAACGTGAAGGTGTTGCACAACAACCCAGCTGTAGGCGACCCGATGGATGAAGACTTTGATTACGCAAAAGAGTTCGCGTCACTTGACCTAGACGCGGTCGTTAAGGATCTGACTGTGTTGATGACTGACTCGCAGGAGTGGTGGCCTGCTGACTACGGCCATTACGGTCCATTCTTTGTTCGTATGACCTGGCACGTGGCTGGTACGTACCGCATTCAAGATGGTCGCGGCGGCGGCGGTACTGGTATGCAGCGTTTCGCGCCTCAAAACTCCTGGCCTGACAACGGCAACCTAGATAAGGCTCGTCGTTTGCTGTGGCCTATCAAGCAAAAGTACGGCAACAAGTTGTCGTGGGCAGATCTCATGGTTTTAGCCGGCACTGTCGCGATGGATACGATGGGTTTCAAGACTTTCGGTTTCGCCGGTGGTCGCGCTGATGTCTATGAACCAGACGAAGCATACTGGGGTCCAGAGACACAGTGGCTTGGCGATGAGCGCTACAGAGGAGATCGAGAACTCGACAATCCTCTCGCAGCAGTGCAGATGGGTCTCATCTACGTGAACCCTGAAGGTCCAAACGGTAACGCAGATCCGGTGTTGTCTGCACGTGATGTTCGTGAGACCTTTGCGCGCATGGCTATGAACGACGAAGAAACTGTTGCACTCGTTGCTGGCGGCCACACGTTTGGTAAAGCTCACGGTGCTGGTGATCCAGGTAAGTTCGTTGGTCCAGAACCAGAAGCAGCTTCTATTGAAGCAATGGGTTTTGGTTGGATTAACTCGATGGGCGAAGGCAAAGGTAAAGACACCATCACGAGTGGTATCGAAGGCGCTTGGACGACGAACCCCATCCAGTGGGATAACGACTATTTCAAGATTCTCCTTGAGAATGATTGGGAACTCACCAAGTCACCAGCTGGTGCGCAGCAGTGGATTCCAAAGGGCGGCGCTCTTGCAGGTACCGTTCCAGACGCACATGATGGAAGCTTTCATGCACCAATCATGACGACTGCAGACTTGGCGTTGAAGTTTGATCCTGAGTATCTGAAGATCTCGAAAGACTTCTACGCTAATCCAGACAAGTTCGCTGACGCGTTCGCTCGCGCATGGTTCAAGCTGACTCACCGTGACATGGGGCCAAAGTCTCGTTACCTTGGGAACCTGGTGCCAAAGGAAGATTTGATCTGGCAAGACCCAGTCCCTACTCCAGCAACAACTCCTTCAGTAAAAGACATCGAAGTCGCAAAGGAAAAGATTCAAGCCTCAGGTCTCACCGTTGCACAGCTCGTTGGAACCGCTTGGGCGTCAGCATCTACCTACCGCAGCACTGATAAGCGCGGCGGAGCAAACGGTGCGCGCATTCGTTTGGCCCCGCAGAAGGACTGGGAGGCAAACAACCCAGCAGAGCTCGCAGAGATTCTTGCTGTGTATGAAAAGCTCAGCGCAGACACTGGTATGTCAATCGCTGATCTCATTGTCTTGGGTGGAAACGTTGGTGTTGAAAAAGCCGCAAGAGACGCTGGTGTGAAAGTCAGTGTTCCTTTCAGCCCTGGTCGAGGTGACGCTACACAAGAGCAGACAGACGTGGATTCCTTCGCGGTTCTCGAGCCAACGTTTGATGGTTTCCGTAATTTCCTAAAAGAGGGCCACACTCTGCCAACGGAGCAGTTGTTACTTGAGAAAGCAAACTTGTTGGGTCTGTCTGCGCCAGAGATGACTGTTCTGGTGGGAGGTATGCGTGTTCTTGGCGGCAATTATCGTCAGTCGGCTTATGGCGTTCTCACTGACCGTCCAGGCGTCTTAACGAATGATTTCTTTGTCAATGTTCTAGATAGCAACACAAAGTGGGTCTCAATGGGGAAAGACGACGAGATATTTGAGGGAAGTAACCGTAAGTCAGGTGAAGTGGTGTGGACTGCTACTCGTAATGACCTGATCTTTGGTTCAAACTCGCAGCTTCGTGCGCTGGCAGAGGTGTACGCACAAAGCGACAACGCTGAAAAGTTTGTAGCTGATTTTGTGAAGGCATGGACCAAGGTCATGAACAATGACCGCTTTGATCTGAACTCGTAAAGCCACGCTCAATCCGGACTCTCAGCACGTACTTAGGCTATAGGCAAAGGCTTGCTCTGTGCGACTATTAAAGGGTATTCACGCATAGCTGCGTGAGCGTGCTTACGTTTGTCGGTCACGGAGCTAAACTAATCAGCAGTACCCCCATGCCGCGGACTCCCGCATGTCTGAGATCGTGCAGTAATTCATTTTCGGAGCACTATCTTGATGTATGAGCTCACCCACTCCTCCGCCTTATCTACCTCCGCCGTCATCACCGGCATCTTTCCCCCCACCTCTCTACACCCCGCCGCAAGCGACTCAAGGTAAGCACCCAAAGCGTCGTGTTAGTGCGGCGATTGATGCAGCTGTGATGGTAACGGCATACGTGGTTCTGTTCGCGGCTTTCCATATGAAAGAGTGCAACCAGGGCGACTGGCTCACCTGCAGTGGTCCGATCACCTACCCCACATCATCAATTGTGATGATGTGGCTTGGTGCGATTTTGATACTCGGCAACTTCTTCATTCTCCCACTTGCGACGAAGGGACGGTCTATCGGGAAGCTAATCACTGGTGTGCGTGTCGTAGACAACGCTACTGGGGAGACAGCCAGGTTGCGGACGGTTGCGTTGCGAGCAGCACTCAACACGATTATCGTCGGTGGTGCGGTGGCTGGGGTTCCGTACGTCGGTCAGTTCCTGCTCATGTTTCTGCTCGCCGAGCTGATTGCTCTCGTTGCTAGCGGGAGCCGTTTGGTTGATGTGCTCACGCGTACAGACGTCCGGTGACGGGTGACTGAGTAACGCTGCGGGGACGTAAAACACACGTGGTGTGCTGAGCCCGTGTAAAAACTGGGCCGCGCCGGCAAGGAACATCGCTGTAAGGTCATTAAAGCAATCGCACTCTCGGGTGGCCTTAAGAAATCTATCGCGTCTGTGGCTCTGCACGAAGAAAAAGATCCCTAAGAGATCACTGCAGCAGTAGAGCAACCAGGGACGATGTAGGTCATGGGAAAGTCTCAAAACGGCAGCAGTAGAGCGAGGTACGTTCAAAAGCGCAAAAGACGTACAGACCAGGTACACAGCAGGATCTCGCATGCTGGTAGTTCTCAGCAAAACGACGACACCTGGCAGCCTGCGACGTCTGCACCCGGTGAGATTTACACACCTGCTGGCCGCGTACGCGCCTCTGGTGCTTTGCTTTCAGGACTTGTAACGCGCGACCCTCGCCGCCGCGCGCTGCAGAGAGAGGGACTGCGACCTCTGCTGTTTATGTTGCCACTCGTTGCGTTGATGGGCGTTGTCATCTCGCTATTAATGCGTCTTTTCTAGGAGATAAAACCTTCTAGGCGCCTTCAAGCCTGTTACACAAAAAACGGCACATTCAAGTCAACGAAAGAGATGAGGAAACAATGAAAATTGAAGGATCCGTGGTTCTAGTAACTGGCGCTAATCGCGGTATTGGTGCTGAGTATGTCCGACAGCTGCTCGATCGTGGCGCTTCTAAAGTTTATGCAGCAGCGCGAAATATCGAGTCAGTGACTAATGATAAAGCAGTAGCTATCTCTCTAGACGTTACTAGCGCTAGTGACATCGCAAAAGCCGTCAAAGCCTGTGGTGATGTAACTATGTTGATCAACAACGCGGGCATTCTGCGTGAAACAAGCGTCATGGCTGATACCGCGATGGAAAACGCCAAGGCCGAGTTTGACACCAACGTATGGGGCCCAATGAATCTCTCGAAGAGTTTTGCGCCTATTTTAGCCGCGAACGGCGGTGGCGCCATTGTGAATGTTCTCTCACTTGTTTCGTGGATGTCAGTTAAAGAAGTTGGTACTTACGCGATGTCAAAGTCGGCTGCTTGGTCTTTGACGAACTCACTGCGTTTGGAACTAGCAGAACAGGGCACTCTTGTTGTTGCGGTGCATCCAGCGTTCGTGGATACAGATATGGCTGCCAAAGTCGTGATGCCAAAGACCTCGACGTTCCAAGTTGTTGAGCGGACTCTAGACGCAGTGGAAGCCTGTCTGCCTGAAGTGATTGCAGATGACATGACAATGTTTGTGAAGAACAATCTCTCAAATCACATCGAGGCGTTCTACCCTCACATCAAGTCTCCGCGTCCTTAACGGGAACGGCGCTAACTAGCCCCCTCTCGGCATGAGACTTGGTCTCATAAGTAAAACCTCGGATTGGCGTTCGAGTAAATAAGCAGCCCTCGAAACACTCGCGTGGACTGTTAGGTACGAGCCTCGGTTCGTCCTTAAAGGACCGTTTCAGAGATGCCACTTAACGAGAAAAACCACCTATCGCCCCCTGCAGCAGTTGCGAAGGAGACGTACTCTACTCTCAAGGATCGAGTCTCAGTAGGGCGCGAGAAGCTCGGACCGCTCACTCTCACTGAGAAGATTCTGATTAATCATTTAGCAGACAAGAGTCAAGAGCTCGAACGTGGCCGTAGCTATGTTGATTTCCGTCCAGATCGTGTTGCCATGCAAGACGCCACTGCTCAGATGGCTTTGCTGCAGTTCATGACCGCAGGCCTCGAGGCTGTGTCTGTACCGTCTACAGTTCACTGCGACCATCTCATTTTAGCTAAAGCAGGTGCAAAGCTGGATCTTGTAGCAGCCGACGATGCAAATCGCGAGGTGTACGAGTTCTTGAAGTCTGTGTCTCAAAAGTATGGGATCGGGTTCTGGGGTCCAGGCAGCGGCATTATCCATCAAGTTGTTCTCGAAAATTACGCGTTCCCTGGTGGCATGATGGTCGGTACAGATAGCCACACGCCAAACGCAGGTGGTCTCGGCATGATCGCCGTCGGTGTCGGCGGTGCTGATGCGGTAGATGTGATGACGGGTTTTCCGTTTAATGTGCGGTGGCCAAAGGTGATTGGCGTAAAACTAGCGGGGTCTCTCAGTGGTTGGGCTTCACCTAAAGACGTGATTCTAGAAGTGGCAAGGTGCCTCACGGTCGCAGGTGGCACGGGTGCGGTTATTGAGTACTTTGGCGATGGCGTTGAGAGCATCTCTGCAACAGGTAAAGCAACGATCTGTAACATGGGCGCCGAGATCGGCGCTACGTGTTCTGTGTTTCCGTACGACAACTCTATGAAAGAGTATCTAGAAGCTACAGGTCGCAGTGAGATAGCAGCCCTAGCAGACAGCGTTAGTAACGACTTGCGTGCCGACGAAGGCTGCGTGTACGACGACGTGTTAGAGATAAATCTCAGCGAGTTACGACCATTGATTAACGGCCCGCACACTCCGGACTTAGCTCATAAAGTGGGAGCCGCTGTTGGTGAGGCTGCGTCAAAGGCCGGTTGGCCGATAGATATCTCTGCTGCGTTGATTGGTTCTTGTACAAACTCGTCTTATGAAGACATCACGCGTGCAGCCTCGATAGCACGTCAAGCCTCGGCTATGGGGTTGAAGGCTAAAACAAAGCTGTTCATCTCTCCAGGGTCTGAGCAGATTCGTGCCACTATCGAGAGAGATGGTCTGCTCGGCGACCTAGAGGCGATCGGTGCGGTTGTGATGGCAAACGCGTGTGGTCCGTGTATCGGTCAGTGGCAACGTCCGGACCTAGATACTTCAACCCCAAACACAATCGTGAACTCATTCAATCGCAACTTCCCTAAACGTAACGATGGTTCGTCTAACACGTTCTCGTTTGTAACGAGCCCTGAGACTGTGATCGCACTCGCGTTAGCCGGCCGGTTGGACTTCGATCCAGCAACAGACACGTTGGAGTCACCGGACGGGACCCTGGTGAAGCTAGATGTTCCTTCGGGTGACGTTCTCCCGTCTCGAGGCTACGAGCAGGGAGCCAACACTTTTGCGGCCCCAAAAGACAACGGGGCGCAAGTAAAGGTCGAGGTAGATCCTTCGTCTGAGCGTTTGCAGCTGCTTGAACCATTTAAAGCTTGGGATGGTGTGCCTTACGAGAGACTTCCGATCTTGATGAAGGCGAGAGGTAAATGCACTACAGACCACATCTCACCAGCCGGTAAGTGGTTGGTGTATCGAGGCCATCTAGAGAACATCTCTGGGAACTTGTTCATCGGCGCGGTAAACGCGCATGACGGCTCAGTGGGTGTTGGTTTGGATGTACGTGAAGGTGACAGAGTTCTTTATCCTGAGATCGCAAAGCGTTGGGGGAAAGCCGAAGTGAAGTGGTGTGCTGTCGGTGATAGCAACTACGGGGAAGGTTCTTCAAGAGAGCACGCTGCTATGGAACCTCGTTTCCGTGGTGGGGTCGTGATATTTGCTCGTTCATTCGCGCGTATCCATGAGACGAACCTCAAAAAGCAAGGTCTTGTACCTCTCACGTTCAAAGATCACGCTGTGTACGATCTGATTGGTGAGACTGACTCAATCAGTGTGCTCACTCTCCCACCAGTACCTGATCGCCCTGTGCAGTGTGTGTTGCACATGTCTAACGGTAAAGATGTTTCGTTTGAGGCACTGCACACGTTCTCAGACGAGCAAGTGGAGTGGTTCAAAGCCGGCTCAGCCTTAAACATCGTGAAAGCTAAAGTCGCTCTAGGTTTGTAGCCGGGTCTCCTTAGTGTATTCACACACGCAGGAATCACGTAAGGGCTGGGAGATATAAAAAACAGTGAGGGCGTTGAGTCCTCACTGTTTTAGGAGATTGCTTAGCGAGCAGTCGGGTGCTTGCGCTTGGCGACCGTTCGTTCTTGTTTCTTGTTCTGACGCCAAATAAGTACTGGCATTGCGAGCATGATTACTATCAATGTTGCTGTGTAGTTTGTCATGCCAGGCACTCTCGGCGCGTTTGGTCCTTATTACAGCCTCAGGTAGGGCTTCTGCGGGCTCGTTTTTAGTAAGTTACCTAAGCAAGAGCGTGCTCAGGTCATAGTCTGAGGGCACTGTTTAAGTATATGAAAACACACAAAAACACATCAAGTAAAACGTTCAGCTCGAAGAAACGCCTGGGGGCTGTAGTGTCAGCTGGTGTCGTTGCGGCAGTCCTGGCTTTCTCTGGTTGTTCTTCTAATAAGTCAGAGTCGGCTGCTGCCAAGATCCTCTCTTCAGCTGAGGTTATTGCTTTAATGAAGACGCCTCTCACGGAGGCAACCAGTATCACGTTGGTAACTGACGATGGTGATAATGGTAACGCCGCGAGCGTTACGGTTAGACGCGACGCACTGGGTGACTTCGAGTTCAAAACAGAAGGTGACACAGGCCTCGATCCTGCTAAAAACATCGTGTCTGCCTCTGGAAAGATCTATATGCAGTTCCATGACGAAGCGCGCGAGAGCATAGATGAGCTGAAGAGTCTCACTGCCGACGAGTGGGTTGTAGTAGGCCTGCAACGCTGGCTTGAGGAAAGCATCATCTCACCGGAAGTGATTGACAACGCTGTAATTGGTTCCGAGTCAATCTCTGATGGCGTATATCAGCTAAGTGACGCTCTGGATTCCTCTTATGAAGGGTGGGATCAGTACGTTGTTTTAAGTACTAAGACAGACCCGCTCTCTAGTGATGTTTTGTATGACTTGTCGCCAAGTGCGACCGAGACTGTCTCTTTGCAAGTCGGAGTAGATAGCAAAGGCCGTTTGTCGTTCGTTGGCTTAGACCAAGAAGACGACGTCTGGCTTACGACACTCAAGATAGACTACATTGAATCAGACGTTGCGGTACCTGAGAAGGTGAGCAACATGGAGGCTGCTGCAGTCGCCGAAGCCCTAATGGAAGCGGCAGCGAGCGACAGTGTCGTGAACTCAGCTCTGTCTTTTGATCGTATGATCCGATCCATGGCTGCTTTTGGCAGTGACGGCAACCCGAACGACACCGACTCACGTCGTAGTCAGTTGTTGATTGACATGATCAGCACTAATGGTGCCGGCTCGATCCAGGACATCCCAGATTCCTCAACTGCTGCGTCTGTTCTCGAAAAGTCGCAGCTTCGGGTACTTGTATGGCAGGGGTCCGGTGCGGCCTCAGTGAAATGGACGCGTTTGTTTTGCGAGCCGTCAGCCTGCCAAAACTTAGTAAGCGAGCAGTTGTTGTCAAGTGTCGGTGAGAACGGGAGGCTTTTCAACCCAGCAGCACGCCAGGAAATGTGCATCCAGTTCCACAAACTCGGCAAAGACGCCTGGCTAAGTTTATCGACACGAGCCAACCAACAAGGCATCGTGTCAAAAGTTCTACAAGAAGCCTGCCCGAGCGCGAGCTTCCCTGGAATCGTCGCAGCCACAGGCACGACATACGCCGACTTGGCTGTTAGCTCAACTGGTGCAGCAACCGACTCCTCCTGGTGACACTTAATCTAGTGAGATAACTCGTAGAGTCGAGTAACACAAAGGTCTAAGTACTGACTTTCAAACAAGAAAAACACCCGGCTCGTTTCAGGCCGGGTGTTTTTCTTGTAAGGCTGGATCTGGTTTAAAGCGTGCACAGCTCACGTGGAAAGCGATTGAGGCCCCAGCAAGTTCCAGTTTCTCAATGTTGATGAGAGCCCCGCACTAGTTGCACACTCAGTCATGTGTCGTGATCAAGGAATGTCTTTAGATTTATAGTAAGTGCGAAGCTGGGAAGCTAAGCACTTGGTAACGACTTCGTGGGGGTTAGCCACGATTGGGGGTTAGCCACGATGCACGATAGGCACGTTCGGCGACGTTGTCGGCGATGTTGCGTTGGTACGCGATTTCGCCGAGGGCGCGGATTTGGCGGTCTGCCTTACGGAAGATCGAGCCCCATTGGCAAGCAACGAGGTCACTCAGGACGTACCCTTTGTAAAGCATTACGCTCCACTCGGCATCTTCGGTTGTCAAAATTACTTGTGGTGTGTTTTGTTTGTTTTTCATACAACCCATATTCGACGCGCAGGGACTCAAAACAAGATCTCTCGTGGAGTCTTGCGCCCCTTCTGAGCCGTTAGAGCCTTTGATTTGTAGGTCATGGACGTCACCAGTTTTGGAGGGACAGTCAGGGAGATGGATGACAGCACACAAATACGCTTCATTGAACCTAGTTTGTGTAATGAATAGTAGATGAGTCTGGTGCGGGGTAGTGAAATGCTAGAAGATCCAAGTCTAAAAATACGACGCGTCTTAGTGTTCTTCTTCATCCTGTCGCTGTTAGTAGTCGGAGCATACGCGCTCGACACGCCTTCTGCATTCCTGTTCGCTCTAATCCCGTTGTCCTACACCATTCCAGCATTTATATGGCTCGATCGTCTCGAGCCTGAACCTCGTGCTATGCGTTGGAACGCCTTCTTATGGGGAGGCGGTGTCGCGGCATTAGTGGCGGGCATTGCAAACGGAGTCACTGAAGTCTCGTTTGGTACTGCAGCAGCACTTGTTATTAGTGCCCCGGTGGTGGAAGAGACAATGAAGACGCTGGGGGTTCTGGGAGCTGCTAAACGCAATCAGATTGACACACCACTAGACGGGGTTGTCTATGCCGGCTATGTAGGTCTCGGTTTTGCGTCGGTTGAGAACGTCATGTATTTCGGGCAGGCCATCACTGATGGTGATCTAGGCCCGATGTTCGTGGTAAGAGGGCTGTTGTCGCCTTTCGTGCATCCGTTCTTCACGCTCTGGGCGGGTCTCGCGATAGGGAAGGCAGTTAAAAAAGGAAGTTCCCGCAAGACTGCAGCTCTTCGCGGACTCCTGTTGTCGATGGCGTTGCACGCTTCATGGAACGCAGCAGGGTTGAACGCCGTATTCGCACTTCTCCTGTTAGGGCACATTGCACTGTTCATTGTGGTTGTTTGGCGTCTGCAGCGCCTGCGTCACGCCGAGATAGCTCGTGTGCGTCACCATCTACCAAAACTTGCTTTTGTGTACAATGTGTCTCCATTGGAACTCGAAGTTTATGGCGACCTTCGCGCAACGCAGCGTCTACGTAGTAAGCTGACTCGCAAAGAGCGCTCTGCTTTTGACGCGCGCCGGGTGTTTATCACAAAACGTGCGCTTCAAGAGGAACAAGTATAACTCAGTCGCAAACGTCTAGTTTAAAACGCGTGCGCTTCATGCCAAAAGACGCATTCTGTACTGGTACGAAAGTATGCACGGAACGGTAGCTCAGTTGGTTAGAGCAGGGGACTCATAATCCCTGGGTCGCGGGTTCAAGTCCTGCCCGTTCCACACCCCAGATAGCACAACTGTATCCTGATAGCGACGGTAGCAGCCGTTCTCCGCTAGCTCTGAGCGTATGCACGCCCAACGGCGTCTGGCGCGATATACACTGGTACAGCTACGCTGGCAGGTCCGTCAGATACTTTGATCGTCGTCACCCGTTGTGTGTCACCGTCTTTTTGTACAACCGACAAGACTTCTCCCTTTGCTTCCAAAACTACAACTACTTCCCTGTTTCCCCACTCTGGGAGTATCTCAACATCAAATGAGCAAGCTGAGTCCGAAGACTCAGTCAAAGTCACCCTACCAATGCCTTCCTTGGGTGGTAGGTTCGTGATTACTGAAGCGATACTTCCGTCTGTGCCGAACAGCGCGTTTCTTAAATCTAGAGCCGTCGGTGGCTCGCTCTGTAGGAGGTTCTCGACATAGTCGTTGTCTGCAAGCGGCGCTGACACCCAGAGTCCATCTGCACCAGCGATAGCGCCCTCTGGGAACATTACATATACTGAGGACTCGATGAACACAACTTCACTGTAAGTCACCCCAAAGTCCTCAGGGGTGACTTGCGCAGTGTATCGAACTCGTTCATCTGCACTACGCTCGATGGTGCTCACCAGGGTGATCTCTTCTCCTGCTTTGATGACCGTGCTCGTACCGTCGACTTGCATCACTGAGATATCGTCTTGTTGTGTGAAAGTTTCAGATATCCCTACTGCAGCAGGCCCTTTGATAGCGCGAGAAAGGATAGCTAACGGGTCCAAAGATGCGCACGTAGGTTTCGTATCTCCTGCTACTTCCAAGGACTCTGCTTGCGTTATTACGGTCTTCTTATCGCCACCACTACTACACGCGGTGAGTACTAGCAATGAGCACAGCAGGAACGCGCCTAGCGCCTCTTTAATCGCGTTCTGGTAGTTCGTAGTGTTTTTCACTTGCATATCTAAAACAGTGCGTCAGACCCAACGCTACGCCATCACCCATGCTCTTCTCGTAGAAAAACTGTCTTACATCTACTGCGGGCCCCTGTATAGACGTAATAAGCTACTGGCAGATCTCTGGGTCAGTCCGGCATATCTCCTGCCACAGTGGTTGAAACGAGAGCCAGCCGGCGTAACTATGTCCAGTTTGTTCTCTCGTCGATCGAGCCCACTCAGGTTTAATCTCTACTGGGTCACCAGCTGCCATCGCAAGAAGCTGGGCCTGGCATGAACGTTCAAGGGAGATGAACCAGAAAGCCGCCTCATCTACTGAAGCGCCAACTGCAAATAGTCCGTGGTTTGAGTGGATTGCAGCTTTGCCGTGCAGTAAAGATGCGAGAGCTCGACCTGCGTCTGCGTCAAACACAATCTCACCGCCTCTCTCAAAGATCACGTCATGGTCTTGGAAGAACACGCACGCGTCTTGTGTAAGAGGAGCGAGTGGGATGTGTAGTGATGAGAAGGCCTTGCCATGTACAGAGTGGGCGTGGGCAGCGGATACAACGTCTGGTCGTGCTTCGTGTATGGCTGAGTGGATGACGAACGCTGCTCGATTGACGGGGTGGTCTCCAACGACGACATGTCCTGCGTGATCTACGAGTATAAGATCAGATGAGCGGATGTGGCGAAAGCTCATCCCAAAAGGATTCACCCAGAAGAGCTCAGGATGCTCTGGGTCGCGCACTGTGATGTGGCCTGCAACGCCTTCGCCAAAGCCTAAGCGCCCAAAGATGCGTAGCGCACCCGCTAGTTTCACTTTTCGGTGCTCGCGTTCTTCTTCTACGCTTTCAAAAACAGGTGGCATCGGTAGAGGGTTCTCTCTGGCTGCATGTTCTACACCGTCGATAATCCAAGTCATAAAGTTGACGTTGCACGCAGCAAGCCCAGACGCACGACAGAGCAGCAGGGGACTGACCGCACTCGGGCAAAGAGAGTAGCCGGTAGGACGATCTAGCTTCGACTGCGCCGCAGTCCGTCCGTCAGGGCGCAAGAGCGGGTGGAGGTAAAAGTATGTTGAGTCACACGAAAGCCATCGAGATCGCAAGTAGGGCATGTCCAGAGATGGTGAAAGCTGGAGCTATGCCATGTGTGTTTGTATATCCAGAACACTTCATTGTGTCATGGACGCGTGTCGGTGCGCTCAAAGCACCTCAGATTCACATCTCGCGCGGGAACGGCTCTTGGCGTCACGCCTAAAACGCCAGTTGCATGTACGTGGGCTGTTGTAGGGCTCTAGAGTTTTTCTACTCTGGGAACATGAGAAAGTAAACAAACATCAACGAAACTCCAACGCCGACTGCACCGCCGAGGAAACCAGTGAGGATGCGCAGCCATGTGGCGCCTGTGCGCTGGTGAGATATTGCTTTAATTGACGCAAAGATGGAAACAAATCCAAGTGGCCAAAAGAGAAGCGAAACTAAACCTAAGTAACCAGCAGCGATAGCCCATCTAGACTGGCCGACGGGGATCACTAGTGACATTGCTTCCTGGTCATAATTTCGCGGGACTTTCGGTGGTGGCATGGATGCGGTGTCCGCAGTGTTTGGTTCTTTGCTCATAGCGTCTCCTTAAGGAAAGCTCCAATTGTTGGAGTGTTAAGCACCGTGCAGGGTCCGGTGACAGAGTCTTTAGTCCAGATCCGTGCCTGTAAGGGCGGTGGTGTTCCTTGAAAGCAGCTGCTCCGCTTGCACAGTATTTAGAATGAAGCTCTCCCGCACTTTTGTAAGTGCCCTACTCCTTAGCTCTCTGGCTTTAGCTAGCTGCTCTTCTTCCTCGGACTCTGCGTCGCAGCCCGCCAAACCCACGACCACTGAGCCCGCTAACACTGAGAACTCTCCAGCTACCACTGTTGCGGCGTCCTCGTTAGTGGTACGTCCAGCGTTGCAGGTAGCAAAGATGGAAGACCCAGACGCAACTACTTCGTCAGTGGCAACCGCTCCAGGTACCGCCATACTCACGGGCCGCGACGGTAATGTGTATCTCGTAGGATCGTTCGACACGCAAGACGGCATCTTCGGTAAAGACGCCATGGCGTACCCTAAAACGGTAGATGGTGTCACTAGCTGGTCGGTCGTCATTTCTATTCTTAACGACGCAACGTGGTCCGAGATCACGAAGGCTTGTTCAGCAATGGCCTCTTCGTGCCCAACAGGAAGGGTTGCAGTCATCGCTGAAGGCAAGGTCATCTCCGCCCCTGACTTCTCCGGTTACGACTACGGGCTCACTGGCTCTGTTGAGCTCAGTGGCTTCGCCGACGAGGCTGAGGCTCAACGAGCAGCCAAGCTCGCGAACGACTAGACACTTCCCTAGCGGGTTAACTCTACAGCGACGTTAAGTTCAACGTACTTCTCTCAGCGCAGCTCAGTCCAACCGGTCTGCGATACTGCGCGCCACGTCAGAGACGGTGTCAGCAGCTGCCGCTACAGCCGAAGATGCTGCTTTGACTGTTTTCTGTGATGCTTTCACTAGTTTTGCAACCACCCAAAGTAAAGGGAGTGTAGTGAGAAGAGGGAGTGTTATTGCAAAAGGACGCCAAGCCCACCATCTCCAAGATATCTCAGTAGAGAGCGGTGCGCGCCCGTTCAAGAAGTAGCCGCCAACAAGAAAAATAGCGAGCCCTGAAGTGTGTAGTAGATACAAAGGCATCGAGTAGGTGCGCATCAGTGAAACAAAGCGTGACCATCTTGGGGTAGATAAGCGTGCCTCTACCCATTCACGTACAGAGAGCAGTAGTCCTATTTGTAGTACGACGAGCGCCACAATCGCAAGGCTCGGCGGCGCCATGTTCGAGAATTTATCACCAGGGACACCCACCATAGATCCTGGGTATATGCGGCTCCAGACGAGTGCGAGCAGGAAGAACAAACCCGCCCACGCCATGGCATGGTGAACTCTGCGTGGTGCGGATTTTAGTGCTGGATAGAAAAATCCTAGCTGGTGTGCAAGTCCCCACACGACCAGCATGTTCAGCCAGGCTATGTACGGTACGTCGTGCGAAAACCGGGCTATGTCTATGAGTGCTGCCAGTCCGGCAAGCCAAACTGGTACAAGGAAAGAGAATCGTCGGTGTAGGGCGAGAAACATCGGAAAGAACAAAACAACGAGTGCATAAGAGAACGCAAACCATAAAGGTGAGAGGATGAGTACAACAGATGTTCGTAACCAGGAAAGGTCCACTAAGGCTGATACTCCAATGAGCAAACCCCACCAGACGGCTATAAGGATAAAAGCTGGAGCGAGGAGGTCTTTGAGGCGGGACGTTACGAACGACCACATTGACATCCCTTTAGAGCGGTATCGCTCATAAGCCGAGAGATTCGCGCATCCTCCAACGAAGAAGAAGAGCGGCATCACCTGGGCTACCCAGGTGATCACCCACATGCCTTTAGTAAAGCCAATCGGGTTCGTAGCATGAGGTCCGTCTGCTTCCCAACGCAAGATTGTGAAAGCCCAGTGCCATATAACAACAACTACCAAGCTAGTAGCGCGCACAAAGTCGATGAAGGGATCGCGAGCGGGGGCTGTTTGTGGGGACTGCACAATGTTGATGGTCCTATTTTAAAGACTCTCTGCCCGAAGCACTCAGCAGGCTGTCGTCGAGATGAGCGATGCAGGAACAGGTCATGAAAGGTGCTACGACTAGTTTATGTCTAAGGCAGAAAGCTTCATTGGCGACCCGTGCACTCCTGGAGCTCAATCCGAACGGTGTAGAACATGGACACACCCGCGCGTCTCGTTCTCGTGCAGACCGCTGACTGGGACCCTCTGAGTAGGCCTGGTGGTTTCGAACCGTTTGTCACTGCACTCGCACACGGTCTCGCCTCCTCCTCGGATGTTCTCGTTGTAGGACCGGGGAAGGATCGTCCTGTTTATCGTAACTCTGGTGAGTTGTTCTCACGCCAGACAATAGACCCGCACTCTCTGCGCCGTACGCTCGCTTTAATGTCAGAGCAGGGTTGGTTTATAGCAGTACATAATTTAGTTGGCGCGCTCATCGAAGTGACCGGTCCAACATCGCTGATGTTGCATGGTCCGCCGAACATGGCAAATGGTCTTCCCGGCAGGTTGCGCGGCTTTGAAAGCCCGCTCGATCTCGACTGGTCAGAGACTCTGACAGAAGTTCAAAGGCATGGTAGCGTCGCAGTCTGCTCTGCGTATGTAGCAGAACAGAGCTCTCGAGTCTTCACAACTTCAGAGTTTGATGTGGTTCACCCGCCAGTTCACCCGCTCTTTGGGTCTGTTTTGAGACAAAAATCGCAACACGATGTGTTGTGGGTGGGCCGCACCGTTAAGCGCAAAGGACTGGACTGGCTGATAGAGAACAAGGAGCACTGGTCTTTCCCATGGCAGTGGTCTGGCGATGAGTATTTCGGCGACAACAGCGTTGCGGAGATAGCGAAGTCTCTCCCGTCAGTACCTGCAGGACGCGGCGTTGTTGAGATGGCAGACTTATTCTCTAAAACGAGTGTTGTGTTGTGTCCGTATCTGGATGAAGGGTTCGGGATGGTCGTTGCAGAAGCAGCTGCGTCTGGTTGTCGTGTGGTGGCGTTTGGTCAAGGTGGCGTCGTAGAGTCAGGTCGTGCTGAGCACGTCACGCTCGTCCCTCCAGGTGATGTTGTTGCTTTTAATGATGCGGTCTGTGCTGCGTTAGCAGCCGGACCAGTGTCGCAAGATGGCAGGACTCAAGCCGCAAGTTTGTACTCGCCAGAAAACTCTGTGCTTGCATACAGAGATCATCTACGCCGACGCCTAGACGTGTTGAAGTAGTCAGCTTGGTCGGAAAAGAGCAGGATGGTTACTGTAGTGCGCCACAACTAAGATTCAGTCGCGAAAAGACATGTCTCGTCTCGCGGCAAGATCACACTGATAGGTCGTATAGATAAAGTGCTGCTTTTAAGTCAGGTAACCGCACTATCGCACGTACGAATACATCTCGCCGCACAGGGCTCTCTAGAGTTAGTCATTACGTAAATAATCTCCCAGCTTGGCAGGGGATGCTGGCTATTGTCGTATTCTCTACTCTCCTAGTACTCCTGGCAGACATCGTAGGCGGCTAACCCAGTCGTTGCTATACTCACGCTCAGGTAACTCAGTCGGCCAGCACGCTCTTGTACCCAGTTTGTCACGGACCGTACACGGTGAGACGTGCTAGGTATAGATTCCGATCCAAGAGCTGTATAAAATAAAAGAACCGCACATCTATGTAAACACAAAAGTGTAAACACAAACACGCGGTCCAGTAGATCTTTTTTAGTCCAGCAGGATAATCCAGAAAGAACCAATGATAAGTCCTACGCAGATTGCCTCGACGATTTCATGAATACTCATGACACTTCCTTTGCTTGCTTGTTTGGTGTGTCTCCTACTGTGCGGGCGTGCACGTCTCTACAAAGCGTCCCAGTAGGTCTTAGCAGAACGATCCGCTCAACACTGTACCTGAGTTTCAGAGCCGGAGAATCACCCAAGCACTCAGGTAGACCATTGCTCTATAGATGGGCATTTACAGCATGAGGACTATTCATGCCTGCGTGGCGATGGTCGCTTACTTTCAGTACTAAGATGAGAAAAGCGGTAGGTAGAAGTAGTAACGCAGGAAGTACAGTCGGGAGAAGATCTTCGCGCACCCCGTACGCTGCCCATACGCTGGTGTTTATCCCAGTCAGGACCCATGTTGCCGCAGAGATTCCTTGGACGTTTCGGGTTTTAGCAACTCGCCAGAACTGCGGTACTGCGTACAGGACTGTTGAAGTAGATGCTAGCAACCCGACCACGTTGAAGCCGATAAACCCGCTGACAACTCCTACCGCTATACCTACTACTAGATACGCCTGGTGGGTTGTTGTTGCGAGTCTCTTACGAGATAGCACTCCCCAGATGAGAAGTGGCGGGATTGTTGCTCCGATAGAGCTAACTGCAAGGAATATGTCCCCTACGAGGAAAGCGTAAATGCACCACCAGAGCATGGAGACGAGCACACCGAGGCAGCCGATGACAGAGAGCCCGCTGAGGTTCTGCTCACGTCTGGTGACTAACAGTTGAGGGATCGTCCTAATCAGGCCAAGCAGTGTCCCAAACCAAGCTAATAGTAGGCTTGTTGTCACGCTACTACACTTAAGTGCTCTAGCTGTCTAGACAATCTAGCGCATAGCACCAATAGTTTAATTCACTTCTCGGAGTTGGCGAGTTCAGCGAGTTGCCGGATCGTTGTCTGATGGGAGAACCACAACCACCAGACTTCAAACCACACTGTTGGGTCACCAGTTTCTGACCATTTGCCAACTTCGACGCAGCAACCACAAGACGCAACACAGCTCATAAGTTCAAAAGCGGTAACCCCGTAGTGTGAGAGTTCTGCTGGCACTGCACTTGGGTGTAACTGCTGAAAGTAGTGGGAGTCGCGCACGTCTAGTACTGTCCCGGCCTCGTGATCAATGTCAGTATCCTGCACGCCAGCCAAGCTCGTATCATCGCGCCAGCGCCTGGGCGCTCGCGATCGCGTCTGCTTGTTCCATGCCTGATTTGACTAGCTCTACAGCAAGTTTGCGAGTCTGTGACTTCATGTCCATGATCGAGGAGAGCTGCGATTCTTTCTCCCACAGATGTATAACGTCAAGAATGTCGTCCATGCTCACCGGGTCGCTCTGCTTGCGCAGCTGCCATAAAAGTGTGTAGTGCTCTCTGCGCAGCTTGGCTCCAGCAGACTCAAGGCGTCGGCTCCATTGTTTGAGAGATTTCTCGTCACACTTGTAAAGAAGCGCGATGTGAGGTCCGGTGCAGCAGTGTTTGAGCTTCACCCATGTGTTGTAGCCGTCTGGGTACGGAGTTTTTGCACAGCAGGTTTGTACTTCTTGAGGGCCTGGCCACCAGCCAGAGCCGCGCACCTCACCGCGTGGTTTGAGGGCACGTTGTTTTCTGCCGAGATACTCAATGGCTGCTGCCATCATCATGCCGTCCGTGTAAAGATCCACACAAACATGGTGCTCACAGAAAGTGCTAAGGCACGCTCAGCTTGTCTTGTTTGCATCTAAAACCATAAAGACATCTAGTGTCTGGTTTTGCTACAGGCAAGGAGGCTCTCTGATTATCAGCCCACGTCTACTTGAGTGACTGTACCGTCAACGATCGTCAAGGTCACACGTGTTGCTATCCAGTCCTTTGTCAGCATAAACATCTCGTCATCGCGCTGACCGACACGCACTTCCCAGCCGTTACTCACGGCCATTTCTGTGGCTGCGCGTTCGCTCAGTGTGAGCAAAGTGTCAGCAGCCTCTTGGGTGATGTTTGGTTCGTCAGTGACTGGGTTACTTGGGTCGATTGGCGCAGGCGCGGGGACTCCAGATACGTCTGCAGGAGTTGTAGACACCGAGTCGACGTTTGTTTCTTCGATGAACTCGTCAGGTAAAGCTGAGACCAAGAAGCGCGGTGTGTAGCCCGCTTCTTTTGCCGCCAAGAAAGAGTACCCTGGTACCAGGTAGATGGAGCCGTCCGCGCCGTACAGGCTTACTAGTTCTTCTTCAACAGCGACGATCTCTATCTCGGTAATTGGTATCTCTTGATCTTCAATCGTGCTATCAACCGTACCCTCGAGAATCTCAGGTTCAGTGCTAACTGGCTCACCCACATTTGTCTCAGACGTTGTTGAGTCGCTAGTGGCATCGGAAGACCAGACTGCCATGTCATTGTAGGCAACCCCGCCGCGCATCATAGGACCACCCCAGCCGTACTGCTGGTCGTTCAAGCGTCCAATGCCTTGGGCAGTTCCAATCCGTGGATAGTCCGCGCCTGGTGTGATCTTTGCCAAGACACCGCTAGCAAACGTGAGTTTCGAGTCAGCGCCGTAAGAAGCAGACCACATCAAGGGTGAGCGGACACCATCGATCTTTAAGTAGCCCGACGCACTGGCGCTCCACTCGTCTGCGTAGATTTCGATAATGAAGTCTTTGGACTTAAGCCCGAGGTCTTTCAACATCTGCTTAAACATACGTTCTGCCTCTTCCCCAGAAGGTACGTTCTCTGGCGGCGCCGGGGTAGCACAAGGTTCTACGCTTGAGACAGTGTCTCCAGGTTCAACAGAAGGCATCGCGCAGCCGATGCTAGGCATGCTAGACCAAGGAGCCTGGTAGCTCCAGTAACGCATAGCGTCAGCACTCACGTACATGACCGGCGTTTCGCCTGTGTTGTTGTTGTAGTCCCCAGCTATATAACCGCCGCCCATGTTCGCGTCTTGGACAACGAACTCGTCTTTGATTGAGAACACTTCGCGTAGAGAGTTCAACTCACGCTTAGTTACGTCGGTCTCAGATATGACGTACGAAGGCGCCGCGCTATCGAGAGACGGAAGATCTCCAGAGACGGTGAAGTGTTGACGTCCAATCCACATCATCCGGTCACTACTACTCTCTGGTGCGCCAAGAGCAGCACCAACAGAGTTACCAGAACTCGCGACGCGTAGAACTGGAGGGCTGGATGCCTGAGGGTTGCCGCCGCAAGAGGCGAGCAAGAGTGCGAGTGTAGTTAGTGTAGGTATAGCGATTTTCTTCATGGCTCTATGGTGTCTAGAGACATAGATATTGTCATGAGACTTTCAGGTAGTTCTATAAGAAATCTGAACCTGTCAGCACGTACAGGACTGTGCGTAGCATAGGTTTTTCAGGACCGGCATCTACGTCGGGTCCTGGTTCTACTCCTAAAAACCTATGTTGCTACTTTAGCTGCACACCACGGAACCCGGATCTAGGGTCTCGTCGGACGTGGAGACGAATCGAAAGTCTGCCTTGTCTGGGTAGAGAGTTAGCTCCAGCACGCCGTCAGTTGAGCTGAGGAAGATCTCAGAGTCTGCGGCGCGTTTCCCAGCGCCTCGCAGACTCTTCCCGCCAGTGCCAACAACGAACTGCACAACGCCGTCTGTTGCTCGCTCGCCAGTGGCGGAAACCGGTGCGAAGCGTTCGTAGTTATGGTCGTGTCCTGAGAGAACGATGTCAGCGCCGCCATTCGCGGCGGCCTCCCACAAGGGTTTGATCGATGAAGAGGATCCGTGTTGTCCTGAAGAGAATCGGGGATGGTGCCAGAACACAGCTGAGCATCGAGCTTGTGTTGTGCGTAGGTCCTCTTCTAGCCATGCCAGTTGTTCTTTGTCGTATGGATGGTTGGAGTCAGCAGATACGAAATGCCAGCCGCCTATCTCGAATGAGTAGAAGACCGCGTCTTTTGAGCGGCGTACGGTTACACGATCCTCAACTGGACGAAAGTACTCGTCGTACCCGCCACGGTTTGATTCCATCTCGTGGTTCCCGGGTGTTGGGTAAACAATAGGCATCCATGCGCCAAAAGATGCGTCGTAGGACGTGAGAAAGTCTCGCAAGCTCCCAGAGGGATACTGGGCGTCGCCCAGCACTAAGAATGCTGCTGGATTGAGCCGCCCTACAAGTGACGCTACTTCCGTGTGTCGGCATGTACTAGGAACAGAGCAGGCAATGTCGCCGACCGCAACAATGCGGGTACCTCGTACAATAGGTACAGTTTCAGTACTACGTGATTCATCTAGGGCTGTAGTCTCAGGCGTCGTGACTTCAGCTGGCACAGATTCCATGCGAGTAGTGGTCGTGTTGTCGATTTTCTCTAGAGCCACGGGGGAAGCAGAGCAGGCAGAGAGGAGCATTGTGAAAATAAGTATTCGGCGCATGCAACTAGTGTGCCGATCCCTGTACGTACGCACACGTAAGTTGTTCGGTACCACACGTGTCCATCTGGATTTTTTCAACAGACCCCGTCCGACTGAGCATCCAGGAGAAGCGGGCGGGTCATTAGTTCGCTAGCACAGTGTAGAGAATGGAGTCGTTAGCTCTTCTAGTTTCCATAATACTCGCCGCTGTATTTGCGTCCTTCTGCCTAGCTACATACACTGCATTGCGCAAAAAGGCAATCTCTAGTCAAGCCACCAGGTGGTTTCTGTCTATACCGTGTGTACTCTCGGCTCTAGGGGGTATAAAACTCATCTCAGTACTAGACGCCACAGTGATGCGTGTTGCTGGATTTCTTGCATTGATGGCAGGCCTAGCTGGGCTGGTTAAATTATGGAACAATAAGCCATAGCTAAAAGACGCAACTGAACGTTGTCGTAGTTGCGGTTCTCCGTGAGCCTTTACAGTGTGGTGTAGAAACAAAACAGGTCTGAGCCAATCGGCAAAGGGGAGGACATGCTCCCTACCTGTGGTTAACGAGAAGGAAACTAACGTCTGAAATCCTCAGGCGTGTAGATGACTTAGACGAGTGTGCATAAAAGCACACTGTCGCGGTTACTGGTTTCCATTAGGGCATGAACAAGTTCATATACGAACTTGTTTAGTAGGTGTAACGCTAAAAAGCTCACCTTCTGCCGTAGAAATTAAGCCCTGCAACACATAGGGCCTTTTATAGGGTTGAAGTCCTCAGCGTGTCTTCATGACAGAGGCGATCTCGCTCCACTGCGCAAGTAGGCGACCAGCTGCTTCGTCTGCTGGATCTGCGCGCAGTATCTGCTCCATAAGTACGCACAACATGTAGGCAACAGACTCTACATACTCACTCGCCTCGTCTAGGCGGCCACGTTTGGCAAACACGGATGCTCGGGCCGAGAGCTCGATAAAGTATTGTTCGTCCATACGTAGACGGTCAGCGATGGTCTCAGCTTGGTCGGATATCGCATTCGCCGCTCGCAGCGTAAAGCCCAAGCGCCGCACTCGCACATCTGTGCTCTGCTCAAACGCGTCCCACACGGCAACCCACCCACCGTGTTTTAAGACTAAAGCCTGCACTTCATCGTACGCTGCGATACTCATGGACATATGTTCAACGCTCTGTGCAAGTTCTGATATCTCTAAGTCGTTCATGTTACATCAACCATTCTACGTCTTCTCGCAAAAGTCGCTCTACGACCTCGGCTTGTCCTGTTTTAAAGCGAAGCATCTCGGCGTACCTCCGTGACAGAGTTCTTCCTTTGCTGTCGTCTTTGGCGTAAGTACCTACCCGCTCTAAAGATACGGTGACGACGTCGCCTTCCTGCGCTGTTAGCTCTCCTCTGGTGACAAGGTCAGCAACGAAGGATTTGGCCTGAGCGAATGCCTCTTCGCGTTTGTACTCAGGCTCAAGTATGTGCATGACGCCGCCTGCTGCTACGTCGACTGGGATGTAGGCGACCCGGTCGATACCCGCGGCTAACCCCGACATGCGCCGTTCTGCTTGAGCGAGGAGCTTTACTTTTTTCGCGTGGCGCCCAACGACGGGTATGTAAGAAGCAGCAGTCATTAAGGCAGCTTCCTTATCGATGCGTGCAACGGCATCTTTGGTTTCTTGCATCCTATCGCGTGCCAACATCTGTTCAGACGTTGCGGCATCAAAAACTAGTTCCGGAGTGTCGTACCCTGTCTCTTTGACAGGCAGCAGGAGCTCGAAGTATTTGTGCCCGTCTTGCTCAACCAGGATGCCGAGAGGATCAGTATGAGCGTTGGCGCCAGTGAGTGACTTGCTCTGGCGCTCATCCATTCGTAGCAGCACGCGGGTGTCGAGTGAAACCGCATCCGCATATCGAGATACGTGGTTTTGCAGCTCTAAGCGACGCCCTCCCCATGACGAGAGCCCCCACTCTGTAGGGACCCGTAAAGAGGTGTCGCATATGTCGGCACCAAGTGCGAGACTGCCGACTGGCCGCTCCCCACGTCCTGAGGACGCATTGTCGACAACGCGTTTGCTCTCTGGCTCTAGGGCGTACCACTGACCGTCAAGGGCTTCTTGCAGTACTTGGCGTGTGTTCTCTTCTGCTTTGCGAACAACGTCTCGAGCCTCCTCACGCACCGCAGACGACACGCTGCTGTTACTAGACAGAGATCTGGCAACTGCCGGCGAGGAGATCTCCATCGCCAAGAGAGCTCTCACGGTGGTGCGAGGGTTGTCAGCTAGAAGTAGTCGTATCTGGTCGGCTACTTCGTCTGGGTATAAAGCAGTACCGTCCAGCAGCATCTCGCTCTCACTTCTGCCAAGATGAGGGCTGCCCGCTAACCCAATAGCGACTGCCTCGTTGTAAGGCGTGGTCAAGAGCTGGGCTTGAATGTCTGAGGAGAATTTGGCGTACCGGCAAACAGCACTAATAGAAGAGAGAGCTCCGTGTTCTTTGAGTGCGTTGATCAGCGAGATTGCTTGTTCTTCGTCGAGGCGCTCGACGGCAGTCCTGTTGGTAGCAAGTGATACGGCAATCTCAGCTGATGTAACGGCTTTTTGTAAAGCAAGATCTAAGTCTAAGTTCGGATTGCGCGCAGCGTAGGCCGCTAGTGGGCTCTCAAGGCGTAGTGCTCTGTCAGCTCTCTCAAAAGCATGAGGGTGCGTGATGGCAGCTCTCGCTTCGATACCGCCGAGTTCCAACATATCCAAGATGACTTCAGATCCAGTGGAACGGTTTGAAGCGATCTCGTAAAACAGTTCTTTGTCGTTAGCGAGGCTGTTTATGACATGCGTGGGTGTTGAAGTGTTACGTGCCGCAGCTTGACGCACCACAGGGTGTAAGTCCTTAGCAAGAGACGAGAGCATCTTCGGGTCGCCGCTCATCTGTGCAGCGCGTACGCGTAGTGTGATGTTCGGGCTTTGTGCGAACGCTCGGAGCTGTTCTTGGGATAAGACAGCAATAGACAGTGACAAACCTGCAATGCGCGGGTCACTTGATGTCAGTCCAGCTCTAGCCAGATCAATGTGCGCCCCTCCGTTAGTAAGCTGCATCACGATTGCGTCACGCGTACTTCGAGCTCCTGGTGCGCCAACACCTATCCCGTGTGCTCTTGTGAGCGCCACAGCGAAGAGGTCTTCATCGCGCCAGCCACGACCGGCATTTCGTCCTCGCTTACCTTTAGCTTCGGCTTGTAGCGCTTGCGCGCTCCACGACGCTTGAGGAAAGGCGAGTGGGTCATGGGCGACGCCGGCTGGCACTACGAGAACACTCTCCCGCTCTAGAGGCAACTCGCGCCAGTGTTCAACTAAAACCCAGTCTCCATTCACGAATCTCAACACTGAGTATTTGTCGAGCGCGATCTTCTCTCCCCCTACATAGACGGAGTTGGTGGTGCAAGAGCTCATAGGGATGACCTTCAGCGCGTGTCTTCATCTCACGAGAGCGGCGTGCTGCCACGGGAGAGGTTCTGGGTGTGCGTCCTAGTGGTAAAGCATGGACTTAGATCACTGCTTTTTAGCGTGAAAGTTATCTAAGGTCTCGTGCCCAGTTGAGTGTGCGTTTTCTTTGTGCTTCAAGGTACTCAAACCTAGCGCCAGCAACTAGCAGTACAACTGCTGCTCCGATGAGTGGTATCCACACGGGAACATCGTCTACAACGTCTAGGACGCGTGAGAGGGAGACCAGACACAAAGCTGCAAAGCCTGGCACTAGTAGTCCTGCGAGTTTCCATTTCACTCCAGCTGCAACCAAGACAGAGGAGATTCCAGCTACGACAGCGGTTCTCCACAGCATGTCACTACCCACGCCATCTATTGCGTAGTAAGTAGAAGCTGACAGTGACAGAGCAACAGATGGCACTAGAAACCAGGTAGTAACTAAGACCGGCTGCATCCATTTAGCCAGGGCCCAGCAAAGTGCCAGCACTAACGCGACTGGTAAAGTACGCAGTTCTGTCGTCACATTTTCTGTAGCGACCAGCACTGAGCCTGACACGAGAACTCCACCAAGGAGTACAAGCTCAGCAACTTTTGTTTTTAAAGCCCAAGCAAAAGGGAGAACAGCTGACGCCGCGAGAATGAACCAGGTAGGAGATCCACCTGTGATTAAACCAGTTGTATCGCCACCACTGACGGCTGCTGTACACGCCATGGCGACAGCAAAAACAACGACGCTGATGTCTGTTGGGTAAAGCAGGTACGCAATGACCACAGCAACGCACAGCCATAAGGGTGATAAGCCAGAAGTTGCAACTACGAGAGCAAGTAGCAGTAGTGGTTTTGTAGCGTCACGCAAACGAGGAACCTTGTTAGAAAAGAAGACAGAGCTGGCGAGAATCAAAACCGCCCCGATGCGTTCGACAACACCTGTGCTAGAGCCACTGATGACTTCGAACGTAGAAAAGAGAGAAGCGATGCCAGTTACAGCGACAAAGCCCGCTCCTATGTAACGCACAGATTCCTGCAGTTCAACTGGTGATCGACCTGAGTGGTTGTACGCCAGTCCAAGGGCAACGAGTAGTAAAGCAAACGGGAGCTCTCGAGGTACATCGAATGAGAGATCGTCTAGATAGCTAGATAACAGTACAAGACTGGCCGCACCAAGCAGTCCGCTGCCGCAGAGTAAATGCCACCAAAGCAAGCGCCAGGCCAGAACTCCTAGGACGAGAGCACCTACTCCTGATACGAGGTATGGGTCTATGTCAAAATTGCACAGCACTACTACAGCGAAAGTGGCAACGCCAGATGCTATGTACTCCCAGGATTTAAGTTTAGATAATAAACTAGCTATACCTGTTATGAACGCATACACCAAGAGGATGAGGCCTACGCCGCCAGCACTCTCTAGTGACCCAGCTCTAGCGTTGTACCACAAGAGCATTAATACAATGAGACTCGCTGCCGAGCCGACAGCTAGCGATTCAGCTAAAGAGTTTAGTTTTCGTTTAACAAAAACAGCCGCAGCGCCGAGCGCGACAACCACAAGACTTAAAACAAGTACGCGCATGGCGGTTGTCAATCGCGGCCACATGAACGCGCCAAAAGAGATCGTAGCTGCCGCCAGTACAACACCACCAAGAGCAAGCACTACTTGAGCACCACTCAGACTGTTCGGCAAAGGTCTAGTACTGTTCAAAGGACCTCTATTAGCGTGCATCTGAGATCCCGCTACAGGAGGTGGCATTTTTGATAGATCTAGTAGTCCACTAGATTTTTGCGTGAGAGTTCCGGGCGTGTCAGATGAAAATACACTCTCTAACGTTTGAGAGTGAACCACAGGCGGTGGGGACATTTGTAGCTTCTGCAACTGCAGGCCGCGCAGCTCTTGTTCAAGCTCGGCGATACGCGCGTCTATCGGATTAAAGTTTGCGTTATTTTCTAGATGTTCTGGAGTAGTCACTGGGAAACACTGTGACTATAAGCAGGTAGGAAGCACGCCATGTTTTAAAGTAGAGCCGCAGCAGCTCTCTCGTCGTGCGCGACAGCAACGCTGTGCGCGAAGCTAGCTCCGATGGTCATCAAAGCGCCAAGGAAGCAGAGTAACGAGGCTTCTAGACGACTACTGTCAAAAGCTCCTATGAGCAGTCCAAGACTCCACACGGCCACCCCAGTGATGTTCCATGGCCGCCAGAGTTTTGATTGCGTCGTGTGCGCAAATCGTACAGATGTCATCGTCAAAAAGGAGAGCGCCAAAATGCACACGGTGTTGGCGGTCTGCCCGGCTCCGAGGATCCAGAGAGTTGGTACGACGATGTTCCATGCAGCTGGGAACCCTATAAACCAACCGTCGTTGTCTTGTTGTGCGCGTTTTGAAAACCACAAAGCTGAAAAGACGAGGAGCATCGAGAGCGTAAGTGTCCCGGTAAATCCATGAGGTATCATCCCAAATCGCCACAAGAACACACCTGGCACAACAACGCATGTGAAGAAATCCACGACCAGGTCTAGGATGTAGCCGTCAAAGGTGGTGCTTGAGTCTTCGTTAATGATTCGCCTTGCGATGGGGCCGTCTACACCGTCGATGAGTTGGGCTACCAGAAGCCATAAGATCGCCACAGAGGCTTTCCCGTCAAGTACAGCTACAAGGGCAGCCATGCCGGCCAGAGCCCCTGACGCTGTAAAGCCGTGTAGGACTAGGGTCCAGTCATGGTGGTTAGGGGTGCTTTTGGCCATGTTACAATGATGCTCGTCGGTCCCCTATCCGCACGTTCCGCGGTCAGGAGCTGTTCTCCTGACCGCGTAGAGCGTTGTGTGACGACTTCCACAAAATACGGTACTTGTATTTTTTTCAGAGCATAACAACGGTGAAATAAGGGGATTTCCAAGACATTAGGGGTGTTTTTGTCTAGATAAGCGGTTTTTCGTCTGTTTTTTGAGTATTCCAGGCCGCAGCCAAGGCCCACAAAGCCGCCCTCCCCTGTGCCGTAACAGACCGCATTGGCACAGTTAAATAGATGCGAGCTGTGTTAGTCGCCATCTTTGTCGCGCTTGCAGTAAGCGCCTCAGCATCGGCAAACGGAAAACCTCAAGAGGATGCGAGTGCTCCGTCTTCCGCGTCCCCAGTTCAAGGTAGAGATCACACCAACACGAACAAAGTAGAGCATCGCGACGCGTCTGATGAGAGCCGTACTGAACTCGTTTCTGCATTCTCGCAAGGATCGCAGGACTCGTTTCGCGCACTCGAGACCACCACTACCACCTCAACTACTACAACCACTACTACCACTACTACTACGACCACCACCACCACTAGTCCCCCTGCGGAGCTACCTGGTTTAGGAAGCGCGAGTCAGTCTCAAGTAGTGAGGCTCTCTACAGAGCAAGCAGTGGAGGCAATGTCGTACAAGGAAGAAGGTGTACCAGCAGAGGTGCGACGCGCTTTAGACATGGCGAGAACGCAAGTGGGTGTTCCGTATGAGGCTGACTCTATGAAGCCTGGTGTGGGTTTTGATTGTTCGGGCATCATTCGTTGGGCGTACGCACAAGCCGGGATAGAGCTGCCGCACAACAGTGCTTACCAGATGTCTGTAACTAAGAAGGTTTCTCGTAAGGATCTAAGACCAGGCGACCTCATTTTTACTGGTAATCCAGTGAGTCACGTTGCTCTGTACATGGGCAACAAAGTAGTTCTGCAAGCTCCCGCGACTGGCGGAGAAGTTCAGTATGTCCGCGTTGAGTCCTGGAATAAAATGGCCAAATTCGGCCGTGTTGTAGAGAGTTAAGCAACTCCACCGGCTCGAGTAAGTACTGAACGAGCATGTTCGCGCATGTCGTTGTTCGGGCATCGGGTGTAGGTTCCCTCGCCGTATAAAACAAAGCCGATGCAGTGAGCTGCGTACTCGACACCTGGTGAAGACTCAGCTCCTTTAATCCAGCCGCCCCCAGCGAAGTGACTTGCAGCCTCATCAGCGTGGGCAGACCAGTTGTAACCGTTTGCTAAGTCAAGGGCGTAGTGACCAAGCTCGTGTGCTACAGACGTCTTGTCGCTACAGCTTTTAGCAACGACAACACCTGCCCCGATCTGGTAGTACTCGTTTTTGATGGTGTCATCAAAAACGATCTCTGGTGAAGGTACCCCCCATGTCGAAAGGACGTTAGCTACGAACGACAAGGCCTGCCCACGGCACATCTCTTGCGCGCTCGTTGCTGTAGTGGCGTCATTACTTACTGGGTTAGACGTGGTAGTAACTTCTTCAGGCACGCCGCTCGTTGAGAGTTGAAGCAGTGTAAGTCGTGCTAGATGCGCATCTCGAGTCTGCGTCCAGTACCAACCGTCTGTGGTTAAGCCGAGTACGGTCTGCAACTCAACAACCTGGCTTCCGCGCTGCCCAAACGTGTAGGAGCTTAAAAGAGAAGCTTCATCGGGACGAACAGGTACGTCCATAACGGAAACAGAAGCTGTCGTTGTCACAGGCGCAGCAGACACTGTCGTAGTCATAGTCGTAACTGGGATTGAAGACGTTGTGCTTGTTGTCTCGATAACCGCGGCTGGGGCAGGAAGCACTGCACTGGGCTCAAACTCACTCACACTGTCGGACGTTGCAGCTGTGCAAGCGACTAAGACAAGTGAGTAAGCAGCGCACGGCAGTAAAACCTGTGATAAGAGAGATGGTCGCTTCTTGGACGATCTTACGCACGCACGCAACCGCGTTTTTTTACACCATCGCCACTGTTGATCGTAAATCACAGTAAATGATGGTGTAAAGCAACCGGCGGCTAATCCCGCGTCTTAGATACGTTTAATGGTGGAAGGTACAAAAGTACCAAGGCACCAGGTATTTAGATGACGCGAACGCTCAAAGCTTCTGGACCTTTACGGCCCTCGCCAATTTCGAACTCGACACGCTGGTCGGTCTCAAGGGAGCGACGTCCTTGACCTTCAATGTTGGAAAAGTGAACGAACACGTCGTCCCCATCTTCGCGGCTAATGAAGCCGAAACCTTTTTCGTCATTGAAGAATTTTACTGTACCTGTAATCATGATATTTCTCTAACCTGCTAATCGCCGCCATGTGGCGACAAGGATCACTGTCTCAGTGGTCTCGTCTTTGTCAACCATCATCTAGGGGCAAAAAGCAGCGGAGATACAAAAGGTCAGTTATATACAAACAAGGTGGGTGTTGATTCCCACCTTGTCGAGGTTTTCAAGAGCGAAGCGCGTGGAGGCGTTCGGTCAGCGAGAAAAGCTGGTCGAAACCTTCAGATCCTACTTCTTCACTGTTTTGCAGAGTGAAGAATAGTTTCTCCCAGATATGTGCTTGTTCCAACGTCAATTCGTCTGCGTACAGGGTGTCTGTGACTACCTGCATGCCTGCGATATCGATGACGCCTGCCATACCAAGTTTTTGGATTGCTTCTGCGTACTCTTCTTCGTCGAGTACTTCTTCGGCACTAGCCATCGCCATTGCGGTCATTGACATTGCGAGGGTTAAACCAGGCAGCATCGCAGACAGCTTCTGACGCTCTGCTGTTGGCGCACAAAATGTGATCCGGTCTCCTACACGTGCAAAATGCTCGGGCAGAATCTGGCAGTCACGTTCTTGTTCGTTCTGCTCTAATGCTGCAGCGTCGTTCTCAATGGCGTCTGCCATCAAGCGTAACATCTGTGACATGTGAGCCGCACGTGCCTTTTTTTCCACCAACTGGGTGTTGATGCCAAGTCCATTGATGATTTCATCAAAATTGTCCATGTTTTAAGTCTCCTTTCAAAGACAGAGGTAACAGTAAGCGCACTGACTTCTTTGGGAAATAGACGCAGGAGAACAATGTCTGTGTATAGTCCAGACGTGCTTTCACTGAGGCTTTGTAATAAAGTAGATCGTCGGTCACGTGTCGCGTTATAGAGTGTTGGTCTTAGGTCCGTCTCGCCACTTGGCCGCATCTTTGGAGCCTTTCAGTGAGGAAGTTCAAGTTGGCGAGTACTTTCTCCCGGTTGAACAGTGGGTCTTAGACCATGCGTCTAAATCGCTCCCTGACCCTCATGATTCTCCTGCTTTGGTGAGGAAACTCTCAAAGATGCTAGGAACTCCTGTGGTTTTTAAAGACGGGCTATGGGGGCACAACTCGACGTACAACCCTGAGGCAAGATGGGAGAGCTGGTCTGTGGTGCCGCTCCCTTGCAGGCCTGACGCCACGCCGGTGTCTACTTTGTGCAAAGGGGACCTTGACGTGGCGTCCTGGGTAAAGTGGCGAGCATGGGATGGAGAAGAGTCAATGGACTCTTCTTCGCTCGGGGATTACTGGCCAACGTCTGACATCCAGAGCCTGTTTCAAGACCCAGCAGGTTCAAGTATAGAGATCCCAGACCTTGGAGCCCGCGCGGTACTTGGTGAGGGCGTGTGGCGAGAACCCGGCCAAGTTGGCTGGTTTGGAACGTCAACAGCGACCGTAGCCTCGGCTACTTCCTACTGGGAGTGGTACTCCAGGTTCTGGGCCTCGCTTCCAAAGGAAGCGGAGATAACCCTAGTGGAGTGCGACATCTGACACCCTAAAAGTCCGTGCCTGCTGGTAAAGCAGGAGCACATTTTTAGGTATGGAAAACACGAAAAAGACAAGCCACAATGTCTTTCTAGACTTTGTCAAAGTCTTAGCACTGTTGCGTGTGTTCTTGTGGCACGCCACCTCTTGGGCACCTCTAACGTACGTAGCCTCGATCCCGGTGATGGTGTTAGCGGCCGGTTTTCTTTTTGAAAAAAGCCTCTCCCGTTCCAGTGTCGTTGAAGTCATAAAGTCGCGCTTATGGCGTCTGCTTGTACCATTCTGGTTGTTTGCTCTCCTGGCTATCTCAGTGATGGCCGCAAAGGATTCCAGTCTCGCGTTACTCTCGCTTCCTGATGTCTTATCCTGGATTCTGCCTCTACGTAACCCAGTCGGGTCGTCCTGGCAGCAAGGCTGGATAACTGAGCCACTGTGGTATCTGCGCGCTTACCTCTGGCTATTGCTAGCAAGTCCTATACTTGTTAAAGCAGTAAAGAAGGGACCCGGTGAGGTTCTTGCTGTGTTTGCTATAGCTGTGATTGTTTGTGAGCAGTTGTTTGGTTCGAACGCGTGGGCTTTTCAGGATTTCTTGTTGTACGGATTTTTCTGGACGTTGGGCATGATTCTCGCTGGTCGTCAGTCTTTGGTAGCAAGCCGCCATTCTTTTAAGCTGGGTGCGTTGCTAGCGCTGATCTCGGCCGGCATATATGCAGTTCAGACACCAGTAGATGGCGTTGTAAACAACTCGCACACTCTGCATCTCTTTGTCGGGTCTAGTACTCTGGCATTTTTGTGGGCAGCAAGGAAGCATCTGGAAGCCATGGCGTCATCGCGTCTTCTCTCGCGCGCATCTCGAGCTGTCTCGCGCAACGGTCTCACTATTTACCTGTATCACGCACCGATGCTCGGCGTTGCTTACCTTCTACTAGGCGAGTGGGGTCTTAAAGAGGGTCTTGTGCTCACTCTTGCAGCCGTGCTTTTTGGGGCTTTCTTAACTATCGCAGCAGTGAAATTCGCTGGTCCAGCTGAGCAGTGGTCAAAGCGTAAGTCGATCGCCAATGCTTCGATGTACAGGCCTAACTCGTTGCGCAAGTTGGTCGCAAAGACAGCAACCCTCTCTGTAGTGCTGTACGCCACTATTGCGACCGTTAATCCTTTTGCGTCGGGGGCGTTCGTGCCTCAGACCCCATCGAAAGCTCCCGACGTTGCTGTGTTTGAAGTGGAAGCCGATGAGACTTTCTTGCTGGAGGGTTCAAACGCTTCTGTCAATCAAGAACCAACCCCTACTACGAGAGCAACAGCTACAAGAGAGATAGTAACGGCAGATCGTTACAACCCACCTGCAAAGTCACCTACTACAAAAGAACCGAAAAAAGTAACATCAAAGCCAGCTGGCCGTCCGACGTTGGTTAGCTGGGTACCAGACCTGCGTGGGCTCGCTTCGTGGGATCAGTCTGCGCCTGATATGGACGAGGGAAAACGTGCTGCTATCGAGTTGTTGTTTACTCGTTGGGCAGCGAAGAACAAACTCTCGTCCGCCCAGCTCGGGTTGCTGCTGCCGGGTCGTTCTAAACTTCTGCTATCGGCCAACGAGGAAGGTGTGCTGCAGGACCCTCCGTCGTCGGTTGCCTATAACAGTGTCACTAAATCTTTTACTTCAGCTTTGATACTGCGAGCTGTAGCTCAAGGTAAAATTGAGTTAGACGACAAGGTTGGTGTTCTAGAAGTTGCTCCTTGGTTTGACGCAGCTCGTGATGTCACCGTTGCACAGCTTCTCGGTCACCGTTCAGGGTTGACTCCGTATGCAGAGACTCGAGCGTTTAAAGAAAACGCCGCGTCAATAAACAGCTGGGAGTCTGCTTTAAAAGCTGCACAAGAGGACGGCCCTCGGTTTGCGCCAGGTGCGTCAGTGGCGTACTCATCGACGAACTTCATAGTGGCAGGCCTGCTCGCAGAGAAACTCTATGGCGCACCAGTCGAGGATTTGCTTGAGAGAGAGCTCACTGGTCCTTTAAACCTCTCGTCTATTGTTTTTAAAAAGCCGTTCCCAGGTTCTCCTGGAACTGGTACGGGTAACGCAGAGGGTTCTCTTCAAGACGTGATGCGCTGGACGAGTGCGGTGTGGCGTGACGGAGTCGTGCTGGGACTGGGCAACTCACATGTTGCAAATTACGCGGAGAACACATCGAATCTCGGGTATGGAACGTTCGCATACTGTCCTTGTACGTCTTCAGGCCTCAAAGCAGCGTACGGTACGAACGGGGCGCAGATCACTTCTCGTTATTACGCAGCTCTAGATGTAGTTATCTTGGTGCGTACCACTTCAGGGGTAACACCAGAAGTTGAGGATCTCATCTCGGAAGTACTTCGCGAACTCGCTTAAAAACTTGCTGGTGCTAGTGCGGCACTCCGCGCAGTTCTGAGTTCAACAGCAACATAGTGACTGTCTTTAGCGTGGTACGAGGAACGTACGAACGGTCCGGCTTCGACGTGTCCGATTCCGAGATTCACGCCGTCTTCTGCCATCTGTGAAAATATCGTAGGGTGAACCCACCGTGCAACTGGTAGGTGCTCACTGCTTGGACGCAGATACTGCCCGAGTGTCACAACGTCTACTCCGACGTTCGCTAGGTCGCGCAGACACTCGACGATCTCTTCGTCTGTCTCGCCAAGTCCCATCATCACGCCGCTTTTTGTTACAAGGCCTGCTTTTTTAGCCATCGCGAGAACACTCAACGACCTGGTGTAGGTAGCCCGCGAGCGCACTGCCCCAGTGAGGCGCAACACTGTCTCAACGTTGTGGTTTAAAACATCGGGCCTGGCGTTAAACACGCGCTCGAGAGCATTGGTGTTTCCTTGAAAGTCTGGAATGAGCACCTCAATGAGACAAGAAGGAGTCGAGGCTCGTACGGCTTCGATCACTTCACAAAACGCGCTAGCTCCACCGTCATCTAGGTCGTCGCGCGCTACTGCAGTTACTACAACGTACTCTAAGCCCATCTCAGCGACAGCTGCCGCTACCTTTGCCGGTTCCATCGGATCAAGTGCCAAGGGTCGTGACGTGTCGACGAGACAGAAACCGCAGTTACGTGTGCAGGAAGCACCGTTGATCATGAATGTAGCTGTGCCTTGGCTCCAGCACTCTCGCAGGTTCGGGCATCCTGCTTCCTCGCACACGGTGACTAGTCCGCGTTTAGACAAAGATGAACGCGTGGCAAGGTAGGCGCCGTCTTCTTGAAGGTTTTTCTTCAGCCACTCAGGTTTCCGTGTAGATATGGAAAGTCCTGTCGCGCTCAAGTCGCCTTTGTTTCTGCGCACTACTTCTAAGTTTGTGCGCGGAACTCGGTAACTAGATGACGCACGATGTACATCCATGTTTTTACCCGGAAACAAAAGACCAATGTGTGCGCATATCGCGTCAGATACTTGAGACATGGAGGCCTCGATGCCTTCTAGGTGTAGGTTTGTCATCTCTACGTCGGTGATGCCGCACGGGATGATCTTGGAAAAGCCAGAGCTGTCGTTAGATACATTGAGGGAAAAGCCGTGCATGCTGCGCCCAGACGCCACGCGCACCCCGACGGAAGCTATTTTGCGCCCATTGCACCACACACCTCGTCCGCGTTCAGACCGACTGCAGTCGAGGAGACCAAGAGAAGTGAGTGAAGTGATAAGCAGCTCTTCTATCTGGAAAACCCATTGCGAAGACCGGGTCTTGTCGCCGACTGCTTCTTCTAAGTTGACAACAGGGTAACCAACGAGCTGTCCTCTGCCGTGCCACGTGGCTTCGCCGCCGCGTTCGACACGTACGACTGGTGTGTCGCCAGTGTCTAGCAGGAACTTCTCGTTCGCGTGACGACCGAGCGTGATGACGTCTTCATGCTCACACAAGAGCAGGTAGTTGTCGTTCGTCCCCGAGCATAAAGCGCGTTGCAGCACCAGAGCGTCGTTGTACGAGGTGAGTCCTAAATCCCTGATGTGTAGCGTCGTCGCGGGCATGTCTTTTACCGTGCTTACCCGCCCGCGTCGCGCTCGCGCCTGGCAGCTGGTAAGGCTTGCAGGTGTCTTGATCTAAGAATGTCTTGATCTAAGGATAAAGACAGTTAGGTTCTTTTTAAAGGAAGTAGTCGCCTAAAAGTGGCTCACTTAGTTCTTGACGCATCATTGTACGAGCCCCTGCCATCTTGGCTCTGTGGGGGTCACCAGCCTGCGCGTGCTTTGTCGCACACTCACGCCAGTACTCTTCAGCTCTGTCTGTGTCGCCTAGTCTCTCTGAAACGCCTGCTCTGCGTCCAGCGTTGATGGCGTCTTGTGTGTCAGACCCTCTTTTTGACAATAAGGGTGCCGAGACAGACCGTGCGATGTCAAGGGTGATCGGTCCTTCTTTGATGAGGATGATGGACGTACCGGATTCTGTTTTAATGGGCGCAGCACCTAGGAGTAAGTGGCTGTTCTGGTCAAAGCATCGCGCCCACCATTGTTCGTCTTCGGAGATGGCGCCTGTAATGCTCACGCCAAGATTAGAAGAGTCAAGCCACCGTGTGATTACACGATCTGCGAACGCGCTTCCTTCCCAGATCGAAACGCCGGCAGCAGAGACGGCTCGAGGTAGGAACACTTCGTCGTTGATGCGGGACATAGATACAAGCTCTGAGCTCAGTGAGAGACTTCTGTGTGATAGGTCAAAGAGTTCAAGCGCGTCGGGCATGGGTGAGTCAAGCACTGAAGAGGCTGTGTCTATAGAGAGTAGAGAGTGGAGTTCTACGTCGTTAGTTCCGTCTAGTAGTCCGTACTGAACAGCATCGGACAGAGCCTGGGTGAGTAAGAACCGCCCACGTCCTGCCATTCCAGCCGTCTGGTAGGAAAGGAGGCTAGGACGTATCTCTTCAAATGAGAACACTCTCTCTTGTGGTGTCCAAAGTCCAGCGCGCCGTGCAGAAACAACTCCAAGTAGTTCTACTAGTTTTCCTTTAGGGCTGTTCGGGTTTCGGCTGCACCAGTCGAGCGCGAACACGGAGAAGGAGGTATCTAGGTCAGCGTCGAACTCTCGTGCAGAGAAGTTTCGTGATCTTGCACTCCCTACTCGTCGAAGGGATGGACTTGAGAGTCCTGCTTCTAGTTCACGCCTAGAAACTGAAATAAGTCGGGAGAGCCATTCGTATTGTTCGTCTCGTAGATCATTATCGGAGTACGCTCGTACGCCGCAGATGTTGCGTACGTCAGCTCCGTCAAGGTCAATCTCGATGGAACCATCAAACAACGAAGCAGTAACGACTCCTGCAGGGCCAGATGTGCGGGCGACCGCTTCGACGATCCCTTCTTCTTGGTGTAGTACGAACTCACTCATTGGAGTCTCCTTTCGGGGTGATCGCTTTAGCGCAGGTAACTAGAAGGACGCGCACTCTCTCCATAGCGCGGCTGCGTCGTTTCGTCGTGGCGTTGCCAGGCCCAAAGCATGAGTCAGCCCCTGAGTACCAAAGCCCGGCCCACATGGCAGCTTCGTTGCGCGTAGAGCCGCTCTGTGGTTGAGGGCATTTTGTGTGCAGTGAAGCGTCGTCAGCGACTCTTGTAACGTAGGTTAAGGCTGCTGATATGTTGGCATCTGTGTCGTCTGCGTTGGCGACAGCCTGTCGTACGTCTGCGAGTGACAAACCTTCACTCAATGCAGGAGCGTCGTCAAAAACCTGTCCTTCGTTGGCGTCGTTTAAATCTACTCGCACCCCGGTAACGCGCTCTTTGCGGATAGCGCCTCTTGAAAGGTCGATCGTTCTTGCGTTGATTCTTCGTCGGCACCAGGCTGCAGCAGAAGTGATCTCCTCACCGCGTGAGAGAAATCTGAGAGCTTCAGACAGAACAGCTTCTTCTATGTCTGTATCCAAGAACACCCCAAGACGACGCCTAGTGAGACAAGAACGTATATAGGACTGGCCCTCGTCAGAGGAGATATAGGCGTACACAGAGGCCATTTCTGCCTCGTGGAGGGCAGTTCTTACGTCTCTCCGCCGGGTGTTCGGGTGTTCTTTCACACCTCTATAGTGCCGACTTTTATCTGAGTGTCACATCTGTAAAAGGCGTCGTCTATGTAGTGAAGAGCATCCCGTTCTTCACCTGACCATAGAAAGATCAACATGACAACTATAAACACCCCAGATAAGAGCACACCACCAGTCGCCTCTTCAAAGACCAAAGCCGCAAAGGCAAAGAAGAAGGGCCGCACTACTTCAAAAGCAAAGCAGATCTTGCCCCCTAAGACAGTACACATCTACATCCTTCTCGACCGTTCCGGTTCAATGGAGTCGATGCGTCACGACGTAGTGGGCGGTTTGAACGAGTTCCTTGAGCAGCAGAAAAACGCTCCCGGTCGTGCTCGCGTCACCTTGGTTCAGTTCGATTCGCAAGATCCGCAAGAAACCCGTCTGAACGCGGTTCGCATCGCTAACGTCCCAGCTTTCACAGCTAAAGATTTCGAGCCTCGCGGCGGCACACCACTGCTTGACGCAACAGGCACCTTGATCGAGCGTGCTCTTGGTCGTGAAGCTTCACGCAAGTTGTCAGGCCGCACTCAAGAAGAAGTTGTGTTCGTGACAGTGACAGACGGCGAGGAAAACCAAAGCCGTCACCACAACCTCGAGTCCGTACGTAGCTTGATTGCTGGCGCCTCTGAAGCTGGTTGGAACTTCGTGTTCCTTGGTGCTGGTATCGACGCTTACGGCGACGCTCAGCGTCTTGGTTACTCGTCTGGTTCAACGCAGGCTTGGGAAGCTGACGGCGATGGCGCGAAGAAAGCATGGGGAAGCGTGTCACGCGCAATGCACCAGCTGCGCCACGATGTCAACAGCAACGCGTTCTTTGACAAAGCAGAGTACTTCCGTGGTTTAAAGGAAGCTGAGGAGAAGTAACGAGTAATAAATACGCTCCACGTCACGCCCTGGTCTGCCCATCACCGGCTCTCATTGTCACTTGTATGAAGGATAACTTGAAAAGAAATCCAAATTATGAAGCAGTGTGGGGTTTGCAAAACGAACCAATGTTAGCAAACGCCATTTTAGAGTCGATGCTGGGAGGCCCGCTGACGAACGTAGGACGTATCGAGATCTATCGCCTCATCGCGCGTCTCTATTTAGATACTGACTCACACGAAGCCAGGTTGGGTTACGCGACGACTGCAGCAAGAAGAGGTGAAGGTGGAGCTTTGGTGTTCATGGATGCTCTCGCATGGTACAAAGATCAGGCTGTGGAACTGACTCCGGGATCTAATCGCCTCGAGGAACACATTCGCACTCTGCGGCGCTTTGAGTGGGCGCGCGCCGCCTGCGAGGCTTGTGACTCGTTGTGAGATCTACCTACGTCTCAAACAGCTCGCCCTGCAATCATCAAAGATAGCTATCTACTAGAAGATAGACAGGAAGCCGCCATCGCTACGTCGCTGAGAGTTTTCAACGCCGGCCCCATACGGTACAAGGCCATGCATGTGAGCGCTATTTCGTGGCTAGAGACAGCGCATACGTCTCGTCGCGAGTGTTGGACTCCTTCGACAAAAAGTAAGGGTACGTAGCCGCAAGAGACCGTCTCTGCACCTCCCGGTAAGACGCGTGTCTCATCTGCTAGACACCTGAGTAAAGCGCCTCTCTCTTCAATGGAGGCAGGTGACGACCACACGGCCCATGTTTTAGGGCTCTGAGTGATTGCTTGCTCTAGCTGTTCAGCTAGGTAGCCATACCGTGAGTCAGTCCAAGTCGCAGTGAGGTCAGCTTCATGTCCGATGCGTTCGATCCATTGTACTAGCTCACGTATTTGGCGCCCTCGCACCAAGTAGGAAGCAACGGGAGCACAGAACCTTCCGTACATCTCAAGTGGGGATCCTTCGTCGCGTGCTTTAGGGAGCAGGTCTGCTTGCACAGCAAAAGCGTCGCGTAGCAGGTCCTCTGAGCCAGATGTTTTACGGCCTCTCCACATGAAAGCATCCCACTTTACAAGTTCAGAGAATTTTGGCGAGTCAGTCTCTAACAATTCAAGCAACGGGATCAAGGAAGTTAAGGCCTTTAGTTCGCCTAAATCTTCTCGTCCGCCGCAGTGTTGGCAGGAGGCGAACGTCGTGGTTATTGCTTCTTCTAATGTGATCTGCTTTAACGTGGAGTCTGCTACGCAACCGATCTGTGAGTGGATCTCCTCGCCTTTGCTCCAGACATCAACAAGTAATCCCGGGTCGCACTCAGGTAACTCGTAGCCAAGTCGCGCAAGACGTGCGAACACATCAGTTAGCGATGTAGAAGTTTCTAAAGTGCTCACTCTTAGTACGGTCCGCACCAAGTAGAGCTGCTGCCTTTATCTAGAAAAGAGCAGAAGCTGAGAGTGTTTAGGTGTTGTCAGAGAGATAAGCCTCAGCGTGGAGCTCTGCAAGCTCTTCTACGCCTGAAATTCTGTCTTCTTTGACGTGTTCCTCGAAGTTCATTAAACGCGCCTGTGCCTGTACGTCGCCATACGCTGTCTTTTTTACGTCTTCAAACATGACGCCTCCAAGTCCGGAGAGGACTCCGACAGCTCCTGTTTGAAAGTCCATGAGTCGAGCTGTTGATCCGATGAACACCTGGCAGCCAGCTGTGAGCATTGCTGAGAGAACCTGCGGGTTCGGATCAGAGTTTTTGATCGGTATGCCATGTGATGCTAGATGTGAGTAGAAAGAAGGATCGAGTGGGCTGTGGCGCCCCGGGTGGTGGTAAGCGATGAGTGTTGTACCGATTGCTTTCATGCGTGAGTGCTCGTTGAGGACGTCGTCGATGTCGCTTCTTACGCTAGGAGCTGACAAGAACGCACTCGCCCCGCTGTGGGTGAGCTCTTCCAGCTCTGTGTCTGAAGTCCCCCACGGCACTCCTGCGATAACAAACACTTCGTCGATCGCGCAAGCAAAAGTGACGATGCACCTCTGTGCGTGTGTCAGTGACTCTCCGCGCCCGGTTGTGCCGCCCGCGAGTAAAAGTCTCGCGCCCTCGCTGTGTAGCTTCTCAGCAAGTCCGCGTTGTAGAACAGGATCAAAAAGTGTGGGCACTGCTGCTCCTACACCACAAAGTGTAGGCGTGTCGTTAATCGTCATACGCAACACCGTCCAGGTCGGAGCCTGGAAAACACTCTACGGGGATTCACCAGCGAGGTAGAGGGTCTGGACTTTCTGGTAATCCAAGCAACGACTGCAGCGCTCGGTCTACTTGAATCATGCGTGTCTCACCTAGCCGGCAAAGAATCCCAGCACCGCTTGATATGCGTGAGTCTTTGTCGATGCTGCGGATGTGCCCTGTGTCAATAACAGAGTCGGCTGCACCCTCCCACAGCTCGGTTGCGTAAACCATGACTTGGTGCGGGTAGCCGCGCCAAGTATCACCGTTGGTAATGGGCACAACAATTGTTAAAGGTGATCTGGCGTTACCCACGTTGTTTTGTACTACGACGCACGGACGAGTTTTTTGTTTCTCTGCCCCGATAGCGCCACGTAAGTCGACCC
>Ga0102917_1000053_pt1 | contig 37314 bp, 35 predicted proteins | sample Colrivmet1562A02_FD_78201 | JGI IMG/M metagenome (GOLD analysis project Ga0102917, IMG submission 78201) | Estuarine microbial communities from the Columbia River estuary - metaG 1562A-02 | ecosystem: Environmental > Aquatic > Marine > Intertidal zone > Estuary | place: USA: Columbia River...
CTCTGCTCGATGGGGCCGAGGAACATTTCAAACAGGCGCACGGCATCGGCTCCGTACTGGTCCGCCAAGGCATCGGGGTTGACGACGTTGTACTTGGACTTCGACATTTTCTCGACTTCGCGCTCGACCTTGATCGGGCCCTCGGACGGAATAAATTCGGTGCCTGCCCAGCTTGGCATCCAGGTGCGTAGGGCGTCGCGGTCAACTTCGTTGCGCTCATTGACCAGACTCACGTCAACATGAAGCTTTTGGGTGGTGTACTGCCCGGCCAGCTCGGCGCTGACTACGGTCTGTGTACCCTCGATGCGGTGGACAAAGGCGCTGATTCCCTGAATCATGCCTTGGTTCACTAAACGCTTAAACGGTTCGCGGAACCCAATGTGCCCCAAGTCGTGCAGGGCGTGGGTCCAAAAACGGCTGTACAGCAGGTGGCCGGTGGCGTGCTCGCTTCCGCCCACATACAGGTCCACTTGGCCCCAGTAGTCGGCCGCGCTGCGGTCCACGGCTGCGGAACCATTCTTCGAATCCATGTAGCGCAAGAAGTACCATGAGCTGCCGGCCCAACCGGGCATGGTCGTGGTCTCCAGCGGAAGGCCTTCGGCCGAAACCCAGCGCTCCGCGCGCGCCAGAGGCGGCTCCCCGTCCTCGGTGGGCAAATACTTGTCCACCACAGGCAACTTCAGCGGCAACTCATCCACAGGCAGCGCCTCAGGAACCCCGTCGCGGTACGCAATGGGAATGGGTTCACCCCAATAGCGCTGGCGTCCAAACACGGCATCGCGCAATCGGTACTGAACCGTTCGTTCGCCCAATCCGCGCGACTCCAATTCAGAAATGGCGCGATCAATCGCATCAGCAGTCGCCAATCCGTCCAAAAATTCCGACGCAATGGCCCGGCCCGACTTGGCCTCAAAGGCCTCCGTCTGCACGTCCACCGGCTCGCTCGACGCGACCACCTGCACAATCGGCAAGCCCATGGCCTTCGCCAGCGCATGGTCGCGGCTGTCGTGCCCCGGAACCGCCATAACCGCACCCGTACCGTATCCCATCAGCACGTAGTCACTGGTCCACACCGGAATCGGAGCCGCCGTGAACGGATGCTCGACATAAGTTCCTGTGAACACTCCGCCTACGGTCTTCGTATCAGCTTGGCGGTCGCGCTCGCTGCGGCGTGCCGCTCGCTCGCAGTAGGCCTCCACTTCGGCCCGCTGGGCCTCGGTCGTCCACTCCCCGAGCATGGGATGCTCGGGAGCGACCACCATAAACGTGGCGCCAAAAATGGTATCGGGCCGAGTGGAAAACACTTCAAGTACATCGGCTCCGCCCCTTGGCTCGTTAGCTCGTTGGCTCGTTGGCTCGTTGGCTTTTTGGCTCGTTAGCTCGCTAGCTCGTTGGCTCGCTGGCTCGTTGGCTTTTTGGCTCGTTAGCTCGTTAGCTCGTTGGCTCGTTAGCGCGTTGACTTCTTCGCCAACCTTGCTAACCTCGCCAACCTGGCTAACCTCGCCAACCTGGCTAACCTCGCCAACCTGGCTAACCTCGCCAACCTGGCTAACCTCGCCAACCTCGCCGGCGTTGCCCGCGAGCACCCTAAATCGAATCCGAGCCCCCTGGCTGCGCCCGATCCAGTGGCGCTGTGATTCTTTGATGCTGTCGCTCCAGTTCAGCTCTTCGAGGCCGTCGAGCAGGCGCTGGGCAAAGGCACTGATGCGCATCGACCACTGAAGCATGGGCTTTTGCACGACGGGATGGCCGCCGCGCTCGCTGAGGCCGTTGACGACTTCGTCGTTGGCCAGCACGGTTCCGAGGGCCGGACACCAATTCACCAGTGACTCGCTGCGGTAGGCGAGGCGGAAGTGCTGCAGCAGCGCTTCGCGCTGCGCCGCATCCATGGCAACCCATTCGGTCTTGGTGCACTCCGGTTCGCCGTGGCATGCGGCGTTCAAGCCTTCGGTGCCCCGCGCGTTCAAGTGCGCCACCAGCGTTTCGATCGGCTCCGCGCGCTCGCTTTGTTTGTTGTACCATGCTCCAAACAGCTGAATAAAAATCCACTGCGTCCAGCGGTAGTAGTCGGGGTCGCAGGTTTGCACCTCGCGACTCCAGTCAAAACCCAGTCCGAGGCGGTTCAGTTGCTCGCGGTAGCGCTCGATGTTGACCTCGGTCGTGACGGCGGGATGCTGGCCGGTCTGAATGGCGTACTGTTCCGCCGGAAGGCCGAAGGCGTCAAAGCCCATCGGGTGCAGCACGTTGAAGCCCTGATGGCGCCTAAAGCGGCTGACGATGTCGCTGGCGATGTAGCCGAGCGGGTGTCCGACGTGAAGCCCAGCACCTGAAGGGTAGGGAAACATGTCGAGTACATAAAACGGATTCCGATCCGACGGAAAATCCGCGCGGTACACGTTTAAATCGCGCCATAACTGCTGCGCGCGGGCATCCCATTCGGTAGGTCGGTATTCCATGGGTGCAAAAGTAGCCTCGTGCCTCGGATTTCGCGTAGATTTGCCCCATGGCTAAAGCACAAGGAGAAGAAGCCTTCAACAAACGTCGCGTGCGCTTTTCGTATGCTGGCGTCGTACTCAGCATTGGGCTGGTGCTGTTCTTGACGGGAATCATGGCCACCTTGGCCTACCAATCAAGGGTATTGACGGACGATCTCAAAGAGAACTTCACGTTCACCCTCTTTCTCAAATCCGACGCAACCCAAGAAAAAGCCGACGCCTTCATTAAAGAATGGTCTGACGAACCCGAGATCCGCAGCTTGCGTTTTGTGGGCAAAGAAGAAGCCGCCGAGCAGTTTCAGAAGGACCTTGGCGAAGACTTTGTCGACTTTCTCGGATTCAATCCCTTGAGTGATGCGATTGATGTCAAGCTGAAAGCGGATTTCGTGAGTCCCGACCAGCTCGCCAAGCTTCAAGAGCGCTTTCTCAAGGCTTCGATTGTCGAAAACCTGGTATACGACCGCGACCTTGTTTCGGTGATTCACCAAAATGTAGGTAAAATCAACACCGCGATGCTTGCTGCGGTAGCCATCTTGCTGCTTGTCAGTCTGATGCTGATCAACAACGCACTGCGTCTCGCGATATATGCCCGTCGATTTACCCTTAAAACGATGCAGCTGGTCGGGGCAACCAAGTCGTTTATTCACAAGCCGTTTCTGAAAGAAGGTCTAATTCTCGGTGCCCTGGGAGGACTGACCGCGGCGCTGCTCTTGGCGCTCACCTTCGCCTTGCTCATTGGTGAATGGCCACGACTGGCCACAAGTTTGACATGGGGCCTATGGGGCGCTTTGGCCATGGCCCAAATTCTCATTGGAATCGCACTTACCACGGCATCTACGGCCTTAGCCGTTCGCCGCTATCTCGCTTTGAACACCAGCCAACTCTACGAACGATGAAGACCACTTTTCTTTTTCAGCGCGGCAACTACGTGCTCATGCTCGCCGGATTGGCCCTGATTGTTTTGGGCTTTGTGCTCATGTCGGGCGGAGGCTCTGAAGATCCCAACGTCTACAATCCAGAGCTATTTAGTGCGCGTCGCATTGTCGTAGCTCCGTTTTTGATCGTACTTGGGTTCGCCGTCGAAGTGTGGGCCATTATGCGCAAACCCAAAGCGGAGTAATTCATGGATTGGCTAAGTGCAATTATCCTCGGAATTATCCAAGGTCTTGCGGAATTTTTACCGGTTAGCTCTTCGGGCCATCTTGAGCTTGGACGCAGCTTACTAGGGATCGAGCTTTCAGGCAGTAGCGGTTTACTATTTGTGGTGACCGTGCATGCGGGGACTGCCCTTGCGACTGTCGTGGTGTTTTACAAAGACATTGTCTCGGTAGTCCAAGGTCTCATCAAGGGACATGAAGAGGACCGCCGCTTCGCGGGGTCCATCCTCGTGTCTATGATTCCAGCAGCATTTGTAGGGCTCCTTTTTGAAGATGCCATTGAAGGTCTTTTTGAAGATTCTACGCTACTCGTCGGAGCGATGCTCGTCATCACCGGCCTGCTGCTGCTCATGGCCGACCGCGCCAAAAAAACCCATAAAAAGGTGTCTGTCGCTGACGCGTTCGCCGTGGGAATTGCACAGGCCATTGCCATTCTTCCCGGTATTTCGCGAAGCGGAGCTACCATCAGCACGAGTGTGCTTTTGGGAATCGACCGTGAGCACGCTGCACGCTTCTCATTTTTGATGGTGGTTCCTTTGATCATGGGCAAAATGATTTTGGATGTCGCCGATTTGGCATCAAATCCCGGATCTTCCAACGAGCCTTTGCTTCCTTTGGTGGTCGGATTTGCGGCGGCGTTTGTGACGGGACTTTGGTCGTGCCGCACCATGATTCAACTTGTCAAGCGCGCCAAGTTGAAGTACTTTGCCTACTACTGCTTTGCCGTAGGGACGGTTGCCAGCGTGTGGACCATCCTCAGCTAAGCATACCTGCGGACCTCGACGAGGCCCGAGCGGGATTTTGGATCGCGGTCGATAAACCGCTTGAATGGACGTCGTTTGACGTGGTTGCCAAGGTCCGCAACGCCCTCAAGAAGCGCTACGCAACCCGAATCAAAATTGGCCATGCGGGTACGCTTGATCCCCTGGCCACTGGGATGCTGGTGCTTGCCGTCGGGCGCGCTACCAAAGACATCGAGTCGGTGATGGCGGGTGCCAAGACCTACACCGCCACCCTCAAATTGGGTGCGGTTACCTCGAGCTACGATGCGGAGACTCCGGAGCAACCCACAGGTCACCCCATACCCGAGCTTACCGAGGAGTTGGCTGCAGCGCTGACGGCGAAGTTTACGGGAGAGGTACTGCAGGTTCCGCCCCTATTTAGCGCATTAAAAATCGATGGGGCGCGGGCCTACGACTTGGCCCGAAGCGGCAAGACTGCCGAGATCAAAGCCCGCCCCGTGCAGATACACCGCTTAGAAATCTCGGCGCTCGTGCCCGACGTGTGGGAACTCACCGTGGGCTGCGGCAAAGGGACGTACATCCGTTCGCTCGCCCACGACATTGGTCAGCATTTGGGTTGCGGAGCCTACCTCACGGCCTTGCGCCGCACCGAGGTGGTTCCGTTTGCGACGATGTTGTCACTCGATGAGGTACTAGCCGCGGTTCAGTCGTCATAGCGAGAGGTCCAGAGGTTTTCGCTGAAGTTCTTTGCGCGCGAAAACCCATAGAGTGCGGCCATCGCTGAGGTGGCGAAGAGTAGGTAAAAAAAGAAGATTCCGCGCACAAAGCCTGAATGGGCGCCAATTACCGATTCGGGCACGGCCAAGGCCACTGCCGCACAGAAGACTAAGATGCTCTGCATCATGGTTTTGAATGAGCGCAGGGGGTACATCACCACGCGGCGTAGCGGATTCACTTCACCGCCCCACTTGTGCACGAGGTAGTGGTAGCCCCCTCCCAGTTCTAGTAGTAGCAAGGGATCCTTGTCTTGGTAGGTCAGGCGAAAGAGCGATGCGGGAGCCACAATTTTGTAGCCGTTCAAACGGGTACCGGCCGCGGCGTCAAGTCGCTCCATTGCTGCGACGGCTTCGTACGGAATCTGCCCCGCGAAGTGGTTGGCGTCCAAAAAGCGCAGGCGGTATTCGACACACAGCGACTTTAGATGGTCTTCGTGGACGATGCGGTCGCGCACCATCGCCTCGAGCGGAAGCTTACCCTCGCGCTGAAAGGATTCTGCCAATTTGCTGCGCTGCGCCTCATCGCTGGCAAGCCATTGTTCCCAAGCCTTGGCATCGCTCGCGCTGCGGCTTAAAAGTGTGCGTTCTAAATCCGTTCCCATAGTGTGAAAATAACCGCAAAGAGGTAATTGCGGTTCACACTTGACAAGGCCTAGTTCAAAAGGGTACCTTTGCCCCCTATGAAAATGAAGCTCTCCCACTTTGGCTATGATTTGCCAGAAGCGCAAATCGCGCAGCATCCTGTTGATTTTCGCGACGACGCGCGGCTGATGGTGGTGAACCGAGAGTCCGGAAGCATTGAGCACCATCACTTTCGCGATCTGGCGAATTTCTTTGTACCTCGTGACCTTCTGGTAATTAACAACACGAAGGTTTTTCCTGCCCGAATGTGGGGCAATAAAGAGAAGACCGGTGCTTTGATCGAGGTGTTCCTGCTTCGAGAACTCAATGCCGAGAGCCGACTTTGGGACGTGCTGGTGGATCCCGCCCGCAAAATCCGAATTGGAAACAAGCTCTACTTCGGTGACGACGACAGCCTAGTGGCCGAAGTCATTGACAACACGACGTCGCGCGGACGCACGCTTCGCTTCCTCTTCGACGGAAGCTACGAAGAGTTTCGCCTGAAGCTCAAAGAAATGGGTGAGACTCCGTTGCCTAAGTACATCACACGTCCCCTAGAGCCTGAAGACGCCGAGCGGTACCAAAGTATTTTTGCCAAAGTCGAAGGTGCAGTAGCAGCTCCCGTAGCCTCGCTGCACTTCAGTAAGAATTTGATGAAGAAGCTCGAAATCAAGGGCGTCGACACCGTAGAAATGACGATGCACGTGGGACTTGGTACCTTTCGCCAGGTCGAAGTCGAGGACCTTTCGAAGCACAAAATGGAGTCCGAGCAGTACTGGATTTATCCTGAGACAGCGGAACGCGTGAACCAGGCTAAGGCTGAGAAGCGCAAGGTCTGTGCAGTGGGCACGAGTGTCATCCGGTCGCTCGAGTCGTCGACGATCACGGACCACCGCATCAAGTCGGGCAACGGCTGGACTTCAAAATTTATTTTCCCTCCGCACGAGTTCCTCGTGGCCAACAGTTTGATCACCAACTTTCACGCACCCCAGTCCACGATGCTGATGCTCACCGCGGCCTTTGCCGGCTACGAGCTGACCATGGACGTGTACCACACGGCGGTGAAAGAGAACTACCGGTTCTTGAGCTACGGTGACGCGCTCATGTTTATTTAAGCACTGAGGCTACGATCAAAAAAAAGCCGACCATTGGGTCGGCTTTTTTTGTGCTCGGGGTTCTTTAGCGGCCGCTGCCCATGAGGTAGCCCACCTTGAGGCCCATAAAAATTCCGATGTTTTGGTACCGGCTGTCCTGGGTTTCGTCGATGTACGCGAGGTACAACTCTTGACCCGTATTGGGGTCAATGGTGTAGGTGGTTCCGACAATTGGGTAGTTGACAAAGCGATTCGATACACCAAAACTCAAATCCACCAAAAATCGGTCGCTTGACCGAATGTGGTAACCCATCATGATGCCTTGATCAAAGTTTTGCTTAAAGCTGGCGATAGGACCATTTACACCATCAAACACTTTATTGTAGCGACGGTTTTGAATGAATGCGCCGAGGTAAAATCCGTCGTCGTATGAGTCACCGCCAGGGAATACCTTGAGATTCAGCGTTTGACTCGAGCCCGGCCGAACGCGGCTGTCGGCAGTATAAAAAGAGTTACTACTCCACATAATGGCCTCATCGACAAATGCGTCGATCGTGTTGTGGAGCGTGAGGCCGAGTCCAGCTTCGACGGTAAAGTAGGGACTGAGGCGCTGTTCCACTGAAATCGGGTAGTGGCCCGAGAAAAATGGCGTCACATTGAACTTCACGGCGGTTGGGTAGCGCGAAATCATGCGGTTTCGATTGCGGGTTGTATTCGCAGAATTCGAAGAAGTAGAGCCGTCCACGCTGTAGCGCTTTACGGTGACTTGAGCCGTGGTGTCGACCGCAACTACGGCGGCCAATGCGAAAATGAGCGTGCGAAAATTCATGGCATAAAGATAACGGACATGCTTTAGGCAAAATTCTTGCCACTTTGAAATGCAGTAACTTTGACCAATGAAGCGAATTATCCTTTGCATTTTAGGAGCCGTAGTGCTTTCCACCACCATATCAGCTCAAAATTCCGAGACGATTGAAGTCCGTTGGAGCCGTGGCTACACAAATCGCGAAATCCAGCTCGACTATGTGACCAGCTTGGATTCCGCCAATTTTATGACTTACGGGAGCACGTCGCGGTCCCTGCTCCGCAAGGCCAAGTACTTCTATGCTCGCTACGACCGTCAGTCCATGGGACAGTTGTGGCAAGTCGAGGAGGTTATTGACAAGTACCGCGATGCCCCGTTGAGCTTTCACAGTATGGTGACGTTCGGTCAAACCACGTATGTGTTTTACCAAGCCTATTCGAAGGCGGACGACGTGCGCTACGTGCTTTTGCGCACCATTGATGCCGACGGCAACATTTCGGACTTCATTGAACTTGATCGCATTACGGCGAAGCGCGCATTCATGGGGGACTTTAAAGTGAGCTGGAACTACAATGCCACGAGCTTTGCCGTGGTGAGCTTTCCCGAGGAGGACCGCAAAGAGGACGTCCAAGTTGAGGTTAAGCGCTTTGACCGTGAGGGCAATCCGTTGGGCGGAGCATCTGTGAAGTTGGACTATGCGTCCCGCACGGTCAGCATGATGGATGTGGACTACGCGATCAACGGGGACGTCTACATTCTGGCCGCCCGCCGTCCAGATCGTGCCAAGAACGAAAAGCGTCAGCTTTTTGCGCCCAATCAAGAGTTTTTTATTCTACATGCCGACCCAAGCGATGAGGTTTTTCAAGAAGTTGACCTTGGACTCAAGGACAAGTTTGTGGTAGGCGGAATCGGTGTGGAGGCCGACCAAATTCCGGGCAAAGTAGCCATCAGCGGAATGTACTCGGACAAACGTTATGGTTCAACTAGCGGTATGTTCTACCTGACCCTCGACCAGACTACGATTGAACCATTGACATCTGATTTCATGAACCTTCGCGACTTTGACTACATCAACGACGGTCGCAAGGATGGCTCGGCTCGGGCCCGCCGAAAGGGCGAGGCGAACGAGTCCTATGTATTCCGCGGAATGGTTCCTCGCGAAGGTGGCGGTAGCCTCGTACTGATGGAGGACTACGACATGGTGGTTGTTACCACCCAAACCCGCAACGGGACCGTGACCACCTATTACTACTACTACGACAACATTTGGGCGATGATGGTCGACGCACAAGGTGAAATTGAGCGTGTTTCTGTGATTCCCAAACAGCAGTACTCGGTGAACGACGGCGGAGTCAATTCTGGATTCCTGCTCGTACGCGACCGCGAGAACTTTCAGTTTTTGTTTAACGACACGCGCGGAAACGACCAGCGCTGGGCCAAAAATCAAGCGCCCAAGCGCATGGCTGCCGCCCGCAAAGCCAACCTAGTGCAGGTTACGCTCAAGCCCGACGGAACGCTTGTCTACACTCCGCTGATCGATAACCGCAAAGAGAAAGCCATCTTGATGCCGCGACGCGGTCGTTCGTACTTGGGAACCCCAGGAGAGGCGGTGATTCCCGGTGCTAAGCGCGGAAAATGGGTGTTCATGAGCCTTCGCCCTGAGCGCAGCTAATGTCAGCGAAGCCCGATTTTCGAAGCCTTCGGCGCGAGGAGGTTCGCGCACACTTTGCCGCGTGGGGTGAGCCCGCATACCGCGCTGATCAGGTCTACGACTGGCTGTGGGCCAAGGGCGCCCAAAGTTTTGACGACATGTCCAACTTGCCCAAAACCTTGCGGGCTAAGTTGGCCGAGGAATTTGAATTCCGCCCCCAGCGCATTGAGTCAGTGCAGCGGTCCAGTGATGGGACGCTGAAGAACGCCGTGCGACTTCACGACGGGTTGGTCGTTGAAAGCGTGCTGATTCCGACCGAAAAGCGAATTACGGCCTGCGTTTCGAGCCAAGTGGGTTGTGCCATGGGCTGCGCGTTTTGCGCCACGGCCCGCCTTAAGCGCATGCGCAACCTCGAGCCCGACGAGATCTACGACCAGGTGCGGGCCATTCACGAGCAGGGGACCACTGAGTTCGGTCGTCCGCTGACCAACATCGTCTTTATGGGCATGGGCGAACCACTGATGAACTACAAAAACACGCTCGAGGCCATCGACCGAATTACCTCGCCCAAAGGGCTGGGGCTTTCGCCCAAGCGCATCACCTTGAGCACGGTCGGATTGCCGAAGATGATTCGCAAGCTTGCCGACGACGGGGTGAAGTTCAACCTCGCGGTTTCGCTGCATTCCGCGCGCGACGAGGTGCGCGCCCAAATCATGCCGGTGAACGACGTGGCTCCGATTGCAGAGCTTCGTTCGAGTCTGGAGTACTGGTACGCCGCAACCAAGCGCAAGGTCACCTTCGAGTATGTGGTGTGGCGCGACGTCAACGACCAGCCCGAAGACGTGCGGGCCTTGGTGGAACTGGCCAAGCGGGTTCCGTGCAAAGTGAACTTGATTGAGTACAACGCCATCGGAGACGAGCGCTTTCGCCAGGCTGTGCCCGAGGCCCTGCAAGCCTACGTCGACGGACTGGCGCGCGTCGGAGTCGTGGCCAAGGTCCGCCATTCGCGCGGCAAAGACATTGATGCCGCGTGCGGTCAGTTGGCGAACAAAAAGCTTCCGGCCGAACTTACCTCAATTGACTAATGCCAAATGCGGCACGGAGCCGTGGGTGCTACCTTTGCAGCTATGACCAAATCAGCAGTTCTTGAGGCGCTTCAGCAGGTGACCAACGCCAGTGGCAACGGACTCCTTGTCGAATCCGGACACGTAAAGAATATTCAGATCTTCGGCGGCGAAGTTGAGCTGGATGTGGTGAGCGACAGTGCTGCCCTCGCTCAAAAAAAACGCCTTGAGGTAGACCTTATGAAGGCGGTGCATACGATTGACTCCAAAGCCGCGGTCAAGGTGAACATTGAGGTGCGCACGCCGGCTCCGACCGAAAATGCCAATGTCCTGCGCGGCAAGCCGATTCCTGGGGTCGAGCACGTCATCGCCGTGGCCTCGGGCAAGGGTGGAGTAGGGAAGTCGACGGTGACGGCCAACCTTGCGGTGTCGCTGGCTGAAATGGGCTTTAGCGTGGGTGTGGTCGATGCGGACATCTACGGTCCGAGCATGCCCATTATGTTTGACGTGCAGCACGCCAATCCGGGCGGAATCGAAGTCAACGGCGTCCGCAAGATGGACCCGGTCGAGGCCTACGGCGTGAAAATCATGTCGATTGGGTTCTTTGCCGGAACCGACCAAGCCGTCGTGTGGCGCGGCCCGATGGCTACCAAGGCCCTCAACCAAATGCTTCAGGAGACCCATTGGGGCGAACTCGACTTTTTGCTGGTGGACCTGCCTCCCGGCACGGGCGACATTCACTTGAGTCTCGTTCAGGCCTTGCCCGTTACCGGTGCGGTCGTGGTAAGCACACCCCAGGCGGTGGCGTTGGCTGACGCCCGCAAAGGAGTGGGTATGTTCCGCATGGACGCCATTCAGATTCCGGTGCTCGGAATCGCCGAGAACATGGCCTACTTCACGCCGCCGGCACACCCCGACGAGCAGTACCACATTTTTGGCCGCCACGGCGCCCGCAACCTCGCCGAGCAGCTTGACGTGCCCTTTCTAGGGGAGCTTCCGCTGGTGCAGAGCATTCGCGAAGCCGGTGACGTGGGTCGCCCCGCCGCCCTTCAGCAAGACGGTGTGGTTCGCGATTCATTTATCGACTTGGCCCGCAATGTCGTTTCGGCACTGGCTGACCGCGTTTCAAACCTTCCGCCCACTGAAGCTGTGCGCATCACGACCATGGCCGGGTGCACAACCACCAAGCGCGACGTATGAACCTCGAAGACCGCATCGAAAAGGCGCTTGCTGAAGTGCGACCCTTCCTCGAGAGCGACGGGGGCGGAATCGAATTGGTGAAAATCGAGGTTCCGCGCGTGTTTGTGCGCCTGTTGGGAGCCTGCCACGGCTGCAACGTCAACCAAACCACCCTCAAGCTCGGCGTCGAGAACAGCGTTCGAAGTCACGCGCCCGAAATCGAAGAGGTCGTTGCTTTGGATCATGCGTAGCGTCGTCGTTCTGCTTGCGGGCGATTCCGGGGACGGAATCCAGTTGCTCGGAGGCCAAATCGTGCGCGCAGCGGCCCAGTCGGGCCGCGACGTTCGGACGTTGTCGGACTTTCCGGCCGAAATCCGCGCTCCACAGGGCACGGTCAGCGGTGTTTCAGGTTTTCAGTTTCGCATCGCGTCCGATGCCATTCACGATCCCGGCGCGCGCGCCGACTGCCTCGTGGCATTCAATGCGGCCGCCTACACGAAGTATGCGAGTCAGCTCAAGCCAGGTGGCTTACTACTCGTGGCCTCAGAGGGATTTGACGCGCGAAGCCTTGCGCTGGCGAAACTCGCCTCCGACTCTGACCTGTTGTCGGCGGCCCGTGAGCAATTCAGGGTGCTCGAGGTTCCGGTTAAAGACCTAACCCTTGGCGCATTAGCAGAGGTTTCGCTGGGCCAACGCGACAAAATGCGTGCGCGCAACATGCTGGTGCTCGGAATCCTCACCTGGATGTACAGTATGCCGGCTGAAGTGGTTGAAACCGAACTCCTCGCTTTGTTTCGCGGAGACGAGACCAATATTTTGGCCTACAAGGCGGGCCTCAACTTTGCAGAGACCCTTGAGGTTCAGGACTACCGCGTAGAACTGGAGCATCAGGGAGTCGAGCGCGGAACCTACAAGACCATCAACGGTTCGCACGCCGTGGCTCTTGGACTTGCGGCAGCGGCCCACCAGCTTGGGAGGCCGATGCTCTATTCGAGCTACCCGATCACGCCGGCTTCAGATATTTTGCACGAGTTGGCCAAACTTCAGCCCGAGCACGTGACCGTCTTTCAGGCCGAGGACGAGATCGCCGCGGTAACCTCTGCCTTGGGCGCTTCATTTGCGGGCGGATTGGGCGTGACGGCATCCTCGGGCCCGGGATTGAGCCTCAAAGCTGAAGGTCTAGGCTTGGCGGTGATGACCGAATTGCCTCTGGTACTCATTGACGTGCAGCGCGGCGGACCATCGACCGGATTACCTACCAAGACCGAGCAGAGTGACCTAACCCAGGCGCTTCACGGTCGGCATGGGGAGGCTCCGCTGCCTGTGTTGGCTGCGCGCAGTGCCGCCGACGCGTTTGATACGACGCTTCTCGCGGTGAAGATCGCGGTGGAGTGCATGACGCCGGTCATCGTGCTGTCGGACGCCTACATTGCCGGAAGCGCTCAGCCTTGGCGAATTCCTGATATCGGCGAGCTGCCGAGCATTACACCGCCCCGCGGTTCCGCTGGTGAAGACCCCTATGCCCGCGACGCCCACGGCGTGCGCCCCTGGGTGACCCCCGGAACCCCCGGCGGAGCCCACCGCATCGGCGGGCTTGAAGGCGAAGTCGGGACGGGGCGCATCAGCTATGAACCCGCCAACCACCAAGCGATGGTCACGGCCCGAGCCGCCAAAGTTGATGCCGCAGCTCGCCTTTACGGACCCCTCGAGGTGGTCCAGCGATGCCCAGAAGCCGACACCTTGGTTCTAGCATGGGGCTCGACCTACGGGGCTGTGCGCAGCGACGTGGAACGCCGTGCCGCGGCGGGGCAGAATGTGGACTACATCCACCTGCGCCACATTCATCCCCTTCACCCGGACCTCAAGGCAACCGCCGACCGCTACCGCCGTGTGGTAGTGGTTGAAATGAACGAAGGCCAGCTCGCACACCACCTGCAGGGTCTTTGGGCGCGCCGCGTGGAATCCGTGTGCAGAACCACCGGACAGCCGTTTACCACTGAAGAACTCGCTGAGCTATGGAACTGACCGCCAAAGACTTTCAAAGTGCTGAAGAAGTTCGCTGGTGCCCCGGTTGCGGCGACTACAGCATTCTGAAGCAGTTCACCGAGGTGCTTGCGAGCACGGGGTCTGATCCCGACCGCACCGTCGTAGTGAGCGGAATCGGCTGCAGCAGTCGCTTGCCCTACTACGTCGACAGCTACGGAATCCATTCGCTGCACGGCCGCGCCCCCGCGGTGGCCACCGGAATCAAGTTGGCGAACCCCGACCTCGACGTCTGGATTATTACCGGCGATGGCGATGCGCTGAGCATTGGAGGCAACCACCTCATTCACGCCCTTCGCCGCAACCTCAACGTGCCCATCTTGCTGTTTAACAACGAGATTTACGGGCTGACCAAGGGTCAGTTTTCGCCCACGAGCAAAGAGGGTCAGGTCACCAAGTCGACCCCCCGTGGAAGCGTCGACCATCCACTGAATCCGCTTACACTGGCACTTGGAGCCGGTGCGACCTGGGTAGCCCGAAGCATGGACCGCAATCCAGCCCACCTTCGCGACCAGCTCGCCAAGAGCCAGGCCCACCAAGGTTCTGCGCTGCTCGAAATCTACCAAAACTGCAACGTCTTTCACGACGGTGCGTTTGAGGTTTGGACCGACAAATCCACGCAGGCGCTGCATTCTGTATTTCTTGAGGCGGGCAAACCCATTGCCTGGGGCGGAACCGAGCCCACCCACGCCCTCGCGTGGAACGGAGGTCGGCCCGAAATCCGTGAGCTCGGATCCGAATTCAGCCTCGCGGACGCTTGGGTGCACGACCCCTCAGATCGTCTTAAAGCCTTTGCCCTCGCTGCACTTGAAGGCCCGCTGCGCCCCTTTGGAGTGCTCTATGCCGCCGAACGTCCGGTCTTTGCGGCGAGCCATCAAGCCGGGACCCGCCCGCTTCACGATGTACTGCATTCCGGCCGCACCTGGACGGTAGAATAGTCGGCCGCTGCCGTAGGTTTGCAGACCAAATACTACGAACGAACACACATTCCGCATGGGACGCGCATTTGAATACCGCAAGGCTCGCAAAATGAAGCGTTGGTCCTCGATGGCCAAGGTTTTTACCCGCATCAGCAAAGACATCATCATGGCCGTCAAAGAGAGTGGCCCCAACCCTGAGGCCAACTCGCGCCTCAAGGCCTTGATGCAGAATGCCCGCGACGCCAACATGCCCAAGGACAATGTCGAGCGCGCCATCAAGCGAGCTACGAGCAAGGATCAAGCGGACTACAAGGAGATGGTCTACGAAGGCTACGCTCCGCACGGAATCGCCATTCTCGTCGAAACTGCCACCGACAATGCGACCCGCACCGTCGGCAACGTCCGCTCGTACTTCAACAAGTACAACGGAAGCCTCGGCACCAGCGGTTCCGTCGAGTTTATGTTTGAGCGCAAGTGCAACTTCAAAATTCCCAAAGGCACGATCAACCTTGAGGAGTTTGAGTTTGAAATGATCGACTTCGGCGTCGAAGAGCTCTTTATCGAGCACGACGAGGACAAGAACCTCGACACCATCTTCATGTACGCCCCGTTCAGCGAGTACGGTGCCATCACCAAGGCCCTCGAAGAGCGCGGACTCGAAATCTTGACCTCTGGGTTTGAACGCATCCCGATGGACACCAAGACCGTGACTCCCGAGCAGCAAGCTGATGTTGAAAAGCTCCTCGAGCGCATCGAAGAGGACGAAGACGTTCAGGCGGTCTACCACACGATGGCAGGTTAACCATTTAATGGTGACTGCGGTCACGCGCAGATTTGTGCAGGTGGCGGAATTTTGCCTCACGTAAAAAATCAAGCTATGACCATTAACGAAGCCATTAACCATCCCAGTGTGACGATTATCGACGTGCGCAGCGAAGGCGAATTCGCCGGCGGCCACGTGAGCGGATCGGTAAACATTCCACTTCAAACGGTTCCAGACGAGGTTGAAGCCATCAAGGCAATGCCGCGTCCCATCGTTCTGTGCTGTGCTTCGGGCAACCGCAGCGGCCAGGCCCTCATGTACCTTCAAACCCAAGGCCTCGACGGCCTCTACAACGGCGGCGGTTGGGGACAAGTCCAAATTCACAAAATGTAATTGAGGCCATGTTTGGATTTCTAAACAAACTGTTTGCTCCGGCCGAGGACCCCAAAATATGGGTGGCCCGTGGAGCCAAAATTATTGACGTGCGGAGCCCCGGGGAATTTGCCTCAGGCCACGCATCCGGGGCTGTGAATATTCCGCTGGATCAGTTTGCGACCCAGGTTCCGAAAAAATTCAAGGACACCAACCAAGAATTTGTACTTTGCTGTGCCTCGGGCAACCGCTCGGGAATGGCCAAATCGATTATGGAACAGAAAGGATTCACTCGCGTACTCAACGGCGGACCATGGACGCGCCTTCGCGCATTGATTGTCGGACTGCTGGTATTCGCGTCATCGGGAATCATGTCAGCCCAAAACCTTGACGTGGCGAGCTTTGAGCGCGAGTCCAAAAAGGGAATCGTAGTAGACATTCGCACCCCAGCCGAAGTGGCGGACGGAATGATCGCCGGAGCAAAGCACATCGACTTCTATGATGCAGCCTTCATGACCAAGATGGCAGCGCTCGGCAAAGACAAGCCCATTTATATGTACTGTCGATCGGGTGGTCGCAGCGGTCAGGCTATTTCGAAACTGAAGGCGGCTGGTTTTACCAAGGTATACCACCTTCAAGGCGGAATGGGAGCCTGGATGGCTGCCCGCAAACCGGTGGTCAAGAAATGAACGCGAAGTTCAACGAACTCGTTGGTGGGGACGACCCCGTCCTCGTAGATTTTTTTGCAGAATGGTGCGGGCCGTGCAAGAGCATGGCTCCCATTCTGGTGGAACTGCACCGACTTATGGAGGGGCGCCTTCGCATCATCAAAATTGATATAGACCGCAATCCTGCGGTGGCTCAGACCTACCGAATTCAGGGTGTGCCCACGTTGGCACTCTTTCGCAATGGAGAGGTGGTGTGGCGCCAGTCGGGCGTAGTTCCGGCAGCCGCGCTTCAGCGGACGCTCGAGCCCTTCTTGAATCGCTGATTCGGCGCCTGAACGGCAAATGCCGTCGGGTAGCGAGCCCGCCACTTGCGTAGGGCGTATTCGGCCTCGAGTCGGCTGCCGTAGATGCCCACAAATACTTTGAATTGGGGCTCGTCAAAGTGAAGTACTACGGGAACCTGGGCTCCCACTGAGTCGGTGAGTCTCGCAAATACCGAATTAGCGTCGGAACGCCGTACAGCATACACTTGAACACTGTAGCGCTCGGCACCCTGACTACCGCTTGCGTTTCGTGCGGATTTTTGGGCGGAGGCACTGGCTTCCCAATAGGAATGCAATGCCTCACCGCGGCCCGTAACAACCGAGTCAGAACCATTGAGGTGCAGTGCGAGAATCCAAGCAATCATAAGCGCAAAAGTAGCGGATTTTTTTGAGGGTCCACTTGAGATGCGCGCTTGTTTAGAATGGATTTAAATTAAAAATGCGGATGTCGGGAATAATTATGCCCGACCTCGTTCTGTCGTACTTTTGCCCTGCCTTAAAAAGCCACAGATTACCATACAGTATGCGCATGCGTTTCTCACCAATTGCTTCGCTGATTCGACGCTCGTTTCTTACGATTCTGTCAATCAGTGTCTTAAGCATATCTGCCTCGGGCGAGGTCAGCGCCGAAGCCGGCAAAAAACTCTTTAAAGCGAATTGTGCGAGCTGCCATAAGCTCGACAAAAAACTCGTAGGGCCCGCCCTCGGAGACGTTACCCAACGTCGTTCTGAGGAATGGCTTCTCAAGTGGATTCGCAATAACGCGGAGTTCCGCGCCTCAGGCGACAAGGATGCCAATGCAATTTTTGAAGAATACGGAGGTTCGGTGATGCAAGCCTTCCCGGCTCTTACCGACGACGACATCAAAAGCATTCTCGCATACACGGTTGAGGGAGAAAAAAAGGCGGCTCCTGCCCCTGCGGCTGACGCAGCTGCAGCGCCAGCTGCGACCGAAGACGCATCTTCACCGTGGCTCGTGTACGTGCTCGGTGGCTTCCTTCTGATCAATTTGTACTTGCTGCTCCGTGTTCGCAACACGCTGAAGCAGTTAAATGGAGAGGATCCAACCAACCTTGTAGAGGACCTTGGGGTGTTCAGCCGGATTTTGGTGGCAAACAAGCGCTTCATGACCTTCTTAACTGTAGTTGTGGCCTTGGCCTTCTTGTATTCTCTGTACAGCTTCCTCATGGGGGTAGGTATGGAGCAGAACTACCAGCCCGCCCAGCCGATTGCGTTTAGCCACAAGATCCACGCAGGTGACAATGGTGTGGATTGCAACTACTGCCATAGTAGTGCGCGCCACAGCAAGCACTCTGGAATTCCTTCGGCTAACGTGTGTATGAACTGCCACATGTACATCGACGGCTCAGAGATCGTTGATGCTGCCGGTAATCCAAAGTATGGAGGTGAGCGCTCTCCCGAAATTGCCAAGATTTACGCTGCCATTGGATGGGATCCAGAGGCCCGCACCTACATCGAGGGCTACGAGCAGAAACCGATTCAATGGGTCCGTATCCACAACCTTCCTGATTTGGCCTACTTCAACCACGCCCAGCACGTATCTGCAGGACAGATCGAGTGCCAGACGTGCCACGGTCCGGTACAAGAGATGGAAGAGGTATACCAGTTCAGCGAGCTCACGATGGGATGGTGTATCAATTGCCACCGCGAAACCGAAATCAAAGGCGACAACGGCTACTATGCGGGTTCGATTGATGGTTCCGCCTCAATTAGCGACCGCCTTGTCGATCGCTTCCACGATGAAAAAATCACGGCTGCTAGCATTGGCGGTCTCGAATGCGGCAAGTGCCACTACTAAGCGAACAATCCTATGGCAAGTAATAAAGTGTACTGGAAGAGCTTCGACCAGCTCGCGAACACCGAAGTGTCGCAGCGTTTGGCCGAAAACGAATTCGCGCAAGACATTCCGGCCGACGTCTTTTTGGCCGACGAGCGCAGCATGGAAGCTCAGGCGAGCCGCCGTGACTTTTTGAAGTTCTTGGGCTTCAGCACCGCCGCTGCAACCTTGGCGGCGTGCGAGCAACCCATTATTGAAAGCGTACCCTACGTGGTGAAGCCGGACAGCCTTACTCCAGGCGTTCCTTCGTTCTACGCCACGGCCTACACGGACGGACAGGACTACGCTTCAGTTTTGGTAAAGACTCGTGAGGGTCGCCCCATCAAGATTGAGCCCGGTGACGCTGGCCGTTTCAATCGCGGAACCAATGCCCGTGCACAAGCTAGCGTGCTTTCGCTGTACGACTCAGCTCGCCTTCGCGGTCCCGTTCTGAACGGAAAAGAGAGCGATTGGTCGACCGTTGAAGCCTCGTTGAAGAAGGCTGCCGATGCAGCATTGGCTCAGGGAACACAGTTCGTCCTTTTGACCTCAAGTGTGTTCAGTCCTGCGCTTCAAGCGTCGATTGAGCGTCTGCGCCAAGCGTATGCCAACTTTCAGCACGTCGAACTCGACGCGGTTTCTCAGTCCAATAACTTGGACGTGTGGGAATCCCTTACCGGTGTTCGCGCCCTTCCATACGTTGACCTGACCGCTGCCAACCTGGTGGTGTCGTTTGGTAGCGACTTCTTGGGTAGCGGAATGGCCCAGCAACTAAGTAGCGATTATGCTACGCGCCGCAAGCCAGGTAATGGCATGCTTCGCCACGTTGAGCTCGAGAGCAACCTTTCGCTTACTGGCTCTAACGCTGATAAGCGTGTAAAAATCAAGCCATCTGAAGTTTCAGGTGCGTTGGCCTACCTCGTGAATGAACTTGGAGGCTCTGCATCTAAGATTGCCCTTCGCGACGACCTGACCAAGGCCCTCAAGACGGTGGCAGGTGAACTAAAGGCCGCCAATGGTAAGGCCGTTGTTTTGGTCGGCGGTGACGACGCCAACCAAGCGAAGCTTTCTGCTGCGCTCAACGCATTGGTCGGAGCCTTCGGCGCTACACTGCGCACCGACAAGCCCGTATACATCCGCCGCGGAAACGACGCGCGCGTGGCCAACCTCATTGGTGACCTCAAAGCAAAGCGCGTAGGTGCCCTTTTGGTGGCCGGAACCAATCCGGTCTACTTCCGCCCCGACTTTGCAGAGGCGATTAAGGCCGCAACCTTCAGTTGGGCCCTTACTGACCGCATGGACGAGACGGCGCAACTGTGCACGGCTGCGGCTCCGGAGCCGCACTACCTCGAGGCATGGGGAGACTTCCGCCCGGTGGCTGGCGAATACACTGTGGCTCAGCCCACTATCAAGAATCTGTTCGACAGCAAGGCCCTCCTTGAGGTCCTCGGAGCCCTTTCGGGCGACAGCCGCTCGGCCAAGGACCAAGTTGCAGCCTCAGCCACGGCGATGGGCTTGAACTGGAATCAAACCCTGCATGATGGCGGTGCTGCCGTTGCTTCAGGTTCAGTTGCCGGTGCTTCAGCGGGAGTTGCCGCAGCACTCGCATCAAGCGCCAAAGTTGCCAAGCCCGCTCAAGGAATGGAGCTTGCCTTCTACGAGAATGCAGTGGGCGCGGGCTATCAAGCCAACAACCCTTGGCTGCACGAGCTACCAGATCCTGTGACCCGCCTCACGTGGGACAACTACCTGACCATGGCCGCCGCCGATGCGTTGGCTCTTGGTTTTGAGAACGAGACGAACAGTGACGGTTCACTTGACGGAAGCTACGCAAATGTGAAAGTGGGCAAGCGCGTTCTCGAAAACGTTCCGGTCTTCATTCAGCCCGGCCAAACGGCAGGTACCGTAGGTCTGGCCTACGGCTACGGACGTACCGCTGCTGGTAAGGTTGCCGACGCCATGGGCGTCAATGCGTATTCCCTTGGGGTGACTACCGGTTCCGCAAGTGTTGAAATCAGTAAGGCTGAGGACATGCACGAGTTTGCTACGGTTCAGCTCGGCCATACCATGATGGGACGACGCATTGTCAACGAGGTGAGCCTCGCGGACTTTATCGCCGATCCGAGCGGAGCGAGCTGGAACGAGAAGCCGACCTTCCACACCATCGACGGAATGATGAACTCAGAGGAAGCCAACCTTTGGGCTGACCACGACCACGAGACGATGCACATGTGGAACATGAGTATTGACCTTAACAGCTGTACGGGTTGTGGCGCGTGTGTCGTAGCCTGCCACATTGAGAACAATGTTCCGGTTGTGGGCAAGCAAGAAATTCGCAACCTGCGCGACATGCACTGGCTGCGCATCGACCGCTACTACAGCAGCGACATGAGCAAAGAGCGGGCTGAAGATGAGAACATTGGCGGAATCGAGATGTACGCCAAGATGGAGGAGCCTTCAGAGTCGCCTTCAGTGGTATTCCAGCCCGTGATGTGCCAGCACTGCAACCACGCACCCTGTGAGACGGTGTGTCCAGTGGGAGCTACCGTGCACTCGCGTGAAGGCCTTAACCACATGGCCTACAACCGCTGTATCGGTACACGCTACTGTGCCAACAACTGTCCGTACAAGGTTCGCCGCTTCAACTGGTTCAACTACATGGCGAACGAGCAGTTTGCCGACGTGAACCCCGCGCAAGACGACTACGGCCGCATGGTCCTCAACCCCGACGTGACCGTTCGTTCACGCGGTGTCATGGAGAAGTGCACGATGTGCATTCAGCGCGTCCAGTATGCCAAACTCGAGGCCAAGAAGGCCGGCCAGCCGGTCGCCGACGGAGCCTTTACCACTGCCTGTGCGGAAGCATGCGACAGCGGAGCCATCACGTTTGGCGACGTCAACAATGCGAAGAGCGCTGTGCGTGCCGCCAAATCGGACGCCCGTGCGTACCACCTCCTCGAAGAAGTCGGCACTCAGCCTTCAGTATTCTACATGACTAAAGTTCGCAACGCCTAACCTGTTATGCACTACGAATCTCCTGTACGTCAGCCGCTTATCCTAGGCGATAAGAGCTACAACCAGATTACTGAAGACGTTGTACGTCCGATTGAGAATCCCGCTCCCCGTTCATGGTGGATGGTATTCAGCATTGCGCTGGTCATGTTCCTTTGGGGCGTGGGTTGCCTTGCCTATACCGTCGGAACCGGTATCGGTGTCTGGGGTCTCAACAAGACCGTAGGCTGGGCTTGGGACATCACCAACTTCGTATGGTGGGTCGGAATCGGCCACGCCGGAACCCTGATCTCTGCCGTACTGCTGCTGTTCCGCCAGCGCTGGCGCATGGCCATCAACCGTTCGGCAGAAGCGATGACCATCTTCTCGGTTATTCAGGCAGGTTTGTTCCCCGTTTTCCACATGGGCCGTGTATGGATGGCCTACTGGGTTCTTCCCATTCCCAACCAGTTTGGCTCGCTGTGGGTGAACTTTAACTCACCGCTTCTTTGGGACGTGTTTGCGATCTCGACCTACCTGTCTGTTTCGGTGGTGTTCTGGTACGTCGGACTTATTCCTGACTTCGCCATGGTCCGCGACCGCGCAGTGAACCCAGTTCAAAAGCACATCTACAAGATCCTTTCGTTCGGATGGGGTGGTAAGGCCAAGGCTTGGCAGCGCTTTGAAGAAGTGTCTTTGGTCCTCGCCGGTTTGGCGACTCCCCTGGTACTTTCGGTACACACGATTGTATCAATGGACTTTGCCACCTCGGTGATTCCGGGATGGCACACGACCATCTTCCCTCCGTACTTCGTGGCGGGCGCCATCTTCTCTGGTTTTGCCATGGTGCAGACCCTTTTGCTGATCGTGCGCAAGGTGTTCAAGATGGAGGATTACATCACCGTACAGCACATCGAAATGATGAACATCGTCATCATGGTGACCGGTTCGATTGTTGGTGTGGCCTACATCACCGAGCTGTTCATTGCCTGGTACAGTGGCGTGGAATACGAGCAGTACGCGTTCTTGAACCGTGCTACCGGACCCTACTGGTGGGCCTACTGGTCGATGATGACGTGCAACGTGTTCAGCCCGCAGTTCATGTGGTTCAAGAAGCTGCGCACCAACTTGGTGTTCACCTTCGTGATCTCAATTGTCGTGAACATCGGAATGTGGTTTGAGCGCTTCGTCATCATCGTGACCTCGCTGCACCGCGACTACCTGCCTTCGAGCTGGTCGATGTTCTCACCTTCGTTTGTCGACGTGGGCATCTTCGTGGGCACCATCGGATTCTTCTTTGTCCTCTTCTTGCTGTACGCCCGCACCTTCCCGGTAATTGCTCAGGCGGAACTCAAGACCATTTTGAAAACTTCGGGCGAAGCCCAGAAAAAACACCACAGCGACCATGGCGCACACCACTGAGCCTACCCCGGTAGTCCGCGCGTTGTACCACGATGACGACGTGCTCATCTCGGCCGTGAAGGAGATCCGCGCGGCCGGATACAAGATTACAGAAGTGTACACGCCCTTCCCGGTGCACGGACTCGACAAGGCCATGGGCCTTAAAGAGACCCGCATCGCGATGGCAGCGTTCATGTACGGCCTGCTCGGTTTGACCGTGGCTGTGACCTTGACGTGGTACATGATGATCAGTGACTGGCCTCAAAACATTGGTGGCAAGCCCAACTACAACTGGGGCATGAACATGCCGGCCTTTGTTCCCATCTTGTTTGAGTTGACCGTGTTCTTCGCGGCCCACTTGATGGTGTGGACCTACCTTGTAATTAACGGTTTGTACCCTGGTGCGGACGCTCAGAATCCAGACCCCCGTACCACCGACGACTACTTCATGGTAGAGCTTCCTGCGGCCGACGGCCTTATGGACGTCCTCAAGAAGTCGGGTGCTGTTGAAATTGCTGAAGCCTAAGCGATATGCGTATTAATACTCTTCTTTGGGTTGCAGGTAGTGCGGTAGCGCTGACCTCATGCAACTGGGATAAGTCCACTCCGGGCTACACCTACATGGACGACATGTACCGCTCACCGTCGCACCAGACCTACGAGCCTGGAACGGCCAAGGAGCCCGTCGAAGGCACGGTCCCCCGTGGCTACGTGCCCTACACGATTCCGAATAGCAATGAAGGCTACGCTGCTTCGCGTGCCAACACGGAGGTTCCAGCTATGTATGCTGCCCTTGATGCGGAATCAGGGAAGCAGTTGTACACGCAATTCTGCTCGCACTGCCACGGCGAAAAGGGTGACGGTAACGGAATCCTTATGCAGCGCGAAAAGATCTTGGGTATCCCAGGATATGGTGTAGATAAGCTTCCAGACATCACTCCCGGAAGCATCTACCACGTCATCATGTACGGTAAGAACAACATGGGAAGCCATGCCTCGCAGCTCAACTATGATGAGCGCTGGAAGATCATCAAGTACGTATGGAAGCTTCGCGAAGACCAAGCTCCTGGCGCGGCGGCTCCAGCTGCGGACACATCGGCTTCAGCTCAACCTGCTGCCTAATTTATTAGCCTAAGAAGACATGTTTGTATTTACTTCCAAAATGAAATTGCTCGCAGGGTCGCTGACTCTAGTGGGTTTGGTGTTCTTGCTCATCGGCTTTAATACGGACTACTCGTCGCACGCGGCAGAGGGTCACGCAGAAGCAACTTCTGTTGCCGCTCACGCTGATGACCATGCCGAGGTGGCCCACGCTGGTGAAGCAGCTCCTGCCACTGAAGAAGCACCTGCAATTGCAGTGGCGCATTCCGAAGAAGCAGTCGCGGTCGCCATGGCCGACGAAGCCACGCATACTGAATCGGCTCATGCTGAAGGGGTTCATGCCGAAGGCGACCACGTTGTTGAAGGAGTCGCTACGGACCACGCTGCCGAAGGTAGCGAGGCACACCCGGCTGAAGGCCATGACGAGCACGCTGCTGAAGGCCATGGAGCATCACACGACCTAAGCGCCAACCGCCCATGGGCTGCGTTTTTGGTTAACAGTATTTTCTTCTTGGGTATTGGCATCGGGACCTTGTTCTTTCTCGCCATTCAGTACGCCGCCCAAGTGGGTTGGTCTGCTGGATTGATCCGTGTCTTTGAAGCGGTTTCGATGTTCGTGGGTATTCCACTTCTCGGAATCCTGTTTTTGGCCGTTACCGGAGGAATGCACATGCACCACCTATGGCATTGGATGGCCGAAGGGATCATGGATCCGGCAAGTGCCAACTATGACCCCATCATCGCGGGCAAGGAGGGCTATTTGAATGTGCCATTCTTTACGATCCGCACGCTAGCCTACTTGGTGATTTGGGCGGGAGCCGCCTACCTGCTTCGCCGAAACAGCCTTCGTGAAGACGCGTTGCCCGCTGGACAGAATTTGTTCTTTACGCAGCGCAAATTGGCGGCTACGTTCATTGTACTCTATGCCGTGACCTCATCTACGAGCGCATGGGATTGGGTGATGTCTATTGACACCCACTGGTTCTCGACGCTCTTTGGATGGTACACCTTTGCCGGCATGTTCGTAACTGCCATGACCGTGCTCAACTTGCTGGTGATGTACCTGCGCATCAACAACCACCTTCCGTGGATCAACGCCAACCACCAGCACGATCTCGGTAAGTTCATGTTCGCGTTCAGCGTGTTCTGGACCTACCTGTGGTTCAGTCAGTACATGCTCATTTGGTACTCGAACATTCCTGAAGAAGTAACCTACTACTTGCCACGCTTCAAGGGCGAGTACAAGCCCTTGTTTGTGGCCATGGTTGCGATGAACTTCATCTTCCCCATTTTGGTGCTCATGTCGCGGGACGCCAAGCGCATCTTCGGATTCATTGGTTTGGCTGCGTTCTTTGTCCTGGCAGGCCACTGGCTTGACCACTACATCATGATTATGCCTGGTGCTGTGGGCTACGACTACGGATTTGGTTTTGCTGAATTGGGTGGAATCTTGTTTTACGCTGGCCTCTTTTTATGGGTGACCCTGAGCCAGTTGGCGAAAGTTCCCCTCAAGTTGAAGAACCACCCGATGCTCACTGAAAGCGAGCACTTCCATCAATAATCGGACGCCCGAAAAGAAACGTTTATGTCTGGAACTATGACCCTTATCGTCCTCGTGCTGGCCGTGCTTACGGCACTTCAGCTCATTCGCATATTTGAACTTTCGTCCAAAGCACGCAAGCGTGCTGAATATGAGATTACGGATCAAGACAACAACAACCAAGGTTGGTTGATGCTGCTTTTTGGAATCGGCTTGATGGTCTCCTTCTTTTGGATGCTCGCTTCTTGGAGTAAGTTGATGCTTCCGAAGTCCGCATCAGAGCACGGCAACGACATCGATAACCTGTTCAACATCTCGATGTATGTCATTATGGCCATGTTTGTGGTCGTGCAGCCCATTCTATTCTACTTCGCGTGGAAGTATCGCGGTGCCTCAAATCGCAAGGCCACCTACTACGAGCACAACAACCGACTAGAGTTTATTTGGACGATTGTTCCGGCACTCGTCCTCGCCGTTCTCATCATTTACGGAATGACCACGTGGTCAAAGACGATGAACCCCAAGAACGAGCAAGAGCCAATGGTGATCGAACTCTACGCGCAGCAATTCAAGTGGACCGCGCGCTATGCGGGAACTGACAACAAGCTTGGATTCGCGAATGTTCGATTAATCAAGGACGCAAATGTTCTTGGCGTCGACACATTGGATGCATTGTCAGCTGACGACAAGGTAACTACCGAAATCCACCTGCCCGTTGGACGCCCTGTACTGTTCAGGTTTCGTTCGCAGGACGTGATTCACTCCGCCTACATGCCCCACTTCCGTGCACAGATGAACTGTGTTCCAGGAATGACCACTCAGTTCCAGTTTACCCCGACGGTGACCACCGCAGAAATGCGACAGGACGCCGAAGTTGTAGGTAAAGTGAAGCGAATTAACGACATACGCACCGCGAAAGGTGAGGAGGCGTACGCCTACGACTACATCCTATTGTGCAACAAGATCTGCGGTTCCGCCCACTACAACATGCAAATGAATATTGTGGTAGAGACCGAAGCAGAATACCAGAAATGGCTTGCTGAACAAAAGACTATTGCTGAATTGTTGTAATACCTGAAACGAACGACGAATATGGCTGACCACGCACACGACCACGCGCACGACGCGCACGACGATCACGAGCACCACACCGAGAACTTCTGGACGAAGTACGTATTCTCTATGGACCACAAGATGATTGGGAAGCAGTTCCTGATCACGGGTATGTTCATGGGACTCATTGGGGTGTTTATGTCCATGCTCTTTCGCCTTCAATTAGCATGGCCTGGAGAAAGCTTCCCGATTCTCGAGACATTCTTGGGTAAGTGGGCTCCTGATGGAGTGATGGACCCCAACATGTACCTCGCCTTGGTGACCATACACGGAACCATCATGGTATTCTTCGTTCTGACCGCGGGCCTCAGTGGAACATTCTCGAACTTGCTTATTCCGTTGCAAATTGGTGCCCGCGACATGGCTTCAGGCTTCTTGAACATGCTGTCGTACTGGTTCTTTGCTGCGTCTTCAGTGGTGATGGTTGTTTCACTTTTTGTTGAGACGGGACCTGCTTCGGGCGGATGGACCGTGTACCCTCCATTGAGTGCACTTCCGCAGGCTATGCCGGGTTCTGGCGCGGGCATGACTCTTTGGCTCGTTTCTATGACTCTGTTCATTGCGGGTTCACTGCTTGGTTCGTTGAACTACATCGTGACGGTGATCAACCTTCGCACGAAGGGCATGAGCATGACGCGCCTGCCTTTGACCATCTGGGCCTTCTTTGTGACCGCAATCCTTGGTGTCCTTTCGTTCCCCGTTCTGTTGAGCGCTGCGCTGCTTCTAATGATGGACCGGATGCTCGGCACCTCGTTCTACTTGAGCGACATCATGGTAGCGGGCGAGTTGCTCGGCAATCAAGGCGGTAGTCCTGTGCTTTACGAACACTTATTCTGGTTCCTTGGTCACCCTGAGGTATACATTATCCTTCTGCCTGCACTCGGAATCACTTCTGAGGTGATTGCGACCAATTCGCGCAAGCCGATTTTCGGATACCGTGCCATGATCGGTTCAATCCTCGCAATCGCCTTCCTTTCGTTCATCGTGTGGGGTCACCACATGTTTGTAACGGGTATGAATCCGTTCCTCGGTTCGGTGTTTACGTTCACGACGTTGTTGATCGCCATTCCTTCTGCGGTAAAGGCGTTCAACTACATCACCACGTTGTGGAAGGGTAACATCCAGTTCACCCCCGCGATGCTCTTCTCGATCGGTCTCGTGAGCACATTCGTAGCAGGTGGACTGACGGGTATCATTCTGGGTGACTCTGCCTTGGACATCAATGTGCACGATACCTACTTCGTGGTAGCGCACTTCCACATCGTAATGGGTCTTTCGGCCATTTTCGGAATGTTCGCTGGGGTGTACCACTGGTTCCCCAAGATGTACGGCCGCATGATGAACAAGTCAATGGGCTACCTGCACTTCTGGCTGACCTTTGTGAGTGCCTACGGGGTATTTTTCCCGATGCACTTCACCGGTTTGGCTGGCTTGCCCCGTCGCTACTACAGCAACGCGGAATTCCCCATCTTCGACGAGCTTCAGGACATCAACGTGATCATCACGATGTTTGCTATCGGAGGCGGAATTGCCCAATTGATCTTCATCTTCAACTTCTTCTACTCGATGTGGCGCGGCCCCAAGGCTCCACAGAACCCATGGAAGTCAAATACCTTGGAGTGGACAACCCCTGTGGAGCACATCCACGGCAACTGGCCTGGTGCCTTGCCTGAAGTGCACCGTTGGGCCTACGACTACAGCAAGCCTGGTCACGACGAGGACTTTGTGGTGCAGACGACTCCGTTGAAAGACGGCGAACAAGCCCACTAAGCGTTTATAAGTTCGTTGAACGGCCGCCCGGAATCCCCGAGCGGCCGTTTACATTTGTGCTATGGTGGATTTTCTGCATGACGCCTCCACGGCGGGAATGGACGACCGCGAGGCGGAACAGCGGCTCAGGCCGGCGCGCTTTGACGATTTTGCAGGTCAGGCCAAGGTGCTTGAGAACCTCAAAGTGTTTGTTCAGGCAGCGCGCCAGCGCGAAGAGGCTCTGGACCATGTTCTGCTCCACGGCCCACCGGGCCTTGGTAAGACCACGTTGGCGCACATAATTGCGGGAGAACTAGGTTCCGCCCTTAAGCTGACCAGTGGCCCGGTGCTCGACAAGCCGGGAGACCTGGCGGGACTGCTCACGAGCCTCGATGCCCACGACGTGCTCTTTATTGATGAAATTCACCGATTGAGTCCGGTGGTTGAGGAGTACCTCTACAGCGCGATGGAGGACTACCAAATCGACATCATGCTCGAATCGGGGCCGGCTGCGCGTTCGGTGCAGATCCGTTTGAAGCCGTTTACGTTGATAGGAGCCACCACCCGAAGTGGGTTGCTGACGTCTCCGCTTCGTGCCCGCTTTGGAATCGCTGCCCGCCTCGAGTACTACAGCGTCGAACTGCTGTCGACCATCGTAGAGCGTTCCTCAAACATTTTAAATGTCGGAATCGAGTCCGATGCCGCCATAGAAGTTGCCCGGCGCAGCCGCGGAACCCCGCGAATTGCCAATGCCTTGCTCCGCCGCTTGCGCGACTTTGCTCAGGTTAAGGATAAGACAGTGATTGACCTTGAAGTGGCACGATTTGGAATGGATGCGCTCGACGTCGATGCCCACGGCCTTGACGAGATGGACAACCGCATCTTGTCGACGTTGATCGATAAGTTCCGCGGAGGGCCCGTGGGCTTAAGCACACTGGCTACGGCGGTGAGCGAGCAGGCTGAGACCCTCGAAGAGGTCTACGAGCCCTACCTCATTCAAGAGGGCTACCTGGCGCGCACGCCGCGCGGACGAATGGCGATGGACAAAGCCTACAAGCACCTCGGCCGAACTCCGTCGGGAGGTCCTGATTTGTTTTCATGACCCGAACCGAAGCGACGGCGCTGCTCAAGTCCGAGGCCAAGCGCCTGGGGTTTATTGAGGCGCGCGTTGCGCGGGCGGACTTTTTAACCGATGATGCACCGCGTCTTGAGGAGTGGCTCAAGGGCGGTATGCACGGTAGCATGCGCTACATGGAGAATCACTTTGACAAGCGCTTGGATCCGCGCAAACTGGTTCCGGGAGCCAAGTCGGTGGTGAGCCTGGCGTTCAACTACTTTCAAGAGCCTTCAGAGCTCGAGGCGGACGGCCGTCCGCGTGTGGCGCGCTATGCGTATGGCGAGGACTACCACCGCGTGGTCAAGGACCGACTTTTTGAGTTGCTGGACCTGCTGCGCACCGGAGTGGGCGACCTAGACGGGCGTTGCTTCGTCGACAGCGCCCCCGTGATGGAGCGAGCTTGGGCCGAGCGCAGCGGCTTGGGCTGGGTGGGCAAGAATTCATTGATTCTGCGCAAAAACACAGGTTCGTACTTCTTTTTGGCCGAGCTGATTTTGGACTATGAATTTGTCGCGGACCTACCAGTGGCCGACCACTGTGGAACCTGCACGCGCTGCATCGACGCCTGCCCAACGCAGGCTATTGTAGCGCCCAAGGTGGTTGACAGCGCCCGCTGTATCAGCCATGCGACGATTGAATTGCACGGAGCGCTTCCGCGCGAAATGGCCGACGCTCTAAATCCATGGGTGTTTGGATGCGACATCTGTCAAGAGGTGTGCCCTTGGAACCGCCATGCAGAGCCCCACCAAGAGCCCTTATTCAATCCCGGAACCTGGGTTGAATGGTCGCTCGACGATTGGCGAGGCGCTAGCCAGTCCGCATTTGATGCAGCTTTTGGGAAGTCCGCAGCCGCGCGTACCGGGCTGGAGCGCATTCAGCGAAATGTCGTCGCTGCGTTTGGATCCAAAGATCTGCTTACTTAACGTCGATTTGTACGGCCTGAAGGACCCGGTAGGTGCTTCGGTCGTAGGCTATGGCCACCCAATGCATTTGCTGGGCATTCCAGCCCGCATCGAGCGTGGCGGACACGTCGTAGCTGGCGGTGCTTTGGGCTGTGGTGGTTCCGGCTGCCCAAACTTCTTGACCAAATGGTCCCCAGGGGGCGCTGCGAAACACGTTGAAGTGGACGTAGTTCGCGTCACGGGTCTGGTCGGGCATCAACTGTGGAGATACGATACCAGATTCCTTGAGGTAGACGGCAAGTCCAACCGCATTGGTCTGCGGGGCTTGGGCGCGAAGCTCGACCCGAAGGGTTCCGACCCGAGACGTAGAGTCAAAGCCACTGTACGCATTAAAAAGCACCTCAGGGGCCAGCGACAGTTCAGTGGCTGCTAGGGCCGTCCACGAACTGTAGGTTTTCAGGTGGGCGTTGGTGGAGTAGTCCAGTCGATTCACCATTCCCAAGGGTAGGCCCCAGACGGTAAAAAAGCTAGCGAGGTCATCGCCGTCGTCGGTCGTGAAGTCGGTGGGGTAGTCCGCCGATACGGCCGTAAAATTGGCTGGTCCGGCGTGGATAGCAAGTCCAATCACTTTGGCCGAACCGTAGAGGCTATCAAGTTGCTTGAGCACTTTCGAGGCCTTCGGGCAGTTCTTGCATTGGTGGCCGGTGAAATCTTCAACGAGCACGGCGCGTTCGGTTTGAAGCACGGTGTCGCCATTGGCCTCGGTGGATCCGCCTCCGTTGGGGTTGCGAAAGGGTTCGTCGATGTAGTCGCACGACGCGACCGCAGCGAGTGCCAGGGCGGCGAGAAAAAGGTTCCGCATTAGAATTGAGTCGTTAGCGATAAACTGAGGCCGTTGGACGGCGGAACCACACGGCACACCCCACCCACACAGAAAATGCCCTGCTGCTGGCGGCCGTAGCCGAGCTGCACGCGCGTTGGGCCGTCAAAGTGGACCACCGACACGAGCGGATAGTGAATGCGGCGGGACTCCGAAGGGTGGCCGTAGTTGTAAATGTCTTGTACCGCAAGCACCCAGTGCTCTGAAATCGTCCATTCCGCCAGCGCCATGGCTAAACCACCGCGAAAGCCTTCGCCGCCCGACCACTGGAACTCGGTGCGCAGGGTTTGGTGGCGGGGCAGGGCGAACTGCTGTTCCCAAACGACGGCTGGCACCACCAAGACGCTGTCGCTGTCGGGTGCGTCAAGAATTGCATAGTCGTTGACCCCGTCGGCGAGCACCGACTTGTTGTATACAAAGCGGTAGGCGGTCAACTGGGATTTGTACTTCGAGCTGAACTTGCGGCTGATTCCGAAGTTGATGTCGCGGAAGTACGGGATTTCACCCCAAGCGAGGGCGTCGGTCACGTAACCCTGCGTGCCTTTGTCGCCAAAGCTACCGTCCTCGAGGGGGCGGCGGTCAATGCTCTGCGAGGCGGCGATGCTGAGGGCGAGTTTGGTGCCGTACTTGCCTCCGAGTTTGGTCTTTTTCGGAATCAGGTAGTTGACGTCGAACTGGTAGCCCATCTCACCGTTGATTTGGGTCGCATAGGGGTAGAGAGCGGGGAGCGCATAGGTGTGAAGGTTGCCCGTGGGCGGAATGAAATTCACCAACGCATCAAACTGCTGGGCGTTGCGGTCGGAACGAAAGCTGAAGTTGTCGATTCGCTTGACGGTTCCAAGAACGCCCAAGCCTTTGCGGCTGTAGGTTGCCGTGGCGACGAAGGCCTCACCGGGCTTGTAGATGTAGCCGTTGTCAAAGTTGGGGTCATTGATCTTGTACGCGTACTCGGCCTTGAGGTCAATTCCGCGGTAGTTTGCTCCGAGGCGGTAGGCCCACGAGCCCACGTTGGCAGGCAGGTTCAGCAATGGGTCGAATCCCCGCTGGAATTTTGAGATAAAGCTCGCCCCGAGGTTGATGCCGAGACCCATCTTGTCCAAGGCCGGAACCGCTTCGCGCAGTGCCCATTCGGCGTCCGTTCCGCGAAGAATTCCGTCGCTTTTAGCGAAGTACACCCGCTGGCGTCCAATCACACCCTTGAGCGTAAGCCCCTTGGGTAGGCGGGCGATGATGCGGCTTCCGTCCATCGCGTTGTCAAGGCCCAGACCGCGTTCTTCATAGGCGCGAAAGACTAAACCTTGGCCGAACTGCTCAAAAAAGTTGCCCACGGTGATGTCAAACTTGCCCTGCTGCCATTGGGCGTAGCGGTACGTGATTCCCTCACCGCGGTATCCGGTCGGGAACCCGAGAATGGCATTTTGGTAGTTCTCGTAGCGCATGCCCATGCGAAGGTTGCCGCGCTCATAGGTAAACAGCGCCCAGCCTTGGCCCAGCGCGCGTTCGTCGGGGTAGTAGTCGCCTGCGGGGTCGAGCACAGAGTCGCGCACATATAGCTGGGCATCCATTTGAACGACGGCCCGAAGGGTTCCGCCCAAGGCGTCGGTCTGGCCCGTTTGCGCTGCGGCGGAACCTGCGGTCACCATCGCCACAATTACTGCAATTCTGCGCATGGCTTACTTGAGCTTGCGAACTTCAGCGACGAGCACTTCTTCTTCGCCCGGAACGTACTTGTTGGCCTGCCACACGACTTCGCCAGCTCCGTTGAGCAAGAAGGTGTGGGGGACGTTGTTGACGCCCATCGCGCGACGAAGGTCGCTGTTTGGGTCGAGGACGACCGTGTAGTCCCAGCCCTGGCCGGCGACAAAGGGTCCAACCTTGGGGCTTGTGCGGGAATCGTCAATGCTCACCGCTACCAACGTGACACCGGTCTCTTCGTGCAGGTCGTCGTAGTACTCTGCCATCGCGTTGAGTTCGTTGATGCAGGGTTTGCACCATGTTGCCCAAAAGCTCACGATCATGGGTTTGCCTTCTTCGCGGAGGCTGCTGAGCTCGGTTTTGCTTCCATCGAGCTTGAGCACGGATACGTTCGGAAGCGATTGCGCAGAAATCAGAGTGGCCGAAGCCACCAATAGGGCGGTGAGCAAGGTTTTCATGTGCTCAAGGTACGCCAGGGCGCGGGGCTTGGCCAAGTCCCAAGGATCCACAAAAAAAGCGCCCCGGCCAAACGGCCAGGGCGCTCAAATAACTTATGCGAATCGCTTAGTGCTGTACGGTAAAGCGCAGGGTCTCAACACGGTCGCTCATCGCAACCTTTACGGTGTAGATTCCGTTGGCAAGACCAGCAACATTGAGGTTCAGCTCGTTCGTTCCTGCGGCAATTGCCTCAGAAGCTGAAAGCACGAGTTGTCCGTTCAGGTTGAATACTTGAACACTTGCGTCACCAGCCTCAACTGCAGATACGAGTACCTTGACGGCGTCGCGGGCTGGGTTCGGGTAGATGTGTGCCTTTGAAAGCTCGAGTTCGTTCTCGCCCATGGCGTTGGTGCCAACGTGTACATTGTCCAACCAAAGGTTGTTTCCGTAGGCTGAGTTGCACTCAAACTTGAAGAGAACTTCCTGACCTGCGTACGAAGCTAGGCTGATTTCGTTCGGGTACCACTGCGTGGGCTGTGGGAAGAAGCGGCTTGTAGCATTTGGAGCTGTAGCCAGCGCGGTTCCAGCCTTGTCGAAGATGTTGGTCCACGAAGCGCCACAGTTGGTTGATACAAAAACTTTCAAACCATCGGCCTCACCGGCGTACGATGCATAGGCATGCTGGAAGCGAAGTTTGTGGTTCGCAGTAATTCCGCCCACCTTAGGGGTGATCAAGCTCGCTTGGTCGCCGGCAGCCATTGTGTAGAAGTCAACCATTAACGACTTAGGTGATTGGCCGTAGCCTCCCAATTCGTAGGTAAGCCCGTTGACATTGGCCTTAGAAACAACTGTAACGAGCGGAGCATCAGACGTGTTGTACGTCATGATGAAGTCCGATGGAATTTCATTGAACGCTGCAGACTCCATGTCTTGCATGTACGGTGCAGGAGTTGGCGTGTTGTTCAAGACTGCAGCCATAACTGGAGCAGACATGTTATTCATTCCGTTGTAGTCTCCTGTTCCGTTCGGAGCAGATACCGTACCCACAATTGAGTTGGCACCTGCAGGAAGCGTCACTTGGGGGAAGCTTACGCTAGCCGTAGCACCAGCTGCGAGGTTGCCCGTCCAGTTTTGAGTCACGGGGGTACCGCCGTTGATGCTGTAGCCAACTACTGCAGATGTGATCGCGAGGCTGCCCTCGTTTTTGATCGTCATCGTTGGAGTAGTGCTTCCGTTGCAAAGTCCTGCTGTAGCGGCAGTGAATCCGGTTACGCCAAGGTCAGGAAGACCAGAAATCACCTGTGGAGTCGTTTTGGCAGCATTCAATACGGACTTTCCTTGGTTGTCTTGAATGAAGGCAACAATAGAAACTTCGTTCAGGTTGGCCAAGTACGCTGGGGCTGCAACTTTGAAGCTGAGCATCTGGGTTTGACCACCGGTCCATGTGTCGGCCAAGGCAGTTCCGCTTTGATTTGGAACCATTTTGCGCATCACTTGGTAGAAGCTGGTTTCGCCGTTTGATCCGGGTGCAGAAGGGTAGTTGATCTCCTGTTCCACAATTGCAACATGAAGTTTCAACGAACCGGCAGCACCTGAGGTAACGGTCGTTGATCCCGCATTGGCGATAAACACCCCAATTTGAATGGAGTCGTAACCTGGAGTCCACTGGTGGCTGGCCGTGATGTTCAACGGAGCCGTAGTGTTGTAGCGGTTATCAATGGTAGACTGCGTCACAATCGTGCCAGGAGAACCAGGTCCGCTACCATCCATTACCGAGTTGGGAACACCCGTAACACCGTAAAACTGAACGCGAGCGTCCACTTCAGTTGGGTTTTGCAGGTACATGGGGTCGTAGCCGGGCCAGCTAACTTGGTACTTCAGCGCCACCACTTTGGTTGGGTTGGCGTCGAGAAGTGTTTTGAGGGCGGGGTTCTGCGAGGCGCAGGGTCCGCACGAAGCCTGAGTGAAGTGCTCTACCAATACCATGCGGTTTTGGCCAAAGGCACTAAGGCTTAATAGTCCGGCTAGTGCCGTCAGCGTAAGGTGCTTCATTTGAAAGGGCTTTAATAAAAGGGTTAAGCGGCCGAAAACTACGCAAAAAATGAACGCGCTCAGCATCATTGCCGCGAAGTCGGCAGCGAAGTACCTTTACCGAATGCAAAAAGTAGTACTTCTGTGCGCCCTTCTGGCCGCAACCGCCGCCGGAGCGCAAAGCCTGACGGTCGCATCCATGGACAGCATTGCCTATGTCAATAGCCACAATGGCATCCAGGCGACGGCTCACGTGTCGGTTACCAATACATCGAACGCAAGTAAGGATTACGTCGTGGTGCGCCGCAAGGTCGGAACCACGGGGTTGGTTGATTCCAACTACTTCTGCTGGGATTTATGCTACCCAGTGTGGGCCAACCAGAGCCAGGGCACAGTGACCATCGGCGCCGGCAGCACGGCAAACGACTTCAGCGGCTACGCATACGTTCGCGACACTTCGGCCAACGGTCAAGACACCATTTGGTACACGTTTATCAACGCTGCCGATGCCACAGATTCCCTTCAGGTTCAAGTGGTCTACGGCTTTAATCGCTACGTGGCTTCGCCTGAATCAGAGGTGCCTGTAATGCAGCTCTACCCGTCCCCTGCGCGTGGCGGAACGCGGATGTTTGGTCTTCCCTCTAACGCCGTGCGCGTCGAGTGGGTGGATGCGCTTGGTCGTGTAGCGTTGACTAGCCCGGTGAGCGCCGACGGCTCGGTGTCTGTTCCCAACCAGCGCGGATTGTGGCTCGCTCGTGTGGTTCTTCCCACCGGTGAACGCACGGTGAAGGTTACCGTAAACTAAGCATACGAATTCGCCCACAACGGCGTTAATAGGGGTATGCTTCACCACCTTCGCGGCACCCTCGTCGAGAAAACCCCCACGCATGTCGTGGTGGAATGCGGCGGATTGGGCTACTTCATCCATATTTCTTTGACGACGTTTGGCCAGTTGCCCGACGGCGGTGAGGTCAAGCTGCTGCTGCATCCAGTGTACCGCGAAGACGCACAGCTCCTGTTTGGTTTTGCTTCAGAACTCGAGCGCGAGGTCTTTCTCATGCTCAATTCAGTTTCGGGCGTCGGAGCCAGTACTGCTCGCGTCATTTTGTCAACCCTTCGCCCCGAAGAGGCGTTGAGCGTCGTGGCGAATGGTGATTCTGGAAGCCTCCAGCGCATCAAAGGAATCGGTGCCAAAACCGCGCAGCGCATCGTCGTGGACGTTCGCGACAAGGCCGTCAAACTGGGCGCCTCGAGCCCACTCTCTGCGTCGGGCCCTTCAGCTCGCCACGAGGCGCTCGAAGCATTACTTGTGCTCGGATTTGCGCGACCTGCCGTTGAAAAAGCACTTTCTGCATTGGCTGCAGAAGCTGCAGATGCCAATGTTGAAGATTTGATCAAACGCGCCTTAGCTCGACTCTGATGAACATTCGTGGGGTACTGGTTGGGCTAGGCTTGCTGGCAGTTCTGCGCCTTGGGGCACAAGACACTACAAGCACGGGTTGGCCGATGCCGGGACTTCCGACTCCCCCGAACTGGAAGACCGAGGTCACCTACGACCCGGTGACTGGATTCTACATCCTGCAGCGCATGGTAGCCGGTGTTCACGTGGGAGCTCCGCGGTACTTAAGTGCTGCGGACTACCAAAAACTGAAGTTTGGTCAGTTGGAATCCGAATACTGGCAGCAGCGATGGGCACAGGGCACCAGCACATCTGCCCGCGACGGGTCAAGCATTGTGCCTGACATGAACATCACGAATCCCGTCCTGCGGGACATTTTTGGTTCGGACCAGCTTGAAATCCGACCTACAGGGAGTGCCGAAATTCGCTTCGGGCTGCGCTACCAG
>Ga0102917_1000060_pt1 | contig 35445 bp, 29 predicted proteins | sample Colrivmet1562A02_FD_78201 | JGI IMG/M metagenome (GOLD analysis project Ga0102917, IMG submission 78201) | Estuarine microbial communities from the Columbia River estuary - metaG 1562A-02 | ecosystem: Environmental > Aquatic > Marine > Intertidal zone > Estuary | place: USA: Columbia River...
CGCAAGACATGATGAGAGATTCAATGGGAGGCATGATGGGTGGTGTGATGGGTGACGCTGTAACACCGCAGCCGAATAGTAACGGTGGTTGGTCTTCTAGCGGTCCTGCGTCAAACTCGCAACCCAGCAAGACTCTGCAGCGCGTTACACGCAAGAGAAAGCAAACTTTGACAAGTTTTTGATGGATGAGACAGTGAAGTTCGAAGCCTCTATCAAGGGTGTGAAAGACCCTGCTGAACGTGAGATGCGTCAGAAGGATTTCCAAGCCTGGCTGCGTGATCGCCAAGCTGAGTTCAACGCCGCGCACTCTTCCAAGGGATAGTTTAAAACCAAGACGCAGGTTCTAGCTATCAAGGTTTTATTGAGGCGCTCACTAGGTTTTATCGAGACGCTCACTAGGTTTTATCTAGACTCGAACTTGCAGCGCTAATAAATGTTTTTGGTTCCGCGAACTCGCCGCCAATCGTGTCTCTCATGTCAAACTATAATGCAAGTCTAGCGATATTCGCAATTTTAACTATCCTGCCTCTTCTAGCGACAGCATCGTCACTGGTGCCTTCTACTTGGAGAGTGCTTAATAACCCAACTGGGACCGGCCTGAGCCTCTGCGCATGTTTGTCGAGCGCTTTCTCGATGACATGTTGGCTCACTTACTCTATACATCAAGGACTACTGATCTCTGCGATCTCTGCTGCGTTCTTCGTACCGTACAGTGCTGTGATGCTGTATCTCTGCGTAAAGAAGGGCGGTGTGCGTGATAATTTGAAGCCTGCTTTCTTTTTGATCGCGGCGGTTCTTGTTGCTGCACTCACAGGAGGAGCTACAGCTGTGGCGTTTGTTCTGGGTTTTGCAACGCTTGCTGAGATCCCGCAGCTTCACGCTGCACTTCGCGGTGATGTCCCTGCTTTGAGCACTTTAGGTTACGGTCTCACTGTACTTCGAACCGTTCCCTGGCTTCCGTACGCATTAGAGCACCATGACATAGCTTTGATTTTGTGGGTTATTACTTGTGGCACTGTGAACGTTGCAATGTTTGTCGCGCTCTTACTCACCAGAGGTGCTCGCCGTCGCGCGTTAGCGTCTGTGACTGAGATGGAGTCAGCAGCCGAGAGTACGACGGACTGGTACGTTTCACCAGCGCTACCAGTAAAGAGGCCTCAAGTGCACGGAGTGTCAGCAGACGTGCCTAGAAAAATCATCAAGACCAAGGTCGCTACTCAGACTGCGTCTTAGTCGGTGTCGCTCACTTCTTCAGGTTGTGGTGTGGTAGTTCCCGGTGTGGCGTCAAAGTTGTAGCCGTCTTGAGGGTTGTCTGCAAACGGCACACCTGCGTCGTCTGCTACAACACGCCAGACGTTGCCATAGCGGTCTTGGAAGCACCAAGCCGGAATGGTCTCTGTAACGCCGTCTTTGGTCAAGGTGAAGCCACAGCGGTAGGCGTTCTCCATTCCGACGCTCTCACCAGCGGTGATTGTTCGGGTGCCTTTACGAATCAATCTGCCAGTATTGTTGATGTTTTTGTAGGAGTCTTGGGCACTCAGCAGACCAAACGCACGCCCTGCCGTCCAGCTTCCGATAGGCCCGCTAGCAGATAGTACGACACCGCCGTCACCGATGACGACAACAGCAAACCCGACGCTCACGGTCTCAGCTCGAACGGATGCTTTAATGTAGCCGCGCCACTGGTCTCTGATACGTGTGTCTATGCTGGAAGGGGCACCAAGTACTGAGAACACTTTTTGAGCAGTGGCTTCCATCGCTACTTCGTCTGGTAAGCTAGCTGACGCTGCTGGGAGCGTACTTCCAGATTGCGGGATGCACACTGCACCCGGGGTGCAGCCCGCAAGAGTACCAGGATCTTTTTGGCGGGAGTTCTCGTATTTGAAGCTGCCAGTTTTGAGAACGATAAGTCCATCACCCTCCCAGCTTGTTGATGTTTCTTTGACTGCTCCAGAGCCGAGTGCTGTGCGTAGTTTCTCAACTTGTGCAGCGTCCGGTCCGCTTTGTTGAAGTACGTTGGCACCACCACTTGGGAAGCTGATTTGTTCAGGGAGTACTTCGAACGCGATCTGCGGGGTTACGTCTAAGATCGCTGGCACAGTCTCTCCGTTGGGGATGGTGTCCTCTGTGTCAGTATTTAAAGACGGGTCTTGTGGCAAAGTGGTGTTGGTTGGTAGACTAGGACTCGAACTCGAACTTGAAAGGACGTTGTCGCTCGTGCTACCACCACAGCTGCGTAGCACCAGTAAGAGGAGGATAAAGATAGGAGCGAGAGCGATCCACGTACTTTTGCGCGTCCCCCAGTAGCGTATATAAAACATCACGCCGGCCACTGTGTTCTGGCGGGTTTCTCTGTCATCATGCCGCAGGTCATCCGTACACCGGGTATACTGTCCAAGCGGCTGAAGTTATCTGCCAGGCTCTTGTGTAGTAACCGATGGTAGTTACAAAGCGCGTAGGGTAAGTAGTGTTCCAGTAGCAAGGTGACACGCCAGGAGTGGCACGAGATCCCCAGTGCCCACTCCAGCCGCTTGACGCTGACTGATAGCCTTCGGTGCGAGATTGCCAGTAGCTCTGCGGGTTAATACCAACAGGACCCCACCCTGCATACCCGGCGCTTGTTCGGCGTTGCATAGCTCTAGTACCGCTGGTGAGGTCGTACCAAGGTGACCCACCCCGCGCGATTGTGGCGTCCCATGCAGCAAAGTCTACTCTGTTGTAGTAAGGGTCTTTGTAGACCGACCCAGCTTCGCTGCAGGAGTTTATCGTTATAGTATTGGTTGCGTTCGAGTAGGTGGTTTCTACCCAGCCGTATACTGCTGATGCGGCGTAGCCTTCGGTCACGGTTCGTGTGTTTGAGTTTGTTGCGCCACCCAAGTCGTCGACTGCTTGTACATACCATGAGTTATTGGAGCCTATATAAAAGAAGGTGCCAGTATACCAGCCAGAGCAAGTAGCAGCCCCGCTCCAACCCCCCCCTCTATTGATGGTCTCTCTCACTACTCCATCAATCACAACCGAGTAGTGGTGTACTTCCTGCGTACTATCAGTCGCCCAGCAAACTCTATGGTTGAAAGTGCTGTCTGCTGGTAAGCCGCCGTCTTCCCATGTAATAGTTCCCATCGGTGGCGCAGCATTAGATGTGGTAGCTGTCCCAGTTGCAGAAGCTGGGCTGGTGTTACCAGCTGCGTCTACAGCTACGACGTAGTACGAGTACGCGGTATTTTGTGTTAGACCCGTCACAGACGCGCTGCGCGACGTCTTGGCGATACTACTGATTATCGCCGTTCCGTCAGAGCGCAGGACTGTAAAACTTGAGAGATCGCCTGGGTCGGTGTATGTCCAAGAGACGTTGATCTGAGATGAGCTGGCTGCAGCCGCACTAAAAGAGCCGGGTGCTGGTGGCGCGCCGTTGGCGCTACCTGAAACAGCAGCAGAAGCGCTTCCGGCTCCAGCGACGTTCACGGCCCTGATACGTACAGAGTAGGCTTGGATAGAGAGGCCTGAGATGGCTTGCGGGGAGGTAGCACCAGAGAACGCGACCCATGTTCCAGAGTCTAGGCTGTACTGGTAGGAAGTGATCGCACTGCCGCCGTTTGATGATGGCGCTGTGAAAGAGACAGAGAGTGCTCCGTCAGTTCCTGTGATGCCTGTGATGGTTGGAGCCCCTGGCACAGAGTAAGCGCTACCTGATACAGCGGAAGAGGCCGCGCTAGGTGCGGCCGCGTTTACTGATCGTATCCGTACCGAGTACGTACTGCCTGCTGTGAGGCCTGTGATGGTCTGAGGTGAGGTAGCACCAGAGAAAGCGACCCACGCGCCAGAGTCAAGACTGTACTCAACCGATGTGACGGCACTGCCGCCGTTTGAAGCGCCAAGCGTGTAAGCAACAGTGAGTAACGAGGAGCCTCCTGTAATACTTGTGATCGCCGGTGCATCCGGAGCAGAGTAGGCGCTGCCAGACACCGCACTAGATGCTGCACTTGTCTGCGTAGCGTTTAAAGATCGTATCCGTACCGAGTAGGTGCTGCCTGCTGTGAGGCCTGTGATGGTCTGCGGACTTGTCGCACCAGAGAACGCGACCCACGCGCCAGAGTCAAGACTGTACTCGACCGATGCTACGGCACTGCCTCCGTCTGACGCTCCAAGTGTATAAGCAACAGTGAGTGAGGCGACACCGCCTGTGATGCCTGTGATTGACGGAGCGTCCGGTGGCGACATGATCGAGAGTGGAGAAGTAGAAGTTGTCTCAGCGCCCCATCCTGTACTGTTGTGTGCAGCAGCAGTACAGGTGTACTCCTTGCCAAGGGTGAGACCCGTAACTGTTACAGGGCTCGCAGTGTTTGTGCTCAAGCGCGTCACGCCGCCGTTTGACGATGTGCAAGTCCCTCTGTAAGAGTCAATCGCTGCTCCTCCGTCGTCTGTAGGGCTGCTGAAGGACATAACGACATCAGTGTAAGATCCGGAAGCCAGTGCTATAGAGACGCTACGTACGTCACCAGGTACGCTCGCGACTCGTGTGCCTACCGGGTATGCGTTGTTGACGGGCTCTGCGACTGTTGGCGTTCTTGCGTCGCATGTTGAACCACCGCATTTCGCTATCCATACGCGAGGAGCACCAGAGCTCGTCACGTAGCCATACACGGCGCGCGTGACGTCGTCACTGCTCACAGCTGAAGCGATGTACACAGTGTCGTTGACGTCGTACACAACAAACTCGTTCGGGGCGCTAGAGAACACTGCGACTCCGGTGTCTAAAGTGACTGTCCACCCGTTTGACCCACTGCTGAGCCCTGTGGCTTCCGCGCCTTCACTCCACGCGCTAGAGACATACGGGGGCAGGTCGTCGACAGCATCGGCTACAGCCTGGGTCCAAGTGTAGGTAGGGTCTGTGAAGTTTTTTTGCTTGTATAGCACCTGGGCTTCTTTGAGCACGCTTGTAGACCGTACGATCATTTTGTTGTCTGCAGCCTTGCTAGTCACAGCACCGTAACCAATGAATGCGATGGTGGCGAGAACACCAAGTACAGCTACTCCTATGAGTAGCTCCACAAGAGTGAAAGTCCGACGGTTTCGCATGGTTAGCACAGTGTCGCGCGGTTCAGAGAAAGCACCTCGCTCGGCGCACTCCTATAGATATTAGGCTCAATCCTCAGATCGTCCCCTGCGGCGCAAAGCACAGCTAACCACACAGTACTAGGCATGGCAAAGACTGACGCGAATCCCCCGATGATGCCGTACTCAAGTGAGTACCACCTGGTAGAGGTAGATAAAGATTATTTCGCACGCGCTGTCAAGCCAAAACAGTTCATTCACATCGATCAGTCAGAGTGTATTCTGTGCGAAGGTTGCGTTGATATATGCCCTTGGAAGTGCATCCAAATGGTCTCTACAGACGCTGTAGCCACAGTTTCTGAAACAGAAAAACCTGGTACAGACCCGCAAGATCACGTCTTGTTTATCATAGACGATGACATCTGCACTCGTTGCACTCTGTGCGTAGATCGCTGCCCTACTGGTGTCATTGTTTTAGGTAAAATGACTGACCCGGCTGCAGATGGTGATCCTCATGCGCGCAACTCAAGTCACGGATACGCGTACGGTCTTCGTCTGTAACAAAACGCGTGCTTGGCGATCACTCGGCGAGATTTCGAGTTTGACGACGTAGAAGTCATAACAATATAAAGACATGGAGTCGTAATGCCGAAACGTCAGTACAAGGTGCTCGTCATCACGAGCATTGAGGTAGAAGCCCTAGACACAGCGGAGGCTATAGAGAAAGCGTATAAGGGTTTTGACAATGTCAAGATTGACGATTTCGAGTTTCAAGTAGAAGAGTGGGACTGAAAAGCTCCACCAGTAAGAATTAAACCAAGAACGCGCCTACTAAGCAAGCAACAAAACTCTAGTAGGCGCGTTTTTTGCGTCTCCGCACCTCCTCTCGTACGCCCTTACTCTGATCCAAGACTATGGGTTGTCCGGCGGGACGGTGTCTTTTATGAAAAAACGCGTTATCGCCACGTCTGTTCTCGCTGTGTGTGTAGCGGTTTCTCTGCAGGCTTGTTCTTCTCAAAAAGAGATCACGTCTGCTACGACGATCCCTGATGATTCTGGTACAACTCTTCCGCTAGCTGTGACGCCATCGACTTCGCCGAAGGAGAATCCTGACTATGTAGCGAGTGTCACTGAAGAGACTGACGAAGAAGTTCTTTCCCGCGTGCAGGCAACTGGTGTTATTCTCCCAGCTGACCTGCGTTTTTTGTTGTTGTCGCACGAGGGTTACGCTCTTGTTTTAGAACCAAAAGTGGGTCCTGGCTATATAGAGCAAGAGGGTGTGTTGTCGAACAAATCTTTCCCAGCAGCCCGTCTCTCGTCTCTCGACTCTCCTGTGTTTTATGCAAGGATTTGGAGCACTGACGATGAGGCGTACTCTGTGTCTCAGACCGTAGCTTTGTTTAAGAATCCGTCTGACGCAAAGCTCTACTCAAAGCGTCTGCTTGAAGAGTTCAAAGCTAAAGGCGTAGTCTCAGACCCGGTAGCTCTTCCGGTGTTGTTCGCGTCTGATGGCCAGGCGTCTCCTGCTCCGCGTTCTTGCCAAGCCGGCGCCGTGGCATCTGACGATCTTGTTGTGGCAGTAACCCTGATCAGTCGCGCGGACTGCTCGTTGCTGCTCTCTCCTTGGGCTCAGTCGCTCTCGAAGGACATAGTCGATACAGCAGTGAAGATCCGCCAGGCACTGCCGAACCTACCAGGCTGAGTGCGATAAAGAACATTAAGCAGTAGTAGCGTAAGCGACACTCAAGTACCATCACTTAGGCTTATGCGTACACGTCGATAAAAGCGGAGTTGTTGTCGTGGAACATTTTTGACGAAGGTGAAGTGTCACGTTGTGGTATATGTGAGGGTTACTAATAAATTAATAACCCCGTGATTGCGTTCATACTCACAACCACTTCGCAAGACTTAAGTCTTACTTCCATCCTAGTATTTCGAAGGCATTACTAGGTTTCAGGGGCTTATGTTTTACCACTCCCCATGATTGTACTCCCACGGCGCGAACACGTCAACGCCACATTCGGGGCAGATGTTGTGCTGATATGCCAGCACAACATCGCATAGTACTCTTGTCATCTTAGACGCGACGCACATGGTCACAAGCACATTATTTGAGACAGAGGGGGACCTTATGAGTCAATGCGGATATCTATATGTAAACGGGCTTCGTGTGCAAAACGGAGAAGCCATGGTGACGCTTGATGGCGAGCGTTTCGCGATCATCCGTGATGGGCAGAAATTCCCAGACAGGGACCGCAGAATTTACGGTGGCATTCGCATGACACCAAAAGCCTTAAAGAAAGAGTTAGACGCAAGAGGCCTTACACAGATAGAGGTTGAAGTGCGTAGCTGGGAGTCGGGTGTCTCGTACAAAGCCATGTTTGACCCGACGTCTGCTCTTGGCAGAAAAGGACGTCAAGGCTCTTACAAAGACACGATGGAGTCGATGAGTCAAGAGGACCGCATGAATGCGGCTATACACCAGCTAGAGACACTGCCTTACTCTACAAAAGCTGGGAAAAAAGAAGCATCGGCCAGGTTAGATCACGCCCTTAGAGTAGTTGGTATAAGTAACGCAGCTCAGCAAGGCCTACTATCTAGAGATATATTTTGGAAACTAGCGTCAGACGATACGTTTAACGCGGTCATGCTTGTCGGTCTTCTTGAGCACCCTCACCGGATCGCTACACGCGGCGTACCTGAAGGGAGCACTTACTGGGGCCAGATTGCTATCCGTAACTCCAGCATGCCACGTCTGCAGGCACTCGTAGCAAGCCACGGCGGCGCTCCTATACACGTCGATATGGTTGCACCGTTAGTGCGCAGAGATCACAGCCTTGTCTCTGATGAGCAACTCGCGGGGGTTTTAAAGAATAATGCGTCATCATCACCCGCTGAGAGAGAGCATGAAGCGGCAACCCTTGCTGCAGTGATCTCACACGTCAGTCACCGCCTGACTGATGAGCAACTCGACCAGGTGTTAAAGAGTTACATCCCTCTTGCGTCGAGCTATCGCCCGGAACCAAGGCTTCTCCTAGCGGCTTATAGCGGGGACTACGCTTTATCGACTGTTGTAAGTGCCTTTAAGCACAGGCTCTCGTCTGAGCAGCTTGATCAGATCGTGTCCACTGGGCCTTTCTGGTGTGTGCCGGCACTTGTCGATGTGTTCTCTGACGCGCAACTTGACCGCATCGCAGAGAATTTTAAAGATCCGATAGGCGTTCAAATCAAATGGGAGTGGGAAACAAGGAACAATATATTCTCTGATTGGAAGTGGCGTTCAGAGGGAGAGCAGAAAGAACGACTTGAGCGGCACGGCTTTAACCTAGACTACGACTACTACTACAACTACCCATCAGAACGCGAAGCACCGACCCGCACTGCGGAGGAGAACGCCCTGTATAAGTCGCAGCTAGCGGACATGCACCGCCAGGCAGCTGAAGCTCACGCACAACGTGAAGCGCGTTTGTCGGCAAAGGCCGACCAGGAACGTGCTGAGCTTCTCGAGTCTTCAGTACGGTCTCGAGCGGCTGAAGCTCTCAGTGAAGCTGGTCTTCCAGAACGTCTGTTACATGTCGTGGAGAGCTATATATATCAGGACAAGGACTACAAGAGCTCGCTCGAAACTCATTGGGAGAGTGATAAACCGTCTCTGGGTGAACGGTTTGCCATGGAGCACATCGTTGACGAGCTCACGCGCACGCATGCGCTCAGCGTTCTGAGGTCCAAGTCGCCAGTATCGCCAGAACGTCTAGCTTGGGCTCTCAGCAAGCAGGAGATCATCAACCGCACTCGTGAGTCATACGACGATCAAACGACTATCCATCCTAATGGTACTGATGGGGAATTTTCTATAGGCAAGGATGGTGCTGCGATCTTCTCAGCTGAAGTCGACGAGACCCCCGACTACGAAGAAAAACCTTCCCTCAAGGTGGTGGGCATCTTGCACCGGTCAAGCGAAGATCCTGACACCAGGCTCTAGTCACTGTTCAGCCGCGGCACCATAAACCCACCCAGCGCGTGCACGGGCTCGTTACTCAGGCACTTTAGAGGTATGAAAACACGCCTAATCGCCCCTGCCCTACTCGCATCTTTAAGCTTTGGAGTTCTCGCGGCTTGCTCGTCTAGCGACACGCCTCCAGCTGAGATGCCGACCACAGTGCAGGTAACTGACGTGCCCACGTCTAACGCGGCTCCTGAGACTTCAACGTCTACAGTCCCTGTAACAACGCTCCCTGTCACAACTTCTTCAGAGCCTGCTACTCCAATAACAGCTCCTCCGACTCTTCCTGGCTGAGTTTCCTATTCAAAAACTAGTCAGCGCGTGCGTCAGTAGCACACCCAGGCACGCTAAAGGTATGAAAACACGCGTACTCGCTTCTATCCTGGCCGTCTCTTTAGGCCTTGTCGTCCTCGTTGCTTGCTCGTCTAGCAACGCGTCTGAGGCTGTAACGCAAACGTCAGTGCAGATAGCAGAGAGCACTACGTCTAGTGCTGCTCCTGAGACGTCAACTTCTACAGTCCCTGCAACGACAGTCCCAGCCACGACAACGTCGGCACCTGTTTTGCCATCAACAACGGCACCAAAACGCCAGGCTACGACTACAGTTCCGACAGCTCCCAAAACGAAGACCCCAGTGATCACCGGCACTCCTTCTGAGATTCTCGACAAGCTCCGCGCTGACGTCCTCGCTATGGAGCGCCAGATCATGTCTTCTGGTGATTTTGGTTCTTACTCATCAAGAGTTGAGGCCTTATCGGTCAAGTACTCAGGCTCCGCCACGCTGGTCCGCAATCGAGCCACGAGCGGAAGCAGTTACACAGCTAAGTCCGAAGACCTGACTCAGGTATGGTATGTGGAGTTTGACGACTACGGAGCCGTAGTACTCGTCGAACGCTGAGTCTTGCTCAGCCCAGTACTGCCCGCACAGTGCTGGGTATGAACAAAGCTGGAAAGAAGCCCGTGCGTCTGCTGTTTGGTGTGGCATGTCTATTACTGGTGTCTTCTTGCGACTTGTCGGGTGGCGGTTTTGTAGCCACACCGTTGCCAGAGCCTGTATCTGCTCCGTCTCCGATAGTTCCTGCACCTAGCGATGACAGTTTGTTTGATGACATAACGTTGTTTGATGACATAACGTTCGTTGATTGCAACACAAAAACCATCAAAGATAAGACCTGTACTACAGACGCACAAGTAAGTAGTAACAGTATAGCTAAAGCAGCTGCAGAGGTAGACCTACGCATCGGACAACTGGAAACTGGTATCACTGTGATTGTCACAGGTAACGCTGATCGTCGTTGCACCCCGGCAAAGTCGGAGAAGTGTTCGCAAGGCAAGTACCTAAAAGCTGGTTCTGGTGGCTTCTCGCCCCAAAACTATGACTGGTCAGAAGGTCGTTCTGCGACAGTTACTACCGATCTGAAAGATGAGTTGATAAAAAACCCAGGCAAGTATCCGAACTACGCAAAGCGCATAGCTGCTAAGGCGAAAGAGCAGGTCAAATGGGTCCGCGTTTCATTGGGTGAAACTAGGGCGCTTTATGACGACACAGCCTGTGGTCGCCGCGGCAACAAATGTGCTGATGACCGCGAGACAGTCATCTTCGTCTCGTCAACCCCTCCTTCAGGTTGTGTTGTTAATTGCTATGCATACCCAGGTCACTACCCAACCCCGGACTACCCATACCCAGGTCATTACCCAACACCGATCTACCCAACACCCGATACGCCACCACCTACCACTCTTCCACCACGTCCAAACGAGTCTGTGCAGTATCTCCCGACACGCGCTTTCCAAAACGCGCAACAGAACACTGATCAGCGCATCGTCATAAAAGCCGCAACGCTCGTTTGTGCCGAATGTCAGCAGCCGCCTGCAAGTACATCAGGTGTTCTATACGGCTGGTCTGCAACGCCTGACTCAAGCACAGTGTCTTTCACTCTCACACCACCATCTGGTTACGCGACACCGAGTGACTACAGGATCACATCAAACCCGAACGGTAAATCAGCACTCTCTGACCAGACTGCTGTGCTGCGTTTCTACACGGCTACCCGCTCTGGTGCGCCTTACCGCTACACGGTGACCTCGACGATCAACTACACGATGCGTTTGTGGAAACTCGAAGGCACAACTTTGACGTACGTCTCACAAGAGCCTCTCTCACAGCAAAACACACGCAGCTGCTCGCCTTCCTCATGCAGTTTTGGTGTGCTGGGCTCAAACGTAGGCTGAGTTTGTAAAGCTCAAAGTCACGCCGACGGTGCCTCCTATCGAACCCTGAAAAGGGACAAAGGAGCACACCGTGCAAAACGAACTAACCACCACTATTGATTGGAATCGCCGCCGCCGTGAGGTGAGGGCGCTGCCAGAAACCATCCACAAGTCAGCAATGCGCGTGGAGCAACTTGTAGCCACAAGACTTGGTCTTGTGTCTGAGAAATGTCTTGAGGTACGCAACGTACCGTGGCGTCAAGGAGTGATCGAACGTACCGGGGGATGCCAAGTAGGCACCTGGACTTTCGCTTCAACAACCGACATCACAGAGACAGGACCTAGAGCTGACATCTATGTGCTCTCATACAGAAATGTGTGGCACAAAGTTGAAACGCTTGAAGACGTGAAACAGGCCGTAACAGCTTGATCGAAAGCCTCGCCCCAGCAAGCGAGGTTTTCAATATACGAAAATGCTAGCTGTGTTATGCGTGTTGTACGTCTAGCGTGCGCAGACCGTCAACTATCTTGCCAAGGCTCGTCTCAGAGTGTGCAGATAATGCCAGGACGATCTCCCAGTGTTCAGGATCGATTCCACATCCTTCTTGGAAAGTGCGAGCAAGACTCACGTGTGAGAGCATGCTGCCGGGCGCCTCACGCAATATGCGTGTAGCAGCACGCCGCATGTATCGACCATGGACGATCGCGTTCCACATGTCGTGTTGTGTGACATGGGCTTCGTCATCTAGGAACATGCGAGCACAGCGTCTAAGAGTGCCGCGTGCTGGAGTGACTCGTGACGCCAGAACTGTTGCGCATCCACCGCCAAATCCCAACGCCACTCCGACTCCACCATCAATTCCCGCTTCTACCCACCCGACAGCAACAAACGCGGAGATCCAGATCGCAATGCGACGCAAGGTCCAAAGACGCATCAAGTGACGAGTGACTGGTTCCCACACCAGTGGTATCTCAGCGTGTAGTGATCTGTCTGCCATCTCTAAAGCACGGCGCGCCGAAGCTTCGTTCATGCGGGCTTCTTCGACACCTACGCCAGATATGCGTCGTGCAATACGCACACGCTGTGCCGCACGTTCATGCAGTACGGTGAGCTGTGTCATCAAGACACCGCGCGCGAAAAATGAGCTCCAGCAGTTTTCAAGCCCATGCCTGTAAGAAAAGCTAACGCGGCAGCAGGGTCGATTGATGAGAGAGCAGACTGTGCGACTGCCTCATCAACGTTGATGTGTTCGCGAAGCTTAATGAGTGAGAGGTTGAACAAGTAGCGCTCACTGTGCGCTGCGACGTTGGCTGCCATTTTGGCACTCAAGACAGTTGCCAGTTTGGCTTCGTCAGTGACTGCTTCTGTAAGGGACGCCCCAAAAGCGTTGATCAGTACTGCAGCGGTCTTCGGTCCTACTTTTGGAATTCCAGGGATGTTGTCGCTCTTCTCACCGCACAACGCAGCCATGTGCGTGTAGAGGTGGTGCGGGATGCCGTATTTGGTTTCAACTCGCTTGGAAGTAACGCGAGTACCGTCTGGGTTGATGAGGCGACAGTAGTTGTCGTCGATCAAAGGGTAGGCATCTTTGTCGCTTGTGACGAGGAACACTTCTGCGTTGTTCTCGCGTCCCCAACGTGCAACGGACGCCATGACGTCGTCACCCTCCCATGTCTCGTCGCTGAGAAATGAGATCCCAATTGACTCGAGCATGCGGGGGTACGTGTCAAGTGCGTAGCGCAAGTCTGGTTCAGCTGCGCTGCGTGTTGCCTTGTATTCAGGAAGCATCGCTCTGCGTGTGCCTGATGTACCTTTGGCGTCGCCTGCAACAATGACGTGGGTAGGGCCAACATCGTTGATGAGCCGTGAGATCGTTGTGACAATGCCGTGTAGTGCCCAAGTGGCGTTGCCTGCCTCGTCACGCATCTCTGTGGAGCTCATCCCCCAGTGGGATCTGTGGCAGATGTTTGATCCGTCGATTACTAGTATTTTCATGCCTTTATCGTGCCCAGCCATCTGCCCCAGGCACGCGCCAGCACACTTTCGTGACTAGTTCGCGGACCTAACACCCTCAAACAAGGCACCTGGTGGCATTAAGTACTAGCTGCACGGTACTTCCTATGCTGTTTAAGAGCCGAGAAAAGCACCTGGTAGCCACCGCCGCCTGCGCATTGATGCTCGCTGCTCTCAGCACCACACCCTCAGCGATCGAGCCTTCAGAGTACGCCTTGGACCGCTCTCACTTTGAGTTGACAGTGAAAGCGGGCGCGAGCCCCACGACTACAACCCCTATATCTAGCACCCAGACCTCTTCAGAGGCTGCAGCTCGTGAAGGACTCGGAGCAGCCCCTGGCACTACTCTCTCTTTAGAAGCAGAGCAGGCTTCAAAAGTAAAAGTACCAAGAGCCCCAGAGGGGATCGTCGCAGACGACCTGATAGCGCTAGGCGAGGTGGAGTGGAAGTGGATAGCTCGAGCCGCAGAGGTAGGTGAAGAGCAGACGTTTCGCGAGTTACTTAAAGACTACGATAAGGATCCAAAGCGCTCTGCTAACTGTCACCAGCTCTCTCATGAACTTGGCCGTCGTGCTTTACTCAGATACGAAAGCCTCCCTGTTACTTTAGCTTTTGAGACGGGCTGGTGTGGAGGCGGGTACTCACATGGAGTTTTCGAAGCATGGGGCCGTACGCATGACGAGATGCCCTCTCCACAACAGATGACTAAAGAGTGTTCCGTCAAAGGCATCAACCGAACTTGTGGTCACGGTGTAGGTCACGCTTTGATGCAAGAGAGTCAGGATCTAAAAAAGAACTTTGCGTACTGTGGCAAACTAGACAAAGAACTGACATGGAACTGCATCGACGGTGTGATGATGATATTCTCGCAGTCATATCTGAAGCCTGAACTCACTGATCCTCGACCAGATATGGGGTTCTCTGTTTCTGAATACTGCGCTCTGGTGCCGTCAGCGTATCTGCATGCCTGCGAGTGGACAGCGGGAGCAACTTGGTTAGGTGTTACCCGTAACCCAGACCGGGCACGTGCGCTAAGGCAGTGCTTAGATCTAAAGTCCAGCGTCTATGCGCCCCGCCGCTGCGCGTATGGTCTAGGTGAGACTGTTCTGGACGAGAGTGGCTGGGACGCTGACATGGCAGTTAAAATCTGCGCTGAGGGTCCGTCACACCTGGCCGTCCACTGTCAAGAGTCAGCCTTAAGACTTCTCCAGGTTCTAGCTAAAGAGGCAGGGAGAGACGACGTCTGCGCTCCTGCTTCTGTTGCTACAAGGAAACTCTGCGTTAAGGCCAAGGCCTCGCCGTACCGTTACCGTACGGCTCTTGACACGCCTCTTGAGGCCTGGTTGTGACCGTCATGATAGGTGCTTTAATAGTGTCGGGGTTTCTCGTACCGAGCAGGGACGGTCTTTTTCGTGTCTAGCTCTTTGGGTGAAAAACCAGAACTATCTCTCGAACGCGCTCGTTTAATGATAGAAGCCGAACGCGAGCGCCTGGGGAAAGCGCACCGCGCCTATCGTCAACCAAAGACGTTGTGGCTGGTGTTTGCTTTTATATTCCTTTTGTTGGTGTTGTCTCCTTTGCTACTCAAAAAACAAGTTGCTCCATCTATAAAGCCAAGCGAGGAGACTGTACTCTCGTCGTGGGGTGGAGTTATCGACGCGTCTGCCCGCGAAGCTGGTGTGACGCCACGTACCTGGGTGGCGTCTCAAGGACTCTCTGGTGTGGTATCACGCGTACTCTCGTCTAGAGGTTCTCTTCCGGACGCCTCTGAGGTGTCTTGGGGAGATGACGTCGTGGTGATCACATCCACGTACGTGTCAGCAAGCATCTCTTTAAAGAAAGACGCGTCGCAGCTGGTGTTCAATTTCAACGATGGTCAAAAGAGCTGCCTCTCTGTCCCTGCTTCGTCTGAAGAACCTACGCTGGTGGCTTCAGACTGCCGTTAAAGGCAAAAAGAGTACTCAGAGCACCCCACCCACAGTGGTGTGCATGTTGGAATCGAAACTCTCAAAAAACATCCTCTCCTGCCTACAGGCTCTTGACGCCTCAGCAGGTTTCCTCTCGGTCACGCCAAGTGTCGTGAAGTTGATCATCAAGGGCGACCAGAACGCTATTTTTGAGTTCAAGAACAACCGTTTGCTAGCCAAGCGCACACCAGAAGGTGCTTACCAAGTACTCGCTAAAGGTGGAAAGCTCTCCATTAAAAAACTAGACGCCTTGCCTAACAGGCTCCCTCAACGTCCTTTGGCTAACGCAGAGTCTCTAGGTACGCTCACACCATTGTTGAAGGTGCTTGATGACTCTTTTGTACCATCGGCTTTAGGCGTAACCCACGACCACGTCACCGCCGGTGACCCGACGATCGTGTGCATGTTTGATCTACCGCAACGTCGCCGCCAGTTGTCGTCTTCTATCCCAACAAGATGGGTTCGTCTCGCAAAGACTCTCGCCGTTTCCTCGTTTGCTCTAGCATCTGACGATGGCTTGGTGCAGCTAGAGATCAAGGGTGACGACGTACAGGGTTCCGTATGGGGCCTCCCGCCGGTCACTCCTTTGTCTATCTTCGAACCTCGCCGAATGGACGAGAAAGGTTCAGTCAATTCTGTGTTGAATGACCCTGAAGGTGGTTGGGTTTTGTCTACGCGTTCTTGGTCATCAAAGACTCTCACGCAGGCACAGTATGATGTTCTCTCACGTTTTGGTAAGTCTGGCTGGTCAATGGCAGCCGAAGAGCACTCAGTTCAGCTCTCACGCCCTGGCGTGCAAGTTGTACTGGCTGCTCTCAAAAACGCGTAACGCTGTATCTTGACTGTGTGTTAAGCATTACCCGAGACGCGCGCTACGTGCAGCAAGTCTTCGTAGGATAGACCTTCACCAACAAGACCAGAGGCTACTTGTGCACCCACTCTTGGTAACTCTTCGATCTGGCGCACCACTGCCCACACATCTCCGTCGCGCCGCTCTTGAGCACCTAGCGTAATGAGTGAAGCCGCATACAAAAGAGGCACGAATCGCTCAATGGCTTCAGCCACGCAGTATCCAAGATCTAGTCCGTTGTGGCGCAAGTTGGCAGCCAGCATCACGGCGCCAAGTTCTTCTTGAAAAGTGTCAACGCACGCGCCGAGCTTCTCTGACTGGGTCATGTATTTATGCACTCCAGAACCAACATCACACAGCAGTAAGACACCAACGCACTTGTTGTAACCAAGGGACTCTACGTACTCAAGCATGCCGCCGGTGGCGTCTTTACGCGGTTTTGCGTTGTACAACAAGTCTCGTGAGTGTTCTGCAAACTCAACTGCGTCGCGTGCGCACGAGATATCTTTCACAGCCAACAAAAACGCATCAACAAAAGCGTCATCACTCTCATTTGCTGCTTCCCAAAGCAACAAACGAGTTCTGTCAGTCGGTCTTGGAGAGTTGCGCAGTAAAGCCGCAACGCTGCGAACCGCCGGTGTGATTGGGTGTTGTGTTTGTGGCATGTCCATACACACACAGTGACAAGACCATGACGAGATTGCCTCGTACTCAATGAACTAGTTACGACAGAGTTGTTTGATCTTGTCGTGCTTCGATAAAACTTGGCGCAGTAGTTTGGTGCGGTTCTGTTGCGACACGATCTTGAAGCACCCAGCAGATGTAACCGACGATGACAGGTAAAAGCCAGCTTGTTACGCGCCAAACTACAGCTACAGCCAGAGCAGTACCTGAATCAACGCCCATTGATCCAAGAACGCCTACGATCCCAGCTTCTGCAACGCCAACGCCGCCAGAGAGTGGCGAAACAGCGAGAAGGGCGCTCACTAGTGAGAACACAATCAACGAGTCTTGCCAACCAATTGAAGTAACACCAAGGGACCGTACGCAACATAAAAGCGAAGCAGCACTCAACACATGAACAAGTGAGTACTGCAGGAGGAGAGTTTTCCATCTAGCACGAAAAACCAGCACCGCTTCATCTCTGCTTTTAGAGAGCGTTTTATGAGGGTCCCACCCTTTAGTCGTGTTCGAATATCGACGCATTACTTTAAAGTTGAGAACTTTTTCCACCCAAGAACCAACGCGCGCAGCTGCGATCTCGTACGGCCGATCTGCGCCGAGAACCAGCGACCACACAACCAGGTTTGAGAGCGCAAACACAAATGATCCGTAGAAAGATAACTCCCAGACAGTGTTATCGCGACTTGGAACGTACGCCCCGAGCGTTACAGAGTGCGCTACCCAAGCAAAACAAGCAGAGCAGGCGCTTGTAAGCATAATACTAGAGCCGATAGCAGAACCCGTCAGACCTGACCGGAGTAGTACGTATGTCTTAGCACCAGTGCCGATGGGCCCGCCTCCAACGACAAAAGCAGAACTAGCAGCAACGTTGGCGCAGTTAGCGACAAGAGCTGCCGACCGCTTACTGTCTCTAATTGTCGTATGTACGATGTTTCCGCGAACATACAAGGCAGCTAACACGCACATCACGCTAGCTAAAGCCCAGTACATGTCAATCCCACTAGCGACGGACATGGCTTCTTTGAGCATGTTTCTCTGGGTACCGACGATGATGACAAGCAGCAGAGCGTATGCGCTTGCGTTTCTTACTGTATGTTTCGACTCGACCGCCATGTTGTCAACCACTGTGCGGAGCTTCATATAAGTCAGCTACCGAAGATGCGGGTGTGAGCGACGCAACGCCGTCAGATAACTGTGAAACCACACCAACGAGTTCTCTGCCTTGTGCGGTGTCTAAGAACAGACCTGAACCGCTAGCCCCTTTACTCAACAAACAGCGCATATGCATGTGTCCACCATCAGCTAAAGGCGGCAAGGACATAGAGCATCCCGTTGCTGTACCAAAACTCCACGCGGCGAGCGTGTAAGCACCCTCGTCGAGGGACCTGCCTGGAAAGGAGACTCTCTCGACTGATTGTAAAAGCGTCTCGCCCAAGCGCAGCAGAGCAACGTCGTAACGTGGATCACCAAGTGTCCATTTCTTGTGAATTTCCACGCTCTTGACCTCTCTGCGTAAAGCTCCATCAATAATGCTCGTATGGGTCGCTCCTGCCACGCAGTGCGCTGAAGTGACCACTGTTTTTGCGTCTAGGGCAGCACCCGAGCAGGTACGCAGCACTTTTACCCCGTCAGACACGGCTTCAACGTCGACGCGAGGTGGTATCTCGGCCAGTGTCAGCCCGTACGTAGAAGCAGCCGGGATGGTGCCGTGTTCACCACTCCAGACGACTACTAAAACCAAGATCGGAGTCAAAAGGAGAGGTAGAAGTAATTTACGCACACTTATGCAAGTACTGCTGAGTAACCTATTGTCATGATTTAACTCACGCACCCGTGCGTTGTGGCCTGCAAACACGCACGATGTGTAGAGCATGGACGAACCAGACGTATCAGAACCCTCGTACAACCTTCTACCTGTACAGGACCCCTCCTTACTCGCTGAATGGCGGATGTCTCTCGCGGACCTACTGCGTTTCTCGCCAACTCTGGCCGCCCAAACACTCGCTGATCTCGCTGGTTTTGCCGAACGGCTTGGTGTTAGTCCTGCGACACAGCTGCCGGTAAATGACATCTCACCAAAAGAACAGCCACCCACACCCGGGGACGCAGTCCTTGAACGAGAGATCGAGAACGCTGTGCGTTGGAACGCGATGAGTCTTGTGCAGCGCGCTAATCACGACTCGCCTGGTATCGGTGGCCACCTCTCAACTTTCGCCTCATCTGCGACCATTGTTGAGGTACTCCAAAACCACATCGCCAAAGGACCTGCCCATCAAGATGGCCCCGACCGGATATTTTTCCAAGGACACGCATCACCGGGGATTTATGCAAGAGCTGCGTTAGAGGGACGATTCGACACTGCGCGTTTAGATCTTTTCCGCCGAGAGCTCTCTGATGAGCCTGGTTTGTCTAGCTATCCTCACCCTTTTTTAATGCCTGGTTTTTGGGAGTTTCCAACTGTCTCGATGGGGATCGGTCCTTTGTGTGCGATATTCCAAGCTCTCCTTGACCGTCACTTGTTCGAACGTGGCGTAATCAAAACTCTGCCTCGTACGTTTTGTTTTATAGGTGATGGTGAGTGCGACGAACCAGAGACACTGGGCGCGATCGCAACCGCTTCTCGTGAGCAGCTCTCGAATCTGGTGTTCATAGTTGTCTGCAATCTGCAAAGGCTCGACGGCCCTGTGCGTGGTGGTTCGTCAATCGTCAAAGAGTTAGCCGGCGTGTTCGCAGGTGCGTCATGGCGTGTTATCAAGTCTCTCTGGGGTTCTTCGTGGGATGGTCTTTTTGATTCACCTCACGGGTTTGTTCTTGCTTCTCGTTTGGCGTCTTTAACTGACGGCGACCTGCAACGTCTCTCGGCGAGCGACGACGCAAAGTCTGTACGTGTAGAGCTAGAAAACGACATCCCGGAACTCGTGTCGCTCTTCTCACACATGGACGACACACAGGTCGCAAAACTCTTACGCGACCGCGCGGGTCATGATCGCGACAAAGTGTTCGCTGCGCTAGATAAAGCAACCTCACCGTCGCAGCAACCCACAGCAGTGTTAGTGATGTGCGAAAAGGGTTTTGGTCTGCCATCAGTGTCGTCCAAGATGTCAGCGCACCAGGTGAAGGGTCTGACTGCGGCTGCTCTTACTGAGATGGCCGCAAACTTTGATATGGATGAAGTGATCTCAGGGGATGTTGTCCCGCAGTACGCTTCATTATCAGACGAGGCACATGCTTATTTAGTAAATCTAACAGAGCAAAAAGGCGGCCCGCTGCCTGCAAGAGCCATCACTTCGTCGCATCTACCGTTGATGTCGTCGTACGCTTCTCTAGAAGAGTTTGAGCGAGCACCAGTTAAAGATTCTTCCACCACTATGGCGCACACTCGTCTTTTGCGGCAGTTACTGAAAGACCCATCGCTGGGACCGTCGATCGTCCCTATAGTGGCTGACGAAGGTCGTACTTTCGGATTTGAATCTCTTTACTCTGAGTTTGGTGTGCATCTCCCGCCAGCCGGACAAGGTTCTTACAAGGCAGCCGACGCACACATGGCTCTGGCGTACAGAGAGTCATCTACGGGCCGCTTTTTGCAAACTGGTATCTCTGAGGCTTCAGCGCTCGCGTTGTTTATTGCTGCTGGGCAGTTTGGCTACAGAGGCCCCGCGCAGTTTCCAATCTATGAGTACTACTCGATGTTTGGTTTTCAGCGTGTTGCTGACTTGATCTGGGCAGCTCAGGACGCTGGTTGTTCTGGGATGCTTGTGGGAGCAACCGCGGGCCGAACTACGTTAAACGGCGAAGGACTCCAGCATCAAGATGGCCACTCACAGCTCTGGGTGCAGTCTTTCCCACATGTGTCAGCCTTTGATCCGTCTTTTGGTTTCGAGCTGCGTGATTTTTATGTTCAGCAGTTAGAAAAAGCTGCTTCAGGGATCCCAGCTTTGGGTTACGTAACTGTTTACAACGAGAACATGCCTCTCCCGTCACGTCCTGAGTCAGTAAGTACTGACGACGTCTTGTCAGGTGCGTACGTTTTCGATGCAGCTCCGGCTCCGTCTGGTGAGAAAGTTGCTCTCTGTTTCTCGGGTGTGGGTTATCAAGCAGCTCTCGAAGCCCGCGAACTGCTTGCGGCCAAGGGTGTGCTCGCAGATCTGGTCTCTGTCCCTTCACCGAAGTCGGTAGTAGAGGGTGTAGCTGAGTTTCAAAGAAACGTACGTATGGGTGTAGTCACAGATCTCCCAGCTTTTGTGTCTTTGTTGCGCACGTACGCTGCGTCAGTTTTTGTTTCAGACTGGGTAGCACAGTTAATAGCTCCTGTGCAGTCTCTCGTGAGCAACCTGGCTTTGCTGGGCACTGACGGAGTGGGTCGTTCAGCAGAGCGCTCCGAACTGCGTCGATTTTTCGGGACTGACAAAGAGCACGTCGCGCTCGCTGCTCTATCTATGTTAGGGCACCCAGAAACGGACACAGCTCGAACAGAGTGGGGTCTAGACCCGAACTCTCCCTATCTTCATTAATTCAATTCGGAACCGCTTTTGTCGGCTCATCGCCTCATTGAAGATTCTCGACACGGTAGAGGTGTGAGATTCTTTGCCGCCATCACTCTTGCTGCCGCCTCGTGTGCGTTCGTAGCTTCAGTTGGAAGCACAGACTCTGCTTCCACGTCAAAACAAGTGTTCGACCAGGCGTACGTCGAGCCCGCCCCAACGACTACTGAAGTTCCTGAAGATACGAAGCCAGATTCGAGTGTCCCGCCTGCCCAGTTGAAACGGAATGCTGAGTTTGTAGATCTCTCGGTTAAAGCAAAGGAAATCGCAGATGAAATAGGCAAATGCAGTACGGACTCGGCTTGCGTTTCTGCGATATTGGTCAAACATAAAGACAAAGCGCAAGATGTTATTGCTGCTTTTTCTTACTTAGTCAGTCAGGGCGGTTCCCTAGCGTCCTCGTGTCATGAGCCCTCGCACCAGCTCGGTGCGATCCTCACACCTGAACGTTTAGCTGGTGTGAGTTTCGCATCTGTTTGCACTGACGGATTATTGCATGGTTCTTTTGAAACATGGGGTGAGACGAAGTCTCTAGCAGACGCGTCCTCCCAGGTACTTGGTCTATGTAAGCCTCTCGGGGCTCATTCGTGTGCCCACGTTGCAGGTCATGCGTTATATAGAGCTGCTCCTGATTACAACGTTGCTCTCAAAGAGTGTCACGCAATAAAGGTATTCACTGAAGGTTGCGCTAACGGCGTAATGATGCTGGTTTTCGAGGATCTGCGGGCTAGAACCCCTCAACCTTCGTTGAAACAGATCGCAGAAGTTTGTTCTGTGCTGGAAGAAGAAACGAAACCAGTGTGCGAAGAGGAGCTGCCGTGGCAGTGGACGCTCTCTGAAGTTCCATGGGAAAAGACGATCAGTGGGTGCGCGAGCGTTTCAAAAGAGGGCCGTGCCGCGTGCGCTCGTGGTGCAGGTCGTATCGCGTACGCCGGTGGGAACTACACGCCAGCTGAGACTTTTGATCGCTGTTCTCAAGGTGGAGACAAGAACATAGTTTCGTGGTGTATCGCCTCAGCAGCTCATGAGGTTGGTCAGAACTCTTTGAATCCAAACCCGGAGTTCGTTTGTGCTGCAGCGAGAGACTACAAAAAAGATTGTGTTTCTTTACAGACTTTCTGGGGAGCCTCTCCTGTTGCTAACGAAGGCTTGTAGCTTCCACCCACCGAGCTTTGTCGTAAAAAGATGTGTAGCACCACCGGTCTGATGTTCTCAGGATCACTCCTTCACCAAACACGGAATGGACGGTCTGGACCCCTCGACTGGTGTTTCCGGCAAAGCTAAGCGGACTACCAGCAAACGATAAAGGCATCGACTCTTCGTCGCGCACGTCTTCAAAACTCACAGTGATAGTGCGGACGTTGCCTTGTGTATCGTTCCATAGGGCTTCAAGCAGTGTCTTAGCAGCGTTGTACATCGCGGAGTATTCACGACCCGTGGGACAATTCAAGCTTAAGGACTGCGCGTCACCAGTAACACTAAGTAGCTTCACGCGAACCACGCCGGTGTGTTGGCGTTCTTGTAAAAGTCTGGAGCACAACGACGCGACGATAGGCATAAGTGACTGGCGTAGCTGTTCAATTGTGTAGGCGTACGTGGTGAAAGTGCTACCAGCACTGAGAGAGGTTCCTCTGCGTCCGCCAGGTGGCAGCCCTGGTGTATCTGTCTCACTAGTAGCACACCTCCACAACCATCCGCCGAGAGGTTCTCCAAGGAGAGCAACTAGCTCTTCGCGGCCTGTCCGCACGGCGTCGCCTAGTGTTAAAACGCGTGCTCGTGACAGTGTCTCTTCGGCTAAAGAGTCAACTCCTGGTATGGAAGAGCATTTCTGTGTGCGCCACCACACTGGGTACTCCTCTGTGTCAATTGAGCGCACGCTGTCTGGCGCCGCTTCGCTGCACGCTGCTTTTGCTGAGAGATGACCTTGCGAGAATCCCGCTCGAGAAGACAGACCGTGTGTGTCTCTCAAAAATCGTCGCAACCTCTCGATCACTCGCACGCCAGCCCAATCATCCCCGCCGAGACGATCACGCACGACTCGTATATCTAAAACTGCCTCACTCATAGATAAACGTCTCCAAGGAACTCCGACGCTTGATATCTCATCCATAACCATCTCCGCTAAAGCAGAGTAAGCAGGGATGTCTGGTTCAACAATAGTGATTTTTGGAAAACGGCTCCGTAGGTTGTAAGCAAGAGTGCCTGGCAGTATGCCAAGGCGTCTAGCCTCGTAAGACGCGTCATAAACAACGCCTTCCAAGCCGGCTTCAGCTACTACGAGTGGTACTCCGTAAGCTCGGAGGCGCTCTTGTTCGAATCCAGAGAAATAAGCGTCAAGATCGAAATAGACGCTCGAAAAAGACATAACACGCACCGTGTCTAGGCTCTTGTCTCCGCGCCTCGTGCTGTGTAGGTGTTCTAGTGTCAGTGTGAAAGTGCAGGCAGTTATTTAAGCGTGGGCGTGTTGTGCGCTCTCAGGTACTGTCGCGCTCTGTCCTGGACCCCATACACGCAAAACACCTGTGTCAATGGCAGGCAGTGAGCTGTGCGAGACACCATCACGACCTTTCACCAAGTAACCCGGGATTAATAGAAAACTTCCATCTACGTCCATACATAAGTGATAGTTCTCAGTCCATGAGAAAACTTCGAACGTACCGTTCCCAGCTGTTTTGTTCCACGCGTCAATTGACTCAGAAATCGTCGCTCTGGTGTAACCGTCTTCGTTGTAGGGCAGGTGTGTTAATCCTCGGGCATGCGCGATCGTTGAGCCATCTAGAACTGCGTACATATAGACCCCTGTACCCAGTCCGTTGTGTAAGAGCTCCCCGGTTACGCATTTATAGCCGCGTGATTCTTCAACATGTACTTGCGTGTTCTCAGATATCGCGCCCCAGATAGTGCGTGCAGTGACGATGGCAGATTTATCGTCAATCGACGCTTTGCTAGTTGTGCCTGTGGGCTCTTCACCGTACATCCACTCACCTAGTGGGCTGTCAGATACTACAACACGCATACCAAGCAGGTTTTCGTTCTCGAACAATCCAGTTTGGAAGTTTTTTTGGAACGGTTTCTCGCACACGCATCTTGAAGCAACACCTGCAAGGTCTGCCTCTGTCAATTCACGCTTTCCCCACCGCGCTACAGGACTCGTCCCACCAGCGCGTGACGTCTCGTCAGGAGGTAGGGAGCACTTCATGCGTTCGTGTTCTCCAACGCGGACGTGCCACTTGGCGTTGTTCTTCGCTGGTCCGTCACTGCGTCCCTGCATTGGGAAGGAACCAAGCATGGTGAGAGCTAGCGAGAGGCAGCAGGCGCCGACAAGCACCCACGTTGAGAAAAGTTGGAGAGTCTCGCTTGGCGCCATCTTGAAACACCGTGCGCTTTTCTCTCCGTCACGCCAACACCATGCAGGCGGCACATCGATGTGTTTTACGCACGATGTCACCCATGCCAGAGGCCCCAGAGCTAGAAACACTGAAAAGGCAGGTAGAGCCGTTCCTTCCGATGAGGGTAGAGAGTGTGTCTTTGAGGTTAGAAAGGGCCCTGCGCCACCCCGATTCACTGCCTCTTGAGTCACTTGTTGGGGAGACCTTTTTTAAGGTCACTCGTTCAGGAAAGTGGCTGATTCTCCACGGCTCAAACCACTCTCTGTGGGTGCATCTGCGCATGTCGGGACGTCTGCGGTGGTGTGATCCTGCAGATGCTTTAGAAAAACACACGCACGCTTCTTTGAGAGTCAGTTCGTCAATAGGGCAATCCGACCTGCGTTTCATTGATCCGCGAACCTTTGGCGAGCTGCGGGTCTTAAGACCAGATGCACAGCTCTCCAAGGTAACTGACGTACTAGACGCCAAGAGTGCCCCTCACGACGGGAAACCCTGCTCTGGCAACCTCGCGATCAAGGCAGTATTTCTTGATCAGACGAGATTTGTGCAGGGTATCGGTAATTATTTAGCTGATGAGGTGTGTCACGCAGCGCGCATTGACCCAAACACACCAAGTTCCTCCTTGTCAGAAGCGCAATGGGCAGATCTAGGCCAGGCTGCTTCAGATTGTTTTGAGGTGTTTGCCAAGGCAAGAGGCACAGCCCTCAAAGACGAAGGCTGGAAAGACCTATTTGGAGAGCTAGGCGCTGGTGGTGACCTCTTGAAAGTACACGCTAAGCCCAAGTGCGGTACGTGTTCTGGCCCGGTTTCAAAGGGCAAGATCGCTGGTCGCTCGTCCTACTGGTGTCAGGCCTGCCAGCCAGCAATAACAGTGGCGTGATACATGCATAGTGCGCGGTTTTCGACACTCTAGAACACGTGACTATTCAACTACCCAACCTCTCCCGTACCCTCTGTATCGTCGGAGCGCACACGCCTTTTGGCTCATCGTGTGTTCGTTTAGCAACCTCTCTTGGTCTTGAAGTCTTAGCTGTGGTTCCTTTTGGCTCAAACGGACCTGAAGGTATCCGTACCGTGATGGCAGATTTCAGTGATCCGCAGCGAGTACGCGACGCTGTGGCGGCTGTACATCCTTCAGTAGACGACTTGTTGATCGCCCCAACAGACGACCCGCTCGCTAAAGGCACCCCTCAAAACGCTTCGCAGTTGCTGGCTGCTTTCATGACCGCACAGGTATCTCTCGCTACAACTATGGCTCTACTTGTATCAGGTTCTGGTTCTGTAACACTCGTTGGCTCTGCACGCTGCACTCCTAACTCTCAGTTGGATGATTGGTTTAGAAAAGGCATCGCTCAAGTCACTCCTACGCTCGCTCCTCGCCGCGTGTCGTTGGCAATCCCAGGAAGTAGTGATTCAGCAGCGACATGGCTCTTGTCTGTTTTCGCTCCGTCGCCAAGCCCGATTCTTCTACCGAACACCAACGCATCAGATGCATTGCGCAAAATAGTGAGTGCAAGTCAGCAGCCAAAAGCAACAGAAGCCGTTACAGAAAACGCAGTAACACCACTTGACAATGTGTCCGGTACATCTTCATCGACGGAAGATCTAGACATGTTTGATATTGAAGCGGCTCTCGCTCTCGTAGAGTCTGGCCCTTCACCAAGTCTACCTGGTTGGACTGGCGACGAAGTAGCTGAGCAGCCAAAGTCTGAAAGTGCAGCGATGTCTATCGCGTCAGCTCTCGATGACCGCACTGCTAACTCAAGTCAAGGTGTGACAGGTTCGCAAGCAAACGTCTCTGAGGATTTAGCTACAGCATCTCAAGATCTGGCGTCCTTGCACCGTCAGGTGCTCGCGGCTCGCCGTGAATCCGATCAAATAGCAGCTTCTTTGGAAGCAATTCTGGCACAAGAAAAGGCATCTCGAGAGAGCCTAGAAACTGTACGGATCCAAGTTCAAGAGCAAGCAGCTCTCGCTGCTGCTGCGAACGCAGAGGCTGATATTGCACGCGAGCAGTCGCACGTGCTGAGGTCTTCACTAGATGGTTTGCGTAAAGAAGAACAAGACGTCAAGGCTCGTCAAGAAGAACTCTCAAGTGTTGTCGTATCGCTACAGGACGAAGTAAAAGCGCTTCTCTCTGCAGCCGACGAAATCGTTGAGGTTGCTGCAACTAACGCAAACGTCTCTCTTGATGATGTGGAGTTAATCGCCTCTCGTATTGCGCGTCGCTTAGAGCGCGCACACGTTGCAGGACGTGACTTAGAAGTAGTAGAGCACCTAGTAAAGACATTGAAAGAAGAAGCCGCCTCCACGCAAGAACGTCTCGACTCTTCACGCTCTGAACTTGAACGCGTGACATCAAAACAAACAGAAGTATCGCTCGAAGTAGAACGCCTTCACGCCCAAGAGACTGAATCTGTACAGTCACGCGACCAGGCCCGAGCTCAAGCCGAGACCGCTCTGGCAAATCTCGCTGAGCTTGATCTTCGATTAAAAGAAGCTAGTTCTTTAAACGAAGCAAGCCAGGAAGAACTAAACAAGACTCGCATCGAGCTAGAAACCTCTGCCATAAGTCTGGATTCTCTACGTCAAGAACGTGATCTGATCGCATCCTCTCTTAACGATCTGCGAGCACAGTCATCTCTCGCGCAGTCTGATCTTGAGACCACAACAAGGGAACGCACTCGGTTGAATGACGAGATCGGTCGTTTGGAAGCAGACCACCAAAAAACTCTTGATCGCATGTCGGCGGCTCAAAGCGAGATGCAGTCGCGCCTTGACGAAGCACACACTGAGCACGAACGTTTGGTGCGCGAGTCAATCGCTAACAAAGCAACGCTTGATTCTTTAGAGTCATCTTGCCAGTCTGCATCGGAACGTTTAGAGCGCACCGAGTCAGCTGTTGAGTCAGCTCGTGAAGACCTAGCCCGTGCTCGCACCGCAGCAGCAGCAGCAACTGCTCAAGCAACGCAAGCAGACGTAGACGCAGCACGCGCTAAAGAGAAAGCTAATCTCGCCGCTGCCGAGCATGCTGGTGTTGTAGCGCAACTCGGCGCAACTCGCACAACTCTAGAAGGAGTACTGCAGGAAAAGAACCGCCTGAACACTGAGCTCGAATCTCTCCAGCAAGAGACAAAGAGTCAGCGCCAACGCACTTCTTCTGCGCAAGGCGAAGAGCAGAAAGCTATCGACCGAGCAAACGAAGCAAAGAATATTCTCTCTCAGGTTCTTGAAGAGGAGAGGCGCATCAAGTCTGACCTTAATGCGCTACGCCAAGACGCTGACGCAGCACGCCGCACAGCAGCAGATGCTCGAAAAATCAGCGACAGCCTCGCGCAAGGTGTGGTCACAGAGCGCACACGTCTTGCATCTTTAGAAGGTGAGTTGACACAAATAACAACTGAGATCAGCACAGCACGCCAAGCTCTAGAAGAAGCTCAGACGCAAGCTCGAAAGGTTCTCGACGACGCCAACGCAAATGCTTCAGCAATCACTTCGCAAGCTCAGTCCAGTGTTGAAACTCTCGTATCAAAACTGCGTCAAGAGGTGTTGGATTCTCTCGCATCTGATCAGCTACGCGCTGAGCAGGATCTCGCTCGAGCACGCACTGAGGCAGACACTATTCGTAAAGAAGCACGCGCCGCTGCTGAACGTTCAATCATGTCAGCTGATTCGGTATCAAAAGCCGCACGTGAAACTGCAGCCCAGGACGCTGAAGCTATCCGTACCCGCGCGCAAAACGAGGCAGAAGCACTTCATAAGTCATCACAAGAGTCTCTCTCACAAGCTCGTACGACACTTCAAAACGCTCAGTCTCAAGCCGCCGTTGAAGCCGCATCCGCAGTTGCCCGCGCAATGCAAGACGCTGCCATTCGCGCAGAGCACACTCTTCGTCAAGCCAAAGAACAAGCAGATCACCTCGCAGCAGTTGCTCGCGACACAGCTCAAGCAGAGACTCGTGCAGCACATGTGCAAGTGTCGCGTCGCCTAGCAGCACTAGAGCGTCTCGTATCTATTCGTCAGCGCGTCACTTCGCGTCAGTGCGACGAGATCATCGCCGCCGCAAAGGCCTCTTCAGAGGAACTGGTGGAAGCCTCAAGAGCCAAAGTTGATTCTATTTTGCGCGACGGTGCAGCAGAGTCCTCATCAAGTGCCGCCTCGATACTCTCAAAGGCTCGTCAAGAAGCAGCTGAGATCATGGCTGAAGCATCCGGTTTGGAAGCGGCTTCTAAGATCCGTTTGTCGTCACTTGAGCAAGAGGAGAAAGCCGCGGCCGACATCATCGAAGCTCTCCACACCTCAGCTGCAGAACGCGCAACTGAGATCATCGAGGAAGCTGCGGCGTCTGCCCAGTCGCTACGTGACAGAGCTTCGTCTGAAGCCTCAATGTTGGTGACAGATGCTCAAGAGACCGCATTGTCACATCGTCAGAAAGTAGAAGACGAAGCAGCAAGCGAAGCCACTCGTATTCGTGAAGAAGCAGCAAACGAGGCTTCTAGGATTATTGCCAAAGCACGTGAGACTCTGGACAACATCGCATCCCAAGCTCGTCGCTCCAAGGATAAGAATCTGATCGCGGCCTTGCAGGGCATGCTTCAAGACCCGGGTATCCAGCAGCATGTCGCCACCTCCCCATCAGAAGAGCTCTCCGATTTCGGTGATCTCGCCTGGCGTGGAGAAAAAGGCTCAAGCATCACTGATACCCAAGTCGCTGACCAGTCAAGTAACCAGTCAATCGACGAAGAGATCTCCTTGGTTGAGGATGTTTCTGTGTGGGAGTCCCCAAAGCGCCGTCGTTTTGGCCGCTCTAAGTAGTAACACCTCGGTAATCACACCTGGGTGATCACCGCACATCCTGACGCAACGCCAGCCATCAAACCCGTCCATCAGCCCATTTAGGTACGTCCAAACTGCGCCCAAAGTGGGATCTACAGCGCTACCAGCGTTGTTTCAAACTATCGCCAGACATGAAAGTCTGGAAGAAGGAGAGAGATGAACATCATCGATCTTGCAGCTGTTCTTAACAGAGGCCATTACGGTTACGAAGAAGCTCTTAACGAGTTGACTTCAATTGAGTCAAAGACAGCTTTCGCTGTTGAAAAAGTCAAGCTTGAGCAGTCAGTGTTCGCAGTTCCAGACGCAGAGATACAAAATCTTGCTGCGCAGTTCGCACACCCTGACACCAGAAAAGAAGCCTTGAAAGCTTTAGGTAGCTTTGGTTACCAGCCTGGTATTCAGTGGGCGGGAACGTCTATCTCAATCCAGATGGCTAATGTTTTTGCCGATGAGGACAAAAACGGCGCTACTTTCGTGGTCACTGTCCCAGAATACTGGTCTTGTGACTTGTGGGGCTCAGATCGCGATCTTGGTGAAGATGGCTACGAGTATTCTCACTGGGTATCTTCGACTCTTCCAGCTATTGGAGCTGACACTCGCGGTCAAACGCCAACTAAGTATGTTCTCTTGAGCAACATGCTCTCTGGAACGCTGTACTGGGGTGGCAACGTCATCGACTTGTATCGCGGTGAAGTGAGTGTAGAGCTAGAGCACAACGCACTAGCTGGTCTCATCAACGCTTAAAAACTAAAGACGCCACTCCATCAAAGTGGCGTCTTTTGTATAAAATCCTCGTTCAGTAATCACCAGGTCATTAATAACTTAGTTTTGAGTCTGCTCACTAGCTAAGGAACTGACAGCTCTTCCTAACTCTTCAACAGTCCCAGACCACTCGGGCGCCAAGGCTAAAGCTAGCTGCCAATCAGATCTTGCCTTGCACCACTTTGCCAACGTTCTACCAATAGCGTAGCCTGTTGCGTGATCTCCTGCGAACATTAAACCAGCAATGCCACGACACCGGCGACACACTGCATCGCAGAGTGACGGGACCTCGTTGTCAAAAGAGAACACGGATTCGAGCGTTGTTGCTGTTTTACGCGCGCTCGCACAGTCCGCCCATCGTTCTAACTCTAAAGCCGTTGCTAACCCAGCCCAGGTTGTTAGAGAGGAGAAACTCGCTCTTCGTCCAAGCTCTTCTCGCATGTTTGACCAGTTGTTCTCTTGACATCGCATCATCGCCTCGTGCATATAGGGCACCATCGGATAAGAGTCGGCTCTGATGCTATAAGTCTCAACGTCAGGGCTCTCAACGCCAACTCCTCGCGCGGCTCTCGCAACACGCTCGACAACGCCGTCTCCTGTAGCCCATCTCGCGATGACAGCCAACTCTTCGATGCCCCACTGGCGGTACACATACCCAGTGTTCCCACCTCCCGCAGCACTCAAGGCAAGAGTGACGAGCGTCTCCCCTCTGTCAAAGAGAGCCTCAGACGTGTGGGCAAGATGCATGTCTCCACACATCAACTTCTCCAACACACGTTCTACGTCAGAGAGATTCGCGTAGGCGAGGATCTGCCAGGCAACCATGTCTATTGTGTTGGTAGTGCGGGCCAAGACGACGTCTTGTTGCAGGTCTTCTCGTACATAACGTTTGACAAGTCGCATTGCTTGTGACCTGCTCACACCCGGTACAGCTCCGTCAAGGGCGCTGGCTAAATGCAGGGCGATCACATCAGGAAGAGTTGAACCCCATCGAGCAGCAGCAACGCGCGTGGCTTCGCTGGCTGTTTCGGCCCCGCACTCACTGAGGAACTTGACAGTCAAAAGCGGGTCAGTGTGGCCGGCGATCTGACGCGGCCCGTCGCTCTGCACACCGTTAGCTACTAAATCTTCAACAGCTTCAGTCGCAGCAGGGTGCGTGCCTGCGTCACGGGCCGCTCGCAGTAGCCCAAAGAGAGCACCAGAGTCGTCGCCTTTGGTCATCGAGAGTGTCGTTCAAGGGAGGATTTAAGGTAAGGAGCTGTCGGTGAGGACCCTGCAGCGACGTCTTCTGGTGTGCCAGATGCAACGAGCACTCCTCCGCCATCGCCGCCCTCTGGTCCCATTTCTAAAAGCCAGTCGCAGCTGCGCAGCACATCAACGTTGTGCTCTACTACAAGAACAGTGTTCCCACCTTCAACTAGGCGTGAGAGCACGCCTAGTAAAGCTTCAACGTCGCTGTAGTGAAGTCCGGTTGTTGGTTCATCCAGGATGTACAGCGTTTTGCCAGTGCTTCTTTTGGCTAGTTGTTCTGCGATCTTGACGCGCTGGGCCTCGCCACCAGAGAGCCAAGTAGCGCTGTGTCCAAGTGGTACGTAGCCAAGTCCTACGTCATAGAGTGTGTCGAGTGTGCGTTTAATGCCGCTCTGTGCGGAGAACAACTCGCGCGCGTCGTCTACTGTGGCTCGTAGAACATCTGCGATGCTGTGTTTTTTGTACAGCACCTCGAGCGTCTCTGCGTTGTAGCGCAATCCGTCGCAGCGTTCGCATGGCACATGCACGTCTGGGAGGAAGTTCATCTCGATTGTTAAAGTGCCGTCACCCTGACAGGTCTCGCAACGTCCGCCGCCGTTTTGTGGGGGAACGTTAAAAGAGTAACGACCTTGTTTCCATCCTCGTGCTTTGCTCTCTGGAAGCTCTGCGTAGAGTCCTCTGATCTTGTCAAACACACCAGTGTAAGTAGCAGGGTTGGAGCGTGGTGTGCGACCGATGGGGCTCTGGTCGATGTTGATGATCTTGTCGAGCTGATCAAGTCCAGTGATCTTGCGTACTCCGTCAAAGGAAGTATTACCGTTTGCTATGAAACTAGAAACCGCAGGGTGCAGCACATCATTAACGAGTGTGCTCTTGCCAGAACCCGACACACCGCACACGCCGATCATCAATCCGAGTGGGATGTCGATGTTGAGGCCTTTGATGTTGTTTGCCTTCACACCTGACAGGCATAACTTCCCTGTGCTCGGGCGTCGTTCTGCAGGGGTGGCGATGGAACGCTTTCCTGAGAGCCAAGCACCAGTGACGCTGGCTTTGTTCTTTTTAATCTGCGGCAGAGTGCCCGAAGCACAGATCGTCCCGCCATGACGCCCAGCTACTGGCCCAACGTCAATGATCCAGTCGGCAGCTGCGATGGTGTCTTCGTCGTGTTCTACTACCAAGACGGTGTTACCAAGGTCGCGTAGTGCTTCAAGAGTCCCAACGAGTCGTTGGTTGTCGCGTGGATGCAACCCGATAGAGGGTTCGTCAAGTACATACAAAACTCCAGCCAACCCTGATCCGATCTGACTGGCTAGGCGGATGCGTTGAGCTTCTCCACCAGAGAGTGTTCGTGCCGAACGGTCGAGTGTGATGTAAGGCAATCCCACGTTTGATAGGAAAGAGAGTCGTGCTGTTGTTTCTTTGACGAGGCGTTGTGCGATGTGTGCTTGTCGTTCGTCAAGGGAGAGAGCTTCAAACCAGGCCTGTGCGCCAGCGACGCTCATCTTCTCAACTGAGGCAATGTTTGTTCCTTGCAAAGTGACAGCTAGAGGGTATGGCGAAAGTCGGTCACCGTGGCACGCACCGCACTGCTTCTCACGCATGTACGACATCGCAGCCTCGCGTTGTTTATCGGTACCTGCTTCTCGTACTCGACGCAACAGCCAAGGTCGTACGCCTTCAAAACGAATGGAGTACTTCTTACCTTGGTGTGTTGCTTGTAAGTCGCCTTCGACTCCGTCGAGCACAAGGTTCTGTTGGGCTTTGGTGAGTTTCTTCCAAGGAGTGTTCTGGTTGATGCCGTGTGTCGCGCATAAAGCCGACAACGCCCAGCGCTGGTATGAGCCGCCCATGCCAGACCATGGTGAGATCGCGTTCTGGTTGAGGGCTCTGTTGTCGTCAGGGACGATCAGTTTGACGTCACCTTGCAGTAAGACGCCAAGACCTGTGCACGATTCGCACGCACCAAAAGGGCTGTTGAACGAGAAGGTGCGTGGTTCTATTTTAGGGTACGACACACCGCAGGTTTCACACGCACCGTCGCGCGAGACGAGGCGTCGCTCTTGTACTGTGTTGTCTGGTGCGAGTGTCTCTAGGAAAGCTTCGCCGCTGCCTGCTTCGAGCGCTGTGTTAAGACTGTCAAAGAGACGTGATGCTGAGCCTGTTTTGATCTTGATTTTGTCGACGATGATCTCTACGTCATGTCGTAGGTTTTTGTCGAGCTCTGGTCGTGTGTCTGTCAGATCGTACAAACGTCCGTCGATGCGCACACGGGTGTATCCCATGCGCGAGATCGCATCCATCTCTTGTTGCATCGTGCCTTTTTTAGCAGTGACGTGCCCTGCTCCAACGAGCACGGTAGAACCGAGCCGTCCTTCGAGAAAGCGTTCCACGACTTCAGAGACATCAGCTCCGCCCAGCACAGTGCCATCAGCAGGGCAGTGTGGTGTGCCAACTCGTGCGAACAACAAGCGCAGGTGGTCGTGGATCTCTGTGATGGTGCCAACTGTTGATCGTGGGTTGGCGCTAGTTGTTTTCTGGTCGATGGCAACAGCTGGTGAGAGTCCCTCGATGGATTCGACGTCTGGTTTTTTGACCTGTCCGAGGAACTGTCGAGCATACGCACTGAGTGATTCGACGTAGCGCCTCTGTCCTTCTGCGTAGATGGTGTCGAAAGCCAGGGTGCTCTTACCAGAGCCAGACACGCCACACAGCACGACGAGCTGCCCGCGGGGTATGTCGATTGATACGTTTTGGAGGTTGTGCTCGTTGGCGCCCCTGACTGATATGTACTCGATCTCGCGGGGTTTGGCCATGTTGAACACCGTCCGTCTAAGGCCCAGCCTCGCCAGGCTTCACGTGTGTGCGTACCTGAGGCATAAAGGGACAGTGTCGAGTGTGTGGACCAAGATGACGCCTCCTAAGATCGCTGCTATAGCGCTCACTATTGGTATGTTGTTGGGCATATTGTTGTACGACGCTCTTGACAGTGATCAAGTTGAGATCGCACCAGGGCCCTCGACACAGGTACAATCCGGCTAGTAGCCGCTTCCTGCTCCTCTGGATCTCGTTCGTCTCTAGACCTCTTGCGGCCCTAGTGTCGGTCGCAGCATTTATATTCTTTATTTTTAGGGATTTTCAGTGCTTTACGTGCTTCACGCGTCTCGCAAAGCACAGTGCTTACTATGAGTGAAACACCCATCGTCCCCAAGAAAAGGCTTCTCGCTTACGGCGCCATCATTCTGGCCGCCTCTGCCCTCGCAACCGCTGTGTTGGCGTCAGCTCCTCGTAAAGATGGTGGTGTTCAAGCTCTTCCACAGATCGACTCAGAAATCAGTGGCGACCTCGCAACTGGTGTAGGTGCTTCAACCCCACCTGCTGAGTATGGAAATCTCCCTACCTCGCCCTCAGACGCTATTTCCGGCCCAGGAAGCGTCGAAGGGGCGGGGGAAGGAACCCTCGACACTAGTGGTGTGCCAATCACGTTTGATCAGTCGCTGTTTGCGGGACCCACTACGCCTGTGTCTAACCCGACTCCACAGGCAGGTGTAACAACGCCTGGCTCTGCGCCTAGAACTACAGCTCCGACGACAGCTCCGCGTCCGGTAGTGACAGCTCCTGCAGCTAGCGCCCCACCGCAGACAAATGCCCCGCAAACCGCTGTGACAACTCCTCGCCCAGTAACAACGCAGGCTCCAACTCCGCCTCCGTCAACGTCTGGTATGCCTGACCCGATCGGTTGTACGAAGGCGTCCAGCGACCCGACCACAGGGACGAAGTACCCTTCTCGAGAGCCTGGTTTTTACGAACTCCAGACTGGCTGGAACTGCGACTACACCGTCATGGATGCCCGCCCTCTGCTTGAGTACTTTAAATCTCAAG